>Ga0070685_10000802_pt1 | contig 17054 bp, 12 predicted proteins | sample KBSS13LmetaG_FD_65651 | JGI IMG/M metagenome (GOLD analysis project Ga0070685, IMG submission 65651) | Switchgrass rhizosphere microbial communities from Kellogg Biological Station, Michigan, USA - KBS S1-3L metaG | ecosystem: Host-associated > Plants > Roots > Rhizosphere ...
GCGGCGCGCATCGACGGCGCGGGCGAATGGCGCATCTTCGGCCGCATCGTGCTGCCGCTGCTCAAACCGATCATGGTGACGCTGGCGATCTTCACCTTCCTCACCGCCTGGAACGATTTCATGTGGCCGCTGATCGCGCTCACCGGACAGGAGCACTACACCTTGCCGCTGGGACTCGCTTCGCTGGCGCGCGAACACGCGCAGGACAGCGAACTGATGATGGCCGGCTCGGTGGTGACGGTGATTCCCGTGCTGGTGTTGTTCCTGGCGATGCAGCGCTACTACATCGAAGGTCTCTTGCTGGGCAGCGTGAAAGGCTGAGCGTCGCTCAAGCGATACGCGCGCCCGAGCCGGAATCGAACAAATGCAGACGATCAAGCGCCAGTTCGAAATGCATCACACTGCCCGGTTCGGGCAGCGTGCCCGGCGGTATGCGCGAGACCAGCGATTGCTCGCCGCGGCGCAGGTTGAGGAAGATTTCGTTGCCCACCGGCTCGGTCACTTCGAGCACGGCGCTCAGCGTGCCGTTGCGGTCGCTGCTGGGACGCAGATCTTCCGGCCGCACGCCAAGCACCACCTCCCGATCGATCCACGGCAGCAGCTCTGGTGTCTGCGCATCGAGCGCGCCCAGCGGCAACTCGCCGTGCGCCGTGTCGAGTTGCCAGCCATGACCGTGGCGCAGCGTACCGCGCAGCAGATTCATCGCCGGCGAGCCGAGAAAACCCGCCACGAACAGATTCGCCGGTTTTTCATACAGCCGCATCGGCGTATCGATCTGCTGGATCTGCCCGCCGTTGAGCACCACGATGCGCTGGCCCAGGGTCATCGCTTCGACCTGATCGTGAGTCACATAGATCATGGTGGCGCCGAGCTGGCGATGCAGCCGGGCAATTTCCACGCGCATCGACAGACGCAGCTTGGCGTCGAGATTGGACAGCGGTTCGTCGAGCAGAAATACCTTGGGCTCGCGCACCAACGCACGCCCCAGCGCCACGCGTTGCCGCTGGCCGCCGGACAACGCGGCGGGCAGCGAATCAAGCCGATGTTCAAGCTCCAATTGTTTTGCCGCATCGAGTACGCGCTGGTTGATCTCGACCTTGGATTTGCCGCGCAAACGCAGTCCGAAAGCGAGATTTTCCGCCACCGTCATATGCGGATACAGCGCGTAGTTCTGAAACACCATGGCGATGTCGCGATCTTTCGGCGACACCTCGTTGACCACGCGTCCGTCGATGCTCAGCGTGCCGGAGGAAATCGATTCCAGGCCGGCGATCATGCGCAGCAGCGTGGTCTTGCCGCAGCCCGAGGGACCGACCAGCACCAGCAGTTCGCCATCGGCTATATCGAAACTCGCTTCGGCCACGCCAATGTGACCGTTGGGATAAACCTTGCTGACGCGATCCAGATTTACGGTTGCCATCGACGCCTGACACTCCTGCTCTGCGGTGGCCTCATGGCTCACCGTATACGAATGTGGATACAACCGGTGCACATCTTGGTCGCGCTCGGCTATTCTCAGTATGTAATCGTTTACATCAAGCCGCACTGCGGCATAGGGGATTTTTTCCAATGACCCAGAGCTATCGCTTTCCCCAAGGCTTCCATTGGGGTGCCGCGACCTCGGCCTATCAAATCGAAGGCTCGCCCCTGGCCGACGGTGCGGGTCCGAGTATCTGGGAACGTTTCGCCCATACGCCCGGCATGATGGCCAACGGCGATACCGGCGACATCGCCTGCGATCACTACAACCGTTACAAGAGCGATGTGCAGCTGATGCGCGCGCTCGGTCTGCAGGGCTATCGTTTCAGCATTGCCTGGGCGCGCGTGCTGCCCGAGGGCACCGGTCGCATCAACCAGAAGGGCGTGGATTTCTATTCGCGTCTGGTCGATGAGTTGCTGGAAAACGGCATCGAACCGAATGCCACGCTGTTCCACTGGGATCTTCCGGCCGCGCTCGACGATCGCGGCGGCTGGCTCAATCGCGATATCGCGCATTGGTTCGCCGAGTACGCCAGCGTGATGTACAAGGCGCTCGACGGTCGCGTGAAGCGCTGGTCCACGCTCAACGAACCGTGGGTGGTCACCGATGGCGGCTATCTGCACGGCGCGCTGGCGCCGGGGCATCGCAGCAAGTACGAAGCGCCGATCGCCGCGCACAACCTGATGCGCGCCAGCGGCGCCGGCATCCAGGCGTATCGCGCCGAAGGCAAGCATGAGATCGGCGTGGTGTTCAACATCGAGCCGAAATATCCCGCCTCCGATAGCGCCGAAGACCTCGCGGCCACGCGCCGCGCGCATGCTTACATGAACGAGCAATTCGCCGATCCCGCGCTGCTCGGCAGCTATCCGCCGGAGTTGAAGGAAATCTTCGGGCCGGCGTGGCCGGATTTTCCCGAAGACGATTTCAAGCTGACCCGGCAGAAGGTCGATTTCGTCGGCTTGAACTACTACACGCGAGCGGTGGTGAAGCACGACGCCAACGCGTATCCGCTAAAGGCGGTGCCGGTGAAGCAGCTCAATACCACTTATACGGAAACCGGTTGGGAAGTGTACGAACAAGGCTTCACCGACATGTTCACCTGGTTCAAGGATCGCTACGGCGATATCCCGCTGTACGTCACCGAGAACGGTTCGGCCTTCTACGATGCGCCGGTGGCTGAGGGCGACATCGTGCAAGACCCGCTGCGCACCAGCTATCTGCGCAAGCACCTGAAAGCGATGCATCATGCGATCGAGCAGGGCGTGAATATCAAGGGCTATTACGCCTGGTCGCTGCTGGACAATCTGGAATGGTCGCTGGGCTTTGCCAAGCGCTTCGGTTTGTATCACGTGGATTTCGCCACGCAGAAGCGCACGCCGAAAGCGACCGCGAAGTTCTATGAGCAGGTGATCGCATCGAATGGCGCGGTGCTGGATAACTGATCGAATAGCACTCTGTGGGAGCGCCTTTGGGCGCGACAACCTTACGAAGCGGCGACCACATGACGCCGCTGTCGCGCCCAAGGGCGCTCCCACAAAGCCTCGTGTCTAGCCAGCTTTGGCTCGAGCAGATGCCACGCTTTGGCTGAGCCACGCCTTCAACGCATCATCGCTCGCCCCCATCGCCTCCGCATGCGCCGGCCGCTGCAACATGGCGGCGAGTGCAGGCGGCACTTCGATCGTGCGTCCGATCAAGGGCTCGACCACGCTATCGAACTTGGCCGGATGCGCGGTGGCCACCACTGCCCACGGCAGACCGGTATTGCCCATCTGATCGAGCAGATGCACGGCCGTTGCCGTATGCGGGCAGAACACCTCGCCGTACTCGCGCGCGTGGCGCACGATGGTCGCGCGGATCGCCTCGTCGTCCACGCTGTCGGCGTGCAGTTGCAGGCGCAGCTCGTGGTCGTGCGGATAGGTCCAGCGCAGACGCTCGAAGTTGCTGGGCGCGCCCACGTCCATCGCGTTGGCCAGCGTGGCGACGGCCGGGCGGGGCGAATACGCCGAGCCGTCGAAATAATCGCTGAGCGCGGCGTTGGCGTTGCAGGCGAGGTGGATTTCGCCGACCGGCAAACCCATCTCGCGCACCCATACGCAAGCCAGCGCATTGCCGAGATTGCCGGTAGGCACGATTAAATTGAGCGGTGCGCGATGGCGATGCCACCAAGCCAGCGAGGCATGCGCGTAATAGCTCATCTGCGGCAGCAGGCGACCGAGACTGATGCTGTTGGCCGAGGAAAGCGGCACGCGCGCCTGCAGCGATGCATCGTTGAGCGCAGCTTTCACCATGCGCTGGCAATCGTCGAACGTGCCGTCCACGCGCAGCGCTTGCACGTTGTCGCCGAAGCAACCCAGTTGATGCGCCTGGCGCGGCGACACGCGGCCATCGGGATAGAGAATCACCACGCGCACGCCAGGCTGGCCGTGGAACGCGGAAGCGACCGCGGCGCCGGTATCGCCAGAGGTCGCCACCAGGATGGTCAGCGGCGTTTTAGCATCCGCGCGCAAGCGACGAAAACAGGCGGCCAGAAAGCGTGCGCCGATATCCTTGAACGCGGCGCTGGGTCCGTGAAACAGCTCCAGCACGCTGGCATCGTCGCGATAGCTCAGTGGCCTCAGCGGCACCTCGAAATCCAGCGCTTCACGGCAGATGGCGGGAAGTTCGTGCGCGAGCGAGGAGCCGCGGAAGAACGGAGCGAGCAAGGTGCTGGCGGTGTCGGCCAGCGTGCCACCGCAATCGAAATCGGCGACATCGAGTGGCGGCAACGCTTCGGGTACGTAAAGCCCGCCATCGGGCGCCAAGCCGGCGGCGATCACTTCCTCGATGCGCGCGGCATGTTTGGCACCGCGCGTGCTTCGGTAATGCAACGGCTCAGTCATGCCGCGTCTTCCTCGTCGACCAGCGTTGCGGCCGGTCCATTGATGGGTGACACCAGCGCGTCGCTGGCCAGGCCTTCTTCGGCGAATGCCGCCGCCATGGCTGCCGCCGCACGCTCGGCGTCCTCGCGCCGCTCGTACCAGCCGAACACGCTGGGACCGGCGCCGGAAATACTTGCGCCGAGCGCGTGATGATCCAGCGCTGCCTGTTTCACCCGCGCAAATCCTGGGACCAGCGGCGCGCGCCTTGGTTCCACCAGCACGTCTTTCAGGCCTTCGCGCACCAGCTCCGCATCGCTGCGATGCAGACCGGTGAGCACCAGCGCGAGATTGGCGTGTTGCGCCACCACGTCGTGCAACGAAAAACCGTCGGCGAGCACCGCACGCGCCTTGCGCGTCTCCAGCACGGTATGCGGATGCACCAGCGCGCAGTGCCAGCTTTCGGGAACGGGCAGGCGCAGCAGGCGATCGCGCGTGGCCAGCACCAAGCCGCCCAACAGCATCGGCCCCAGGTTGTCGCCATGACGGCTGCCGCTGGCCACCGCTTCGCCATCGAGTGCGAAGCCGTACAACGCCTCGCGCGGCAGCGGGCGTTCGAGCAGCGCATTGGCCGCCACCAGCGCGGCCACGCACGACGCCGCCGAACCGCCCATGCCCGAACCCAGCGCGATGCCTTTGTGCAGTTCCACTTCGAAACCATGCCGCAAACCCAGCGCGCGACGCAGCGACAGCAGGGCCGCGCCGGCCGTGTTGCCGCTCGCTTCCAAAGGCAGATCGGTGACGCGGCCATGGATGGCGGCGATGCGCACAGTCGGTTCGTCGATCCGGCGCACGATCGCGCGATCGCCGGCACCGGCCACACAATGACCAAGAATATCGAAGCCGACCGCGACGTTGCCGACGCTGGCATGGGCCATGGCTTGTGCGCTCAAGGCGCGTTGGGGAGAGGGCATGGGATCGATCAGTTGCGCATTCATCGCCGCACCTCCAGCGCTTCGGCAATGCGCAGGAGATCGGCGAAAACGCCCGCCGCCGTCACTTCCGGACCGGCACCGGGACCCTGCACCAGCATCGGGTTGTCGCGATAGCGGTGCGTGGTGAACTGTACGACGTTGTCGGTGAGACGCGTATGGGCAAACGCATGGGCGGCCGGCAGCGCCATCAGCCGCACGCTCGCATGGCCCTTGGCATCGAGGCTGGCGACGTGGCGTAACACGCAGCCTTGCGCCTGCGCGTCGGTCACATGGCGGGCCATCGCTGCATCGAGCAAGTGCAACTGCTCCATCGCCTGCTCGGGTGCAAGCGCGGCCAGTTCGGGCGGCACCAGGCTCTGCACGTCCACATCGTCCAGCGACAGCGACCAGCCCGCTTCACGCGCCAGGATCACCAGCTTGCGCGCCACGTCGAGACCGGAAAGATCGTCGCGCGGGTCGGGCTCGGTGTAGCCCAGCGCATGCGCTTCGCGTACCAGCGCTGAAAAAGGCTGTTTGCCATCGTGGCGGTTGCACAGCCAGGCCAGCGTGCCGGAGAACATGCCTTCCACCGCCAGCAGCTCGTCGCCGGTATCGAGCAGATCGCGCAGCGTCTGCACCACCGGCAGCCCGGCGCACACGGTGGCCTCGTAGCGAAAGCGCGCACCGCTGCCGCAGGCGGCACGGATCGCCTGCAGGCGCGGCAACGGCCCGCTGCTGGCGAGCTTGTTCGGCGTCACCACATGCATGCCGGCGGCGAGCCACTCGGGATAACGCGCGGCCACCGCTTCACTGGCGCTGCAATCGATCAGCAGTGCGTGGCGGCCGTCGTCGCCGCGCACATAGGCGGCGAATTCGTCGAGATCGCTGGGCCGCCAGGTCTGCGCGCTGCCGTGGCGCCCATTGAGCTCGGGATCGTCCGCATCGAGCCACATGCGCCGGCTGGCGGCCACGCCGCACAGGCGCAGCTGCAGGCCCGCCCGCGCCAGCCGAGGCTGCGCGGTTCGCAGCTGCTCCAGCAAGGCGCTACCGACGCGGCCGGGGCCAACCAGACCCACGGCGAGGACGCGCTGACGCGCGGTGGTCGTCGGCAGCGCCATGGCATGTGGCGGAAGCGACGGTTGTTCGAGCGAGGGTGATGCGACAGCGTTCACGATGGCCTCTCCTGGTGGATGGCCCGTGCTCGCTAAGGGGAGTCGGAGTGTGCGCCGGCCCGCCTCATCGAGGGCGGGGCCGTTTGCGTCAGAAACTTATTCGCGCACGCAGCTCCACCCCGACCCGGTGGTAATAGTGGTCGTGGTGGTGGTCATGCTGGCGAGGGTCATGGCGCCGACGGACAGCGACGCGAACCCGCTACGGAGCGGGTGCTGGAACTTGCGTGCTGGCGCGATCTGCGGCGACATGGCCCGAACATAGGCCCGATGCTGCAGTGCAGTCAACAGGTTCGTTTGAAACTTTCGGACGTTTCTGAGGCCGTACGGAACTCGCGGCGCCGTCAGCCCTGCGTGCCCCAACGCGATTGCGATGGATGGCGCCCTCCGGGGTCTCGGGTGAAGTCAGTCTCCGACGGCCAAATCAGTGCATCGAAGCAGCTGGTCGGCGCCAAATGCCGTACGGTCCGACGGTCTCGGTCAAGATGTAGCCGTTGGCGGCAAGCAGGTCGCTCACTTGGGCTTGTTGGCCCATCGTCACCACCGTTTTGACGTTGAGCTCGCCTAACGCGGTCGAGACAACGCTCGCATCTTGGCTACGGAAAGCACCGTTGACGAAGTTGCGCAGTGTCATTCTTTGCAAGAAGGCTTTCTCGCCGATACCTGGGCGGAACATGGGGAGGTACATGTCACGGACGAGGACCAGTCGCGGGTGATCTTCGAATCGCGCGATGACACTGGACACAGGCTCTGGCGCAAGTATGCGGGTCATTTCATCTGCGTCTCTTGCTGCGCGTTCTGCGGCAAGATAGTCCATGGGCGGCACCTGGACGCCGGCAAAATGCCAGGAAATCTCATTGCTTGGACGCAAGACCGTGAAAGCCAGGGATGCGGACAGCAGGAGGATGATTAAGATGCTAAGCAACCGGTGGATCCGGGACTGTCGCCATTGTTGGCTCGCTGCGAAGATTCCCCAGGCCATGTAGGAAAGAACCGGAAAGCACCAGGTGACCCGCCAATAGACGGGTGTCGTGGTGATGTAATGCGAAATCGGGGCAGCGAGCCAGGGGTTGAGCAACACGCCGAGCAATATCAACGGCGGTACCGCAAGCCAAGCGCGAGTGCGCCCATCCCAAGTTAAGGCAGGCGCTGTCAGAAGCAGCAGCGCAACCAAGTACTGCTGCCACGGCCCGAAGACGGCAAGCCATACGGCCGGGGCGGCTTCTTCGGTTCCCGCGAGGTTGCTGCTAGCCTGTGAGGCGATCGCGACATACAAGAGGTAGGGCAGCGGTATGAGCAGCGTGCATGCCACTGCGCCTAGTCGTGGGTACATCGCGCGCGGCGCCGTCAAAGCGCAGGCCACCAACGCCGTGCCTGCAGCCATAGGGGCAGCCAGCATCCCGAAATTCGAAAGCCCAATGGCAGCCACCTGGGCACAGGCCAGCAACATCACGTCGCGGGCGGTTCCCTGTGATGAGATGCAGCGAAACGTCAGTGCGAAAATCAATGGCATGAGAGCGGAAACATAGATGCTCTTGCCTTGGAAAATGCGAACGAACATGAAGTTGCCAAAACCGCGGTGGCATTCGCCAAGAATCAGGCCTAGCGCCAACGTGACCAGCCCCACAAGCAGCCATCGGCGCGGCGCAAGCTGCTGCGCCAAGAAGAATGCAGATGCGACGACAAACGCCGCGCCAAGCGGAGGGAGCAGGCGATACATAACGCTCATTGCCGGCATACCCAACAGCTTGGCGATTGAAGCAGCCAGCAACTCGTAACTGGCGAACCGGTAGCTGGGGAACAGCAGCGGCCAGCCCGGCTCGCCATGCATCGGATCCACGGCCAGCAGCGGTAAGTTAGGGTGCGCATGCGTGAACGCCGCAAGGCCCACATAGAAGGCGTCGTCAGCGTCGCTGCGGTTGACCATCAGTGAAAGTGCGCCGGCGCCCAGCATGGTTACCAGTATTACCAGGCGATCCAAGCGCGCGCTTGCCGGTATCGCCGGATCGGGAACCGAGGCATGCCGAAACGCAAGCGCGCAATGCACGACAAGGATTGTTACGCCAATGCACCAGAAGGCATACCAGTTGACGGCAAGCGATAGCGTAGCGATGCAGGCGGCCAGCACGAGCGAGTTGGTTTGACGCTGTGTCGGACTCCAAGGCGACGAGTCGCTCTTTGCCCCCTTGAACGCTGTACTCGGCGGAAGGAACCGGTAGAGGGCGCCCAGCAGAGCAGCGCATGCCAACCCAGCCCAGATCAGTGTCTCAAGCGTGCCGCCGAACAGGGTGGTCAAATTAGCAGCAACCGTCCACCCGGCCAGGAAAATCAACGTAAACGTTAGGGATCTGGGCACCGGAACACTCCGCGTATCGTTTTGCAGGTGCGTGAGCTGCATTAGATGCTCATGAGCGAGGTGCAGCGCTCAAAGTGAGCACAATGCCAGCAAAAATCAGTGCAATGCCCAGCCAGTATCGATAACCGACGTGTTCACCCAGGAAAGCCATGCTAAGCATCGGCACAATGACAAAGCTCAGGGCCATGAAAGGATAAGCCTGATTGAGCTCGATGCGGGACAGCAGCCAGATCCAGGCGAAGGTCGCGACGACATACAACGTACCTCCACCAATCAGGTACGGTGACGTAATAAGGGCGAGAACATTGATCCCATCGCCAAGCGTGCGTGACGCGAGCTTGAAGAGAATCTGCCCTATGGCGATCCCGATGACGCAAGCAATGAGCGCTATGTATTGGACCAGTCCCATGATTGCCGCCTGCTTACGCCGTTACGTGGGCGATATAGAACAAGTTGATGTCGCTCAACGGCACGCCAAACGGATACCAGCGCTCGCAGATGTCAGGGAAGTAATAACGCAGGAATACGCGCAGATTCGTGATCGAGTTGATGTGCTCCCGTGCCATCCAGTAGTCATAGTCGATGCCGATTGCCTCGAACTTGCGGCGCGGGCCCAACCAGCGCCCTGTTCGCCACGCCAAGCCCGGATCACAGGGGAGGACGACGGAAAGAGTGCCCCCAGGCTTTAGTACGCGCATCCATTCCCTCAATACCAGATGAGGGTTCGGCAGATGTTCCAGCACATGCGTGGCAATGACGCGGTCGAAACTGCCATCGGCAAAACTTAGCCGAGTCGCGTCCTCGCGTTGCGCTATGACCTTACCCCTCGTTCCGCTCGTTGTGTCGAGCGCCTGGTCGAGCATCGGTGGGTTTAGATCGGTCATGACGTACTCGTCGAAAGAATGCCTGACTGATCGAATGTGCATTCCCGTGCCAGCGCCGACTTCGAGTACCCTGGAGAAATGGTGGTCGGGACCGAACGCTTTTTCGCAAAGCACATGGCTCTTGGAAAGCATGCGTGCGGCGAGGCCAGTCTCGTAGTTTGCCGACTCATACGCGCTGGTCCAGCGCTGCATGTAGTCATCGTAGCTGGGGTCTTGCTTCATGTTTCAACCTGTATGGCAAATGGTGTTGCGCTCAAGTGAGAGTGGCGGAGCCTATGCTCAACCTTCGGAGGGATCATTCTGGCGATGCGCGTCGGAGAGCACATGCTGCAAAGGGAATCGCGGCGTCGATGCGATGTCGAAATTGAGGAATGCCAGCAACAGCTGTATGCCGATCAGCACGGGCAGTGCCGCCAGCATAACCGTGCCCGAAGAAGCGACATCATGGTATTGCGCCGAACGTATCCAGGCGCTGGCCCCGAACAGCAGGCCGAAGATGAGCAAGGCGATTCCGCCGAGTAGTTCGAATGAAGCTACAGACATGTCGCGCAGGAAGTAATTGTAGAAAACGCGCTTGAGGAGATTTGACGCGTGCTTGCCGAGGAACTCGGGAAGAATGCGGCCTATCCGGAGGTGGCTGACCTCGTTTCCGTACCTGGCGTGCATGGGCACGTCCTGCACGACCGCGCGAATAATGTTGAGACGAAAAAGCATATCGGTCTCAAAGAAATACCGCTGACTGATCTTATCCAGTGCGAGCTGCCTGGCTACGCGAGCATGGATTGCCGTGTAACCGTTGGTGGGGTCGAAGACGTTCCAGTAGCCCGTGGAAAACTTCGTGGCAAAGGAGAGCGCGGCATTTCCGATCAGACGCATCCTCGGCATTTGTTCAACTCCGCGCAGATCGAAGAATCGATTGCCTTTGGTGTAGTCGCAACGTCCGATGGTTATCGGGTGAACGAATCGTTCGACAAGGGCGGGATCCATCTGACCGTCGCCATCGATCTTGACGATGATGTCTGCACCATCGGCCAAAGCTGCCTCGTAACCCGAAAGAGTGGCAGCACCCACGCCGCCATTTTTTTCCCGGAACAAGACGGTGACGCGTGGATCCTGAATGTTGTCCCTGATGTATTTGCCGGAGCCGTCCGGGCATGCGTCGTCTACCGCATAGATGCGGGTTACTTCTTCTCCGATCTGTCCAATTACGTCGAGGACATGGTCTTTGACGCGATAACATGGAATGACGACGCTGATATTCATGGTCCCTTTAAAGGCTCATTTACGCGGGCGTAGGATGCTCCCCAGAAGTGCAGAAATGCCGAGCATGGGGATTGGACCGTACTAGTTTCTCCACGGACGGATGGAGCCGCCCATACGGTGCAGTGTACGATCCGTAAGGAGAAAGATCACCGCCACCGTCGTGGCCAAAGCGCTCCAGTAGGCGTATCGAAACGGGTAGAAGGGCGTCACAAGCGCGTAACCCAGTAGATAAAGCGCGGAAGACAGAAGTAGAGCCTGTGCAGGAGCCTTGCTTTGGCCATCGAAAAATCTCAGTAGCAGGAGCAGGGCAGCCGAAAGCACTAACCAGAAATACGGCTTAAGCAACGGTGGAGCCACGCTTGCAGTAAAGCGAACGAAGCGTTCAATGATGCTGCTGCTTCGAGTTTGTTGATAAGTAAAGCCAAATTCGGTAGGAATGATGGTCGAAGCTACGGCGAAGCCGAACGGCGGCTCTGACCATCTTAAAAGCTGTCCAAAAGCATGCAGGCGAAATTCTATCCAGCCGATCGGATCATTTCGAATGGCTTGGATCCAAGATTGTTTAAGTTCTTCGAAATAATGAGGATTCTTGTCGATCCCAATATCCCAGCCATGCTGGGAGTAGCAAAAAGCCACACCTGCGGTTGAAGGGCAAAGAGCCATCAATTCGCCAGTCACTCCGCTTGCCTTAGGCGTTAAATTCTGCCGTGCTCGGTCGGATAAGGCTCGCAGGTCATCGAACATCAGGTAGGTTTGAGTGACCTCCGTATGTTTTGCTTGGGCGATGTAGTGGTCGAAGACCCGGTTACCTAGCAAGCCCGCACCCAGAATAGCCAAGGACGCCGCGAAAGAACGAAGCACGGTCATATTCCTTGTGGCAGTGCGCAAGGCCAGATATATGAGTGGAATGGCACCCGCAAACGCGTTTACGCGCACAGACAGACCGTAAAAAAAGGGCAGGGCCGCAAGCGTTAGCAAGATAAGACGGTGCTTTTCGAGCCTGCGCGCCAGCACTATCAGTGCTACACAGAGCAGCCAGGAGGCCGCTAGGCCGATGTCCTTCCAGAGCATACCGATAAGGTTCGCAACCCACGGGGCGAAACCAACAATAAAGAATGCGCCGCTGAGCCTTGCGCTAGCGGTTCGGGCTGTCAAAACCAGAATCAAGAGCGCCATCCAAAACATGGCCAAATGAAACGCAAGTAGTACTTCTGGTCCGCGGTGGAACCAGAGTAGACGCGTCCATAGCCACGCCATAACAGGCGGGTGGCCATCTTCGTAATGCCCCGTTAGGGCTTGGGTGTACTGATCTACGGTGTCCGGGGTGAAAACTCCTGGAAAATATGCGTAGTAAAAAAAAGCAAAGCAAGTTAGCCCGATGATGACCGAAAGCCAGACCATGCCTGTTTCTGATAGCCGTCGAAATATGAACTTGGTTTTGCTTTGGATGGTCGATGGCATATCTGATGGCGCAGTTACTGGCTAAGAGACGTAGCGGAGGCGGCTTCTAAAGAATTCAGTGCGACAAATCGATCGCGTACACCGCCGTGCCGTCGCCGTTGTCCTTCACTTGGCGGATGTTCTTCAGCCCCGCCTCGCGCGCCACGTCCTGTTTGTTCGAGGCGGCCTTGAACATCACTTCGCCGTGCGTCTTTACCGGCACGAAATGCCAGGAGGCGGCGGGCAGGTCCTTGGCGGTCAGGGTCTGCTTTTTCTGCAGCCACTTGGCGAGGATTTCGCGGGCGCCATCGGGTGCGGCCAGTACGATGTTGTTGCCGTCCAGGCCGGGGAAAGTGCCGCCGCCGCTGGCGCGGTAGTTGTTGGTGGCGACGATGAACTGCTGCTCCGCCTTTACCGGCTTGCCCTTGTAGTTGAGCTTGACGATGCGCTGGCCGGCCGGCTTGGTCACGTCGATCTGATAGCTGAGATCGCCCTGGATCTGGTCGAAGTTGTAGCCGGGCAGGCGGTCGCTGATCAGCTGCTGCTCGCCGTCTTTGTTCGGGTCGATCTGGTTGAAGCGTTCGGCGGCTTTTTCCAGCCAAGCCTTCAGGCCCGCACCGTCCATTTTCACGGCCGACAGCGTGTTGGGATAGAAGTACAGATCGGCTGCGCTGCGCAGAGTGAGCGGACCGACCGCGATATCGGTGTAGTCGTCCGGGCCGCCGAAGCCGGTGCGGAAGGCGGCAGCGGCGGAAAGAATGGGCAGCTTGGCCAGTTCCGGATGCGACTTGGCCAGTTCGCTTTGCACGTAGTCGCGCATCGCCGCGTTGATCGGCGCCAGCGCGCTCATATTGCCTTCGTCGGCGAAGTAGCTGCTCAGATGCACGCGCGTTTCGCCGATCGGCGTGTTGACGTATTGCACCGCGGCTTCATGCGCTTGCTTGACCAGCGGCGCGATGGCCGGGTCCGCCGGCACGCAGTCGTTCTTCTTGGCGCAGATCGGGCGGACTTCGCTGTGCGTCTGGCTCTCGTCGATGACCCAGCGGCCGTCCTTGCGCTGCAAGGCCAGGTCGATCACGCCCAGATCCTTGCCGAAGAAGCCGCCCATCACCGCCGGCTTGCCGCGCACGAAACCGCGCTCGGCATCGACATCCTTCATGCCCTTGTAGTGCGGGCCGGGAAATTCGGTGTGCGAGTGGCCGAGCAGCAGCACGTCGATGCCGGGCACGCCGGCCAGATGCCAGCCGCCGTTTTCCATATCGGGCGTATACGGCGCGGTGTTGAGGCCGCCGTGCAGCACGGCGACGATCAAATCCGGATGCTGGGCCTGCACCTCGGGCACGTACTTCTGCGCGGCTTCGACCACGCCGGTGACCGTGACTTTGCCGGCGAGATTCTGTTTGTCCCATTCGATGATCGGCGGCGGCGTGAAGCCGATGATGCCGATCTTCAGCGGCACTTTGCGGGTGCTGCCGTCGGGGTTGGTGACGGTGATGTCCTTCTGCACCACGGTCCAGGGCTTGAAGATCGGCGCGCCGTCGCGGGTGCTGTAGACATTGGAGAGCACCAGCGGGAAATGCGGGCCGGCGCAGCGGTCGCTGTGGCCGCCGTCGACGTTCATCGGGGTGCCGGTGACCTGCGAGAGAAAGCCCAGACCGTAGTTGAATTCGTGGTTGCCGGCGGTGCCGCCGTCGTAGCCCATGGCGTCCATGGCGCGGTAGATGCCCAGTTCTTCCTGGCAGCCCACCGGTTTCACCAGCGACTGGTAGTCGGCCAGCACGCTGCCCTGGATGGTGTCGCCGCTGTCGAACAGGACGGTGTTCGGGTACTGCGCGCGGGCCCGGCGGATCAGCGTGGCCACCCGCTCGTAGCCTACCGAGTCGTCCTCGCGCTGCTTGTAATAGTCGTAGCTCAGCACGTTGGAGTGGACGTCGGTGGTTTCCAGGATCGCCACCTGGGCGCGACTGCCGTCGGCCAGGGCGGCGCCGGAGTGGCTGGTGGTCTGGCTGGCGCAGCCCGCCAGCACGGCGGCGGCGAGGGCGGCGAGGGGAAGAAAGCGCTGGGTCATCGGCCGGTCCGTGGAGGGCAAAAAGGGGAAAGACGGCAAAGCTAGCAGATCGGCGTGGCGTGTTGCCGGCGCAACGGCTGCTGAACCGCATAGGGGCGCCGTTTGTCCGTTGCCCGCCATTGTGCATGTGACGCTTGCAAGACCGTAGAATTGCGGCCGAATGACAACCAGTCCGGGGCCAAACAGGGGGCCCGCCGTCTATGCCGCAACCACTTGATCGCTTCCTGCGAAAAACCGGCCCCTGGCTGGTCGCGGCGGTATTTTTCCTGTTTTGCATCAGCATGACCGCGCTGCGCGAGCCGGCTTTGCTGCAGCAGGCCTTCGTGATCGCCTTGATGGTGTGTGCGTTCGGCGTGCTGGTGTCGGCGTTTGCGCGACCGGCCACCGCGCTGGTGGTGAGCGGCGGCCTGTTCCTCGGGCTGAACTTCCTCTCGGTGATGAAGCTGCGCTATCTGGATTCGCCGCTGATGCCGGCGGACTTCGTCTATTACGCGCGCAGCAGCCTGCTCGAAACGCTCGGCCACTATCCGCATCTGTGGATGCTCTCGGTGGTGGTATGCGTGGTTGCACAGAAGGTGTTGTGGGCAGTGTGGCACTTCGATCGCCGCCTGCTGGCGCATCTGAGCCGCGGCCGTGCGTGGACGGTGCGGCTCAGCGGCATGGCGATCTGGACGTTCGCGTTCTGGGTATGTCTGCTGCCGAATGGCCCGTTCGCCGAAGTGCACGCGAAGAACGTGTGGGAGAAGCTCTCCGACGACGCGCAGATCACCAACTTCTTCGTCAACTTCAGCGATTCGGACGTCCGTATGCCGGAGATGGGCGACGAGGCCCAGGCCGAGCAGGAGTGGGGCGCCACCGCGTCGGGCGAGCCGGCGGCGATCCCGCGTTCGCCGGAATCCTATCCGGACATCGTGCAGGTGCTGGAAGAAAGCACATTCGATCCGTCCAACTTCACCCAGTGCAATATTCCCGAATGTCGCGTGGCGATGTTCAAGCCTGACGTGCGCACCCGTTCGACCGGCCCGATGCGTGTGCACACCTTTGGCGGCGGCACCTGGGTGAGCGAGTTCGCCACGCTCACCGGCATGCCGCAGGATATCTTCGGACCCGGCGGCATGTACGCGCCCTACGTGCTGGCGCCGCATGTGCAGGACAGTCTGCCGCGCCAGCTGCAGCGTCTGGGTTATCTGACCATCGCGATCTATCCGACCAATGGCGCCTTCCTCAACGGTCGCAACGCGTATCACGCGTACGGCTTCGACCAGTTCTACGATGCGACCCAGCTCGGCCTGGAAGAGTGGGAAGAAACCGATCAACAGATGTTCGACGCGGCCAAGCGCGTCTACGACAAGGTGAAGAAGCCGGGCCAGCCGGTGTTCGTGATGATCCTGACGCTGGCGCAGCACGGGCCGCACGACACCGATCCGCTGTCCTCGCTGCCCGCGCCGTTCAACAAGGGCGTGCTGAAAGGATTGCCGACGGCCGAGTCGCTCAACTTCAACACCTATCTGTCGAACCTGCATAACTCCGATGCGGCGATGAGCAGCCTGGAGCGCAACTTCCTCGATCGCGCGCAGCCGACGGTGCTGGTGCACTTCGGCGATCACCAGCCGTCCTTCAGCGGTTTGATTCGCACGATGCCGCGTACCTGGCCCAATCAATTGTCCTCGGTCAAGGACTACCTGACCTACTACATGATCAAGAGCAACTTCCAGGGCGCGAGCTTGCCGCGCTATCCCATGCTCGATATCGCCTTGCTGCCGAGCATGGTGCTGCAGGCTGCCGATCTGCCGACCGATCCGTATTTCTCCGCGGCGATTTCACTGCGCACGCGCTGCAACGGCCTCTACACCGACTGCGCCGAACCCGGGTTGGTGAAGTCGTATCACGCGTGGATCTTCAATCGCCTGCACGTGTACGAGTAGCCCAAAGTTGCGTATGTGTGGGAGCGCCCTCGGGCGCGACGGCCGCACGAAGCGGTAGCGATCTGGCGCCGCGGTCGCACACAGGGTGCGCTCCTACAATGAAACTGCCATAACCTCGCGTTGGCCTTGTAGGGGCGCACCCTGTGCGCGACCGCGCGCAGCGTAGAAGCCACCGCACCCACCTTCCATACAGCCATCCAGACGGCTACGGCGGTTGCTGGCATCGGCCGCTCTCGGATCACGCGGAACATTTGTTCTCATCGTACCGATGCCCGCGATGCAATTTTCGCGGGCAGGGCAAGTTGCGCCTCGCTGAATCGCGGGAGTTCAAATGAAAATGCCCGGATCACCTTTGCTTGTTCTTTGTTTGGCCGCTGCATCCTTGCCGGTCACAGCATCGGCCTCGGCGCCTGAATCCAACTACACAGTGACCTCTCTAGCCCAGACGTTCGTACTCACGCGCGGGATGCCGCTGTATGGCGCGTGGAAAGCCTTCATTGACCAGCAGAACATCGGTCGACGCAAACTGGGTTGGGGCGCGGGTCTGCCGTATGACGTTGGCCGCATCACCATCATGACCACGTCAGGCACCGGTCCGCCGCTAGAGCCGCTCGATATGGGTGCACCGATGCCATTGCCG
>Ga0070685_10000803_pt1 | contig 17051 bp, 30 predicted proteins | sample KBSS13LmetaG_FD_65651 | JGI IMG/M metagenome (GOLD analysis project Ga0070685, IMG submission 65651) | Switchgrass rhizosphere microbial communities from Kellogg Biological Station, Michigan, USA - KBS S1-3L metaG | ecosystem: Host-associated > Plants > Roots > Rhizosphere ...
GGACAATTGAACCCAACGTGGGCCGAGTGGCTAATGGGATACCCCTGCGGGTGGACCGTCTTAGAGGATTGGGCAATGCGGTGGTTCCGGCCCAAGCGCGAGAAGCGTTTGAAAGATTGCTCGGCATAAAATGAGTGATGTTGTACTGATCGAGTGGTTTAATTCTCACTACTACAAAGTCACCGAGGCCGACGGGCAAGCGCGGTATATTCCAAGCGTTACCACAAAGCTAGGAGTTATAGACAAGCCGCAGATTGCCCGTTGGAGAGGCGACTTAGGGAACAGAGAGGCGGACGCCCGCATGAATGAAGCGGCCGAGAAAGGAACGCGCATTCATTGGGCCTACGCCGTCTCACTTCAAAGCGGCGCCGTTGTCTACAATCCATGGCAAAAACCAATCTATACCGAGGAGGGAATAACCGAACTAAAAGCCAAGCATAAAGAGATTGCGATCCTACGTACGCAGGAGGAAATGTGGGCTATCTGCAAATTGGCCGAGCAGTTCAAGCGCCTCCAGCCCGAAGTGCTAGGAGTCGAGGAGATGGTTTACGATTTAGAAAAAAACGATGCTGGGACGATCGACTCAGTATTTGGAATCAAAGAAGGAAGCTATCTTATCAGTGGGTCGAAACCCCTGCGTCTTCCTGGCGGAATCTATGTCAACGATTTAAAGACAGGCTCTTTTATTGGCGATGACGTGTGGCTGCAAATTGCGCCCTATGTCGTGATGTATGAGAAGAAACACGGAGTAAAAGTCACCGGCGGACTTGTGACGCACACCGGATCCACCATGAAAGGCGGGATCGCCGGCCTTAAGACCATGTACTGCGACAGAGAATTACTTCAGGAATACTACGAAAAATATCGTCGGATATCGGATGTCTGGATGGACCGACATAAAGACGAAGAACCCGAAACGTTCCAATTCCCAAGTCTAATAACAATGCCGATTAAGGAGGCCGTATGAGTTTTGCCGATCTGAAAATTAAGTCCGGTGGAAAATTCTTAAAAGTTGAAGCCGGAGAACCCCATGACATCCGGCTCTATAGCGAAGATCCCTGCGAAAAAATTATTCATGGGTTTGGGAAAGAGGCCGAACCCTGCGGCGGTAAAGGATGCTTGCGCTGCGCCGAAGGTTCCGAGCCGAAGCAGCGATTCCTTGTGAACATCTACGATCACGGCGCGCAGAAAGTAATGATATGGGAATTCGGCGCCATGATCGCCAATCAACTGAAAGCCCTCGCCATCGCCCTTAAAGAAGAAGGCCGCTCTCTCATGGATGTTGATTTGAAAGTGGATGCAACGGGCTCGTCTCAAAATAAGAAGTATACCGTGACGCCGCGCATGACATCCAAAGCAGTTCCGACAGGACTTGTTCTCTATAAACTCGATTCCGACTTGCCTTTCTAGTCATGCTTATGCGGAAACGCCCCATTCGCGGGGAGAAATATGTGCTCTCCTCCGATGGGGTGGAAGTGACCATTTTAGAAGAAGGAGCCGACGATTGTGTCCGAGTGATTCTTCCCAGCGGTAAGGTGGCGGTCCTAGCCAAAGAGAACCTAAATCTCCCCGTTATCGACACAAACTACTACGAAAAATATGCTCATCCGAAGACATAAATTTGGTAACATACCGACCTTCATAGATGGAATCCGTTTCCAAAGCAAAAAGGAATCACGATACTACCAAGACTTACTGCTCGCACGTCGCAGTGGAGATCTGTTGTTTTTTTTGCGGCAAACTCCGTTTCACCTCCCCGGTGGCGTTAAATACATTGTTGATTTTGTTGAATTCTGGAAAAGTGGAGAAATACGTTTCGTCGATGTCAAAGGCCACAAAACACAAACATACAAGATCAAGAAAAGTTTAGTGGAAAGCCTCTACCCGATCACTATAACGGAGATGTAAATGAGTCGAGCCAACTATAGTGAAGATTGTTATGGATGGGAATTGATTTGTTGGCGCGGTGCCGTTAAATCAGCGATTAGGGGTAAGCGAGGTCAGGATATACTCTCTGATATGGCAAAAGCATTAGACGCAATGCCGATAAAGAGATTAATTTCAGAGGAGTTAATTTCTAAAGAAGGAGAAGTCTGCGCTCTCGGTGCTGTGGCTAAATACAAATCATTGCCGGTAGATAATATTGATCCACAGAACGCCGCTCAAGTCTCGCGTATTTTTAACATTGCCGAAGCATTAGCCAGAGAAATCGCATACATAAATGACGATGGTTATAGTATTACTCCAGAAGATCGGTGGAAAGTTGTAAGGAAATGGGTAAAAGAAAACCTCAAATATGGACAATAAAGAACGGGCGGAGAAAATTGTCGATGATTTTCCGCGACTTCAGAATCAGTTTAATGAGCCAATTCCGGAGAATTACGCAAAGGCTATAACTCTACTTGCCGCCCAGCTTGACGAGGCGCAGAGGGAGGCTATTGAAGTAGACAGAGATCGCCCCGAACTAGATAGATTGGCCGATTGTGTGCGTTATAAGCAACGGGTTTATTCGGAAGGCTTCGCCGCCGCACAGGAGAAAGCGACGGGGATTGCTTACGACTATGATCACGATTGTGCCGAGCGCATCCGAGCTATGACAATGGAGGATAAGTGATAGACCAAAAAATTAATGAGGCCGTCGCTAGAAAGTTGGGGTGGAGTTGCCATGAGCATCCGATTCTAGAAAAAAACGATATTGTTATGGCTCATGGTTGGGTTAGACCGAATCCGCTAAAAGCTTGCTTCCATGAAGCTGTTCCCGACTACTGCCACTCCATTGAAGCGGCTTGGGAGATTGTGGAGTTCGTCCGACATATGCAAACCGATTCTCAAATGAAGGCCGCACTTAAATGTCGATTGGCTTTGCATTCTGATGGACAATGGAATATGTGGTTTCCGGGGATGAGCATAGGAGAAGAAGCCGATACCGCTCCTATGGCAATCTGTCTCGCTTTCCTGAAATTAGATGTTCAAGTTGCGTCGTGATCCAGGAGAGCATTTCTTACGCATTGACCAGATTGAAGAGCGGCGATATGAGGATATTTTCAATGAACGTTATCAACTTATCTACAAGGCTTGTTTACGGACTATCATGCGGCAAGATATGAGTTTTGAACGTAAGATGGTTATTTACGGGGCACAGGTCAGGGCTTTGATTTGCTTGGTGTTTTTGAAATTGGAGGATAAATGACCGACCATATGGGTGAGACCAACAAAATGGTATTTTCTGATAACGATTTTGTTTTCCTAGAGGAGCCTGTCGATGCCGATACATGGATCTGCCTATTCGAGCAAAGGAGAGCCGAATGCCTTTTTCTGACGAGGATTTAGCGAAATTGAAAGAATCAATGGAGCATTATCCTGCGTGGTATCAGGAACGCTGTAGCGATATTCTTCCGCGTATCCTTACCCGGCTTGAAGCCGCAGAAGCATTCGCCGGAATTATGGAGGGTGGCGTTGAATTTAACGAGTGCGACTCATGCTTAGGCGACGAAGATGACGACGGTAAAAGACTTCACGAAAAGGATTGTGAGGTGGCTATTTCTTTGGAAGCATGGCGCAAGGCGGCGGGCAAGTGATTACCGAAAAGCAAACCTCCTGGCTCAAGGAATTCTTGCTCGGGCTTTGCGAGAATACCGAAGATCGCCAGGAAGTTGAAGAAATAGTCGACTCCTTTCGCAAGCTCTGGCGCGTGGCGCTCGCGGCCGAACAAAACCCCTACCCACGGTCGCCCAGGCTGAAGGAAGCCTTGGAATCGGTTAAAGCACCGATTCGACCGAGAGTGATTCCGTGAATGGCCTGAAATGACAGAAACTGGCCCCTATACCACGATCACCGTCGAAGAATATTCGCGACTAAGCGCCGTGATCCTGCATCTTCGCCGGAAGGTTCAGAAAGCTCGCGAATTGCTAGAAACTGGAAATACTCCGGCGGCGCTTGAAATATTGAAATTCGAGGATGACCCTAGTGCATAAGCGTAATGATTTATGAAGACGAGGTATGATGGCAACTTTTGAAAGAGACGAAAACGGGAACTGTAAGATCTGCGGAAAGAAACATTCATACCCGCACAAAAATGGTTGTCAATTCTGCGAGGAAACGCGACCGCATCATCATTTGTGGGGAAGTTTTGGTCAAAGAACTGAACTCGAAGAATGTAGCCCTAAAAGCTACGCGAGTTAATTTATAAATGTTGGGAGGATGTTGGCAATGACTTTATGGGTTCTAATAATCTGGATATCGAATAATGGGCATGACGGGGCGGCAACTGGATTAACCATTTCGCAGTTTGATAAGCAATATCAATGCGAAAAGGTTTTATCCGCTTGGAAGCAAAACAATGAAAAAGGGCACTCAGGAATGTGTATCGAGGTTAAAAAGTAAGTAGCCCTAAGAATGATACTTCTAAAATTACTCGCGTATGCGATAGTCTTGATGTGCGGAATTGTTGCAATCCTAATGCTTATCGTTACGATTGATTATTTTGTGCGACTCATAAAACAAAAATGACATACCTATAAGGAGGACGTGAACTATGTGGAAGCTGGCGATCGTTGCCTTACTTGCTTCAAATGCTGTTGCTTGCGGAACAGGATGTTTTGAGTATAACGGAAGCTGCGCGTGTGATTCGGCGCCTGAGAAAAGCGTGACGCCTGAAGTTGTCCCGTCGGACGAAAAGCCGCCGCGAAGCGGAATCCCTTCCTGGCAAGATCCGACTATTAAAGCCAGTGAACCGCAAAGCCTCATCTACCAAGATTCAAAATCGGACGCTGATAAGAAGGCAGCGGACGTCGAAGGCAAAAAAGCCGCCGGCATTGTCTATATGGTACCGGACGCAGACGTAGGAAGATCGACAAACTAAGCTACTTCGAATTTTCCAGCTTAAGCCCGACGCATTTGCATTCCTCGTCGTAAAGGCAAGGTTTATTGTCGTACATTCCGTGGTCCAAATGGGAATGCGGGCAATTAAGACACTTGTGGCCGAATTTTACTTTAGGGGCAAATCCTTCGTATCCGAGGATGCTTTTTCGGATTCTGCTTCCTTTGCCTGGGACGGCGCGGTCGCCGGAATGATTCTGACTTTGTAAATCTTCTTTCCCGTCGGGTGTTTGGCCCTCTCGATCTTCTTTTCCAACGGGCTCAGTTTTTGCTTCGGAAGGATCTTTTGCACCTTCTCCCAATTCGTCAGAAGCATTGTCGTTGACGAAATGAGAGCTACTGCTATCGCCGTCCAAAATCCCCACTTAAATTGCTCTCGCCTCTCCTGGCCGGATCGCCGGTCCATGAGATAATCAACATCATGGGCCAGGCCGCGCTTGCCTGTGGAATCAACAAAAACGACCGCATTAAGCTTACGAAGTTCATGGTCGTGCCTGTCCCACTCGGCCAAAAGACCGACAATCTTTCTTTTCCGATCGCCGCGCAAAATCTCGTCAAGCTCTCGGATAATATCTTCCAGATGTTCAAGGCGCGACTCGATACCGCGCCAGATGGCATTATCGTCTCCATTCACTCACGCAACTCGGGATCTATCGGAGGATACATCGCAAGCATCGCCAAATTGCCGACTCGATCTACCACCTTATTAAACGTCCTGTCTGTCAGACCGTCCCAAACGAAATGATGCTTAGACCGTGGGCCATGAAACTGAAATTGCACGTGCTCGTGAGAATCTTCCCAAAAGACGTCTAGAATGATATGGCATTGCTCGAATTGCCACCGAACTTGTACGCATTCACCATTTTCAATTCTGCCCTTTTCCCATTTCTTAAGCTTATTGTCGATCACTTCCTCGAGAGCGGACATCCACTCTCGCATCTCAAGCTTTTCCATGTGAACCCCTAAATGTGACGATTATAAGAGTGGAACATTGGGCCATTTGAGCTTTGCCCAATCGTGCAGTAATTCCAAACCCCCAGCCATCAACGTCGTGACGGCTAATTGAACCTGACTGCATTGCTCCGCATTTAGTTTTCCGGTCGTAACAAGTTGAGACGTCAAATAGCTGGCGGCTAATTTGCCGACCATGTATGACGTCTTCTTAATGGCAATACTAACTTTATACTGCTCCGGAATTAGGTTACTTACCCAGCTTAAAATCTTAATCATAACGCCCCCTTATTTGGTCCGGTTCATCTCCTCGAACGATTCCGTTTTCGGGACATCCGCTCTTGGAGTCCTTATCAGCGTCACCTTCTCGTCTAACTGAAGATTTAAGAGTCCGCGCTGTTCTCCGTGTTTTTCTTCAATCTTCACTTGATAGTCAACGGGAATGACAATCAAATCTCCGTCTTTATTTAAAATCGTCACCGTCGAATCTTTTTGGTTTATCGCCTTAACAGTCCCGCGAAAGCGAGTCCAGTCTACACACACCGCACAAACCAACAAAGAAAGAATCAGCTTTTTCATAATGTCTCCTTATGCCGTGGCAATAGGGCTGCTCGGTTGTCCTTCACGTTTAATCCAAACAACTTCACTCACTCTATCTGTTGCCATATCTAAATGGACATGGGTAGGAAGATTCTCGCTGTTGGTATAAATCCCATAGCGAGTAATTCCTACCGAAATCCCCGCCGCGAGTATAAGGTAGACTTCGTGTGAGTTTTCAACCACCAAGTCCACAGCCAATCCCTGAAGGTGCGCCGAGTCAGGGACCGCTCCAATAATTGATTGGTTTGCCTCCAATGAACGTAGGCCACTGGAGATTTTGAAAGGTATGGCTGCGATATGTCTTGCCTGGTCGAGCTTGGCGACAAATTCCGGTTCAAGGCCAACCACCTCCTCCGCAGAGAAATAACGATACTCAGGCGGCATGACGCTTCTCTTCGTAAATCCTGTCCATGCGAAACGTTTTGAAATTCTGAATCCACCAATGCCCTGAAGGACAAACAAAAAGCCGTCCGAAATGTTCATCTTGTACCAGGTTTAACGGAAAGTGACACACTTCGCAAGAAAGATCTGTCGCCATAGCGATTACTCCTTACCTGTCTTTCTGTTTTGCCGGATTCTCTGGAGAATCTGCAAAAGAGCTTGCCTTGCTTGAGGATTTGAAGCAATCGAATTTAACTCGCGCGCCGCAGAGCCGCCTAAAGCCGCTGCGCCGCCCAAGCTTCCAGGCGATAAGGCAACCGCCGTCGCAAGAGGCGCAAGGCCGCCGATAATGCCGCCTTTTACTCCCTGTTCATGTCCACCGACAGCGGCGCCCATTGACCCACCGAGAGTCGAAAGCATTCCGGCGAGTCGGGAATACTCTCCATGCTTATTGACGGGAAGAAACTTCGTCATGTTGTCTTTTAAAACAGCGGCTCTATAGTTATTGGACGTTTGTTTCAGGGCTCCGGACTGATTCGATAGAACCTCGTCGAAGCTTCTTTTTAAATCAAACAGCTCAGCGCGTCTTTTTCTTTGCCAGATCGGTACGGTGTCGATAATGTCATCGAGAGATTGTTTTGCTTTAAGCGCTTGCCTGGCCGTGGGAAGTTCGCCCGCATCAATTCGCTTTCCAAGATCGACAAGATATTTGTTTGCCGTTGACGCTTCAGGGGAAACCGCTGTTTGTATTCTCTCAGCCATTGTTGGCGCAAGACTTTTACCTGGCAATTTATCAATCACCTTGCCCATTGCCGCGCCAGCCTCTTGAGTTGACGGCGCCTTATACATTGCAAGACCCTTTCGGGCTGTCTCCTCGAAATCCTTCGCTTTGCCGCCAGAAAATACTTCAGCTCCTTTGGCGAGTCCGCCTTTCACCTTAGAGGCCAATTTTCCCGTCATTTCGAGAACCTTCGGGACGCCTGGAATCGCCTTAAGCATGGCCGGATTTTCTGCAACCCCAGCACCCATAACCGACGCCGCGCGACCCAGAGGAGTTTCGGGTACTGTATCCGGCGCAAAAGCGGCTCCGGTCGCCTGCCTTGCAAATTCGCCGGCTGCGGCGCCGATTGGACCTCCCACCATACCACCCGCAATAGGAAGCGCCGCCCCTCCTACCCGCTGCATCGTAGCAGGGTCCGTTTGAAAGAATTGTTTTGTTAAGTTAGCTGGACTTGATGCCATCACAGCTTGGCCGGCTTTCTCAGCTATTCCCTGCCCTTCATTCTTAAGGAAAACCATTGGCGAATTCATATTTGCCTCTGCAATAGCCTTTTGCTTCTGAAGTAAAAGAAGCTCTAACTCTTCAGCCTCGGATAAATTCGCATCACTCATTAACTTTTAATCGTCCCATTCTTCTTTTTCTCAAGCAGCATTTGAAGACGTCTTTCATTTTCAGCACTAAATCCTGGCAATGGTCCAGTGTCCGGTTTATTAGTTTTTAATTGTTCCATCTTCTGGCTAATGTCTTTACCATGAGGCGAAATAAGTGGTGCCCCTCCGCTTCCTCTGGCACCAGCCCTTTGATATTCCATCGCGTTAAGACGAGAGCGCAGGAGCCCGTCAATCTTCTCAGCAGCCCCGACATATTGAGACGGCGTAAGATTCGTATTTAAGTAATCTCGCCAGTGGGCGATTTCCTGATCGGTCGCTCCGGTATTTTTAAACACGTTTGCGAGCTCGCCTTGGAGAGCATTTAAGTTGAGTCCAAGAGCAACCACTTCCGGATCATTCGTCTCCTTCTTTAAGACGTTAATCGGAGTATTCAGCCATTTCTGATTGGTATTGCCGATCGCCTGATACGAATCATAAGCATCTGACAGATGGCCCAAAGCGGTATTAAGAGAAAGCGCATTCTGTCCCATCTTCCCCGACGTAGAATACCGCGCCATAGCCGCATTGGTATCGGCGGCATAAGCGTTAAACTTTGGAAGTCCATAGAGTGTCGGATACTGCTCAGCCAAAGACGAAATTAGGGAGCGTTCCCTAAACCCAATGTCACCAGAGCGGAGGCGTCCCTCGTAACGAGCAATCGCAAGAGCCTGTTGTTCGGGAGTCGCATTAGCCCATGACGTACCGACGCCCGACTGAGATGTAATCACCTGTTCGCCTTTTTTCTTTTGGCCGACAGATGTTAAACCTTTCCCTGGCGTATATTGGTAAACGTTGTGCGGCTCGTGATTTTCAGCGTATTTCACAAGCAATTTCTGAACTTGCGGACTTATCTTCTTAGGTGCTGTCGGTTGGGGTTCAGCAACAGGAGCCGCACCCATAACAGGCGGAGCCTGAATAGGAACTTGCGTGGTAGTAGCCGGCGGCAAGCCTCCGCCATTTATTGTCGGTTCCGGAATAGGAGTGCCGGACACTTCATGGGCTAACGTAGCTCCCATTTGATGCTCGGGAGATCTTCCCTCGAATGAAGACGGAGCAACTGTAGGTGTAGTTGATGTGGCCTTAGCACTATCCGCAGAACCAGGCAAATTATAGAGCGACCTTAAACCACCTATAAAAGCGTCCTGATCCTCATAGCCTTTCTGGATCTTCGCGATAGCAAGCACCTGATCCGGAGACATCGTTCGGGCTATTTTCTCGTCGACCCCTGTCGCTTTAGCCAAAGCAAGAGCCTGGGCCACTTTTTGTTTTTGAGCGTGAATGGATTCGCCAACTTCTCCGATCGCTTTCATTCCAGAAATAAAAGATTCACTCTCCTGCGCTCGCGCTTGTTGTTTCATCTGAGCCGCGCGCTGGGCAGCATCGACGTAAGATGCGATGGGAAAGGCGTTAGGTTGAATTCTAAAATCAGGCATGATTATTTACCTGCCGCGATTTTTCCCCAAGGCGACAGAGCACCAACGCCCTGTGCAACGGTAGAGAAATTCTGTTTTCCTGTGGGAGCCTGCGGAGCCATTTGAGCGCCTATTGTTTTTGCGACGTTTGCCTGATTAATAAAGTCTTCAAGAGATTGTCCGCGCTGGAGCGCGCCCGTCTCAAACCCTTGACGACCCGATAAGGCGGCCAACTTTTTGTCGGCCTCGTCCATCGCCAACTGCGAGGCAATTTGAGATTGCTGCCTTGCCACTTCCTGACCATAACCTGTCGAATCATAAAGATGCGCCGCCTGCGCGTTCTCGGCAATATCCGGAAGCATCGTTTTAAAAAGATCCTTGGCGTGCGCGTTCGCTGCATCGGAATTAGAATGAATCGCTTCCAAAGTATCCGCATATTGTTGTTTGCCAAGACCCGTGATATCGCCCTTATCTTTTGCTAATTGATAAGGATCAAGAGTGAAAGCACCGGAACCGCCAATATTAGGAGTCTCGCCACCTTCGCCAAAATGAGCTCCTGTAAGAGCATTAAATCCCTGTTCTGGAAGACTCGCAATATACCTGGGAACAGGCCCCATCTTTCTAGCCAATTCAGAAGTCCCAAAAGTTGAAATAGCAGTTGCCGCCCTAACGGGATTTGAAAATGCCTTCTTAACTGTTCCGCCCATAATTAAAACTCCTCCTTAAGAATCTCGGCATAGGGGTGAAACCCTTTGCCCAAAAAGCGACAGTACGCCTTCGTTTTTCCTCGACTCGAATACACGCCAAAATGAGCGCAGAGACAATTCTTGGCGCGCTGCCTCACTTCTTCCCATACTTCCTTGACCCATCTTTGGCCGCGCTGATCTTTTCTCACCCACGCCTGAGAAACCATATATGCAAGACGATTGTCGAAGATGTTGGAAATATTCGCTAAAAGATAAATCACCAACTGATTGTCAATCGTTCCGAGCCAAAGATCGCCGCCCTGATTAAGATAAGAGGCTGCGGCAATCGATTGCAACGTCTGTTGATAAAACCCTTCCAAATTGACTCCTTGCGGCAAATGCGAAGAAACCATGAAATCTCTCACCGCATCCTGAATCTGAGGGGAAAGTCCTTCCGGAATTTCCCTGGCAAGCCAAAACGTCAATGGTTTACCTTCCACCAATTTGAGATACGGACTATCGCACAAGACGCTTGGCGAAGTCATGCTAAGTTGTAGTACGGTATCTGATACGCCGTATTCCCAATCATAATAGTCAGATACCCTGTTGGTGTTGCAGGCAAGGCGGTAGCTCCTCCTGCCGCGCCGACGCTCGTTTGCGTCGTCGGACTTCCCAATTTAATGTCTCCAAGAATAATTGGAGAAGTCAAAATCTGCGGGTTTACGTCCATTATTCGAGTCCTAGTTTTGCCGCTAAATGAGAAATAGCCGCATCGACTCCAAGCGCTTTAACCTTTTGCCATTCAATCTGCGCCGGATTAATACAGGACGCCGCAAGATGTGTCGCCTCGTCAACCACTTCGTATGTGGAAGACATATTCTCAGCCTGGCGTTTCGCAATCGCTTCGTTGTTTTTTGCATCGTCTCCAAAAAACACTTCTTTCCCAACAATATTCCCGTCCTTATCTTTTACAAGTACGCAAATCATAGTAATGGATTCGACCCGACGCCGAGAACAGGATCGATAAACCCCCTTAATACAAGATCGAGCTTTACGGCAACCGCATTTACGTTTACGCTTGCGCTGGCGGTAAGTTGCGTGTCATTGATCGGAAACACAACCGTCGTTGTCCCGAGACTCCGAATTAAGACGACTCCCGTCGATACATCAACGGCCGTGTTACCGGCATTCACCTGAATAACGCCAGATATACTCCCTGTATTAATATGGTTCGGGATATCTGTCGTACCCGTTCCGGCCGAATAGGTCCAAGTAATGCTTGTGGCCGAGGCGGAAGTGGCGAGTAAAATCCCTGGCTGAGTTATTGAATTCGTCGTCACAACCCCGTTTGTAAATTCCATGCGTATACCATTGTGCTGAAACGCAAGAATGTTTGTCGTATGGGTCGAATTATCCCCGTATCGAATCGTTCCCAGGTAAACCCAACTACTCGTACCAAAGTTTGAATTTAGAGTCGCGTAGTTAGCCTGAATCGGCATAACCGTGTCTCCGACCAAAACCCAATCCGTGGTATTGTCCGTCGCTTTGACCGCATAGCAGGCATACCACGTATTAGCCGCAGCGGATCCCGTTCGGAGCCCGCCTTGTTTTGTTCCGCTCAAAGACGCATTGCGCGTGATGTCCATTTTTCGCGGCGTTGTCGTCGTTTGATTGCGAGTCGAACCATCCGGAAAAAGCATAACGCAGTCGCCGGAGGTACCGTCTAAACCGGACTCTACATCGACAACAGTAGAGCTCGTATTAAGAAGATTCGGCCGGCGCCACGTGCTGTAGTGATCGACATAAGCTTTGGTCGCCACTTCCAAGGAAGTCGTCGGGTCGACATCGACTTTTAGTTTGGCGAAACTTTTTGTTAGAGCCTCAAGACCCGTGAATACGTTCGCCACATCCGTCGTATTGGTATTTACCTGAGCAGACGCGATCGTGGTCGAAGGAGAAAACGAATAAGAAACTGTAAAATTAAGAGCCAAGCTGTCCTCCTAAACTGCCGTCAATTGCTTTCGAGCCTTGTCTGTCTTTAAGCGAATGCTCACACCCTGAATTGTGTAACCCTGGGACGCATTCGCGTTTCTAATCTTTAAGCTAAAAAGGTTGCCCCTACCTTGCACATACATACGCGGCTGGACCGCATTCTGGCCACCCCACACATCCACGTCCCATAAAGAGGAATCCCACACGCCGCCGACGGCGACAATACTCATATTGGCGGTACGCTGCGCCGACGTATAATCAAAACCATAGGAGAGCTCCACCGTCGTCGTCGCCTCATTTAAGGCCGAAACCGTGAAGTACATCGGATGAACCGTTAAATCAAGTGTCCCGAGATTCTTAAACGGCATTCGCCAATAAGCGTCAATAATCCCTGGCGACGTCTCCGACGCATCATTGAATACCCCGATGGAATACTTCTTATATATTTTCCCGTCATAGTGGCCGGCATAAAATAAACTGTTCTGCACACTAAAGGCCACATTCGCTTTAAATCCCTTCGAATGACGCAAAAAGCATTTGCGATTGATATCCCACACGATGTTGTAATTGTTGGTTGTGCTGGAACCCGTCGAAACCATGAATTCAATTTGCCCAAGCGGTTGATTGTAGAATCCGACCGTATTGGCAAGATAAGGAGTATTAATAGAATCCCATACATTGTTAATGTCATCGGGATAGGTTTCGAAGTTAAGGCCATCCGTTGTGGAGCGCATACGCTTACTTGGCGTCACAAAATAGATCGTTCCGTTGGCAAAGGCATAAGCGTAGCGCCCCGCAATTCCAATTCCCTTCTGAAGCTGATAAATCGGAAACGGTTGGCGCGTCAGAATCATCATGTGGGTGCTGGAATTCTTAAAGAGAATGGCGGTATCGGCTCCCATCACTATTCCGCATTGGAGAGCTTCGCCGTCCGACTTGTTCACATCCGCATTGCCCGAGCCCGAACTTGTCCAATCTTCCGGATCAGACAAGACGGGCCAGTAAATACGACTTGGATTTGCAGACGTCGAAATAGCGAAAATCCGATTGTTAGCGGCAAAAGCCGTGTAAGCAGACGGAGGAGATCCGCCTAGAGCAGCGGCATTTCCGCTTCCGGAATACTTAAACGGAGCATTCGGCGCGCCGCCAAACCAAATCTGAAGATTGTTATAGATAATAGGAGTCCAATAATTGGTCGCGCCGGACGTGATCGTTACGGCTCCGGTCGCATCCGCCATCGTTCCTGTTAAAGATGAGGACGTGAAGAACTTTGTTCCGGCCACCGCGTTAATAAATTCGGTGCCTGAATTAAACTTTACGTACCCTCCGCCAACGACAGGCGTTGACGACGATACCATGGCCGACGAATTGAAAGCGGAATCCCCGTTTCTCTTCTTAAAACCCTTATTCAAAATAAGAACGTTGTCTAAGTCTGGAGATTGATTCAGGGGCATTAGATACTCCGGATCGTAGGTATTTAAACCTCCGGAAAAGTCGTTTAACTCGATCGCTGGGCCGCGTGCTCCCACTAAGAATTCCTCGGATAGTTAAAGGGAAGAGGCATATACCCCAAATTGCCGCCGACCGGCTGATTGTCAGCGGCCGTCATAACGCGGTGCCTGAACAGTCCATCTTCAAATTCATTCTTCATTTGTTCGAGAAGATTGTTAAAAATGACGACGGATTGCTCATACCTCGTGTCATCTAAGAAGGAAAAGCCCTGCATCTTGGCGCCTTCCAAGAGAGTCGTCGTATGCCACTTGGCCGGAATAACGGACACATCCGAATCAGCCGACATATCGGTCGCAACCGTGTAGTAATCAATCCGAAGGTTTATCACGCCATCGGGATTTGGCCATAACCTGAACTGCGGTACCCCCGATCCGGAGCTGGAATCGACCCCCGCCATACAAAAGATGCGCGGCGTGCCGCTCGACAAATAGCCAGGATTAAAGGACTGAAAATATTCTGGGCTTGTCTGAATCAACTGGTAGGGAAGAACGTCCTGATACACCTGAATAATACGGTCGACGCTTGAACTTGTCGAATAATACATCTTACGCACCGCATACGTTGCGGCCGTCGCCGTATTAATCGCGCCGATTTCCAGGGTGGCCGATGTCGTACCAGAGGTATGGGAAGTAATTTTATAGAAGTCCTTGGATGAGGACGTCTGAATATACCGCCCACTTACAGAGACATTTGTCCCGTTTGTATTGACCGGAGCTGTACTAAACGTGATGGAAGTTGAACCTGCGGTCGTAGCCACCGTTCCAGAAGTTATATCGGGAACAGTCTGGATTACAAGCGGAGTCGGACTCCGCAAGAAAGGCCACTCGAATGACCGCAGGATAATCTGTTGAGCATTATTCAACCACCGCTTGAGCAGTGTCGCCTCGCTTGATATGGTCTGATCCAAGCCGCACTGTGCCGCCAACTCCTGCTGCAAAGTGAGAAAGGTCGCCACTTACCTTCTCCGCCTTGCGTTGATCGTACCGAACGATTTACAGTTTCCGGCTGACAAGGCAAAGTCCGTCTTTAAGTAGTAGCTCGTCGATGCCGACAAGCTTGCTTGCATACGAGGGATTGTTAAGGTGACATTTGCGCCCGCCGTTGGCGGTGTACCGCTGGCAGTATTCGTCACATTAAAACCAGTCGAATTGTTTCCTGAAACGGTCAAGATGTAAACATCCCAGGCCGTCGAAGTCGCGCCGTTTAACGTAGCCGTAGCAGATCCAGAAATATCCCAATCGCCAGGCGTCAAATAAATGACAGCGATATCACTTAAGACATTGTTTGATCCGGACGTTATCGCCTGAGCGACAAGCGTTGTCGAACTAATAAACTCCCCAATAATGCCGGCGCCAGCCGTACTATTCGTTCCCGTCCCGACAAGATTTGTGATTATCGCAGACGAAATTGTCACCGTCGAAGCGGAAATCGTTCCGGCCGTGAAATTGACAACCGTTCCGGATGAAACATAGAAAGTCGCTCCGGATTGAAGCGTACTTCCTAGGTTAATCCCGCCGCTAGGAGGTCTGAGGTCCGCACAAGCAAATACAGGAATTAAAAGAGCGACAAACGTCCAAAATAGCCGTTTCATAAAGTGTCTCCTATTGGGTCCACTCAAGATATCGAAGGTCTGCCGTCGATGACGCCGTGATCGCGTAAATATCCCCACGATAACCCTCCCACCCGTTAAAGTCATAGGCTCCGCCTTGTGCGACCGGCATACCTGTAGAACTCGTCACCGACGAGTCCGTTCCGACGTAAACGGTCGCAGTCCCGACGTTGTAAAGCGTGATACCCGCACGCCAACTATTAGCCGCCTTAACAAGAGTAGCCGCGCTTGTAACTGTAACCGTGTTGTATGAATTAGCCATGACTTAAGCCTCCACTGCGACTTTCTTTGGCCGACCGCGTTTCTTTGCCTTCGGCTCGTTCACAATAATTGTTTCATGCTGCCCCACTAAGGGCTGAATCTCTGGCACGTCGATTGTTTCACGTGGAACAGGGATGACAGGAATATCTTCGGGTTCAACTGACAAAGGTTGTGTCGACCCCGCCGCAAGCGGCATAGCCATGTCTTCCACCTTCTCTTTTAGCCGAACCTCCGGACCGACGTGCAAGCGCAGATATTCGCAGATCTCGCGCCAGCGCTGCTTGTCGTCATTTAAATCCGTATAGTCCAAGACAAAGAAGCAAGGCTCGGACCCAATCGGCGTATGCTTATAGGTGTAATTTCTGGCTAAATCCACGGTCGTATCGGTCTTAAAAACCGTCCGCATACTTCCGATCGAAATAAGCCACTTCGCCCACGAGCGCGGAAATCCAGCCGCCTCACGAGTTTTGACGCCTTTGGTAAATCTTTCCGGCAATTCATCGAAAACAATTAGCCGGTCAACAAATCCCGCATTAACAAGCTTGAAACATTGCATTTAACTCCTCCTTATTTGTCTGCCAACAACGCTGAAAATAGTCTATGCACCGACAAGTACCTTTGAGTTAAAGAATTCACCCAAGATGGTATTGACCCGATTTTGCATCGTGTGATTCTTTATGACGTGCTCATATCCGGCCAAAGCAATCCTTTCGCGTTCTTCGTCGTGGGAAAGATAGTATTTCGCCTTATCAACGGCCTCATCTAATGAGCGATACAAGACCAAATGCTTTCCGTCTTCGAAAATCTCATCAATTGACGGAACCCAATCGGTAAGAAGGAAGGATTGCGTGCCAAGAACCTCAAAGCAGCGCATATTGAGATCTTCTTTCATGGCAATATTGAAAACAACCTTCGTTTCCGCATATTTCCGCGCCGCATCGTCAAAAAGCGCTTGGCCGTAGTAGAAATTCGGGAATTCCATGAACATTCTGTCTAAAGCGTCGCTCCTGTTCTGAGAACTGACGTGTCCGACAAAACAAATGTCGTATTTCTTCGTCAAAATATCGAATCGCGGATAGGCTGACGGCTCGAAAGCGTGAGGGAGCCAAATGGGATTAGCAATCCCGTCTCTTTTCATGTCTTCGGCGCCTTTTTTCTGAGCACAAAACACAAAGTCCGCCTTTTTCGCCACACTCAAACGATAGTCGTACCCCAAATGCGTATCAGAGGCCCAATAAGCCATGGGATGCGGGAGTTCATTGGGAATGTAAGGCAAAATGGAGGTAAGCCCGTCCTCTCCCCAATCAACATGAATGTTCAAATCATAAGTACCGAAAG
>Ga0070685_10000804_pt1 | contig 17048 bp, 14 predicted proteins | sample KBSS13LmetaG_FD_65651 | JGI IMG/M metagenome (GOLD analysis project Ga0070685, IMG submission 65651) | Switchgrass rhizosphere microbial communities from Kellogg Biological Station, Michigan, USA - KBS S1-3L metaG | ecosystem: Host-associated > Plants > Roots > Rhizosphere ...
GCAGCGCGAGTGCCTGAGTGCGGATAGAAGAATGGTCCGGGGCGGGTGCCGGCCGGGGGCCGGCGAGGCCACCACGTTGGCCTTGACACAGATTGCCTTCTCATAGAAGACGCGGAGGCACGGAGAGAACCGAGTCTCTCCGTGCCTCCGCGTCTCTGCGTGAGTCGGTCTTTTTTGTGTTCTACTCGCCCCAGCGGGGGGCGCGCTGGCCGCCGCGGGACGCGCCGCGGTATTCGCCGCCGCGGTTCCATCCCCCGCCGCCGCCCCGGTCGTAGCCGCGCTCGCCGTATCCCCCTCCGTAGCCGCCCCGGTCGTAGCCGCCGCCGTACCCGCCGCGCCCGTAGCCTTCGCCACGCTCCATCCCCCGCGGGCCCGAGAAGTCGGGCTGCCGCTCGTCGTCGGGCTCGCCGGCGTCCATCCGCACCACGTTGTAGGCCTTCAGCCCCTTCGGCTCCTGCAGGATCTCGAACTCCACGCGCTCGCCCTCGGTCAGCGACTTGAAGCCGTTGCCGGTGATGCCGCTGTGATGCACGAACACGTCGGACCCGTCTTCACGCGTGATGAAGCCGAACCCCTTCTCGGACGAGAACCACTTCACCGTTCCGCTGGCGCGTTCCATGTGGCTAACCCTGGTGTGACTGGAGTGGAGGGAAGGAGGGGACTTCAGGGCGGGGACCGAGATTTTGCAGGATTCATTCCCCCTTCGGTAGCATTCCCCAGGCGCGGCAAGGCATTTCCCGGCCAAGCGAAGGCTCGGGAACGAGTTGCACTTTGTCGCGGCGAACGCGTGTTTCTCCGGCGGAGGAGATGAAGCGAAAGGGCGCCCACGCGTACACGCGCGGGAAGGCCGTGGCGCCGGGGTGTGCCGGATGGGGTCGCGAGGCGGGGGGCCGGGCGGCCCCGGGCTCACTTGTGGCGGTAGGTGATGCGGCCGCGGCTCAGGTCGTACGGCGAGATGTCGAGCGTCACCCGGTCGCCCTCGAGCACGCGGATGTTGAACTTCGACATGCGCCCCGCCGCGTAGGCCAGCACCTGGTGCCCGTTCTCGAGCTTCACCCGGTAGTTGCGGTCGGGGAGCACCTCGGTGACCACCCCGTCCATCTGGAAGGTATCCTGCTTCGCCATGTAGGGGAGAGCGTGGACGCGGCGCGACGCGTGCGCCGCCGGTTCGTGCTCGCGGGCGCGGGGGGATCCGCGCGCGCGTGGGGAGTGCGCCAGAACGATAATCGCCGCTGAGCCCAAGTTCAACGCCCGCGCGCCGCCGATCGCGACACGCGGGCGAGGCGTGCTACCGCGCCGCCGAGTCCACCACCGCGGGCGCGTCGGTGCTGGCGGGCTGCGAGCCGCCCACGTAGCGCCAGACCAGGTAGGCCACCACGACCAGCAGGAGCAGCCCCACGATCAGGGGCAGGGGGCTGCGCGGCTTGCGCTCGACGGTGATCTCGGCCACGGTCGTCCTCTCTCTTCGGGCAGTTGGGGATGCACGGCACGGCGCGCCGCGGCACTATCGGTAGCACGCCGCGGCGCGGAGCGCCAGATTTGCGTGGAACGGGCGATTGAAAAAATCGCGACGATTGCGGACGATGCGAGTGAACTCGCCGCTACGACATCACGCAGTCCGCCTTCGCGGACTCGCGGCCGAAACCGTGTCGCGCGCCACGGCGATTGCTCGTCCGAGGCCGCGAGACCGCTGGCTTCGCGCCGCGGCGCCGCGATGGGGAAGTCCGCGCAGGCGGACTTCGGGCCGTGTAGCCCCGGGTTTCCAACCCGGGGGAACGAGGCCGGCGGCTCTCCTGGAGGGGTGGCATCCTCACACACGTACCGAACCGGGTGATGCTCCACGACGTGCTCTTCTGGCTGGCGCTGATTGCCGCGATGCTCGGCGTGGGGATCCTGGCGCAGCTCGCCGCCGCAGCGGGGAAGATCCGCCGTCTGGGGAGCGTGCCGCCGCTCGGCGACGCGGAGATGCCGTCCATCAGCATCGTGGTCGCGGCGCGCAACGAGGCGCGGGGGATCGAGCAGGCGATGCGCTCGCTCCTCGCACAGGACGTCCCGCAACTCGAGGTGGTCGCCGTCGACGACCGGTCGGAGGATGCCACCGGGGCCATCCTCGACCGCCTCGCGCAGGCCGAGCCGCGGCTGCGGGTGGTGCACGTGACCGAGTTGCCGGATGGCTGGCTGGGGAAGTGCCACGCCCTCTGGGTGGGCGCGGGGAAGGCAGGCGGCAATCTCATCCTGTTCACCGACGGCGACGTGGTGATGGCGCCGGACACGCTCCGCCGCGCCGCCGCCTTCATGCGCGAGAACCGCGTCGACCACCTGGCGGCGGGGATGCACGTGGACATGCCGGGGTGGCTGCTGCAGACCTTCGGCGTGGTGTTCGGCGTGCTCTTCGCCCTCTTCTCGCGGCCGTGGAAGGCGAAGGACCCGCGCTCGAAGGCGCACGTGGGCGTCGGCGCCTTCAACCTGATCCGCGCGGAAGCCTACCGGCGCATCGGCACCCACCGCGCCATCGCCATGCGGCCGGACGACGACCTGAAGCTCGGAAAGCTGGTGAAGAAGCACGGCCTGCGGCAGGACTTCGTGAACGCGACGGACCACGTGCGGGTGGAGTGGTACCATTCGGTGGGCGAGGCGCTGCACGGGCTGCGCAAGAACGGCTTCGCGGGGGTCGACTACCGCCTCTCGATGATCCTGCTGGCGACGGTGGTGCAGCCGCTCTTCTCCATTCTCCCCTTCATCGCCGTCTTCGTGACGCACGGCTGGACGCAGGTGCTGAACGCCGTCGCGGTCGCGTCGATGCTGGCGGTGTTCGCCGGCGGCGCGCGCGAGCAGCGGGTGCGCTGGTGGTATGGGTTCGCCTGGCCGCTGGCCATCCTCCTCTTCCTCGCCGCCATCTGGAACGCCACCCTCTACGCGCTGATCCACCGCGGCATCGAGTGGCGCGGCACCCACTACCCGCTCGACCAGCTCAAGGCGAACCGGGTGTGATCCCCCCAAAGAACCGTCTCGCGCAGAAACGCGGAGGCGCAGAGAGATCGGGTGGTTCTCTCCGTGTCTCTGCGTCTCTGCGTGAGATGCCGTTCGCGGTTGACACAACCCCGTGTAGCGGCTAGGTTTGGACGCGATTGTCCGTATTCCGGCCCCGTGGGGCCACGCGCGAGGATCTGGGCCGCCAACGCCCGGTCCTCCTTTGTTTTGCGCGGCCGTGCTCAGCGTTGCGTTTTCGTGGCCGCCCTTGCATCTTCTTCGCCGTTCATGAGCCGAACCGCACTGATCACCGGGGCCACCGGCTTCGTGGGCGGCCACCTCGCCGAGCTGCTGTCGCGCGAGGGGTGGCGCATCCGCGCGCTGGTGCGAGGCACGAGCGACACGTCGCGGCTCCGGGCGCTGGGCGCCGAGCTGGTGACGGGCTCGCTGGACGACGCCGACGCGATCGCCCGGGCCTCCGACGGCGCCGACACGGTGTTCCACCTGGCCGCGCGCACCACCGCGCCCAGCGAGGCCGAGTTCCACCGCGCCAACGCGGAGGGCACGCGCAACGTGGCCCGCGGCGCCGCGCGGGCCGGTACCCGCCCGCGGCGGCTGGTGTACCTCGGCTCCTACGCGGCCTGCGGCCCGTCCATCGACGGCCGCCCGCGGGGGATGGAGGAAACTCCGCGGCCGCTCACCGCGTACGGGCGCACCAAGCTCGAGGGCGAGGCCGCGGCGCGCGAGGCGGAGGCCGCGGGGGTGGAGCTGCTGATCCTGCGCTCCCCGTCGGTGTACGGCCCCGGCGACCGCGCCTTCCTCCCCGTCTTCCGGCTGGCGAAGCGCGCGCTGGCGCCGATCCCCACGGGGCCGGTGCGGCGGCTGCACATGCTGTACGTGCACGACCTGGTGCGCGCGCTGGCCAACGCCGCCGAGGCCCCCACGGGGACCTACGCGGTGGCCGAGCCGGTGGCGCACGCGTACGAGGAGCTGGTGGACACGATCGGCCGCGCGGTGCGCGGCAGGGCGCCGCTGCACGTGCCCGTTCCCGCGCCGCTGCTCAGGGCGGCCGGCACGGTCACCGACCGGCTGGGGGGCGTGCTGAAGACGGGCGGCGTGTTCAGCCGCGAGAAGGCGGACGAGATGCTGGCGGAAGGGTGGGTGTGCGACCTCACCGGGTCGGACAGGCTCCTCCCGCGGGCCACGCCGCTGGCCGAAGGGGTGGCCGAGACGGCGCGGTGGTACCGGGAAAAGGGATGGATTTGATGTCGATCGTCGAGCAGCAGACGGCGCGGAAGGCCGGCGACATCTTCGCGAAGTGCGGGCGCTACACGGCCGCGCGCGAGATGATCGGCCGCGGCCTTTATCCGTACTTCCAGCCGATCGAGAGCTCGGAAGACACCGAGGTGGTGATCCGCGGCGAGCGGAAGATCATGGTGGGCTCCAACAACTACCTGGGGCTCACGCACCACCCGCTGGTGCTGGAGCGCGCCCGCGAGGCGCTGTACCGCTACGGCTCGGGGTGCACCGGGAGCCGCTTCCTGAACGGCACCCTGGACCTGCACGAGGAGCTGGAGCGCCGCCTGGCCGTGCTCATGGGCGCCGAGAGCGCACTGGTGTTCAGCACCGGCTACCAGACCAACCTGGGGGTGATCAGCGCGCTGGCGACCCGCGGCGCCGTGGTGGTGCACGACAAGCTGAACCACGCCTCGCTCCTGGACGGCGCCATGCTGGCCAGCGGCGAGCTGGTGCGCTACGCCCACAACGACATGGCGGCGCTGCGCCGCGCGCTGGAGCGCAGCGCCGGCAGCGGCGGGATCCTGGTGAGCACCGATGGCGTGTTCAGCATGGAGGGGAACATCGTAGACCTCCCCACCGTGCTGGACCTGGCGGAGGAGTTCGGCGCGCGGGTGCTGGTGGACGACGCGCACTCGGTGGGCGTGCTGGGCGAGCACGGCGGCGGCACCGGCGAGCACTTCGGGGTGCAGCACCGGGTGGACCTGACCATGGCCACCTTCTCCAAGAGCTTCGCCAGCATCGGCGGGGCGGTGGCGGGGCCGGAGGAGGTGATCCACTACCTCAAGCACCATGCGCGGCCGCTGATCTTCAGCGCCAGCATGCCGCCCAGCGCGGTGGCCACGGTCATCGCCTGCCTGGACGTGATGGAAGCCGAGCCCGAGCGGCGGCTGACGCTCTGGAAGAACGCGGACTACCTCCGCGGCGGCCTGACGGCTCTGGGCTTCGACACCGGGGTGAGCGAGACTCCCATCATTCCCGTGACCACCGGCGACATCGAGCACACCTTCGTGTTCTGGCGCGAGCTCTTCGACGCCGGCGTGTTCACCAACCCGGTGCTCCCGCCCGCCGTGCCCGAGAGCGCCTGCCGGCTGCGCACCTCCGTGATGGCCACGCACACCACCGACCAGCTGGACAGGGTCCTCGATGCCTTTGACCGGGTCGGGCGCAAGCTCGGCGTCCGCTAGCGGCACATCCGCCCCGGCCACGATCCGCGAGATCGGCCGGGGCGAGTCGGTGAAGCCCTTCATCGACCTCTCCTGGAAGATCAACGGCGGCGACCCCAACTGGGTGCCGCCGATCCGCGAAATTTTCGAGGGGCTCCTGCAGCGCGAGAAGCCCCCGCTGTACCGCGTCTTCCAGCGGCTCGCGGCCCCCCACGCCCACCCCTTCCACGAGCACGCCGACGTGGCGCTCTTCGTGGCCGAGCGCGGCGGCATGGTCGTGGGGCGCATCGCCGCCACGGTGAACCGCCGCGCCAACGAGTTCCAGGAGAACACCGTCGGCTACTTCGGCCTCTTCGAGTGCGTGGACGACGAGGGGGTCGCGCGCGCGCTGCTGGAGCGCGCGGCCGCCTGGCTCAAGGAGCGGGGGCGGACCTCCATGCAGGGCCCCTTCAACCTCTCCACCAACGACGAGCTCTACTCCGGCGGGGTGCTGATCGACGGCTTCGACACGCCGCCCGTGTTCATGATGGGCCACAACCCGCCCTACTACCAGCGGCTGGTGGAGGCGGCGGGGTTCGAGAAGGCGAAGGACCTGCTGGCCTACTGGCTCCCGCACAACCAGCCGCCGGCGCGGCTGCTGGAGGGGGTGGACCGGCTGGGGAAGCGCCAGGGGTGGCGGATCCGCCCGGTGAACATGAAGAAGTTCAAGGAAGAGGTGGGGCTGGTGATGGGGGTGTACAACTCGGCGTGGGAGCGGAACTGGGGCTTCGTCCCCATGACCGAGGCCGAGTTCGACGCCATGGCCAAGGAGTTCAGGCCGGTGGTGGACCCGCACCTGGTGCTGATCGCCGAGAACGACGACGGCGAGCCGATCGGGTTCATCCTGGCGCTCCCGGACCTGAACCGGGTGATCAAGACCTTCCCCGGCGGGCGCCTCCTCCCCTTCGGGCTGCCGAAGCTCCTCCTGAACCGGAAGAAGATCCGCACGGCGCGGCTGCTCACGCTGGGGATGAAGCCCGGCTACCAGCGCTCCGGCATCGGCGCGGCGCTGTACCTCAAGTGCTTCCAGCACGGGGCCCAGTACGGCTACGAGAACGCCGAGGCCTCGTGGATCCTGGAGGACAACGGGCCCATGCGTCAGGCGCTGGAGAAGGTCGGGGCCTACGTGTACAAGACCTATCGCGTGTACGAACGGCCCCTCTAAACAGCCGTTTCACGCAGAGACGCAGAGGAACCGAGAGAACGCAGAGGGCGCTTCTGCGTTCTCTCAGTTCCTCTGCGTACTCGCGCAGCCCTTCTGTAAAAACTTCCGCATCACTACTTTCTGTTCCATGCGCGTCCTCGTCCTCCTCGGCCTCCTTCTCGCGATCGCGCTCCCCGCCGCAGCCCAGGAGCTGCAGCCGGGGACGCGGGTGCGCATCACCGCGCCCATCGTGCGGGGAGACTCGCGCTTCGTGGGAACGGTGATGTCGACCGAGGGCGGGCGCATCCGGCTGCGGCTGGACCCCGCGGTGAAGCAGGACACGCGCTTGGACACCATCTCCATCCCCCGCAGCCTGGTGCGCCGGGTCGAGGTGAGCCTGGGGCGCACCTCCGCCGGCAGCCGCGCCACCGCCGCGCGGACGGGCGCGCTCGCCGGCATCGTCGCGGGGGTGGGGCTGGGGATGGCGCTCGGCTCCGGCACCGGCCGCGACGGGGTGAAGAACCCGTGGACCACCGCGCTCTGGCTGGGCCCCACCCTGGGCGCGGTCGGCGCGGGCACCGGCGCGCTGGTGGGCCGCGGCGAGTACGAGCAGTGGCGCGTGGTGCAGCCCGCGCGCGTCGCCGGGCTCCCCCTCGGCCGCTCGGTCACCCTCTCCATCCGCCTCGCCTTCTGATCCCGAGAAAAGGCCGCCTCTTCGCCCTCGCCGCCCTCGTGCTCCACGCGGGCGCGGCGCGCGCGCAGGTGGTCACCCGGCCGCACCTGGAGTGGCGCACGGTGCAGACGGCGCACTTCACCGTCCACTATCCCGCCGAGGCGGAGCGGTGGACGCTGGACCTGGTGCCGCGGCTGGAGGCCGTGCACGGCGAGGTGGCGGCGATGGTGGGGTTCGCCCCCGCCCGCCGCGTGACCGTGGTGGTCGAAGACCCCTCGGCGCAGGCCAACGGCTCCGCCTACGCCTTCCTCGATGCGCCGGCGCTCTCGCTCTGGCCCACGCCGCCGGACCCGCGCTCCCTCATCGGCAACAACCGCGACCCCGCCGAGCAGCTCGCGGTGCACGAGCTCGCGCACATCGCCCACATCGCGCGCCCCTCCCGCAACCCGCAGCGGAGCCGGCTCGTCCGCCTCGCCCCGGTGCGCCTAGGGCCGGTGGCGACGCGCGCGCCGCGCTGGCTGACGGAGGGGTACGCGACGTACGTGGAGGGGAAGCTCACCGGGAGCGGGCGGCCGCACAGCGTGATCCGCGCCGCCATCCTGCGGCAGTGGGCGCTGGAGGGAAAGCTGCCGCGCTACGAGCAGCTCGACGCCACCGCCGGCTTCCAGGGCGGGTCGATGGCGTACCTGGCGGGCTCCGCCTTCCTGGAGTGGCTGGTGGAGCAGCGCGGCGAGCAGAGCCTGCCCAACCTCTGGCGGCGGATGACCGCGCGCCGCGAGCGCACCTTCGACGCGGCCTTCGCGGGCGTCTACGGCGCGGGGCCGGCGGAGCTCTACGCCCGCTTCACCGTCGACGTCACGGAGCGCGCGCTGGCCGCCCGCACCGCGCTCACCGCCGCCGGGCTCGCCGTGGGCGACACGGTGCAGCGGCTCAACTGGGGCACCGGCGACCCCGCCATTTCGCCGGACGGGCGGCAGATGGCGGTGGTGCTGCGCGGCGCCACCGCCTCGGCCTCGCGCGTGGTGGTGTGGCGCGCCGAAGACGAGCGCATCGACACCGCCGCGGCCGCCCGCGCACGCCGCGCGCTCCTCGCCGCAGATCCCGAGGACGTCGCCGACCTCCCCGCCCGCCGCCCGGGAAAGCGCGCGCTGGCGACGCTGCTCCCGGTCAACGGAAGGCCCCACGACCAGCCGCGCTTCATGCCCGACGGGCGCGGCATCCTGGTGGTCCGCTCCGAGCCGCTGCCGGACGGCGCGCTGCGCCCCGACCTCTTCCTCTGGGATTGGCACACGAAGGCGCTGCGGCGCATCACCCGTGGCGCCGGCGTGCGCTGGCCCGACCCCGCGCCGGACGGCCGCTCGGCGGTCGCCGTCCAGTGCCGCGGCGGGCTCTGCGGCCTCGTCACCGTCGACCTCGCGACGGGCGCCATTCGCGCGCTCGCCGAGGCGCGGCCCAATCTCGTCTTCTACCGCCCGCGCTGGTCGCCGGACGGGACGTCCATCGCCGTCTCCGTGCAGGAGGGTGGACGGTGGCGCGTGGTGCTCGTCGACCCCGCCACCGGCGCGCTCCGAGTGGTTGGGCCGGACGACGGCGCCAGCCGCTACGACGCGGCCTTCCTCCCCGGTGGGCGCTCGCTGGCCGTGGTCTCCGAGCGCGGCGGGATCGCGAACGTGGAGGTGATGGAGATCGCGACCGGCGAGGTGCGCCCGCTCACCCGCGTGACCGGTGCGGCGGCGGCGCCGGAGCCGGACCGGCGCGGCGGCGTGTTCTACCTCTCCCTGCACGCGCGGGGGATGGACGTGATGCGCATCCGCCTCGACAGCGCGGCGCGGGGACCGGTGCTGGCGCTCGACACCGCGCTCGCCCCGGCCGCGCCGCCCGCCGCCGCGAACGCGCCGGACACGCTGCGCCGCACTCCGCTCCCACCCTCGCACGCCTACGGCCTGGGGCCGCGTCGCACGAACCTCCTCCCGCTTGGCACCGTCGACGCGAACGGCGTCGCGGGAGGGCTCGTGCTGACCAACGGCGATCCGGTCGGCCGGCTCACGGCGATGCTGCGCGTGGTCGCGGGACAGCCGGAGATGCCGCGCGGCGCATCGCTCGGGCTCGTCTACCGGCGCTGGCTCCCCGTCATCGGTCTCGACGCCTTCCACCTGCAACATCGCCCCTCGGCGGACGGAGCGGGGGTCGTCCTCCCGGCGGACTCGCTCGACGCGCGGTATACGGGGGCTGCGCTCTCCATCTCGCAGCCCTGGACCGGCTCCGCGCTGCGCCGCCGCCTGCGCGCGGGCGTCTCGGCGGGCGCGCTGGAGCTCGGCGATGCCGGCGCCTCCTCGCGCACCCTCGCCTTCGCCGAGGCGGCGGGAACGCTGGCGAAGAGCCGAGGCGCGAACGCCATCTCCACCACGCTTCGGTTGATCGGCTCCGTCGGAAGGACCGAGGGTGAGGGATGGACGCGCGGCGTCGGGACGATGGCGATGGGGATACGGTTCCTGAGGATGAACGCGCGCGGCGAGGTGACCTACGGCTCGGTGTCGGCGGATGCGCCGAGGTGGGAGCGCTTCACGGTGGGCGGCGCGCCGCAGACGCTCTTCGACGACGCGATCCTGCCTCAGCGGCTCCCGCTCCCCGCGGCGCGCTTCGGGGTGGTGCGCGGGCGGCAGGTGCTGGCGTACCGCGTGAGCACCCAGCTCTCGGGACTCACGCCGTACCTCGCCGGCGCGGCGGGGAGCGGCGGGCACGGCGACGGGTACCGCGTGGCCGGCGTCGAGGCGGCGTTCGAGAACCCGGCGCTCAACCTGCTCGGCATTCCCGGCGTGCGCTTCGTCGCCGGCGCCGGGTACCCGCTCGATGCGCCGGACCGGCACCGGGTGCGCGTGTACGGGACCGTAACCTATCGACCCTAGTGTTTCCCTCTCCGTGTCTCTGCGTCTCTGCGTGAAACGCTTTTACTACAGCCTCCTCGTCCACTACTTTTCATCATTCCACCCATCCCTCCGCCCAATGCCCCGGCTCCGTCACCTCGCCCCTGCCCTCCTCCTGCTCGCCTCCGCCTGCGCTCCGCGCGCGGCGCCGGGTCCGCAGCCGCCGCGCGACCTGGCGGCGCTGGAGGCGGAGGTGCGGGGGATCATCCGGCGGCACGCGGGGGACAGCGCGCTGGTGGAGGTCGCCTTCCGCGACCTGGCCACGGGCGACTCGCTGCTGGTGGACGCGCACCAGCCGCTGCACGCCGCCAGCACCATGAAGGTGCCGGTGATGCTGGAGCTCTTCCGCCGTGCCGACGCGGGCGAGCTCTCGCTGCAGCAGCCGGTGGAGGTCCGCAACGCCTTTCGCAGCATCGCCGACGGCAGCACCTACGCCCTGGACGCCGGCGACGACAGCGACAGCTCGCTCTACCGCCGCCTGGGCGAGCGCGTGCCGGTGCGCGAGCTGGTGGAGCACATGATCACCCGCTCCAGCAACCTCGCCACCAACCTGCTCATCGACCTGGCCGACCCGCGCCGCATCGCCGCCACCATGGCCTCCATCGGCGCGGGGGAGATGCACGTGCTGCGCGGCGTGGAAGACGGGCCGGCGTTCCGGGCGGGGATGAACAACACCACCTCGGCGTACGCGCTGATGCGGGTGATGGAGGCCGTGGCCGGCGCGCGCGCCGCATCCCCCGCCGCCAGCCGGGAGATGGTGGACGTGCTCTCGCGCCAGCACTTCACGCAGATGATCCCCGCCGGCGTGCCGCCCGGGGTGCGCACCGCCAACAAGACCGGCGACATCACCCGCATCGCCCACGACGCCGCCATCGTCTTTCCGCCGGGGCGCGCGCCGTACGTGCTGGTGGTGCTCACGCGAGGATTCGCGACGCCGTCCAGCGCGGCGCCGGTGGCGCGCGAGGTCTCCGCCGCGGTCTGGCGGCACGTGTCGGGCGGGCGCTGAGGGGAACCCGCGAAAGCAATGGTGATCGTTATCCTGAGAGGCTTTCGAGAAACCGCCCCAACGGTGTCATCCTGAGGCCCGGCCTCACCTTGTCCTGTGTCCGCGGTGGACTTCGCAGGGCCGAAGGATCTAACTGCGGCCGCCACGAGGCCCGTAGCGGAAGCCGCACGGCAACCGCGGCAGCATCGTGTCTCGACGCAGCGAGAGGCGCCATTCGAGACGCTGCCGCGCCCAGGCCTCGTGGCTCTCCGACTAGATCCCTCGGCTCTGCGGACACCGGTGTGGAGTCGGGTTCGTCGCGGCCGAGCCTCGGGATGACACCGGAGTGTTTCGACTGATTTGTCGTTTCTCGACAGGCTCTCAGGGTGGCACAGTGCTCGAACGGATTTGGTGTGAAGGGAACCCGCGGGCCCCTTCGGCAGTACGACGGGTTCCGGACTCAACTGTCTGCCGGGGCGTCGCTTGCGAGGGGTGCCCGCATCATCCCTCCACCCCTTCTGACCGCTTTCGAGGCACCGCAATGAAGCCGAGATGGACCGCGTGGGCCGCCGCGCTCGCCGCGCTGCTCCTGGGCTCCCCCCTCTCCGCCCAGGTGCTGGGGGGAAAGGTGATGGACCGCACGAGCAGCGAGCCCATCCCCGAGGCCGTGGTCGAGGTGCTGAACGCCAGCGGCCGCAGCCTCCAGCGCACGCGCACCGACCGCGACGGCTTCTTCGTGTTCGAGATGCGGGAGCCGGGGCAGTACCGGCTGCGCACCGCGCGCGTGGGGTACCAGACGGTGACCTCGGACGCGGTGGAGGTGGAGAGCCGCCAGACGGTGCAGGTGGAGATCCGCATCGCCACCGGCGAGGTCACACTCGATCCGCTGACGGTGACGGCGCGCACCGCCCCGCCGCGGAGCCAGTGGCTGGAGCGCGAGGGCTTCTACGACCGCGAGAAGACCGGCTTCGGCGTCTTCCTCACCCAGTACGAGCTCTCGCAGCGGATGGCGGTGCGCCCCACCGACTTCTTCCGCGGCATCGCGGGGGTGCTGGTCAGGTCCAACGGCACGCGGAACGTCGTCACCATGACGCGCTCCGGCACCAACTGCCCGCCGCGCGTGCTGCTGGACGGCGGCCCGGTGTCGGGCTCGGACCTGGACAGCTTCGTGCAGCAGCAGGACATCGCGGCCATCGAGGTCTATCGCGGCCCCAGCGAGATCCCCGGCCGGTGGATGGGCCAGAGCTCCTCGTGCGGCCTGATCGTGATCTGGACCAAGCGCGGCGAGCCCAACCGGTAAACCGCTCGTCTCACGCGGAGACACAGAGAGGCACGGAGAGAACCGCGCGATTCTCTCCGTGCCTCTGCGTCTCTGCGTGAGGACGATTCCGTCAGTCCTCCACCACCCCCACGGCGAGGCGGACGGGGATGCCGCCGTTGCTGGTGCGGAAGGCCTCGGCGAAAGGGATGCCGACCTGCGCCTCCAGCTTCCGCTCCGCCGCGAGCAGCGCCACCGTCCACCCCGTGCAGCGCGCCCGCGCCGTGCGCCCGAGCGCCGCATAGAGGTTCCGCAGCGCGTCGATCTCTCCCACGCGCACGCCGTAGGGCGGGTTGCAGACCAGCAGCCCCCGCCCCGGCGGCGGCTCCATCGCCGACACCGGCCGCACCGCGAGATCGACGTCTCCCGCGACGCCCGCCCGCTCCGCGTTGGCCCGCGCGGCCTCGATGGCGCCGGCGTCGCGGTCCGAGCCGGCGATCGGGACGGGTGAGCTGGGGAGGATGGCGCCGCGTGCCTCGGCCACGGCGCGCTCCCACGCCTCGGCGTCGTGCCCGGGCCAGGCGGTGAAGGCGAAGGGGCGCGGCCCCCGCGACGCCGCCGCCAGCCCCGGCGCCACGCCCCGCGCCAGCAGCGCCGCCTCGATGGGGATCGTCCCCGAGCCGCACATCGGGTCCAGCAGCGGGGTGACGCCGGACCATCCGGCGCCGCGCAGCATGGCCGCGGCCAGCGTCTCGCGCAGCGGCGCCTTCGCCAGCGCCTGGCGGTAGCCGCGCAGGTGGAGGAGCGCGCCCGACGAGTCGGCGCTGACCGTCACCTGGTCGCGGTGCACGCGCACCACGAAGAGTTGCGCGTCGCCGCCGTCGTCTCCCTCGTCGTCCGCGCCCTTCGCGGCGGAGGAAGCGCCGATGCCGCCCACGCGCTCTTCGATGAAGCCCAGCAGCCGCTCGGCGATGGCGCCCTCGTGGTAGAGCTTCGACTTCTTCGAGGTCACCCGCAGCCGCACCGCCCGCCCCGGCGCCACCCACCGCTCCCACGGCACCCGCCGCGCGTGCCGCTCCAGCTCGATGAAGCTCCGCGCGTGGAAGGACCCCGCGCGCACCACCACGCGCCCCGCGGTGCGCAGCCAGAGGTTGGCGCGGCGGAGGTCCTCCATCGTTCCCGCCCAGGCAACGCCCCCCGGCTCCGCGGCCGCGGCGATCCCCAGCGCCCGCAGCTCGGCCGCGCAGATCGCCTCCAGCCCCGGCGCGGCCATGGCGAAGAGTGGCAGACGGTCGGTCATCGCGGCGTTCTATGGGTAGCGAAAAGGAGGCCTGGAGAGCGCCGGAAGGATATCCCGCCGCCCCGCCTTCGACAACGGAGCGACCCGTGACGAAAAGGAGTGGGAAATCGTCTTACTGGCGCGCCCGGGACCCGGACACTAACGTCTGAAAGGTCGGGCGACGCGTCCAGTTTAAAGAGCGCCAATCTTTGCGTAAAACTGCGTCACGAGGCTACATCCGTGTCCCACGATCCGACGATCATTGCCGAGCTCGATGACGAAGATGCCCGCTGGCTGGATGGCGCCGGCGAGCGGAGATGCGTGCGTGCCGGCGAGGAGATCGTGCCCGAGGGCGTGCCGGCCCAGCACCTGTTCGTGTTGATCGAGGGCGAGCTCGAGTCGCCGCCCGCCGCCGGCGGCGCCGTGCGGGCCGCTACCGACTGCGTGCTGCTCTGCATCTCCCGCGAGAAGATCCCCACGATCATCGAGAACCTGCTGCTCGGCGACCTCAGCCTCCCAACGGATTGATCCCACGCGGAGACACGGAGACGCGGAGGGGCCAGGCGGTTCTCTCCGTGCCTCTGCGTCTCTGTGTGAATGATCTTTTTCAGGCCTCGAGCTGGTATTCCTTGAGCTTGCGGTAGAGGGTGCGCTCGCCGATCCCCAGCATCTCGGCGGCGCGGCGGCGGTTGCCGCGCGCCTCGCGCAGCGCGGCGTTGATGGCCTCGCGCTCCAGGTCCTGCATGGTCATCCCCGGGCGGAACACCACCACACCCCTCTCCTCCGGCGGCTCGGGCTCCGGCGGCGGCGCCCAGGCGATCGGCGCGGGGAAGGCACCCGCCACCCCCACCCCCGGGAGCTGCACCGGCTCCCGGTGGCGCTGCTTGTAGATCTCGAACTCGCGCCGCAGGTCTTCCAGGTCCATCCGCATCTCGAACATGGTGCGGAAGATGAACTCCAGCTCCGGCGGCGGCCCGCCGTCGCCGCTCTCGACCGCCTTGCCGCGGTGCACCACGGGCACCGGCATCAGCGCGCGCGAGGTGCCGCGGGCGTAGCGCACGTCGGGAGGGATGTCTTCGGGGCGGATCACGCGCCCCGGGGCGAGCACCACCATGCTCTCCACCAGGTTGCGCAGCTCGCGCACGTTCCCCGGCCAGTCGTACTCCACCAGCACCCGCACCGCCTCGGGGTCGATCCCCATGAACGGGCGGTCGTGCTCCGCGCTGAACTCGCGGATGAAGCGGTCGATCAGCCGCGGGATGTCGGCCCGGCGCTCGCGCAGCGGCGCCAGGTCGATGCGCAGCACGTTCAGCCGGTGGAAGAGGTCGCGCCGGAACTCGCCGGTGAGCACCTGCTCGCGCAGGTTCTGGTTGGTGGCCGCGAGCACCCGCACGTCCACGCGCAGCACCTCTTCGCCGCCCACGCGCCGGAACTCGCGCTCCTCCAGCACGCGCAGCAGCTTGGTCTGGGTGGAGAGCGGCATCTCGCCGATCTCGTCCAGGAAGATGGTGCCGTTGTTGGCGAGCTCGAAGAAGCCCTTGCGCAGCGACGCCGCGCCCGTGAAGGCGCCCTTCTCGTGGCCGAAGAGCTCGCTCTCCAGCAGCGTCTCGGGGAGCGCGGCCACGTTCACCGCGATGAAGGGCCGGTGCCGGCGCGGCGAGAGTGCGTGCAGCCCGCGCGCGACCAGCTCCTTGCCGGTGCCGCTCTCGCCCAGGATCAGCACGGTGCTGTTGACGGGGGCGATCTGCACCACCCGCTCCAGCACCTGCTCCATCTCCTCCGTCTCGCCCACGATGCCGGTGAGCTCGCGGAGTTGCTCGCGCTGGATGAGCCGGCGCCCCACCAGCGCTACCTCTTCCGCGTCCACCGGCTTGGGGAAGCACTCGCTCATCCCCAGCTCGCGGCAGACCCCGCGCCCCGACGGCTCCGTCGGCTCCGTGAGCCCGATGACGGGGACGCGGCCGCGCTCCCGTGCCTGCGCCACCATCGAGCGGGCGCGGCGCTCGCGCAGGCCGCCGGTGATCACCAGCAGGATCGGCTCGCCGAGCGCGTCGGCCAGGCTCTCGCCGGGCGCCAGCAGCTCCACGCGCAGCCCGTCCGCCTCGAACGCGCCGCGCAGCCGGACGGCCGGCTCCAGGTCATCGGTGGTGATCAGTACGACGTCCGCCAAAGCGCTCCCGCTGACTCGAAAAGGATCCTTCGACCCGAAGAAAGTCGCGCACCCGAAGCTGCGCCCCTCACCCGAAAAAGGCGATCGGTACTGCTGATCGCCTTTTTCGACCTCTCCCAAACAACATGGGAGAGGTTGACATCAACAGCGCCGGCCTTCGCGAGCGGTCCCAGGCGCAGCGCCCCACCCGCCCCTCGTGGGAGGGTCGGAAATCGCGGACATGCAGTACCGTCCGCGATTTCCGGGGAGGGGGGTCACCTCGGACTCGCTACTTCCTGACCGTCCCCCTGGTGTGGAACGGCGGCTTCACCACCTCGGCCGGCACGGCGCGGTCGCGGATCACGATGCCGATCTCCGTCCCCGGCTTCGCCGCCTCGGCGGAGACGTACGCCATCCCGATCCCCTCGCCCAGCGTGGGGCTCATCGTGCCGCTGGTCACCTCGCCCACGGTGCGGCCCTCGAAGGTCACCGCGTAGTGCGGGCGGGGAAAGCCGCGCTCCTTCAGGCGGAAGCCGACGAGCTTGCGCTCGACGCCGGCTTCCTTCTGCGCCGCCAGGGCGTCGCGGCCCACGAAGTCGCCTTTCGCCAGCTTGGTGACCCAGGCGAGCCCCGCCTCCAGCGGCGTGTGGTCCTCGTCCAGGTCGTTTCCGTAGAGCGCCATCCCCATCTCCAGCCGCAGCGAGTCGCGGCTGCCGAGGCCGCACGGGGCCAGCCCGTCGTCCGCGCCGACCTCCAGCAGCCGGCGCCAGAGCGCGGCCGCGCGATCAGCGGGGACATAGAGCTCGAAGCCGTCCTCGCCGGTGTAGCCGGTGCGGCTGATGACGGCCGGCACGCCGTCCACCTCGCCCTCGGCGAAGTGGTAGTAGCGGATGGCGTCGAGGTCGGCGGCGGTGAGCTTCGCCAGGATGCGCTGCGCATTCGGGCCCTGCAGCGCGAGCAGGGCGATGTCGTCGGTGCGGTCGGCCAGCTCCACGCCGAACTCGGCGGCGTGGCGCGACACCCAGGCCCAGTCCTTCGCGCGGTTCGACCCGTTCACCACCAGCATCAGGTGGTCGGGGAAGCGGTAGACGAGCAGGTCGTCGATCACCGTCCCGTTCTCGTAGACCATGGTGCTGTACTGCGCCTGCCCCACCTCCAGCTTCGA
>Ga0070685_10000815_pt1 | contig 16925 bp, 16 predicted proteins | sample KBSS13LmetaG_FD_65651 | JGI IMG/M metagenome (GOLD analysis project Ga0070685, IMG submission 65651) | Switchgrass rhizosphere microbial communities from Kellogg Biological Station, Michigan, USA - KBS S1-3L metaG | ecosystem: Host-associated > Plants > Roots > Rhizosphere ...
ACCACCTCCTCCGCCTCGAAGTTGCCGTACGCATCCGGCTTCTCCTTGCGGCACCCCGCCACGGCGAGCGCCAGCAGGGCGGGGATGAGGGCGAGCAAGGCACGGCGATGCGCCGGGATTTGTGCGCGCGCCAGCTCCGCGCCCTCTCCGGCTCGCTTAGGCTCGCCACCTCTCCCGTACCGGGAGAGGTAGAATGCCTCAGCCTCTGCGCCAACCCATCCGGCCACGCTGCGTCTGCCTTTACGGCTTCGGTTGCAGGGCTCGACACCACCGCGTCCACCCCCTCTCCCGGTACGGGAGAGGGTTTGCGCTCCAAGGCGCAGGGAGAGGGCGCCGCGGCCGCGGAAACGCGCTGCACCAGGAGCCCGGGCGGTATCCATCATCATCGTCCGATTCATCGCCATTACCGGAGCTCGATCCCCAGGGTGGTGAGGTAGCCCGCCCGCGCGCGCGCCAGCTCCACGCGGTGGCGTTGCCGGGCCAGGCGGGCGTCCTGCACGTCGGTGCGCGCGTCCACGTAGGCGGCGGCCGTGATCGCGCGCTCCTCGAACTGCGCCCGCGCCTGCCGCTCCACCTGCTCGCGCAGCGCGATGATGCGCTCGTCTGTCACCAGCGCCGCCTCCAGCCGCGCCATCTCCGCCAGCTCGTCCTGCACCTGCCGCTGCAGGCGCGCGGTGAAGGCCGCCTCCTCGGTGTCGACGATCTGCCGCTGCACGTCGAGCAGGGCGCGCTCGCGCTCGTTCGTCCCCCAGGTCCACGGAGCCCAGCGCATCCGCACGCCGGCCAGCCAGTAGTCGTGGATCTCCCGCTCGAACTGCGCGAACCCCGGCCGCCCCACCGCGAGCTGCGCGAACGCCGAGACCTGCGGCCGCAGCCGCGCGGAGACCACCGCCTCGTCGCGCGCCAGCCGCTCGCGCCGCGCGGCGAACACCGCGTACTCCGGCCGCGCGCGCGGCACGGGCGGCGCGGCGCTCCCGGCGGCGGCGCGGAGCTCCTCGACCTCGTCGCCGAGCTGCGGCAGCGCGAGGACGTCGCCCTCCGCCACCGCCGTCCCCGTGAGCACCGACAGGCGCCCGAGCGCGGCGCGGCGCCCGGAGGCGACCTCCGCGCGGTCCTCCATCGCCTTGAGCGCCGTGGCCAGGACGACCGCCGTGTCGCCCGGGAGCGCGGCACCGTTGCGGACCTGCGAGCGCAGCATCGCCAGCCGCGCCTCCAGGTCCTCGATGAGCGTCGAGACCTCCGCCGCCCGCTCCTGCAGCAGGAAGGCGGTGAAGAAGGCCTCGTTCACCTCGTCGCGCAGCGGATAGAGGTCGGCCGCGACGCGTGCCTGCTCCACCCCGAGCTGCGCCCGCTCCGCGTCGCGCCGGCGCGAGAGCACGCCGCCGTCGTACAGGAGCTGCTCCACCTCCACGCGCGCCTCGTACTGGTCCTTGGGCGGGATGGGGGGCGCGGCGCCGCCGGGGAGGGAGATGGGAAGGGCAGGCACCTCGGACTGGTGCGTGGCCTGCGCGCGCCCGGCGAAGGCGGGGAGGCGCTCCGCGTGCAGGTTGCGCAGCCGCAGCTCCGTGGCCTGCGTCTGCAGCGCCGCCTGCCGCGCGCGGGGATCCTGGCGCAGCACCGCCTGCTGAAGCTCGGGGAGGCGCAGCGTGTCGCGGGCGGACGCCGGCGCCGCCGCCAGCACGAGCGCGAGGGCGATCGCGTTCATGGCCGCAGCGCGTTCAGGAAGAAGTCCGCGAGCGTCCGCTTCCGCTCGGCGGTGAAGCGCTCGAATCCCTCCGGGCCCCACCCCATCACCGCGCGGAGCATCGGCTGCGCGGCAAAGGGGAAGAGGCAGAGCGAGAGCAGGTTCGCCATGAACTGCTCGGCGGCGATGGGGCGCAGGGTGCCCGCCGCCACCTGCGCGTCGATCTGCGCCTGCAGCCCCGCGGCGATGCCCCGCCCGAAGCCCTCCACCGGCTGCCCCGCGAGCGCCCCGGCGAGCTGCGCCACCCGCTCCGGGTGATGGTTGATCTCGCAGAGCACGTAGCCGGGGAGGAACGGACTGGCCGAGAGGTTGTCGAGCTCGATGTCGACCACGCGCCGCACCTTCTCCTCCAGCGTCAGGTCGGAGAGGAGCGTGGCGATCACAGAGGGGAAGAGGCGCCGCCCGGCGCGCTGGAACACGGCTTCGGCGAGCTTGTCCTTGCTGCGGAAGTAGTAGTGCAGGAGCGCCTTGTTGACCCCCGCCTCCTCCGCGATCTCCTGCATCCGCGCCCCCTCCGTCCCCCGCCGCACGAACACCGCGTGCGCCGCGTCGAGGATGCGCTGCTCGGTTTCCTGGTCTTCCCCGGCCATCTCCATCACCCCAGGTGTTTATCCGTACGGTTTAACCATACGGTTAAGATGCGGATGTGCAGGTACTCCGCGCAAGAGTTTTGTTCGCGCTCTGCGTCTCTCTGTTCCTCTGCGCCTCTGTGTGAACCGCTGTTGGCCGAGCTTCTAATACGATGAGATTTCCGCCGCTTCCACCCCCAGCCGTGCCGCGATGGCCGCGAGCGTCTTCGCCCGCACCTTCCCGATCTCGCCGCGCTCGATGCGCGCGATCTGCTTCTCCGAGACGCCGGGGACGTCGTCCCGCGCCACGCCCTTCGCCAGCCGCAGCCGGTGGATGCACGCGCCGATCGAATCGTCCTGCTGGAGGCGTCGTGCCTTCGCCCGTCGGCGATAGTCGGCGTCGTGCGCGTACAGGATCGCGTCGGTCGACGCTTCGTACTTCCCGAAGCGCACCGACTGCCCGTAGTCCGTGATCTGGAAATCGCGGAAGCTGGGCTTCGGCGAGGGATCGCGCCGGCGGAACCAGGCGAAGGGGACCACGACCGGCGCCAGGTTCCCCCGGTAGAGCATCGCGACCTCGGCCGCCGGGTCGACGACGCCCGCCACGAACAGGTCCACCCGCTCGTCGGAGGCCAGCACCTCCCTCAGCTCGTCGGGGGGGAGCAGGCTCACGCCCTTCCCCGGCGCCACGACCACGCGGAAGAGCAGGTGCAGCAGGTCCTTCCGCACGCTCGGGGTTTCGTCGAGCAGGAGGAGCCGGTGGTTCGACTCGAGCAGCCGGCCGCTCTCCGCCAGCGCCACGAGCTGGGAATCGTCGGGGACGATCCACACCACGGGCCGCCGCCGTCCGAGGCGCTCGTACGCGTCCCGCACCTCCTCGTCGGAGCGGAGCGAGGCGGCGGGGAATCCCTCATCCGCCCACACGTCCGTGATCCCGTCGTGCAGCAGCAGCATTTCCATGGTCATCACCGTTCCTCCTTCTGCGAGAACACCACGTTCTCCGGGTACTTCTCATCCCACTTCGCGCGCAGCACGTCGCGGCAGTCCCATACCCACTCCACCAGCTCCGTCGGCACGTTGCGCGGCGGCGGCGTCGCGTCGAGGAACTCGCCCGTCCTCAGGCTCAGCCGCCACGTCCACAGCTTGAAGAGGATGCTGACGTGCGGCTCCTCGTTGCGCTCGTCTTCGCGGATCTTCGCCTTCCATCCGAGCGTTGCCCACGCGTGCGGCAGGCAGAGTGAAAAAGGCATGTGCCCACGCCTCTGATAAATGTCCCCTATTTGTCATCTCCAGTCAAGGGGACATTTTAAATTCAAGCCTGACGAGTGTCAACACCGTTCACTTTGCGCCAACGACGCCCCGGCAATTCTCCGAAAATTCTCGGCAGGAAGTAATAGGGTTGACAACGGATGGTTGTGTCAAGAAATTGACATAGGCACCCTGATCCACCTGTGCTCCTCGCCCCCAATGCCATCCCGCGAAGCTCCCCCGGCGCTCAGCAAGCGAGAGCGGCAGATCATGGACATCGTCTACCGCCTGGGGAAGGCGACGGCGGCGGACGTGCACGCCGAGCTCCCGGACGCGCCGACGTACACCACGGTGCGCGGGCTGCTGCGCGTGCTGGAGGAGAAGGGGCACCTAGTGCACGAGGAAGACGGGCCGCGCTACCTCTACTTCGCAGCCACGCCGCGGCAGGAGGCGGGGGTATCGCTCCTCTCGCACGTGGTCCGCACCTTCTTCGACGGCTCCGCCTCCAAGGCGATGGCGGCGCTGCTGGGCTCCGGCGGCACCGAGCTCTCCGACGCTGACCTCGCGCGGCTGGAGGAGGTGATCCGCCGCAAGCGCGAAGGGGAGGAATGATGCACGCCTCCGCGCTCCTCCTGCTCCTGGCGAAGGTCACGGTCGTGCTCTGCGGCGCCGTGTGCGCCGCGCGGCTGCTGCGCCGCTCCAGCGCGGCGGCGCGCCACGCGGTGTGGACGGCGGGGCTCGCCGCCTCGCTCGCGCTGCCGCTGGCGGGCCTCGTCGTTCCCGCGGCCCGCATCTCCGCTCCCGCACGGATCTGGAGCGCGGTCGATGGATGGCTCGCCGGCTTGCGGGCTCCCGTCGCGCCCATGGCGCCCGCCACAGGGACGCGCAGGCCGCACGCGATGGTGCCGAGCCTCGATGTCGACGTCGGGACGGCGGATGCGCCCACGCGCGCGCCGGGTCGTGGCGGAGAGCTGCTGTTTGCGCTGTGGGCGATGGGCGCGGTCGTCTGCCTCGCCCGCGTCGGGCTCGGCGTCGTGGCGGCGCGGGGGATCGCGCGGAGGGCGCGGCCGGTGCAGGGTGGCGCGCTCGCCGAGATCGCGGGAGAGCTGGCGGCGGCCGGGCTGGCGCCGGGGTCGGCACGGCTGCTGGAGAGCGGTGAGGTGAGCGCGCCCGCCGCGGTGGGAATCCTCCGGCCCGCTGTGCTCCTTCCGCCCGAAGCAGTGGAGTGGGACGCGGCGGAGGCGCGCGCGGTGCTCGCGCACGAGCTCGGCCACGTGGCGCGCCGCGACTGCCTGACGCAGCTCGTCGCCGGCGTCGCGACGGCGGTCTACTGGTTCCACCCGCTGGCCTGGTACGCGGCGGGGCGGATGGTCGTCGAGCGCGAGCGGGCCTGCGACGACCGCGCCCTGCTCGCGGGCGCGCATCCGCGGCGCTACGCCGCGCTCCTGGTGGGCGTGCTGCGCGCCGCGCGGGGATCCGTCTATCCCGCCGCCGTGCTGCCGATGGCGGCCCTGGGCGAGATCGAGACACGCATCCACTCGATCCTCGATCCCGCCGTGCGCCGGCGCCGCCTTTCCCAGAGCGCACGCATCGCGATGCCGCTCGCCACCGCCGCGGCTGCCGCGCTGGTCGCCGCCGTCCGCGTCGACGCCGCCCCTCCTTCGGCCGCCGCGCTCGCGGTGAGTGGCGCGGCCTGGGCCGACACGGCGCGCCGCGAGCCCGACACGCGCGGCGATTCGATGTCGCTTCCCATCAGCGAGCGCATCCCGCTCGACGCCTCCGTTTTCGACGAGGCGACGCGGAAGGGCAGGGCGGCGCTCGGCGGGAGCGACGCGGCGCTCGCGCGCACCCTGCTCACGGGGCTTGAGCACGTGCCGACGTGGCCGGGCGACCTGGTGCGCGAGCGCTCCGCGTGGGCGCTCGCGCGGGCGAAGGGCACGTCGCTGGTCGAGCCGCTTCTCGCCACGCTGTCCTCGGTTGACTGGCGGGAGCAGGCGTACGCGGCGTGGGCGCTCGCGCAGACGCCCGAGCCGCGCGCGGTGGCCCCGCTCGCCGATTTGCTGCGGCGCCCGGAGTGGCGGTTGCGCGCGATGGCCGCCGCCGCGCTCGACGAGATCGGCGACCCGCGTGCCATCCCCGCCATGGCGCGCGCCGCGGACGACGAGGCGTGGCAGGTGCGCGTGAGCGCCGCCGCCTTCCTCGGCCGCGTCGGTGGCGAGGCCAGCCGCGCGACCGTCCGCGCCCACCTGGCGGACCGGCACGTCGCCGTCCGGCTCGCGGCGGAGCAGGCGCTGCGCGGCGAACGCTAGTCATCCCCCCTGTCGATCCCGGCGGGGGCTTTTCCTGCGCGGTGATGTCAAAAAAATAACATCACCCCCCGAAACTTACAACGGAGGCAGCATGCGACGCGTCCTCACGATCCCCATCTCCCGAAGCGCGGTTGCCGTTGCCGTCCTGGCGGTGCTCGCGGGCGCCGGCCGGCTGAGCGCCCAGCGCAGCGCACCGCCGGCCGGCTTTCCCGCGGCGCTGGACGCGTACATCGCGAAGGCGGTGGGCGACTGGGAGGTGCCGGGGCTGGCGATCGCGGTGGTGCGCAACGACAGCGTGCTGGCGGCGAAGGGCTACGGCGTGCGCGAGCTGGGGAAGCCGGAGCGGGTGGACGAGAACACCGTCTTCAGCACCGCCTCGCTCACCAAGTCGTTCACCGCCACGGCCGCGGCCATGCTGGTGGACGACGGCAGGCTGGCGTGGGACGCGCCCGCGCGGCGGTACCTCCCGGGGCTCGCCTTCCGCGACCCGTACCTCACCGAGAACGTGACCGTGCGCGACCTGCTGGCGCACCGCACGGGGCTGCATGCGTCGAACATGGCCTGGCAGCTCACCGGCGTCAGCGGCGCCGACCGGGCCGAGATGATCCGGCGCGCGCGCTACCTGGAGCCCGAGGCCCCGTTCCGCACCCGTCTGGTGTACTCCAATCTCGGCTACCTCTTGGCGGGCGAGGCGATCGCCGCCGCTGCGGGGATGCCGTACGAAGAGCTGGTGCGGCAGCGGATCATCGGGCCGCTGGGGATGCGCTCCACCACCATCGGCGACGCGGCCGCGGCGCGCGCGCCCAACCGGGCGATGCCGCACGCCATGATCGGCGGCGTGCAGCGGCCCATCCCCTGGCGCGACATCGACGTGATCGCGGCGGCGGGATCGGTCAACTCGACCGCCGCCGACATGGCGCAGTGGCTCCGCTTCCAGCTCGGCGACGGCACCTTCGGCGGGCGGCGCCTGGTAAGCGCCGACGCGTTCTGGGAGATCCATTCGCCACAGCTGGTCATCCCGGTGAGCCAGGGGATGAAGTCGGCGCGGATGGTGGAGGGATGGGCCGCATACGGCATGGGGTGGCAGGTGATGGACTACCGCGGCCATCCGCTGGTGTGGCACACCGGCAACGCCGACGGGATGCCGGCGTACATGGCGCTCCTCCCGCAGGACCACCTGGGCGTGGTGATCATGACCAACACCTGGGGCGCCGGCCTGATCCACGCCCTGCTGATGAACCGCGTGCTCGACGCATACCTCGGCTACCCGCCGCGCGACTGGAGCGGCGAGAACCTCCCGCGCAAGGCGGAGATCCGGGCGGGGTACGACTACACGCAGAACGTGCAGCGCCTCTCCGCCGGCCGGGTGAGCGGCACGGCCCCGTCGCACCCGCTCGCCGCCTACGCCGGCGTGTACGTCGACAGCCTGTACGGCACGCAGACGGTCGCGCTCGAGAACGGCCGCCTGACGATGCGGATGGGCAAGGGCGAGGTGGCGGACCTGAGCCACTGGCACTACGACACCTTCCTGGTCACCTGGCGCGACCCGCTCTTCCGCGAGGTGTTCCCCGCGCTCCTCACCTTCTCCTCCGACTACGCCGGCCGCGTAGACCGCCTTACCATGCCGATCAACCGCGACGTGGTGCGGTCAGCGCGGGCGGCGCCGCCGCGGTAGGGTCGACTGCTGGATGGTATATGCGCATCGTTGTGAAGAAACGATGCGCATAGGAGGAGGCGATGGCGAAAACGACGCTGAATCTGACGGTCGACAGCACGGTGGTCGAACGAGCACGGAGATACGGTGAGCGTCACGACACGAGCATCTCCCGGCTCGTCGGCGACTTCCTTGGGCGCCTGCCGCTCGAGGAGGACGAAGAACTCGCCGATCTTCCGCCCATCACCCGGCGGCTTTTCGGCATCGCGGCCGGAGGGCCCGATGAAGAGGACTACCATCGGTACCTCTTGGAGAAGTACGGCCAGTGAAGCTTCTCCTCGACACGAACGTCGTCCTCGACTTCGTTTTGAACCGCGTGCCATGTGCCGGAGACGCGCGCGCTCTTTTCGCTAAAATCGAGCGTGGACGCGCCACCGGTTATCTCGCGGGCCACACGGTGACGACGCTTCACTACGTCAGCGAGAAGGCGATCGGCGGCGCCCCAACCAGTGCCGCCATCGCCGACCTGCTGCGGCTGTTCGAGATCGTTCCGGTCGAAAAGGCAGATTTCTACCAGGCTCTCGCGTTGCCGGTCGGCGACTCCGAGGATGCCGTGCAGATGGTCTGCGCGCTGAAGGTGGGGGCCGACTACATCGCGACCCGCGACGAGCGAGACTTTCAGAACTCGATGGTCCCGGCGCGGTCTCCAGGCGCCGTACTCGCGCTTCTACAGTAGAAACGGCAGCTCACGCAGAGGCGCGGAGACGCAGGGAGAGCCGCCGAGTCTCTCCGTCTCCGCGTCTCTGCGTGAGGCGCGGTTTGCGGTTAGATTGTGAACCCGCGCGGCATTGCGGTGTACCCACCCGGCCGTCTCCCGCCCATCGCAGGATCCGAAGCCGATGAAGAAAGCCTATATCGAGACGTACGGCTGCCAGATGAACATCAGCGACAGCGAGCTGATGGCCGGCATCCTGGCGGAGCAGGGGTACGTCGCCACCGACACGCCCGACGACGCCGACGTGGTGCTGGTGAACACCTGCGCCATCCGCGACCACGCGGAGCAGCGGGTGATCGGCCGTGTGGGGCAGCTCCAGCAGCTTCGCGAGACGCGCCCCGGCGTGGTGATCGGCATCACCGGGTGCATGGCGGAGCGGCTGGGCGAGCGGCTCTTCCGCAAGGACGGCGGCGTGGACCTGGTGATGGGCCCCGACGCCTACCGCCAGCTCCCCGCGAAGCTGGCCGAGCTGCGCCCCTCCGCCGCGGCGGCGCCGGCCCGCGCGCCGCGCAGCCTGACCGTGCTCGGCTTCGACCCGTTCGAGAACTACGAGGGGGTGACGGCGAAGCGCATCTCCGCCGTGTCGGCGTGGGTGCCCATCCAGCGCGGGTGCAACTACCGCTGCACCTACTGCATCGTCCCCTACGTGCGCGGCGACGAGAAGAACCGCGACGCGCGCGCCATCCTCGACGAGGTGCGCGCGCTCGCGGAGGGCGGCGTGCCCGAGGTCACGCTGCTCGGGCAGACGGTGAACAGCTGGACGCACGGCGACTGGAGCTTCGCGCGGCTGCTGCGCGAGGTGGCGCGCGTCGACGGCATCCGCCGCGTGCGCTTCACCTCGCCGCATCCCAACGGCTTCACCCGCGAGCTGGTGGAGGTGATGGCGACGGAGCCCGCCGTCTGCACGCAGCTCCATCTCCCGGTGCAGAGCGGCCACGACCGCACGCTCAAGCGGATGCTGCGCCGCTACACCGTGGCCGAGTACCGGGAGAAGATCGACTGGGTGCGCGAGGCCATGCCCGGCATCGCGCTCTCCACCGACGTGATCGTGGCCTTCCCCGGCGAGACGGAGGAGGAGTACGAGGCGACGCTGGAGCTGATGCGCTCGGTGCGCTACGACGACGCGTTCCTGTACCGCTACTCCGAGCGCGAGGGGACGCCGGCCACGCGCCTCCCGCGCGACCAGTTCGTCCCCGAGGCCGTGGGCCATGCGCGGCTGGAGCGGCTGATCGCGCTGCACCGCGAGATCCAGCTCGAGATCGGCCAGGGCGAGGTGGGGCGGATCGAGGAGGTGCTGGTGGAGAAGGAGGGCCGGCGCGGCGGCGTGCAGGGGCGCACGGAGGGGAACAAGGTGGTGAACTTCGACGGCCCCGCCTCGCTGGTCGGCAGCTTCGTGCGCGTGCGGCTGACCTCGAGCACCGGCGCCACCTTCGGCGGCGAGCTGCTCGACGCGCCCGTCCCGGCGGAGCTCGCGGCGTAAAAGCCTATCACGCGGAGACGCGGAGGCACGGAGAGAGCAAGTGCAGTTCTCTCCGTGCCTCTGCGTCTCTGCGTGATAGGGGACGTTCTTTTCCGAACATGCTGCCCACGACGCTTCGCACCGAACGCCTCCTGCTGCGGTCCCAGCGCCCGGAGGACGCGCCGCTGGTCAAGGCCGCCGTCGACGCGAGCCTCGCGCACCTGAAGGCCTCCGTCGCGTGGGCGCGTCACGAGCCGAGCCCGCTGGCGGACTACACTGCGCGCCTCGCGCGGTCCGCCGCGGCCTTTCATGCCGGCGAGCAGTGGTCGTACTCGATCTTCGATCCGGCCGCGTCGCGCGTGCTCGGCGGCGTGGCGGCAGAGCGCGTGGAGCCGGCGCTCGCGTCGCTGGTCGGGGCGGACGCCCTGGAGCTCGGATACTGGCTGCGCGCCGACGCCACGGGGCGGGGCCATGCCGCCGAAGCGACGCTCGCCCTGGCGAAGGCGGTCTTCGCGCACCTCGGCGCGCCCCGCGTGGCGATCTGCCACGACCCGGCCAACCAGGCGAGCGGCTCGGTGCCCCGGCGCCTCGGCTTCCACTGCCTTGGCACCGTGCCCGACGCCGTGCTCCCGGACCGCCAGGCGGCCGACGGCGGCATCCGGACGGCGTCGATGGTGTGGACGCTCGACGCGGAGGCGCTGCGTCGAGCGGAAGAGAGCCGGTTGGCGCCACAAATCAGTTGACAAGCGGAGAACGGGCGGCATTAATGTACGTGGGGGTCCGGTGGCAAGGATCGCGTCTCGAAAGAACGCGCTGCTAAACAGAGGCGAAATGGAGTGAAGCGTCGGCGCCAGGGTGAACCGCTGGGACCAGGGTATCGTTCTGCACGGCGATTCTCGACCGATTCCAATCTGACGGGTCACCGGAACTAGCATAACGCCAAGCCCAACCGGGCCCCCCTCCCCTCTCTTCCCCTCCGCCACTCCACTCCGGGCCTCTCGTGGACCGCACCGCGGGGTTCGCCGCCAGCATCACCATCCGGGAAGAGCTGATCCAGCGATTCGTCCGCGTGCTCTACAACGCGGGCCGCATCAGCTCCTCGATCACCTTCACCATCCCGACCGTCAACGCCAACCTGTTCATGGCGTTGCCGGAGCTGACGCTGACCTCCGCCAACGGGGGCCGCTTCACGATCGAGCTGTTCGCCTGGGGGCCGATGACGGTCAGGCCTCCGATGCCCGCGGGGAGCCCCCCCGAAGCGCGCCGCGTGAAGTTCCGGGCCACGGTGCAGGTGCCGCCCACGGTCGCCCTGAGCAACGGGCGGCTCCGCCTCGGCCTCCAGAACACCGCGGCCACGCTGCTGAGCTACGAGATCGACCCCTACGCCGGCGGGACGTTCTCGGCGAACGCGGTCGCCTATCTAAACAGCCCCGACTTCGTATCGCTCCTCACGCAGGGGCTCCAGATGCTCCTGGGCGCGCTCGGGAGCAGCTTTCCTCCGCTCGACGCATCGTTCCTCGGCGCCATCGCCACGCATCCGAGCGCGCGCGTGACCGCCCGGACGCTCGAGCAGGCGGTGGCGCTCGGGATCGACGTGGCCGTCCCGGCGGCGGCCCCGCTTCCGGGTGTCACCACGCAGGGCAATCCCTCGCTCCTGGTGGACGCCAGCGCCGGGAACGACCTCGCCACCTGGACCAACCCGCGGGCGGTGCGGATCGCCTTCGGCGACGTGGAGACCGAGATCCGCGAGCAGGTCGCCGAGCAGGACGCCACCCTCGACAGCTTCGACTTCAGGGTGGAGGAGGGGTGGTTCAAGCTGTCGGGAAAGGCCTCGGCCACCGGCGGATCCGTCAACTTCTCGGTGCACGCCGTTCCCAGGCTGATCCGGCCGGGGCGCCGTGAGGAGTGGGACGAGGAGTACGGGGAGCACTTCGAGTACACCACGCCGGACCTCGAGGAGCTCTGGTTCGACCCGCAGGACGTGTGGGTGGACATTGACCGGGACTGGTGGGTCGTGGTGCTCGAGGTCATCGGCGGCATCATCACCCTCGGCGTCGGTGCGCTCGCCGCCGAAGCGATCGTCGGGATGATCCGCGGAAACATCGTCTCGGGAATCGACCAGGACGGACCGGCGCGGGCGGACCGGAACCAGGTGTTCACCATCGCGGGCGTGTCGCGTCCGCCGATCCGGCTGCGGATCGAGACGTTCGAATGCCACGCGGAGGGGATCTTCGCCGGCATCAACATCCGCCCGCAGTTCTGGTACGGCTTGCTGGAGGGGCCGAGGCAGATCGGCGCGGAGGAGGCGTTCTCCGGCTCGGTGCGCTACACCGTTTCCCTGCCGCCCGACGTGCTGCCGCAGGACCCGGAGCTGCGGGTGAGCTGGACGGTGCGCCGCACGGACACCAACGACATCCTGCTCACGCGCGACACCCAGGCGCAGGCCGGGCTGCGCCTGGACCTCGACAACGGCAACATCCCCTTCCTGCAGGTCTCGGAGCTCTCGATCCAGGTGCGGGTCTATCGCCCCCTGGGCGTGGGCGTGACGGAGGTGTTCTTCCAGCAGCAGTACCTGCAGGTGAGCGACTACCTCGACCGCAGCCGCCCGTACGTCCGGTGGCAGCACGACGCGATGGTGCCGGTGGTGCGGGTCGAGCCGGACGGGACCCGCACGACCCTGGGCCTCGAGGTGACCCACCGCCGCTCGGACATCCACCGCACCGCGATTCCGGGCCGATGCCGGTCGATGCGGTTCCACTCGCGGAACCGTCTGATCCCGCCCGACTCGGTGGATCCCTACCCGCTGGAGTACCTCGACCAGCTGCCGTTCCCGGAGCAGGACCTGGTGCAGCAGCGGGCGCAGGTGTGCGACTACTGCTTCTTCGGCGGGCCGGACAAGGACGTGCCCCTGATCTGAAGGTCATCTCGCGCAAAGACGCGGAGGCGCGGAGAGAGCACCAGGCTCTCTCCGCGCCTCCGCGTCTTTGCGCGAGATGCTTTACGGCACCGTCGTCGTGCTCTGGAGAATGAACGTCACCCCCCGACGTTGCTCTCGACCGACGTGATCGTGGCCTCCCCCGGCGAGACGGAAGCAGAGTACGAGGCGACGCTGGAGCTGATGCGCACCGTGCGCCACGACGATGCGTTCATGTACCGCTACTCCGAGCGCGAGGGGACGCCCGCCACGCGCCTCCCGCGCGACCAGTTCGTTCAGGAGGCCGTGGGCCACGTGCGGCTGGAGCGGCTGATCGCGCTGCACCGCGAGATCCAGCTCGAGATCGGCCAGCGCGAGGTAGGGCGGATCGAGGAGGTGCTGGTGGAAAAGGAGGGCCGGCGCGGCGGCGTGCAGGGGCGCACGGAGGGGAATAAGTGGTGAACTTCGACGGCCCGGCCTCGCTGGTCGGCAGCTTCGCCCGGCAATCCTCTTGACTTAGAACCGGTTCTATTCGGACATGGCATGTTGATTTCATTCCGATAAGGACATATATTGATGAAAGCCGAAAGCCAACATCGCATTTGGTCGAGCCCCGGTCATGAACTCGGCCCGCTCCCTCTCCGTTGTCCCTATCAGGGGGCCGGAGTTGTTCGCACCCTTTCCAGGAGACCCCCCATGCCTCAGCTCAGGCTCGTTCCCGAGGAACTCGTAGTGACCTCCTTCTTGCCCGTATCCGCGACACTGGGGTCAGACGGAGCCGCCGTGACGCGCCCATTCCCGCAGACGTGCCAGATCCAGAGCTGCGTAGCTGCCTGCGCCAGTAACACCTGCCCCCTCGTCTGTGATCCCTGACCGCGACGGCCAAGCCCACCCATCGAACGCATACGCCGCCCATCGACGGGCGGCGTATTGCGTACAATGCTTCCGCGTTGCGGCGTCCGGTGCGCCGGGGGCGCCTACGGCACCGTGGTCGTGCTCTGGAGGATGAAGGTCACCCCCGTGGTGGTGCCGTCCGTGACCGTCACGTCGCGCGTCGAGGTCTGCCCCGCGGCCAGCGTGAAGCCGATCGGCACGCGCACCGAGATCTGGTAGGTGCCCGACGGCACCGAACTGAAGGTGAAGGTCCCCGAGCCGCTGGTGGAGGTGGAATCCTGGTTCACCAGGATCACGGGGACGCCGCCCTGCCCGGTGCCGTCCGCCGTCACCTGTCCCTGGATGGTTCCCGTCCCGGCGCCCGAGCCGTTGGTGCCGAAGCGTCCCGTCAGCCCATTGGCCCCGTCGCACGCGGCCGCCGCCAGCACGGCGCACGCCGCCGCGGCGACGCCGAGTCGCACTCGCCTGGTCATCCCGCACCTCCCGTTCAGCGTTCCCGCCGCCGTCGTTCCTTCCGCGCGGATGCAACCGCCGCGCCATCTCCAATCTTCACAAATACTTCCAGCCTCCCGGCTCCGCCGCGCCGGCGGGGAAGATCCATTTGCGCCTGCCGACGCACAAAAGCGCGGATACCTGGCGTGCATGCCGTCTTTCGCCGCGCGGTGCGTGGAGCGCCCCCGCTCGTTTTTCGCCACGGTCCGTAGCGATTGACCTTATCCCGTACGCTCCTTACAGTGCCGTTCTTTTCGTCCCGCTGATACGTCTGGTCGATGAACGGCTTTCGGCTTCCGCTGGTCACCGCCTTCTTCGCCTTCTTGGGCGGCGTGCTGGTCGGCCTGCGTGTGGAGGCGGTGGCGCCCGCCGTCGCGCTGGCCGCGGCGCCGCTGCTGGTGGGGATCGCGCTGCACAGGCGGATCGCCGGCACGCCGTTGCGTCGGCCGACCGTGCAGGCGGCGCTCCTCGCGGCGGTCGCGCTGGCCGGCGCGGGTGACGCGGCGCAGGCGCGCAGGGACGCGGCGGCGGACTGCCGGTCCACGCTGGAAGACGGCGCGCGCCTCGTGCTCACCGGCGCGCTCGCGGCCGACTTCGCGCCGCCGCGGGACAGCACGGAGCGCATCCCCCTCCTGCCGTTGGCCGTAAACAGGGCGGTTTCGGCGGATGGCCCCGTCGCGCGGTGCGAGGTGGAGGTACGGACGCGGCTGCCGCGCGGCGCCGGCGCGCTCGCGGCGGGGACGGAGCTGCGCGTCGCCGGGGAGTGGCGGCTGCTCCCGGCGCCGGTCGATCGCGGGCGCTGGCCGCGGAGCCCGGCGTACCGCGGCTACCTCCTCGCGCGCAGCGCCGCCGTGCTCGCACCGGCGGACTTCACGAAGCACCCGCTGCTGGCGCTGCGCGGGCGGAGCGAGCGTCAGATCCGCCGGCTCTTCCCGCGCACCGCGCCGCTGGCCGACGCGCTCGTCCTCGGCCGGCGCGAGACGCTGGACCGCGGGCTGGCCGACCGCTTCGCCGCCGCGGGGCTCACGCACCTGCTGGCGATCAGCGGCACCCACGTCGCCCTCGTCGCCGCGGTGCTGGTGCTGCTCGGGCGCGTGCTGCGCGTGCGGCGCAACACCACGCTCTGGCTCACCCTCGTCCTCATCTCCCTCTACCTGGCGATGATCGGCGCGCCGCCGTCGGCCGTGCGCTCGGGGATCATGACGGGGCTCACGCTGCTCACCTTCGTGCTGCAGCGCCCGTCGGCGCCGCTGGCGATCATGGCCGCGGCGGCGTTCGCCCTTACCGCGCTGGACCCGATGGTGGTGCTGGACGCGGGCTTCCAGCTCTCCTTCGCGGGGGTGCTGGGGATCGGGCTGCTGCGCGATGCGCTGCTGCGGCGCATCCCGCGGGAGTGGCGGCACGGGAAGGTGATGCGGCCGCTGGCCGAGTCGATTGTGGTGAGTGTCGCGGCGTTCGTGGCGACCGCTCCCATCGTCGCCCAGACGTTCGGCCAGGTCGCCCCCGTCTCGATCGTCGCCAATCTCCCCGCGATCCCGCTCAGCAGCCTGGCCATCGTGGGGATCGGCGCCGCCTGCGCGGTGGAGCCGGTCTTCCCCGGGGTGGCGCGGCTGATCGCGGACGGCGCCTCGCTGGCGCTGGAGGCGCTCACCAGGGTCGTCGATGTCGCGGCGGCGGTCCCCGGCGGGCACGCGCAGGTCGCGCGGCCGCAGTGGTGGCTCTGGGCCGCCGCCGGGCTCGCACTGCTGCTGGCGCTGGAGTGGGGCGCGCGGATGCGCAGGCGCGTCCGCTGGGCCGTGGCCAGCGGCGCGGCCGGGGCGGCGTTCCTCCTCCTCCCGCTCGCCGCCGCGCCCGCGCGTGGGGTGGAGATCGCCTTCCTCGACGTGGGCCAGGGCGACGCCATCGCCATCCACACCCCCGCGGACCGCTGGCTCCTGGTGGACGCCGGCCCATGGGACGAGGGCTACGACGCCGGCGAGAAGCGCGTGCTCCCCTGGCTGCGGGCGCACGGCGCGCGGCGGATCGAGGTGATGGTGCTCACCCACCCGCACAATGACCACATCGGCGGCGCGGCGGCGGTGATGCGGGGGATGCGGGTCGGGCGGCTGATCGAACCGGGACTCCCCTTCGGCACGCCCATCTACCTGGAGGTGCTGAAGACGGCGGAGGAGCGCGGCGTGCAATGGAACGCCGCGCGGCAGGACCGGGTGCTGCGGATTGACGGCATCGAGCTGACCTTCCTCTGGCCCATCGCCGCCGCGCTCGATGCTCCGGAGGATGCGAACGACATCTCGGCGGTGATGCAACTGCGGTACGGAGGCTTCTCCCTGCTCCTCACCGGCGACGCGCCCTCGTCAGTCGAGCACGCGCTGGTGGAGCGCTACGGCGAGGGGTTGCGGTCCGACGTGTACAAGGCCGGGCACCACGGGAGCCGTACGGCGTCGTCGCAGGAGCTGCTGGAGACGGTCCGTCCGGCGCTCGCGGTGATCTCGTGCGGGCGCCGCAACAAGTACGGCCACCCGGCCCCGGAGACGCTCGCGCGCCTGCACGACGACGGGATCGCGGTGGCGCGGACGGACGAGGACGGCACGGTGGTCGTGCGCGTACCGCCCGGCGGCGGCGCGTGGAGCCGCGACGGGCCGTGACGCGCGCTGGGCCTCAGAGATTGTCGAGAAGCTAGATCCTTCGGCCTGTAGATGATTCCCGATCGACGGGTGCAGCGTGGCCGGCCTCAGGATGACGTCTTTGGGGGAGTTCGCGAGGTTTCTCAACAGCGCCTGCAGCCAGCGACCGTCCTCCATCACGCGAGAAACTTGTCGGGGAGAAGGGCTGGCTTTGTAGAATGGAGCGGGCACCCGGGAGCCAAG
>Ga0070685_10000817_pt1 | contig 16911 bp, 14 predicted proteins | sample KBSS13LmetaG_FD_65651 | JGI IMG/M metagenome (GOLD analysis project Ga0070685, IMG submission 65651) | Switchgrass rhizosphere microbial communities from Kellogg Biological Station, Michigan, USA - KBS S1-3L metaG | ecosystem: Host-associated > Plants > Roots > Rhizosphere ...
GACATGGCCGACCTCCGGCTTCGGGGCGCAAGCCCGTAAACGGTCAACTACCTGGCGAACGTTACCACGTTACGCCGCGACCGGCCGGGGGTCGGCCTTCTCATTCCAACTCTGCGTGAGGTTCAGATCCGGAAGATGGTGACCGAGGTCTCGTCGAAGTCGTAGGTCTCGCCGGCGGGCGGGAGCGCGTGGTCGTACGCGTGCTCCACCGTGAGGATGGTGGCGAAGGGGGTCGCCTGCCACGTCTCAATCAGCCGGTCGAGCTGCTTCGACCCGTACGGCGGGTCGGCGAAGGCCAGGTCGTAGGCGCCTTCCTGCAGCCCCGCGGCGAAGGGGAGCACGTCTTTCTTGAAGATGCGCGTCTTCTCGCGCACGTGCAGCGCGGCGACGTTCGCCTTGAGCGCGTGCAGGCTGGCGGGGCGCGTCTCCACGAAGTCGGCGTGCTTCGCGCCGCGCGACATGGCCTCCAGGCCGAGCGCGCCGGTGCCGGCGAAGAGGTCCAGCACGCGCGCGTCCTTCAGGTACGGCTCCAGCAGGCCGAGCCAGCCGTCGCGCACGTGCTCGGCGGTGGGGCGCACGCGCCGGTCCGGCGGCGAGGTCAGGTGGCGCCCGGCCCAGCGGCCGCGGACGATCCTCACCTCACCCCGCCTGCTTGAGCAGCTCGCGCCAGCGCGCCTCGTCCCACCCCACCCCCAGCTCGCTGCCGCGGCGCACCAGCGGCGTCACCAGCAGCATCGGGTCGTCCTCCAGCAGCGCGGGGATGCGGCTCCCGGGGACGTGCGCCGCGTGCAGGCCGCGGTCGCGGAAGCGCTTCCCCTGCCGGTCGAGCAGCGCCTCCCACCCGAACTTCTCTCCGAAGCGCCGCAGCTCCCCCGCCGAGGCGGGCCGTTCCTTCAGGTCGACGAAGTGCACCTTCATCCGGCGCTCCTTGAAGAACCGGAGCGCCTTCTTCGTCTCGTTGCAGCTCTTCGTGCCGAACACCTGGAAGTCCATCGCGCTCATTCTTCTGCGAGGATGGCCTCCACGGCCCCTGCGAGCTCCGGGATCTTCGTCGTCACCACGTCCCACACGAGCTGGTAGTCCACTCCGAAGTATCCGTGGATGACGCGGTCGCGCATGCGGGCGATGGCGCTCCAAGGGATTTCCGGATGAGCCGTGCGCACGCTCTCCGGGAGCTTCTTCACAGCCTCGCCGATGATCTCCACGCTGCGCACGAACGCCCGCTTGAGCGTTTCGTCGGCCAGAAACGCCTCGGCGGTCGTGCTCGCGCTGGCGCGTCGCAGGTACTCGGTCTCGCCGAGGATGTGCAGCAGGTAGTCACGCGGCTCGAACGACATCCTCGGCTTCGGCAAGGATGTGCGGGCCGATGAACGGGCTCAGCCCCTCCGTGGTTACCACTTCCACTGTCCGTCCGAGCCGCTCTTCCAGCAGGTCGCAGAGGCGCATGAAGCGGTCGAAGCTCTTCTGCTCCGGCTCGAACTCGACGAGCAGGTCCACGTCGCTGTCGGGGCGGGGCTCGGAGCGGACGAAGGAGCCGAAGAGCGCCAGGCGGCGCACCCCGAGCCCACGGATCTCGGGCTCGAGCTGGTGGAGACGCCGCACGACGTCGGCACGGGTCTGCGCGGAGGTCGTCATGCCGCGGAATTTACGGATGGCTCCGGGCGAACGCCACGACGGCCTGGCGATGCCGTTCCGACCCCCACCGCCGGCTCGCCCGCCAGCCGCCAGGCGGCCCAGGCGATGGCGCAGTTGATGGGGAGCGCGAGGGCCACCATCTCGCCATTCGCCTGGTGGAACCAGGGGAGGACCTTGAGCAGCAGGCCGAGCACCGAGAGCGCCGCCACCACCAGCGCCAGGCGGACCGCGCCGCGCGTGGCCCAGCGCTTCCCGAACGCCAGCGCGGGAACGAGCACCGCCAGCGGCAGCGCCAGCGGCGAGAGCTGGAGGAGGTTGGTGTTCCGGTAGGCGATGGCGTGGTCCGTCACCCCCCAGAGCCCGAGCAGCACCAGCCCGCCGATCCCGGCGAAGAGGAGCCACGGCACCGTGAGCACCGCGAAGCCGGCCCGCGCGGCCACGCTGCGCCGCGCCACGCTCGCCAGCAGCGCGATCGCGCCGCCGATCGCCAGCCCCGTCGCGAGGAAGCCGAGGAGCCAGTGCGGCGGGCCGCTCCGCTCCGGCGGGCGCGAGGCCTCGAACAGCGTCTGCTCGCGCACCACCAGCGGGACCAGGTTCCCCCGCGCGTCGCGGATCCGGAGCGTGCGGACCTCGTCGCGCAGGCGCATCGGCAGGAACATCTCGTCCCACTTCGAGAGCGGGCGGTCCGCCGCGGGGCCGAGGCCGGTGTTGATGGCCGTGTACATCGGGAGGCTCGCGCCGCCGTCGCCCACCAGCCGCTGCGTGTGCCAGCGGTAGGTCACGCCGCTGGGCGCGTTCGCCGTCGCCGCCTTCAGCGCGCCGCCCAGCACGCGGTCCAGCACGTCGCGCACGCGGGTGGAGCAGTTGTCGCGGTAGTAGTCGTAGCGGTAGAAGCGGTTCTCCGGGCGCTGGTTCCACTCCAGGTAGTTGCGCACCTCGCGCGCCTGCTGCGGCGTCAGGTTCAGCTCCTGCGCCCAGACGGAGCGGTTGCGCATCTGGTACTGCCCGAGCGTGGCGAAGGCGTCGAACCCCTCCATCCAGTACATCATCCGCCCGCGGGCGAAGTTCAGGATGAAGTTCTCCTGCTGGAAGTCGAACATCCCGTAGTTGTACGCCAGGTCGCCGCCGCGCTCGGGGTCGTGCACCCAGATGGCGTTGTGGCCGAACTTCTCCCACACCTCGTCGCCCGGCCCCATGGTGAGCAGGTAGACGCGCACCGCCGTATCCTCCTGCACCGCCGTGTCCACCTGCACGGGCGCGGCGGGTGCCTGCGCGCGCGCCGTCGTGGCGGCCAGCGCGAGCCACAAGGCGAGGGTGCGAGGGAGGGAGGGGACGAACCGCATCGGGCGCATCGGGTTGGCGGAGGGACGGGCTGGTGCCATCGACCGAAAGCTAATCGCGGCGGTGCGCCGGGCGCCACGGTCGGGCTTTCGCCGCCTCCCCCGCGCGCGTAGTCTCACCGCACTGGGTTGGGGGATGATGCCACCGATGACGCGGGAGACGCCGGTGTTCCGGGAAGACCTGCTGGAGGGGAAGACGGTGCTGGTGACGGGGGGCGGCTCCGGCCTGGGCCTCTCGATGGCGAAGCGCTTCGCGGCGCTCGGCGCGCGCGTGGCGATCACCGGCCGCAGTGCGGAGCGCCTGGAGGCCGCCGCGGGCGAGATCTCGTCCGACGCGGAGCGTGTCGCGACGGTGGCGTGCGACGTCCGCGACCCGGCGGCGGTGGAGGCGATGGTGGGGGAGGTGACGGGGCGCTTCGGCGGCGTGGACGTGCTGGTGAACAACGCCGCGGGGAACTTCCTGGCGGCCACCGAGGACCTGTCGCCCAACGGCTTCAACGCCGTGGTGCAGACGGTGCTCTACGGGACTTTCCACGCCACCCTCGCCGTCGGCCGGGGGATGATCGAGCGGAAGACGGGGGGGAGCATCCTCAACATCGTCACCACCTACGCGTGGACGGGGTCGGCGTTCGTGGTGCCCAGCGCCGTGGCCAAGGCGGGGGTGCTGGCGATGACGCGCTCGCTGGCGGTGGAGTGGGCGGCGTACGGGATCCGCTGCAACGCCATCGCCCCCGGCCCCTTCCCCACCGAGGGCGCCTGGAACGCGCTGATGCCCACCCCCGAGCTCGAGGCCGAGGCAAAGGCGCGCATCCCCATGGGCCGTTTCGGCAAGCACGAGGAGCTGGCGAACCTCGCCGCGTTCCTGTCCAGCGACGGGTCGGCCTACATCAACGGCGAGGTGGTGGTGATCGATGGCGGCGAGTGGATCGCCAGCGGCGGCGAGTTCAACGGCCTCACGCGCATGCCCCGCGACACCGTCAAGGGCGCGCTCCGGGCGATGCGGGGGAAGTGAAGGGATGTCCGACACGCCCTACTTCAACGTAACTGTCAGCAACTGGAGCGAGGCCAAGGAGGCGTTTGCGCAGTTGCGCGGGTTCTATTTCCGAGGTCAAGTCAACGCAGATTGGCCACTTACCACCTCTCTCGAACGGGCAGCAAAACGTGCTGGGCTTGGACCCAAAGCGTTACTTCAGGCTGAGTCGATAATCGTCCGCACATTTAGGCGACGTGCACATCATTTCGTGCCGAGTCCTCCGGCTGCTGACGAGGAAATCGAGTGGCTTGCACTTATCCAGCACCATGGTGGCCCAACTCGCCTCTTGGACTTCACACACTCGGCTTACGTCGCCGCTTTTTTCGCGATGGAAACCGCTGATCAACCCGCTGCGGTCTGGGCGATAAACGGTTTCGCGTTGCGTCGTCGTATTTCCGAGACGTTCTTAACTGATTTCCTGAAAGATCACCTCAACTTGAACTTAGAGCATGTCTCAATTGCGCAGGAGATACTCCGAGGTAAACGCGAAGCGGTGGGAACGCTTTGGCTGGAGCCAGATCGTTTGAACGAACGAATGGCGGTGCAGCAGGGCATTTTCCTTTTTACGTGTGACCTACGCCGCTCGTTCGAAGAGAATCTACTCACCATCTTCGGAATCCCCGTGGATATACTGAATTCGACGGCCCCGATGTCTATCAAAGATATTCCGACGTTCCTCAGCAATGCCGATATTGTGAAGATCCAACTACCACGGCAATTGCATCCAGAAGGACTGCTGGATTTGGAGCAAATGAACGTGTCTGCGGCGTCCTTGTTTCCCGGGCTGGACGGCTTCACGCGGTCATTGTCCGGGATCCTGCGTCGCTACGATGCTGTCACACAACTACGGCGATCCACATTGGGGCCCGACGCGGTCGTATTTACGTGACAACGATGAAGGCTGCATTCCTCGCTATTGGCGACGAGATCGTTGGGGGGCTGACGACGGACACCAACTCGGGGTTCGTCGCGGGAGAGTTGCGCGCGGTGGGGGTGGAGCCGGTCGCCGGATTCAGCGTGGCGGACGACGAGGGCGACATCGCCCGGGCGCTGGAGCGGGCGATGGAGGACGCGGAGCTCGTGGTCTGCACCGGCGGGCTGGGGCCGACGGCGGACGACCTCACCACCGCCGTGGTCGCGCGCGTGGCCGGGCGCCCGCTGCGGATGGACGATGCGTCGCTTGCCGCGATCGCGGAGCGCTTCCGGGCGCGCGGCGTCGAAATGTCGCGCAACAACGACAAGCAGGCGCTCTTCCCCGAGGGCGCCACCATCATCCCCAATCCCAACGGAACCGCGCCCGGCTTCATCGTCCCGGTGACGCGCGGAGGGGCGGAGCGCTGGATCGCCTGCTTCCCCGGCGTGCCGCGCGAGATGCGGGCGATGGTGCGCGACTCGCTGGTGCCGTGGGTGGCCGCGCGGCAGCCGGACACGCGCTTCGCCTCGCGCACCTTCAGCACCTTCGGGCTCCCGGAGTCGAAGCTCGACGAGCTGCTGGCCGGCGTCGTCGACGCGACCGAGGCGCGGCTGGCGTTCCGGGCAGCGTTTCCGCGCATCCAGGCGCGCCTCACCGTCCGCGGCGCGCCGGGCGACGACCTGGAGGCGCGGCTGGACGCGCTGGAGGCGCGCGTGCGCGAGCGGCTCGGCCACCACCTCTACGCCACGGGCGACGAGGGGATGGAGGAGACCGTCGGAAAGCTGCTGCGCGAGCGTGGCCTGACGCTCGCGGTCGCCGAGTCGTGCACCGGCGGCCGCATCGGCGACTGGATCACCGACGTGCCAGGAAGCTCGGAGTACTTCCTGCTCGGCACCGCCGTCTACTCGAACGCGGCCAAGGAGCGCGTCCTCGGCGTCTCGGCCGACACGCTGGCCGCGCACGGCGCCGTGAGCACGCAGACGGCGGAGGAGATGGCGATGGGTGCGCGCCGCATCGCCGGCGCGGACGTGGGGCTCTCGACCACGGGGATCGCCGGCCCCGGCGGCGGGAGCGCGGAGAAGCCGGTCGGCACCGTCTGCGTGGGGCTCGCGTGGGAGGGCGGCGCCTGGTCTCGCCGCTACGACCTGGGCGACCGCGGGCGCGACTGGATCAAGGGCTTCACCGCCATCATCGCCCTCGACCGCCTCCGCCGGTGGCTGCTCGAGATGCCAATCCGGGCGCAGGTCGAGGAGATGGGCGGGGAAGCCCCGTGCATGCTCCCGCGCTTCTGGGACACGGACGACTGAACGGCAATCTCACGCAGAGACACGGAGGCACGGAGAGGTCACGGATCCTCTCTGTGCCTCCCTGTCTCAGCGTGAGACTTCTACGCCCCAATTCCGGGACCCACGAAGGGCTTCGATCCATCGGAATTCCGCGTCAGGTGGGACATCCTCAAAAGGGCCCGATCCGTGCTGCACGACGCAAGGTGCAGGGTCGAACCCCACCAACGGGAGGGTCTCCATGCGCAATTCGAGAAACGGGTCGATCGTGCTGGCCTTTCTGCTCCTCGCGGCGCTTATGCCGCCGGTGGGACGGGCCCTGCGCTCCCTGGCGCTGGAAGCGTGGATGCAGCACGAAGGCAACCTGGCGCCCGTGGGCACGTCCACGGAGGGCTTCATGGGAAAGCCTGGCGCCGTTCTCAGCATCATGGGGGCCCCGCTGGAGCAGGTACAGCAGGGGAGCTTCGGGCCTGCCCTGGGTGCCTATCACGTGCTCATCCTGTTCTCCGCGGATTCGGTGTCGGGCGCCGCGCTGTTGCCCGGGGAGTTCAAGACGGGAACCGACAACCGGACCATTGCCGAAGCGCAGGCGTGGATGGTCTGGTCGGGGGAGCCCGGCCACGAGCACGCCGTCCGCCGCGTGTTCACGACGCGTTACGACGGATACCTGGGGAACGCCGAGCTGGCCGGGCACCGGTATTCGCTCGCGGATGGAAACATGTTCGTGGTGCGCTACGACGCGCGCGGCCGGGTGTCCGTACGCCAGCTCCGGCACACGTACAGGGACCACGACATGATGAAACCGGTGGTGGAGAAGTTCCAGGCGCTGCTCCCGTCCGATCCGACGGTGCGCGACCTGACGGACTATTCCCCCAAGCCCTGCCCCCGCCGCCAGCCTCCGCCGGCGCGCGGAACGGCCGAGACGTAGAACGGCATCTCACACAGAGACACGGAGGCACGGAGAGAGTCACTGCCCCCTCTCCGTGCCTCCGTGTCTCTGCGTGAGATGCCGTTCAGCCGGTGCCGGCGGGAACGGGGTTCTCGACGGCGACGAAGCCGGCGCGGTAGGCCTGGCGAAGCTGCTCGGTGACGCGGTCCTCCAGCCACTCCCGGCTGGGGCCCCCGTCGCCGGTGGCGACGGCCTCCTGCACGCGGTCCACCACCTCGTCGAGGGTGGCGGGGCTCTCCACCGCCTGCAGCACCAGCGCGGCGAAGGGGCTCAGCCGGCGCACGCTCACCGCCCGCCCCGAGGCCAGCAGGAGGTAGAAGGTGTCGTCCTCCTCGGCGGGGGGATGGTCGTCCTCCGCCTCCAGCCATCCCTCCCAGTCGTAGGCGGTATGCACCACCCGCGCGCGCGGCGAGAGCGCGACCCGCGTCTCGGGCCAGCGCACCTCGGCCTCGGGCGCGCGCGCCAGCGAGGCGAGGAACTCGTCGGTGAAGTCCGTCACCGAGCAGGCCAGGGCGTGGCGCTCGCGCTCCACCCGCAGCGCGTCGTCCAGCAGCTCGCGGCGCGCGGGGTCGGTCTCCGCCTCCACCCGCGCCTGCAGCGCCTCGTGCACGGCCTCGGAGTCGGAGCGCGCGGGGGCGCCGGAAGCGGGCGGCGGCAGCGCGGCATCCACCCCCAGCGCCTCGAACACGCGCAGCGTCCGCCCGAAGTGCTCGCGCACCGTCTCGTCGCGGAGCGCGGCGTAGCCCTCGCCCCCGTCGTCCGGCCGGCGCGTCTCCGCGGGCGGGGTGACGACCAGCACCGACGGCGTCTCCGGGCGCGCCAGCCGCAGGATGAAGAGGCCGATGCCGGCCTCGCCCAGCAGCAGCCCGGGGTCGCTGGCGCCCTGCATGGTGCCGCAGGGCCAGGGAAGGCCCTGCGCCTCGTACGCCTCCCATCCCTCCATCGCCACCTGCCGCGGCCGCTCCAGGAGCTCCGGCTCGCCGAGCAGCCGGGCGCCCTCCATCAGCGTCTCGCAGTTGCCGCCGCGGCCGTGGCAGAGGGAGTAGTTCATCCGCGGGTCCTCGAGCGAGGCCACGGTGGCGCGGATGGCGGCGCGCGCGTCGTCCAGGTAGTGCGCGTCGCCGAGCGCCTGCCAGGCGCGCAGGCGCGAGAGGCCGATCCCGGGGCCGCCGTGGCACCAGGCGCTCATGTAGCGCATCGGCTGCGGCTCCAGCGCGGGGCCCGCCGTCACCCGCGTGCGCAGCTCCTCCATCCGGCCGGCGAAGAGGTACTCGCCGATCTCGTTGTGGCGCAGGTCCGGCCAGTTGCTGGCCGCTTCGTCGTAGAAGGCGTCCTCGTACAGGAAGGCCTGCTCCATGGCGTAGCGGTAGCGGCCGTCGCCGGTGGCCAGGTAGAGCTCCAGCAGCCCGTGGCCGACCCCCGCGGAGCCGTGCGCGTAGCCGCAGAGGTGGCGCACCGCCGAGCCGTGCATGGTTCCCCAGCACCACCCCTCGGGCTCGTGCGCGGCGGCCTCGATCAGGTGGTCGCCCAGCCGCCGGGCGATGGAGAGCGGCAGCTCGGGGTCCGGGAGCCAGGCCGAGAGCGCCACCAGCGCGGGAAGCGCCCCGCCGCCCCCGCCGATCACGTCGAGCCCGCGGTCCTCGTTCTCCCTCCCGGCCATCGGCCGCAGCACCTCGGCCGCCTCGTCCAGCAGCTCCGGGCGCCCGAGCAGGCGCCCCACCACGGCGGCCGCGTACGCGATCCCCACCCGCCCGCCGTGGAAGCCGAAGGAGCTCTCGGGGAGGCGCACCCCCTCGTCGAGCGCGAAGCGGATGCCGCCCAGCGCGGCGCGGGCGAGCTCGTCGTCGGCGCGCCCGGTGGCGTTCCAGAGCTCGGCCAGGAAGAGGGCGATGCCGGAGGTCCCCTCGTAGAAGGTGCCCGAGGCGGTGGCGGGCTTGGCCACGCGCAGCTCGGGGTTGTCGCGGTCGGGGGACATGATGGTCCAGGTGGCGCCCTGGCCCTCCCACTCGGCGGCGGCGGCCACGCGCCGGCCGATGCGCTGCGCCACCTCCAGGAAGAACTCCGCCGTGCCGGGCTCGGCGGCGGGAACGTGCGGCGAATGCTGCATGCTGGGTCTCGTGCTCGGGTTGGGGGCGTCCGCGCCGCTCATGCGCCCTCGCCGCCGGCCGCGGCCACGCTCTCGGCCGGGCTGCGGAGGGTGCGCAGGATCAGGTACGCCAGGTAGCTCTCCTCCTGGATGGTGATCCCCAGGCGGTTGTTCATCATGTGCAGGTAGCTGGAGCAGATGGCGCCCACCGCCTGCTCCCACGCGGCGTACGGCCCCTGCGCGCCGGCGAGCTTCCCCGCCTGGTGCAGCTCCGCGAAGTGGCCGCGCACCTCCAGCAGCCCGTCGCGGTACAGGTCCAGCGCGTCGGAGAGCGACTCGCCCTCGTCCATCCGGCTCCACACCTCTTCCACGTACTCGCCCAGGGTGTCGGCCTGGCTCCCGTAGCCGCTGTCGAAGGCGCCCAGCCAGGCGCCGCGCGCCTCCTCGTCGCGGGCTACGCCGCGCAGGTAGCCCTGGTTGTACTGCTCGGCCCAGCGCGAGGCGACCGCGCGGTCGCCCCGGCTGAACACGTGCATCAGCTCCACCATGGTGAGCAGCCCCTTCCCCAGCCGGGAGGAGCGCTCGGTGCGGCTGGTCTTGCGCAGCAGCGCGCAGGCGGCCTCGCTCGACACCTCGAAGAAGCGCTCGGCCACGCGGATGGCCTCGGGCCCGCCGTAGCGCTCGGTCTCGGGCTCGTACTCGATCAGCGCCGCGTGGGTAATGCGCAGCGGCCCGTCCTCCTTCTCCGGCGCATCGGCGGACGGGTCCGCGGCGGGGGGCCAGGCGGGCATCGCGGGGCCCTCGGGCCGCTCGAAGGCGACCTCCGGGTAGAGGGCGCGGACGTGCTCCCGCAGCGCGGGCCACACCGTCTCCTCCACCACCTCGGTGGGGCCGTGCAGGCGCAGGCGCACGTGCGGGCCGTACTCGCTGTAGCGGATGAAGAACCAGCCGTCGATCCACCCCTCCCGCTGGCAGCGGCGCACGAAGGGCTCGGCCACGTCCAGCACCACCTCGTCGCATTCGCCGGTGTAGATGCCGACGTCGCGGTCGAAGAAGAGGTGGGCGGCGAGCCAGCGGGTGCCCTCAGGCCACGGCGGCAGCATGACCCTCCTCGCCGGTGGGGGCGTGCGCCTCGTCCTGGGTGGTTCCCGAGGGGAAGTAGAGCTGCACCACCACCTCGCTGGCGTACGCCTCGCCCTCGTGGCGCGGCAGCCCGTCGCGCGCGGGGAGGCGCTCCTCGACCAGCGCCTGCCACGCCTTGAGGTTGGCGCCCATCTTCCCCAGCAGCCCCACCAGCAGCGGGTTGCCGAAGTCGATGAACTGCGGCTTGTGCAGGTCGCGCGAGCCGGCGGTGCGCGGCTTGGGGGGCGTCTTCTGCGCGCCTTCGGCTCCCTCCGCCGCCTCGCCGCCCTCGGCCTGGGGCGCCTCCTCGTGCTCCTCCTCGGCGTGCTCCTCGGCGGGCGCGTCGTAGCCGGGGACCTCGCCGGCGGCCGCGGCGGCCTGCGCCTCGGCGTCGGCGTCGGCCTCGGCCTGCGCGGCCGCGGGGTCGGCGCCGGGCTTCGCGGCGGGAGGCTCGGGGAGCGGGTTGATGCGGATGTAGCAGGTCTCGGGGATCCCCGCCTCGCGCCGCCAGCGGTTGGCGCGCAGGAAGAAGTCGGCCGCGGCCTCGTGCGGCTCGCGCTGGGGGAAGAGCGAGCCGGGAACCATCCACCGGCGCCGCGCCAGCACCAGCGCCCCCTCGTACGTCACCCGCGGCCGCACGACGATGCGCGGCTGGGGCGGAGCGGCGGGCTCGGCCGGAGCGGCGGGGGCCTCCCCCTCGGGCGCGGCGGCTTCACCTTCGGACGCGGCTCCCTCCGCGGCGGCCCGGGGTGCATCCTTCGCGTCCTCTCCGCCTTGCTCGCGCACGGTGGCGCCGGCGTCACCGCCATCCACGGCGGCGGTGTCGGCGGCAGCCGTGTCCGCATCGGCCGTATCTGCCGGGGCTTCGACCGTATCCGTCGCGGGCGGTGCGGGACGCGGGGCGGGGCGCGGCGCGGGGCTCTCCGGGATCGGCGGGCCGAACATGGCCGGCGGGGTGAAGCGCGACACGAGCTGGTAGAGCGGCGGGCGCATCCGCGGGTTGAGGAAGCCCAGGTCCACCGGCACCACGCGGCGGCCGGTGGGCGCGTGCACCAGGCGCAGCGAGCTGGGATCGTCGGGGTCGGGCTCCACGCCGATGTCGCTGCTGCGCAGCTGCTCCTCGGCGGCGCCGCTCTCGCCCGTGGGGTAGCTGATCTCCCACTTCAGCAGCGGCGGGTGCAGGTTGGCGTTGAACTGCGCGTCGCCGCAGATCTCCGCCAGCAGGTCGTCGGTGAGCGCGGCGTTCTCGCGCCGCACCTGCTCCTGCACGTCGTCGGGGAGCATGTAGAGGAAGCGCGAGAAGTACTTCCCGAACCCCGCCGTGTAGCTCCCCCCCTGCAGCACCAGCAGCGGGTCGCCCCCCGCCTCGTCCGCCGGCGCCAGGCAGGCGAAGGTGCCCATCGAGCGGCAGACGCCGGAGGTGTTCTCCACCCCCCGCAGCGCCTCCTCCACCTCGTCGGCGGAGAGGTCGATCCGCTCCGCCTCGGGCGACTCGAACCACTTGCGGCGCAGCACCTCGCCGATCGCGTCGCGCGCGGTCCCGAGCCGCTTGACGAACTCCAGCTCGAACGGGTTGCCCACGTTGTAGCCCTCGAGCGCCTCGTCCTTCACCCCGGCGCGCGCCTTGGCCTCCTTCTCCACGTGCGCCTTGAAGTGCTCGCGGTAGAAGTCCTCGTAGAACACCAGCAGGGGCACGCTGCTGCTGTTGCCGTAGTAGTCGTCGAAGAAGTGCCGCATGGTGGCCAGCTCGCTGCGCGGCCAGGCCACCCGCGAGGTCAGGCGCGCCCACTGCGACCAGCGCTCGAAGGTGCGCCGCAGCGCCGGCGTGAGCGCGGCCTCGGCGCGCGCGGCCGAGGTGGCGTCTTCGTAGAAGGGCATGTCGCGCCGCAGCCGCTGCTGGATCTCCATCGCCTCGATGGCGGCGGTGAGCAGCGCGTGCATCTCCTCGATCATGCGCGCCCGCTCGCCCACCTCGGCGTCGGTGTAGCGCTCCACCACCCCGCGCAGCTCGGACAGCAGCGCCGACGACTGCCGCGCGTGGTCGTCGTCGATGCCGTCCAGCAGCGCGCGGAAGGGAAGGTCCCAGTCGGCGTCCTGCTCGCGAATGCCGGTGTGGAAGCGCAGGAAGCCGATCTCGATCAGCTTGTCGAGATAGGCCTCGGCCTCCTCCGGCGTGGCCTCGATCTGCGGATCCTCGCAGAGCGCGCCGATCAGCTCGCCCAGCGTGGGCCGGTCGCCGCCGCGGAAGGAGGCGGCGATCAGCTCCAGCACCTCGTTGTTCGCCAGCCGCTGGAAGACCTCGCGCGACTCGATGGCGGTGAGGAAGACCAGCCGCCCGTCCTGCTCCCTGAGCGTGGGGTTGGGCTCCACGTGCAGCGCGTGGCGCACGGCCGGGCGCGTCTTCAGGTGGTCGAAGAGGAGCCCGTAGATGAACTTGTTCACCCGCACGTAGCTGCGCTTGCGGCGCGGGTCGCCCACGAAGCGCACGGCGCCGTCGAACTCGCCCCCGTCCACGAACTCGCCGGGGATGATGGCGCAGAAGGTGGAGAAGGGGGTGGCCTTCATGGCCATGCGCGTGTAGTAGCGCAGCAGCCCGCGCTCCGTCTTCTCGTCCTTCCCCCCCAGCTCCGCCCCCGCCGCGCGCGCCGCGTCGCCGTAGCGGCCCAGCGCGTTGTAGAGCGAGCGGCTGGAGATCATCAGCCCCTTGTGGAAGTCCGCGTCGTCCAGGAGCGACAGGAAGCGGCGGCGCAGCTCCGGCGCCTCGGCGGCGTACGCCTGGCGCAGCTCCGCCTCCAGCGCCGCGCGCTCCTCCAGCCGCGCCGCGAAGGCGCGCAGCGTCTCGGCGGCGGCCGGGTCGAGACGTCCGGCGGCCTCGTCGACCCTGGCCGCGGCGGCGGGGCGAAGGTTGTAGAGCTCGCGCTTGAGGGTGATCAGCCGGTTGCGCAGCGGCTTGTCGTCGCCCGCGCCGCCGATGGCGGCGAAGAGGGCGGTGGAGAGCTCCTCGCGGCGCGCGCGCAGCTCCTCCTCGGCCGCCAGCAGGCGGTCGAGCAGCTCGAGCGTGCGGCCGGCGCGCAGGGCGTCCACGCTGTCGGACGGCGCGCCGGAGACGCGGCAGACGAAGCGGGTGCCCAGCCACTCCCCGGGATCGGGGCGGCTCTCCTGCCAGGGTTCCATCATCGGTACGGCGGCTCTCGGGAGCAGGGGTGGCGGATCCGCGCTGGCCGGAAGGTGTCCGGAAAATCTAGGCGGAAACCGATGATAACCAGCGCTCTCGCGGGCACGCAAGTGCCCGTGGAACGCTCGCACGCGGAGCCCGCGGAGTCAACGGAAGAGGAAATTGCAATCTCACACAGAGGCACAGAGGTCACAGAGACTGCGGTGTTTTCCGCCGCGTCCCCCGTGACCTCTATGAGAGCCGGCCGTTTCTCAACGCAGACCGGCGAGGGAGACGGCGAGCAGGAGGAGCATGCGGGTGGCGGGGAGGGCGCTGTCGCGGTCCGCCCACTCGCTCAGCGTGTGCTGGTCGCCGCCGCGCGCGCGGCCCACGGAGATGGCGGGGATGCCGCGGGTGACCGCCACGTTGGCGTCGGTGGAGCCCGAGGCCTCGGGGCGCGCCTCGATCGCCAGGAAGCGGTGCACGTCGAGCGCGGTCTGCACCAGGGGGCTCGCGAGGCGGTCGCGCAGCATCTCCTCGGTGCCCGCGGCGGGCTGGTGCTGCACCGGCTCGCGGCGCCACTGCACCCGGTTGGCTCGCGCCGCGGCCCCCACCCGGCCGGTGATCTCGGCGTCGAGCGAGTCCAGCAGCACGGGGTTCACCGAGCGCAGGTCCACGGTGAACCACACCTCCTGCGGGATGGCGTTGAACACCTGCCCCCCGCCCACCATCCCCACGTTGTAGACGCCGCCGCCGCGCCCCTCCGGCACGCGCAGCTCGTAGATGGAGCGCACCGCGTCGGCCAGGGCCCGCGCGGGGTGCGGCTTGCCGGTGGAGGTGTTGGTGTGGCTCCCCTCGCCGGTGAAGTGGTAGCGCGTCCAGTAGATCCCCAGCGCGCCGTAGCTCACCGGGCCCAGGCCGCCGTCCACCGCCACCACCATGTCCGGCCGGGGGTTGTGGGCCAGCCACCAGTCCATCCCCCTCAAGCCCAGCTCCTCCTGCACCGTGGCGACGACCACCAGGTCGCCGCGGGTGCGCACGTTCGCGCGGTTGAGGGCGCGGACCACGGCCAGCACGTCGGCCACCGAGGCGGAGTTGTCGAAGACGCCGGGTGCGCGCAGCGTCCCGCCGTCCACCCGCACGGTGACGTCGGTGGCGAGGGGGTGCACGGTGTCCATGTGCGGCGCGAACACGATCACGGGCCCGCCCCCCTCCCCGCGCCGCCGCCCCGTCACGTTGCCGATGGAGTCGATCGACACCTCCAGTCCCTCGGCGCGCATCTGCTCGGCCACGTAGGCGGCGCGCCGCTCCTCGTGCGTGGACTGCGCGGGGATCTGGGTGATGCGGACCCACTCCTGCACCTGCGCCGGGAAGTTTCCGTCGAGCCACGCCAGCGCCTGCCGCACCGCCGGCGCGCCCGCCACCCGCGGCGACCAGAGCGTGGGATGGTCCTGCTGCTGCCCGCGCGCCCCGCAGGGAACGAGCGCGACCGCGAGTGCGGCGAGGGTGAGGCCGGTAAGCTTCATCGTGGCAATCCCCGGGTCGTATGGAGAAGGATAGGGGGAGAGATTTGGCGGTAATACGGCCACGGGTCAACCCGCAACTAAACGTTTCCTTCCGCTCCTGGGAATCCGCTATTAAAGTTTATGGCGCTAAATTTACATATCGATTCGCGATATGTAAGCTTCCTTTCATTAGTCGGGGGGACGGGGCGCGATGCACCGGGGAATGCAGGGGCGGCTGGAGCAGCGGGGTGGCGGGCAGGCGTCGTACCGCGCGTTCATCCCCGCGCCGCTGCCGCCGGAGCCGCCGCTGCGGCTGACGGACGAGCTGCACGACCTGCTGGAGCGGGCCAACCGGGCGCTGGGCCGGCTGGACGGGCTCGCAACGCTTCTCCCCGACCCGGCGCTCTTCCTCTACCTGTACGTGCGCAAGGAGGCAGTGCTCTCGTCGCAGATCGAGGGGACGCAGTCCTCCTTTTCCGAGCTGCTGCTGTTCGAGAGCAGCGTGTTTCCCGGCGTTCCGCTGGACGACGTGCAGGAGGTCTCGCGCTACGTGGGGGCGATGTTCCACGGGCTGCACCGCCTGAAGAACGGCTTCCCGCTGTCGCTGCGGCTGCTGCGCGAGATCCACGCAGTGCTGATGGCTGGCGGGCGAGGGAGCGAGCAGGCGCCGGGCGAGTTCCGCACCAGCCAGAACTGGATCGGCGGCTCGCGGCCGGGGAATGCCGCGTACGTGCCGCCTCCCGCGGAGGCGTTGATGGAGCACCTGGGCGCGCTGGAGCGCTTCCTCCACGACGTCCCCGCCCGGACGCCGACCCTGGTGAAGGCGGCGCTGGCGCACGTGCAGTTCGAGACCATCCACCCCTTCCTGGATGGCAACGGGCGGCTGGGGCGCCTGCTGATCACTTTCCTGCTCTGCGCCGAGGGGGCGCTGGCCGAGCCGCTGCTCTACCTGAGCCTGTACCTGAAGCAGAACCGCACCCGCTACTACGACCTCCTGCAGCAGGTCCGGATGGAGGGAGACTGGGAGGAGTGGCTCTGCTTCTTCCTGGAGGGGGTGGAGACCACCGCCGCCGGCGCCGCGGGCACGGCCCGGCGCATCCTCGCGATCCTGGAACGCGACCGGACGCGGATCGACGGGGCGGGGCGCGCCGCGGGGACGCTGCTCCGGCTCCACCACCTGATGCGGCGCAAGCCGCTGCTGACGATTCCGGGAGCGGTCGCGGAGCTCGGGCTCAGCCATCCCACCGTCTCGTCGGGCGTCCGGACGCTGGAGGGGTTGGGGATCGTGAAGGAAGTCACCGGGCGCGGGCGCGACCGCGTCTACGCCTACCAGGAGTACCTCGACCTCCTGAACGAGGGGATGGAGCTCCCTCCACCCGGTGCCCGGGAGCCCGTTTCCACTCCCGCGTTCCATGAGCTGAAATGAAAGGAAGCTTTCATAGTGCAAATCACTATGAAAATTTCTGCCCTCAAACTTTAATAGCTGCTCGAAGCAGCGTCTTTCCGTGACTCTGTGTCTCTGCGTGAGAGATGCCGTTGCCGTTCATTTCCGGGCCTCGTCACCGAGGACGACCTCGAGGCCGAAGGTGGCGGCGAAGAGGTCGGCCTTGCGGCGCAGGGCCCATCGCTCGAGCAGCAGGTCGCCGTCGGCGTCGAGCTCCAGCTTGAGCCTGCCGCCGCGGGTGACCTTCGCCGTCACCCCGCGCACCGCCTGCAGGTGCTCGCGGTCCAGCGCGTCGGCGATGCGCAGGAGGGAGGCGAGCTTCACCACCCGGTCGCGGTCGTCGTCGGGGAGGGCCATGAACGCCTCGTGGTGCTCGGCGGGCACCCCCTTGCGGTGGTAGCGCGCCAGGTTCGCCACGATCTCGGTCTCGCGCTGCGTGAGCTCCGG
>Ga0070685_10000819_pt1 | contig 16903 bp, 9 predicted proteins | sample KBSS13LmetaG_FD_65651 | JGI IMG/M metagenome (GOLD analysis project Ga0070685, IMG submission 65651) | Switchgrass rhizosphere microbial communities from Kellogg Biological Station, Michigan, USA - KBS S1-3L metaG | ecosystem: Host-associated > Plants > Roots > Rhizosphere ...
TCCGCGGCCGACCAGGAGGCGGTGAAGTACCTGATCGCCACCGGCATCGACCCCAACGGGATGGTGCGCCTCTTCCAGGGGCTGATGACGGAGGAGCGGGCCGACCCCAGCCGGTCGGACCTGGCGTGGTTCAGCTCGCACCCCAACACGGCGAGCCGGCTGGCGGCCACCGAGAGCGCCATCGCCCGGTCCATGCCGCACCCGGAGCCGCGGCTGGCCAGCGACAACGCCTCCTACCCGTTCTTCCTGGCGCGGATGCAGATGCTCCCTCCCGCCCCGCCCCTGATCCCCATGGAGCAGATCCCGCACTGAAAAGATCGCCTCACGCAGAGACACGGAGACACGGAGAGAACTGCACACCCTCTCCGTGACTCTGCGTCTTTGTGTGAGACGCTTCAATGCTTGCCGCGCGCGTGCGTCCGCGCTAGCCTGCGCTGATGTCCCGCCTGCGCGACCTCCTGATCCGGACCGGCCTCTACCCGCGCGTACGCGCCGTGCGCCGGCGCTTCCTCTCCCGGCGCGACCGCGCGCGCGAGGCGGAGGTGCTCGCATTCTACCGCGCGGTGGTGGCGCCCGGCGCGCTCGTCTTCGACCTGGGCGCCAACGTGGGCGACGTCTCCGAGCCGCTGCTGCGCGCCGGCGCGCGGGTGGTGGCGGTGGAGCCGCAGCCGGAGTGCCTGGCCGAGCTGCGGGCGCGCTGCGGCGCGTATCCCGGCTTCGTGGCGCTCCCCGCCGTCGTCGGCCGTGCGCCCGGCGTGGCCACGCTCCACCTGCGCCCGCACCACGCCTCCTCCAGCCTCCGCGCCGACTGGCTGGGCGAGGTCGTCGGCACCCTCGACGTGCCGGTGCTCACCCTCGCCGACCTGATCGCGCGCTACGGCGCGCCCGCCTACTGCAAGGTCGACGTGGAGGGGAGCGAGGAAGACGTCTTCGCCACCCTCCCCCGCTCCCTCCCGCTCGTCTCCTTCGAGTACGTCGATTTCGCGCTGGACCGGGCGGCCGCGTGCCTGGAGATGCTCGCGCGGGACGGCGAGGTGGAGACCAACCTCGTGCTCACCGCCCCGCCGCGCTTCGTCCTCCCCGAGTGGCTGCCGCCCGACGAGCTCCTGCGCCGGCTGCCGGAGCTCATCCGCCAGGGCACGGTCCGCACCTGGGGAGACATCTGGGTGCAGCCGCGAGTCCGGTAACCGCGGATGCGCGCGCCATCGCTCCACCCCGCGAAATCCACGGCTCGCCCGTCCGGGTCACAGTTCGTCCCACGGGTGTCCGTTCCGGGGCGGGGTGCGCGTTCCATGTTTGCGCCGACCAGCGCTGTCGTGTGTTGACCTGGAGTTGACGGCCGAAGCCCCGCGAGCCTGAGGCACTCGCGGGGCTTTGGTTTGGATGGATATCATTTCACACCGAGGAACCACGGGACCGGAGCGCAGGCCCCCGTGGCTCTCTACGTCTCCGCGTCTCTGCGTGAGATCTCCGGGGCCCGGGACCGCGAAGGTCGATTCGGGATCATCCGGCCCGGGAAGGTCGATCGCGCGGCGAGCTTCATTCGCTCGGCGGGATGGGGAGTGGCGAGGAGAAGTAGACCCCGCGCACGAACGGGCGATGGCCGAAGACGGCGCTGAGAACGGCGGAGAGCTCCGCCAGCATGCGGCGGCGGTCTTCGGGCGATGGAGCGCGCCAGTACGCCTCCAGGTCGTCGCGGAAGAGTGGCTCCACGGCGGCGGACGGGAGCGCGCGCTGGAGCGCGGCGGCGGCGGAGTCGCCCTGCCAGGCCAGGAGAAGCGCATCGGCGGACGCGGAGAGACGCGGCTCGGTGGACTGCTCCCACACCCCGCCCACGGCCGCGCGCACCTGCGCCGCGCCGTTGCGGAACCAGGAGGACGGCGGCACCTCGTCCGTGACCGCGGCGGCGATGGACACCGCGGCCGCGTCGGCCGGCGTGGGCCCGGGAAGGACGTCGACCGCGCCCCGTGCGTACAGCGCGCGCGCCGCCGCCAGCACGTCCGGCAGCGCGTCCGCCTCCGCGAGCGCGGCGGCGCGCACGGGGAAGCGCGACGCGCGCGCGAGGACCCGCGCCTCCACCGCGCCGGCCGCGTGCTCCTCCACCCGCAGCCCCGTGCGCAGGAGCAGGCGGCTGCCCACCGCGCGGGCCCGGCGCGAAAGGTGGAGCAGCGTGTCTCCGCTCCACTCCAGCGCGTCCGCCTCCTCGCGCCGCCACCCCTCCACCTGCTCCTCCGCGAGGTCGGTGATCCCCAGCAGCAGCTCGAAGCGCGCCAGGTCCACCGCCACGTCGTGCGCCCACGCCGCGCGCGGGTCGGCGGCGATCGCCCTGCGCAGGGCGCGGTAGACCGCCAGCGGGGCGGAGCGTTCGGGGCCGGCCGCGGCGGCCGCGCGCCCCGCCGCATCCGCCACCTGGGCGTCGTGGCGCGCCACCACGCCCAGGCCGGCGCCAAAGAACGCATGGACGTGGTCGCGCCGCGTCCCGGCATACGCCTCGTCCCCGTCGTCCGCGCAGCGACCGAACGCGGGGGACGACTCCGCGCCGGGGAGGAGGATGGAGGGAACCGACGCATCGGCCAGGCGCAGGAAGAACCAGCCGGCGCCCGCTTCGCCCAGCATGACCCCCGGCGGCAGCGGTGCGCCGGAAGCCGCGCCGGGGGCGGGGAGCGCGCGCAGCCTGCCGCTCGCCAGCACCCGCGCCCCCGCTTCCTCGGCCGCCGCGCGCCAGTCGGGGCGGTCCAGCACCCGCGCGGCGGCGAGCAGCAGCTCGCCGGAGCCGGCGATGCCGTGGCAGAGCCCGACCTCGGGCTGCAGCGGGAAGTGGGTGAGGACGGCGCGGACGGCGGCCCGCGCCTCGTCACGGTACGATTCGCGGCCGAGCAGCTGCCAGGCGCGCAGGCGTGCCAGCCCGATCCCCGCCGCGCCGTGGCACCAGGCGAAGGCGGCGTTCCCCAGCCAGGGAACACCGCCTCCCTCGCGGCGCACGTGGTCTGCCAGCCCCCCGGGCCCCTCCTGCTGCAGGAGCGCGGAGAGCCGCGGGTGGCGCAGGTCGAACCAGACCCCGTTCGACGGCTCGAAGAAGCGCTGCTCGTACAGCAGCGCCTGCTCGGCGGCGTAGCGGTGGCGGCCGTCGCCGAGGGCGCGGAACAGCTCCAGCGACGCGCGCCCCACGCCCGCGGCGCCGTGGCCCAGACCGGTGGGCGGGCGCACGTAGACCTCGCCCGGATCCGTCCACGACCACCCCCACGGCTCGCGCTCCGCCCGCTGGAGGATGCGCTCGCCCAGGCGCACGGCGAGCGCGCGGCAGAGCGCCGCGTCGAGCGCGCCGGGCGGGTCCAGGAGCGCGGGGACGGCCCCCGCGGCGCCATGGCGCACCCCGATCGGCCCGTCCGGGAGCGCACCCTCCGCGAGCGGGCGGAGGAGCGCCTCGGCGGCCGCGCGCAGGTCGTCGCGCCCCCAGAGCGCGGCGGCGCGGGCGGCGGCGCAGGCCACCCCCACGCGGCCGTGGTAGAAGCCCGCGGCCTCGCCGCCCTCCACCTTCCGCGCGGCGGCCAGGGCGTGGCGGATCCCGCCGTCCGCGGCGCGGCGGAGCGCGGGGTGCGGCGCCACCCGGTGCACCTCGGCCAGGAACCAGGCGATCCCGGCCGAGCCGGCGTACACGTCCGCGGGGCGCGCGCCGGCGGCGGGCCACGCGCAGGTCCCCGCCTGCCACGCCGCCCGCCCGGCCAGATACAGCGCGATGCGCACCGCCGCGTCCGGGAAGGAGGAATCCATCAGCGGGAGGACGGCGGCGTACGGGGCGGACCCGCGCGGCCTGCCGGCCTCACCACGCGTCCGGCGCGCCGAACGCGCGGGCCAGGAGGTGGCCGAGGTACGCTTCCTCGCCGGGGGAGACGCCGAGCCGGTTGTTCATCATGTGGAGATACGAGGGGGCGAGCGCCCGCAGCGCCGCGGGCCAGTCCGCGGCGGGGCCGCCTGCGAGGGCCAGGCCGCCGGCTTCCTGGAGCGCGCGCAGCCGCGCGGCCACGGCCGACGTCGCGGCGGCGTAGGCGTCCAGGGGCGGGGGAAGCGCGTCGGGGCCGTGGTCGAGCGCCGCCCAGATCGCCTCCACCTGCTCCATCATCTGCGCGTTGCGCGCGTACCCTTCCTCGAAGCGCGCGCGCACGTCCGCGCCGCCGCCGGCCGCGCCCGCCGCCTGCGCCCACGACCCGCGGTGGACGCGCGCCACCTCCGCGGCCTGGGACCGGGCGCGGGTGAGCGAGCCCAGCAGCACCACCATGGACGCCAGCGCCAGCCCGAAGCGCACCTCGGCGTCGCCCGGCTCGAAGCACGCGAGCAGGGCCAGCGCCGCCTCGCTGGAGTGGAAGAAGAGCTCCTCCGCCAGCGGCACGCCCCGGGGGCCGCCGTACCGCATGGTCTCCGGCTCGTACGGGATCCACCAGAGCGCGGGCGAGGCGGCCGAGGGCTCGCCGTACGCGGCCACGCTCTCGTGAGGCGGCATCAGGAGGCCGGCGGGACGGCACGCCGCTACCTGCGCCTCCAGCGCGGGGCGCACCTCGGCGCGCAGCACGTCCGCCTCCCCGTGCAGCCGCAGGCGCAGGTGCCTTCCCAGGTGGCCGTAGCGGATGAAGAACCATCGCCCCACCCATCCCCGCTCCCGCGCCGGGCCCACGAACGGACGCACGACGCGCGCGATCACCTGGTCCGCCGCGACGCGGTCGTCACCGCGGTAGTACAGGTGCGCGCTCAGCCACTCGCCGCCCGGCGCGGCCGTCACCCCCACGCCAGCAGCGTGGGGTACCGGTCGGGATCGGTCAGGCGCAGGAGCGTGTACCCGATCCCCGCGGTCCCCTGCCACAGCCCGCCGCTCATGTGCCGGTCGCTGCCGTCCTCCGCGGGGACCGCGACGGCCCAGCCGCGCTCGTCGACCCACTCCAGGGCGCTCTCGGCCAGGCGCTGCGACTGCCGCACCAGCGAATCGTTCTCCAGCACGCCCCCCGCCTCGAGGAGAATGTCGACGACGCCGAAGTTCCCGCAGCAGAGGTAGTCCAGCTCGCGGACGGGAGACTCGCTGGTCCGCGTCAGCGCGCGGTCCAGGTCGCCGACCACGTCCTCCTCGTCGCCCTCGCGCAGCACGTACAGCGCGGCCAGCCGGCTCAGCACCATGCCCGGCGCACCGTGGCACCACCCGGAGATCATCTCGTCCGCCGGCTGGTCGCGCGTGTCCGGCCAATCGCCGACATCTTCCCGGAAGACGGTGCGCTCCCACGCGAACGCCTCGATGGCGGCGTCGTAGAAGCGCGCCTCGCCGGTGGCCTGGTGCAGCCGCAGGAGCGCGTGCGCGATCCCGCTGCTCCCGTGCGCGAAGCCGGTGCACAGCGCGGGGGCCAGCGTGGCCCAGGCGCGCAGCCCGGTCCCGGGGTCGGTACCGCGCCGGGCCAGCAGGTGGTCGCCGCAGGCCACGGCGCGCGCCAGCACCGCCGGGTCGCCCGTGTGGTCGTACAGCGCCAGCAGCCCGAGCGCCGCCCCGGACGACCCCTGGAGCATCTCGTGGACGCGATCGCGGGCGATCCGCGCCGGGGTCAGCACCTCCGCCAGCGCCGCCGCGTCGTCCAGCAGCTCCGGGCGGTTCAGGAACTGGCTCATCCGCACCAGCGCGTACACCTGCGATCCCACGCCCGTCAGCCCATAGCCCACCTGGGCCAGCAGCCGCTCCCGGAACGCCGCGTCCGCCGCCCCGGCGCGGATGGCCTGCGACGCGCGGAGCGCCGCCGCCTCGTGGGCGGTGTCGCCGGTGGTGGCGTAGAGGGCGGAGAAGAAGAGCGCCTCGCCGATGCGCCCGTTGAAGATTCCCGCGTCTTTGGCGGGGCTCATGTCCACCGCGTAGCCGCGGTGCCAGGTGAGTGCGCCATCCAGCTCGGTCTCAGCGGTCCGCAGCAGGTCGGCGGCGATGGAGAGGGTGCGCTGCAGCAGCTGCTCGGGCGCGAGGAGGTCGGTGCCGTCGGTGGTGGCCATGGGGTCCGCGGAGAAGATGGACGGGCACGCCTTCAATGTTCGCCACGGGGCGACGCTTCGCGCAAGAAGGGACGCCATCCGTTTTTCCGCCCGCGCATGCGCACGGGCTCCGGAGCGGCTCCGTCTGGAGCCTCGACGCACGCCGGCTGCAAAAAGACGGTTCTTTCGTCGATTTCGTTGCAGCCACGTCGACGCGGGTTCAGACGATTGCGTCATCGCCGGGCTCGTCGACGAGTGGCTGCAGGCTCGGAATGCGCTGAGTATCGAAATTTTTTTGCAGCACACCCGCTTCGGGCGTTCACCCCGTCTTCCACGCCTGCCAGGCATCGCCAACTGCGTCATCGGGGGAATCCGAGCCTTCCGCAGCTTCCGTGCGTCACCCCAGCCTCGTGGACAGGACGAATGATCGTCATCCAGCCATCGATGCGAAGGATGTGCACGGCAACCAAGCTCGCCTCACGACCCCCTGATCGATTCGTTGAGACAGCCGAGCCTTCCGCGACTGTCGAAGGATGAGAAGGGGTCTCTCCTAAAAAATTTCGAAAACTCAGCGCGAGCTCCGCCTGCAGCCACTCGTCGGTGGGATCGGTGCGAGCGGGCAGGAGGCCTGCAGCAACTAAATCTGCGATGAGCCAAAAAGGCACGGACCCCGGAGCGGCTCCGGGGTCCGTGCCTTTGTTTGCAGCCGGCGTGCTCGCGAGCTCAGCAGTTCTGGCAGGTCGCGTTGCAGGTGTCGACGCAGGTGCCTTCGGGGCAGGGGCCGGTGCAGGTGGCGGCGCAGGTGTTGTCGTAGCAGGTGCCGTCGCACTCCGTGGCGCCCCACGTGCCGTCCCAGTTGCAGCTGTCGGTCACCGACGCGCCATAGCAGCCATTGCCATTGGTGTTCGCATTGCCGCACGAGTTCATCGTGCAAAAGGTGCAGATGCCGCACTGCTCCATCCCCCGCACCGTACCGCGCATGGAGGCGGAGCTTTCCGTCGTCCCGAACGACTTCAGCCGGAGGTCGGCCAGGTTCAGGCGCAGCTTGTCGTTGTGCACGAGATCCTCCCGGGTTGTTGGTGACCGGCACGACGGAACACGACAGGGATCAAGCTCATCCCGGGGTGGTGGTTTGGCAAGCCTTCCTGCATCCCCAGCCGCCTCCGACTGGCGCGGAAAGCGCGAGCGCGTTCGTACGTTGCTAGCTTCGGCTCATCCCGTCAACCCGCCGCCTCGCCCACCCGCAGCCGCGCGGCCGCCCGGGCCAGCGCCGGGAGCGAGTCCGAGCGCAGCGGCAGCGCAGCGGCCACCAGCGCGTGGAACGCCGGATCGCGCTCGGCCAGGGTGGAGAACACGCGCAGGTACCTCGCCTTCTCGTCCAGCACCACTCCGTGCTCCAGGCACCACGCACCCAGCAGCGCCTGGAACAGGTCCAGGCGCAGCGGGCCGGCGCGGAACTCGTCGTCCATCTCCGCCAACTCGCCCAGCAGCCCCTCCGCGCGCCGGAGCAGGTTGGCGCCACGCTCCTCCGCGCGCGCGGCGCGCGCCTCGACCATGCGGCCGAGGGTGCCGCGCAGGCGCTCCAGGTGCCCGCCCGGATCGTCCTCCACCCGGGCGTTCAGCACGAACGGCGTGTCCGTGTCCACTGCCCCGGCCGAGGCGATCTGCGGGTCGCTCACCGGGTCCGGTGTGCAGCGCACGCAGAGGACGGCCACGCCGATCCCCTCGTGCGTCAGCGCGAAGGACATGTCGCGCTGGAAGTCGCCGGTGACGACCAGGTCCACGTCGCTCGCCTCCGTGTAGTCGCCACGGCCCACGGAGCCGGCGACCGCCAGCGCGGCGTCCGGCAGGCGGCGGCGCAGCGCCTCCAGCATCGCCCGCGCGACGGTGGTGTGGCGGTCGTCGGGGCGGCCGGGGAGGAAGCCGGACGGTCCGGGCGCGGCGCTCACGGGCGGCCCCCCAGCTTTACGCCCAGGGCCGCGAAGACGCACCCGTGTACCCGCGCCAGGGGCTCTCCGCGGACGAAGCGATCCAGCGCCTCCAGCGACAGCGCCCACTCGCGCGCCGCGCGGGCGCCCGCCTCGCCCAGCCCCGGGCCGCGCGCCCACCCGCGCTCCGCGGCGAGCGCGTGCTCCGGTCCGTGCGCCAGCATCAGGGCGTCGCTGCCCCGGCACTGCACGGCCGGGGCGAGCGGCGCGGGCGGTCCGTCCCCCTGCCCATGCGGCTCCAGCGGGCGCACGACCACGCCCCTGCCCCCGCGCGCCACCACCGCATCCCACCACGCCTCCGCTTTCGCGCCGGCCGCCGGATCCGCGAGGTCGATCACGGTCTGCTCCGTTGGCAGGAGTGTCCGCGGCGCGGCACGCAGGGACGCGGCCAGCCGCTCCAGGTGCCAGCGCGGGTCGTGCGCGGCGTACACGGCGCCCTCGCCCGCCAGCAGGCGGACGGGGGCGAGGCGCAGGTCGTGGGGCGTGTACGCGGGAACGCAGAGGCGCCGGATCGCGGCCTCGTACGCACGCGCCGCGTCCGCGCGCGCGCGGACGCGGGCCAGGAGCGCCGCGGCGTCCACCCCCTCCGCCACGGCGCAGGCGAGCGCCTCCTCCTCCGCGTCGAGGGTGGCCAGCTCCGCGGCCGCGGCGCCCCAGAACACGGCGGGCGCCGGACGGTCGCGCAGGTCCACCTCGCGCATCACCGGCATCTCCGGGCCGATGATCCCCTCCAGCGCCATCCATTCCGTCCCCAGCGCCTCCCACGCGCCGCCTCCGTCCAGCGCGGCGCGCACCCGCCCCAGGAACGCTTCCTCCGCTTCGCGCGCGGCGAAGTACCGCCGCCCGACCGCATCGTAGACCGCGCCCGTCTCCCCCGCCTCCGCCCCGAAGCGGTGCCGCGCGGCCCCGTCGCGGCAGACGACCACCGCCACGCGCGTCCCGGCGTGCAGCTCCTGCAGGGCCACGCCGGCGACCCCGTGGGCGCGGTAGTACGCCAGCGCCGCCGACGGGTGCTCCCGCGCGTCCGTTCCCGGCGGCGTCTCCGCCGTGGGGGTGGTGGGAGAGAGATAGACCAGCCAGCGCGGGTCCGCGGCGAAGCGGCTCATGGCCTCCAGCGCCGCCGCGGACTCGCCGGCGCTCACGCGGATGGCGCCGAGGCGGGTGGAGAGGGTCCGCTCACCCGCGACGTCTTCCAGGCGCAGCCCGCCGCCGGGCGCGGACGGAGACGCATCTCCATCACTCCCCTGCTCCACCGGGGCCGCCGGCAGGCCGGGGAGCCGCGTGAAGACCGCCATCTGCGTGAGCGCGCCCACCCCCCGGCCCTCGGGGCCCACGGCGCCGAAGCGCACCGCGTACCCGTGCCGCGCGGCCACCCCTTTCGCCCACCCCCGGAGTTCGGCGCGAGTCCACTCGAAGCGGTGGTCGGGATGGCGCAGGTGTCCGCCCCGGTGGTACTCGAACAGCGTGTTGTAGTCCGCGTTCGGCGTGGTGAGGACGACGACCCCGGGGCGCGCCGCGGCCCACAGCGCGTCCTCGAACGCGGCGACCTGCGGCGGGTCCAGGTGCTCGATCACCTCCACCACGGCCGCGGCGTCGAAATCCGCCAGCCGCGCGTCGCGGTATGCCAGCGAGCCGTGCAGCACGCGCGCGCGCCCGCCGGGCGGCAGGGCGGCCCCGGCCTCGGCCAGCGAGGCGCGCTCGACCTCCACCCCCACCACCTCGGTGAACTGCGGCTCCTCCAGCAGCCGGTGCAGGAGCGCGCCCGTGCCGCACCCCAGGTCCAGCACGCGCCGCGCGCCGCTCTCCTTCAGCGCCGCCACCACCGCCTCGAGGCGGGGCCCGTGCCGCTCGGTACCGAGCCCCCGCCCCAGGATGCGCCGCTCCAGCATCTGGCGCTTGGGATGGCTCTCCAGCCAGGGACGCCCTTCCGCCCACGCCGCCGCGGTCTCGGCGGCGTCGTGCGGCTGCAGCCCCACGATGTCGAAGAGGCGGAGGAGGATGCGCAGGTGCGACGCCACCTCGGCCGGGCGCTGCCGGCCACGGAGCACCAGCGAGTAATACCAGCTCCCGGGGTGTTGCGGGTGCCGCCGGTCGAGCGGAAGCAGCGTGGCTTCCACCGCGTACCGCAGCGGCTCGAAGACGCGGGTGAAGGCCACCTCGCCCTCGGGCGACGCGAGCAGCGGGAGCCGCACCTCGACCTCGCGCGGCTCGCCCGCGTTCCCCGCGAACGCGGCGGGCAGCAGCGCCCCGGCGGCGGCCGCGAGCAGGGCGGCCGGCGGGAACGCCACGCGCTCGGGAAACGGGAGACCGGCGGGGTCCGGCTCCACCATCACGGCCACCTCGTCCGGGCCGGGGTGGAAGAGGTGCGCGCGCCCGCCGGGGAGCTCCAGCGTACGCGCCGCGCCGGGCGCGCGACCCGGCGGCCGCACGCCCGCGAACAGTCCCGGAGAGCGCAGCGTCAGCAGCATGGGCGCGGGAGGGGGAGGGGAATCGTGCTCCGCCGCGAGGCCGCGGCCGATGGCCGGACCCGGCGGCGAGATATAACGCGGCGCCGCGCGCGCAGGAAAGTGCCTGGCGCGAAAGGGATGCGCCGCTGCGGGCGCCGGAGGCCGGTGCCGCCCCTTCCCGGGCGGGGGACCCGGCCTCCGGCGCCCTCCGCTGCATCGGCCGGGGCGCTCACCGGCAGGCGCCGTTACTGCGCGGCCCGGCCGGGCGAGGCGCCGACGTCCGCCAGGAAGATGCGGTCCCACGCGGGCGGCACGGGCGAGACGGCGGCCACGAGCACCAGGCCCACCCCCGCGGCCCCCTCCAGCACGCCCGGGCGGTCCGACCAGGTGGCGCCACCGTTCCCGGGGACGTGGAAGGGAAAGCGGGAGCGGCTCCCCTCCGGCGCGGGCAGGTCGAGGGCGAAGCGCAGCCAGCGGACCGCCGCGCCGCGCAGCGCGGCCTCTCCCGTGGCCCGCCAGGCGCGATGGAAGAGGTGCGCGAGGCCCGACGCGCCGTGGCAGAAGGGTGCGTCCCGCACGCCGGACTCCTCCGGCGCGCGCCGGGCCGCCGCCAGCAGCACGCCGCGCGCATGCGCCTCGAGCTCCGCATCCCGCCGGGCGCGCGCCGCGGCAAGCAGGGCCACGCCCACGCCGGGGTCGCCGCAGCACCACGCGAGCCGCGCCGGCCCGGGCGCCTGGCCGGGGGCGATCCGCGCGGGGTAGCGCGACGGCGAGCCCGCGGGAAGCTCGTGCGTGCGCAGCCGGCGCACCGCCCGGTCCAGGAGATCCCCGGCGCGGCCGGCCGCCACGCCGGCATCCACCACCCGCGCCAGCAGCGCGATCACCCCCGCCGCCCCGTGCGCCATCCCCAGGTCGTACACGCCGCGGGGAAGGCGCCCGCGCTGCCGGCGAGGGAGCATCCCGGGCGGCTTGAACCACGCGGCGCCCTCGGCGGTGCGCTCCACGGCCTGCTCCAGGCGCTCCACCACCGCATCCAGCGCCTCCGCGGCGGCGGGCGCGGGAAGGCGCTCCAGCGCGTACACGCCCAGCCCCACCAGGCCGCGCGCCAGGTCGAACGCGGCCGGCCCCGGCTCCGCGCGCAGGGCCGCCAGCACCGCCCGGTCGACCGTGGCGAGCACCTCGCCATGATCGGCGGCGCCACGCGTGCGCAGGTGCGCCAGCGTCCACGCCACCCCCGGCGCACCGCGGTACAGGCAGAGCGAGGGCCCCGGCAGCTGCATGGCGCCGACCGCGCGGTCCAGCAGGGCCCGCGCCGCGGCGGCGGCGTCCTCGGCGCCGGTCGCCGCGTACAGGGATTGGAAGAAGAGCGCCAGCCCCGGGTCGCCCCCCGCCAGCCCCGCGTCGCCCGCCGCGGCGGTGCCCGGCAGCACCGTCGCGAGTTCCTCGGCCACGGTGAGGACGGCATCCCAGGCCCGCTCCCGCAACCCGCCGTCGACCAGCGGCGGCCACTCGGGCCCGGCCTCCGGGGCGGCCACGCCGTCGCGGGCGGAAAGAGGCGGGTCCCCGGCCATCCGGTCGCGCAAGCTCGGCAGAGGCTCCGCCACTCGTCGGAGGTCGATGCCCTCCGCAGTTCCCTTTCTGCGCGACATGGCTTTCTCCAGAAGCCGGGCGGTAGCCTGCCGGTGTCAATGTCGTCGCGGCACGGCTAGCTGAGCAAGCGGCGCCGCTCGCTGGATTCAGCCCACGGAAACAGTTGTTCCAGGCCGCCCAGCGGAGCCCGTTCTCGGACCCCACCACCCGCTACGCGCGCTGTTCCCGGGCTCGGGGCGGTCCCCATCGCGCTCGGGCTTCGGAGAGAGTCGACCGAGATGCTTGCCGATCGGGTGGCGAAGATTACCTTGGCCTCCATCCCCCGCCTGCTCCCGCCACGGGTATCAGACATCCCGCACTCCGGCCCCCGCCCGCCCATGTCGATCCCCCTCCGCCCCGCCCATCCGCTCGCGCGCCTCGTCCTGGCGCTGCTCCCGACGCTGCTGCTGCTGGCAGCAGGCCTGCGCGCACAGGGCGGGTATCTGCTCCAGGGCACCATCGTCCCCATGGACCGGCCGCCCTTCGAGGGATACGTGCTGGTGCGCGACAGCGGCATCGCCCTGGTGGGCGCCGGGGCACCCCCGTCCGAGGCCGCGAGCGCCGTGCGGGTCGGCATCACGGGCGTGATCTACCCGGGGCTGCTCGACTCGCACAACCATCCGACCTACAACGTCCTTCCCCTGTGGAACGCCCCCCGCACCTACGACAACCGCTACCAGTGGCGCCGGGGCGAGCCGGGCTACGCGACCTACGTCACGCGGCCCTACTCCCGGCTGCGCGACACGGTGCGGGTGTCCGGGCAGATGGCGGTATGGGCCGAGGTGCGCGCGCTGGCGGGCGGGACCACGGCCCTGCAGGGGTGGGGGATCCGGGACGCCCAGCAGTTTGGCGGCGACCTGGCCCGCGAGGTGGAGGCGGGCAACTACGGGCATCCGTGGGCGGGCGGCACGGCCATCGACCTGCCGCCGGGGGCCGTGCTGGGGCCGAAGCACGACAGCATCGCCGCGCTTTCGCCGTGGATCCTGCACCTGGCCGAGGGGCGGCCGGGCGACCCGGTCTCCGTGCGCCAGGCCGACAGCCTGCAGCTGAACCGCCTGCTCTCGCCGGGGGTGGCGGTGATCCACGGCACGGCGGTGACCATGGCGCAGTTCCGGGCCTACGCCGAGAGCGGCGTGAGCGTCACCTGGTCGCCCATCAGCAACGGGCTGCTCTACGGCGCCACCACGCCGGTCGACAGCGCGTGGCTCGCGGGGGTGAACGTCTCCATCGGGAGCGACTGGGGCCCGTCGGGCTCCAAGAACCTGCTCGGCGAGCTGAAGGCGGCGGACCTGTGGAACCGGGCCCACGGGCGGCCGTTCTCCGATTCGCTGCTGGTGGCGATGGTGACGGTGAACCCGGCGCGGGCGCTGCAGTGGCAGGGCTGGGCGGGAACGGTCACGCAGGGGAAGGCGGCCGACCTGGTGGTGCTCGACCGCATCCGGCTGGACCCGTACCGAAACCTGATCGAGGCCACCGAGCGCAACGTGCAGCTCGTCTTCGTGGGCGGACGCCCGGTGTACGGCGACGCCGACGTGCTGGCGCCGCTGTACGCCGGCGGGGTGGAGACGGTGGGAACGCTGCTGGGGCGCGCCAAGGCGCTGGCGCCCCCCGCCACGGCGTCGCGCCCGACCTTCGCCTCGGTGCGCGACACGCTGCAGCGGGTGTTCGCCGACACCGCGCTCTCGCTGCGCACCCACCTGGACCCGCTCTTCACGGCCACCGACACGGCATTCTTCGGCGTGCTGGCGGCGAAGGCGGGCTCTCTCACCTGGCTGTCCGGGATCGTGGACTACTATCGGCGGCCCGCGGCCACGGGAGCCCAGTCCACGCGCGCGTACGCCAGGCCCGACCTCTCGGCCCCGGTGACGGGCGTGTTCCCGCCGAACGTGGAGGTCACCATCCTGGAGAAGGTGGAAGTGGCGCCGGGGCAGTGGTGGGCGCTCGTGGCTCCCGGCCGCGACCTCATCCGCGTCGTCGGGTACGTGCCGGTGCAGGAGCTGGCGACCGGCCCCTGATACGGCAAAGCGTCTCATACCGATGGGAAAGATTGGATGTGCATTCCGCGTCGCCACGAACATCATCCCAAGCCTCAGCCCCAGGCGCGCGACCCCAGGATCGCTAACTGCGTCATCGGGGGAGATCGATGCAGGGCGAGCGCACGTGCGCATCCGCCTCTTTCCTGGACGGCGCCTTCGGCTCGACTATTCCCTCTCTGATCCGAATTGATATGTCGGAAATTTCCGACATATCAATCAGGGTGGATACTCCCCCACTCGAGGTCCGTGCCCACCGGAAAGTCCGTGCGCGGCCGCATCTTCGAGCCCTTCGGAGCGGGCCCGCCCTTCGCCGCATCCCGCGCCACGGCAGGAGGCGCCTGTCGGCCAGGGTCACGCACCGGGGCTTCACCTGCACTGCAACCTTCTCCGATGACGCAGTTGACAGCGCTTTGGCCGCGCCGGGGCCGGGGGAGCGGAGGACCCGCGTCCCGGGGGGTCGAGTGGCAGACCGGTTGTCGCCGAGGTTCGGCGCAGAGATCCAGGAGCGCCGCTCAGGAGCCGGTCGGGAATGCACAGTCGAGTCTGGAAGACGGGATCATATCATATCAAATCACGCAGACTCAACGCAGAGACGCGGAGTCACGGAGAGGCTGGGCGGTTCTCCATGTCTCCGCGTCTCTGCGTGAGATTCCAGTCTTGCTTCGGCGGCGCACCTAATCGGGGTCCGCGAGCCGCTGCACGTTGTCGTCCGAGTTCCGGTCGATGTAGTAGTTGTAGGGATCGATGCCGGCGTGCGTCGGCCTCCGGTCGGTCACGAACCTCAGGAGCTGCGCTCCCGCGCGGATGGGCCGGCGCTCCATGACGACCACGTGCCTCGCGTCGAAGGCGTCGCGCCCCGGCTCCGCGGTGAAGAGGCCCACCTCGATGCGTTCGGCGAGCGCCGTCTCCGTCTCCACGCCGCGCCCGTCGATGCGGTACTTCCTGGCCTCGACCGGCACCGTGACCTCCCACCTTCCGTCGGCGCGCCGGGCGGCGGTCGGCCCGGCGACCTTCAGGTCGTAGAGGACGACCCGCTCGAAGAGGTCGGTGATCAGCTCCTGCTCCTCGGCCGTCCTGGCCTCCGCGCGCAGGGCCTGGACGAGGTCGCTCGAGCGGGGGTACGGCGCGCCACCGAACCGGTAGCGCCGCAGCAGGTTCCTCAGCGCCCGGTTGACCGCGTCCTCGCCCATGCGCGCCTGCAGCAGGTACATGGCGAGCGGTCCCTTCTGATAGACGAGCCAGCCCTGGCCCTCGGCACGGACGAGGGGCGGCTCGCCCACGGATCCGCCGCCGGCGCGGCCGCCGAGGTAGCGGTCGAGCGTGAATTGCAGGAGGCGGCGGATCTGGTCCTCGCCGCGAAGCTTCCTCACCATCATCATCGCGGAGTACTGGGCGAGCGTCTCGGAGAGCAGGAGCGAGCCCTGCATGTCCGCCCCGGTCACCTGGTGCGCCCAGTACTGGTGCGCCAGCTCGTGCGCGGTGGTGCCCGTCACGTGGTCGATGGTCTCCGGCGCCTGGAAGTCGGCGATGAACCCATAGGTCTCCGAATAGGGAATGGTGCCGGCGAAGGCCTGCGCGAAGTTCGCGTACCCCGGGTATTCGACGATCCGCGCGTGGCCGAACGGGTAGGGGCCGAAGCTCGCCTGGTAATAGTCGAGTGATGCCGCCAGCGCGTCGAGCATCCGGTCCACGTTCCACGCGTGCGCGGGGTGGTAGTAGACGGCCAGGTCGACCCCGGCGTGCCGGCGATGCCTCTCCGCGTAGCGGGCCGACTGGACCGAGAAGGCCTCGCGGATCGGCGCCTCCGACACGAAGCGGGCGATGCGCCTGCCGCCGCGGATCACGTCCGAGACTCGCCGGCCGGGCGCGATCGGCGTCTGGTCCGCCGTGGTCGACAGGGTGATGTCGGCCGTGATCCATCCACCCAGGTCGGCGGCCTGCGCGGTCGCGGAGAGCTCCTCCAGCTTCGCCCTCCCCCCTCGTTCGGAGAGGCCGTAGATGCGGCGCGCCGTGGGATCCTCCAGCGTGCCCGCGCGGCTCATCCCGATGACGGGGGTGAGCTCGTGGTGGTCGAGGAAGGTGCCGTTCTCCACCAGCCTGGTGTTCGGAGGCCCGTTGCGGAAGCCGCGGTGCCAGCGCCGCGTCTCGAAGGTCAGCACGCGCTCCTCCCCCGGCCGCATCGGCGAGTCCAGGCGGTAGACGCGGTAGCCGAACTCGCCGTCGTCCAGCACCAGCCGCGCGCCGGCGATGGCCGCGCGGGTGAGCTCCAGGTCGTCGTACAGCAGCCGGAGGTGGATCTCGCCGATCGGGCGCGGCGTCAGGTTGCGGAGCAGGTAGCGCCCCCGCGTCACCGCCCGCCGCTCGCCGGGATACAGGTCGATCGACACCGTCATCGCCGCGACCGTCGGCTGCGGCAGGTCGTGGTACTTCCAGTACTTCTTCTCGAACGCCGCCATCCGCGCCAGGCCGGCCAGCGGCGAGCGGTACTCGTTCAGGATGTTGGTGTTGTAGAACGCGTACCCACCGGTGCCGGCGAAGACGGCGAACGCCGCACCCGCGACGATACCCGCCCCTCCCATCAGACGTCGCCGCCCGGCGGCAAGCCTCGGCCGCAACCGGACTTCCGTACCGCGCCTCCACAGCAAGTGCGCAACCAGGAGCAGCAAGACGGCGAAGGCTCCCCAATAGATGCGAACGGTCCAAGCGCCCCGCCAGAACGTGCCGGCGCCATTCATGTCGCTGAGCGGCATGCCGGGGCTCGCGCCGTAATTCAGGAGATTGTGATCGACGGCCTTGTTCAAGGTCTGCCAGA
>Ga0070685_10000821_pt1 | contig 16902 bp, 10 predicted proteins | sample KBSS13LmetaG_FD_65651 | JGI IMG/M metagenome (GOLD analysis project Ga0070685, IMG submission 65651) | Switchgrass rhizosphere microbial communities from Kellogg Biological Station, Michigan, USA - KBS S1-3L metaG | ecosystem: Host-associated > Plants > Roots > Rhizosphere ...
TGCGGCGACAGCCAACGTGTCATCTGCGCACGCGGCTCGCTCTCGTCGGCGTTTTCACCTGGCAGCGTGCGCGTCACCTCGTTGCCATCCGGCAAACGGAACGTCCAATTTGTCTGATCGGGGCGCGAACCGATCGCAGCGCCGTAAAGAATCTCGGGCGATTGGACGTAGGTTGCCGCGTTGTTGCGCCGCCAACCCTCAGCCCCCCCATGCAATTGTTCGAGCACGGCGATCACGTCGCGCACCGGCTTGCCTTCGATACTCTCGACACGCGCCCCCAGAAGATCCGCATACGCCGATTTTGCCCGCAGGACATAAAGCCCATCAGCAAACAGCATGACGCGCAGAGGCATGAAGTTCTGGCCGCTTTTGTCGACGTAGACCCCGGTGTGACCGTTGTCGGCAAGCGCCGTGATGCGCATCAGCGCAACACGGAATCTTTCCTTGTCGAGCGGCAGGTGTTCGGACTTCAGTTCGGCGATCTGGCGATCAGCTTCCGCACGCGCTGCGGGCGAAAATGACCGGTCCATGCCCAGCAGGCGCGAAAATTGTTCAATGTCCTGCTGCTGCGCCTCGAGCGCATTGGCGGGCTTGGGGAAATCGCTGGGCGGCGGATTGGGACTGAATTTTTGCCGGAGGCAGAATGCGAAACATCCGGCCACTCCGGCGAACAAAACAACGGCCGCCAAGGCCCACAATACAGTTCTGAGAACTCTACCTTTCGTCATCACTGCGCGATTCCATGCTCCAAACTACGGAGGAGGCTTGAATTTGCCGATTGAGGTTTGACGATCGAATGACGCTACGCTTGCACTGATTGAGACTGAGCTATCGACGGCTTTCATTCATGTGCGAAAAGTCACTACGTTTTCGGCTTGCGCATCTGCGGATGGGATGACAACGAAAACCCATACAGAGTTATCTCACCTTGACGACAACCTTGCCCCTGGAACGTCCCTCGGCGAGATATGCAAGCGCCTCCTTGGCTTGCTCGAACGGAAACACCTTGTCGATCACTGGCTGAATGTGCCCGGCCTTGAGGAGTTCACCGATTTGCGCGAGTTGATTGCCATCTGGACGCACGAAGAGAAATGAGTAGGCGACTTTCCGCTTTCTCGCAAGGCGCATGATCTTGCGGCTCATCAGCCCGAATATGAACGCCAGAACGAAGTTCAATCGTCGGGCATGAGCGAACGCCGCGTCCAGCGGTCCGATCAGAGAAACAATCGTGCTTCCCGGCTTGAGGATGCCGATGGATTTCTCAAGCGCATCGCCCCTGACGGTGCCGAGCACCGCATCGTAGCCGTGCAGCACGTTCTCGAATTCTTCCTTCTTGTAGTCGACCACTTCATCTGCGCCAAGGCTGCGCACCAGTTCGACGTTGCCCTGGCTGGTGGTGGTTCCCACCTTGGCACCAAGGTGCTTTGCCAGCTGGATTGCGAACGTGCCAATACCTCCGGACCCTGCAGGAATGAATACCTTCTGACCGGCGAGAAGATTGGCGCGCTCCTTCAGCGCTTGCCATGAAGTAAGCCCGACCATCGGGATCGAGGCTGCCTGCACGAAGTCCAGATTGGTCGGCTTGAGCGCGGCAGCGCTCTCCGGTACCACTGCGAATTCGGCGATCGAGCCCGTGCCAAGGTCGAAGATGCTGGCGAAGACGGCATCGCCTGGTTTGAAGCGTGTCACGCGGCTGCCGACCTCAGTCACTACACCGGCCAGGTCGCTGCCCAACGTAGCCGGCAATTGGAACCGCAGGATGGGTTTGAAGGTGCCCTTCGGAATCATGTTGTCGATGGGGTTCAGGCCCGCGGCGTGGACTTGAACCAGTATTTCGTCGGCCTTCAGCGCCGGGCGGGAAACGTCGGCGAACTCGATCTGGGGCGCCTTGCCATAGCGTTTGAAGGTGAGCGCTTTCATGCTCGCCTCCCGGTTGCCGGAATGGACGACTCGCGCTTCTTCCCTCCAGCCGGGATGCCAGACGCCAACGCCGGCAACGTGTCGAGCCGCAGGTCCTTGCGGATGCCGCCATCCACTAAACCCGTCGGCGCAAATCTGCGCAGCAGTCGGAGGCGGTTCGCAAGTGGCCCCGCCGCGTAGCGGAGTTTTGGCCGCTCGGCCATGGCCGCTTCCAGCACGATATCGGCCACCACGGCCGGCTCGTCGGCCGTTGCCATCACCTTCTTGAGCACCTTGTCCAGCAGCGCGCGAACTTCGCCATACTCGTCCAGCATCGAATCTGGAGCCAGAAAGTTCGCGTCAAACTGCGTCTTCGTATACGCGGGCTCGATGACGCTGACGCGGATACCTCGCGTGCGCAACTCGTGATCGAGCGATTCCGAATAACCTTCAATCGCATGCTTGGTCGCAGAGTAGAGCGCTCCGTAAGGCATCGGCAGAAAACCCAGCACCGAGCCGATGTTGACGATGCGGCCGCTGCCTTGACGTCGCATGTGCGGCACGACGGCGCGGGTCATGCGGACGAGCCCGAAGAAATTGGTCTCGAAGATCGCCTTGGCCTGTTCAATCGAACTTTCTTCCGCACCCGCAGGCGCAACGCCGAAGCCGGCATTGTTAACGAGCAGGTCGATGCGACCCTCCAAGCGCATGAGCTCGGCCACGACGGCTTCGACCGACTCATCGCGAGTCACGTCGAGCGGCAGCATTTGGAAATTGTGTTGGCCCGGCTGTGCGCCGCGTCTGCTCGTGCCGTAGACCTTATAACCCGCTGCGGCGAGCCGTTTTGCGGTGGCTTCGCCGATACCTGATGAGGCGCCCGTAACGAGCGCAACGCGTTTGGGTGAATTCATGGGAGTGCCTTTAGTTGAAGTGATTATTTATGACGATCATCATATTCATGATCAAAGTTAGGCCCGTGCTCGGTGACATCAGCCACCGCTACGGGGTGAGGCATTTCAGTGTTGCATCGCGCAGCGCATCGGAAAGCTTTGGATCGTCCACGGCGCGCGCCAGCACCAGCGTGCCGACCATCGCCGAAACAAGGAAAAGGGCACGCTCGTGCGCACTTGGTTGCCCCCAGTCGGGCGATTGACGGGCGACGAGGTCGATCATCTCTTTGATACGGCGTGTGGCGGCGCGTCTTACCTCAGGCGCCTGGCGGGGCATTTCTGAGCCGAGCGCGGCCACAGCGCAGCCGGTCTCAATCTGCTCGAGGTGTGCGTCGGAGAGATACGCTTCCATCATCGCCTGCAGTACCTGCTGGGGGGACGAGATCGCGGCGACGCGCTCCATCATGGCGACGCTTTCGCCGCCGGCGCGGTCGGCAGCTTCGGCGAGCATCGCCTCGCGCGATGAGAAATGAGCGTAGAAGCCACCATGTGTCAGGCCGGCATCCTTCATGATGTCGGCGACGCCCGTGCCGTTATACCCGCTGCGACGGATGGCACGCGCGGCGGCTTCGACGATGCGGTCATGGGTGGCTTCTTTAGATCTGGCGGCTGCTTTTTTCATATGATGATCATCATATTATATCTTGGCGCCCAATGCAAGCAGCATTGGCGCCGTCATAGTCATATGCCGCTCCAGAGGTGCTCTTTTTGATGGGAAGCCAATGTCCGCTTCTGGCCAAAGCGGCCATTGTGCTTACTTCAGAAGTGCCGAGTGCAGGTTGTTGTCATGTTGAAAATCGGCTGAGGCAAAGTAAGCGTTGACGCATATTGCGAACGCCCGCTCTTCAGATTGACGGCGCAGCGTATTCGGTTGGGGAACAGCCCACGAGTTTCTTGAAGTCATTGATGAAATGCGCTTGGTCGAAATACCCCAAATTCTGCGCCAGGTCCGCCCATTCCGATTGTGTTCCCGCAGCCATGCTTTCGAGCGCTTCATATATTCGATAGCGCTTGTTTACCCAGCGCGGGCTGGCACCGACATATCGGTCGAATAGCCTTTGCAGCGTCCTCTCCCCGATACCACACCGGGCGACGAGATGCTCGACACGCGTCACGCTGTGGTCCCTCGCTATCTGCTCAACCGCGTGCCGCGCGATGTCTACGCGTGGATCCCTTGATGGAAGATGCGCCATCAGGAAGTTCGCCGCCGCTTGCACCATGCTCCCGTCCTGACAGCGCATCAGTACGTCTTTCTCAGTGGCAGCTGCATCGGCGAAGACCTCGTCGGCCAAAATGGACGTGTTCGCGATCTCGGATATGGGCTTGCGCAAAAAAGGAAAAAACGCTCCGGCGTGAAACTTGATACCAAAAATGCAGTCTTTGCCTTTTAGCTGCCGAACGAAGCGACTCAACTGCACGCCGTAGATGCGGGAGCGGTTCGGAGCGAAGACCAGATGAACATTGGGATGCGGAAGAACCTCCCTCGTTTGCGGCACGTCCGATTCGAACTGCCACTCTTCTAGCCAGAAATGCTCCACCCAGTCGGCAAGCTCGGCCGGTGGTGCATAACGCTTGTGATGATAGATACCCGGTGGCGGCGAATGTCGCAGAATCCCGCAGCCCTGCCCGAATTCCTTACGAAGCGCCGGAATAGGGCGGCCCGGCGGCTTCATCTCCAGGTGTCGGGTTTTTCCAATCATTGGCGCGCATCCCGCTGGTAACGTCGACGCTGGCTCCGCGGCCGTTCGTCAAATCCCGCGTCATCCTACCCCGGATCGAATTCGAGCCGTGACCATTTTTGCGATTTGCATGGAGAGTCTTAAGATGAAAGCAGCAACCATTTTTCTTTTCTGCCTGGCGTCGGGCATCGCCAACACGGCGCTATCGGCCGGCTCCGGCGGCGACATCAAGCTCATGGATTCGGTTCGGTTGAAATTTGAAGCGTTCAACAAACACGATGCCGACGCCATCGAAAAAATCTATGCGACTGGCGCGACCCTGCATAGTCCGGACTACCCCAGCTTGGCGGGCAACAGGCAGATCGCCGATACCTATCGCAGGTTGTTCGACGCCATTCCCGATGCCAAAGACAACGTTGAAACGCTCGAGAGCTCGTCAAACCATGTCTATGCACAATTCGTTCTGACGGGTCATTTGAAGGGCGCGCAAGACAAGCCGATAAACGTGCGGATCATCTCGGTCTACGCGGTCAAAGACGGCCACATCGTCGATGATTCAACCTACTACGATCGAAAGGCGCCGTAGCCGAGGTCCATTCGATCGCTGCTTGGAAGCTTCGAGCTCAAGGAGCCCAGCGATTCACTACCGCTTCATCGCCATCGCAACAACCGCGAGCATCGGCGTCAGCGCGAGTAACGCGATGGGATTGGCAGCATGTCGACGAATTTATCGCTGGGATTATCGGCCTGAGCACCGCTGCCGCTGTTCGTAATGACGATCGTGTACATGACTGTTTTCCAGGTTCGAAGATCCCGCTGACGCTATATCCTGGCCCAGACTATCTAGTTCTCAATATTAGAACTCTTAATCTGGGTCAGGATCTTCACATCAGGTTTTACAACCGTGTGCGCATCGCGCCCACATAGGCGAGTCCGGTTCCGAACAGAACCAGCATCCACCAGGACAAGGTGGGCGCCGCAACGGGCGTGGATGATGCGACACTGTTTACGAAAAGCGTCACCTGTGCGGTTGATTGCGTATAACCGCTGCCGGAGTAGATCGCGGAAAGGGCATGTGTGCCCGCGCTGAGAGAAGATAGATTCAGCGTCACCATGCCGTATTGGTCGACCGTACCCGAACCGATCTGGGTCATGCCATCGAAAAACGTCACCGTGCCGGCCGGTGCACAGGTTGCCACTGTTTCAAAGCACGGAGCGTTCAACGCATAATTTGAGTTGTTTGTAACTGTGGAGCCTGGGGAAGCGGACGCGCCAGAACCTGTCGTCGCGAAGCGCGTATCCGCACCCGCCGGCGCAACATTGGCGCCTACCGTCGCAGTCAATGTCACAACCTGGCCTACGCGGGCGGGGTTGGGCGAAACATTGAACGTCATGCTTGTGGTCGCCGCGTTCACGATTTGCACTAAAGTATTGCTGGATGCAGTTGTGTTGTCGTCCGCGTTGAAGTTTGCTTGCAAATTGTGGCTGCCCACGCTCAGCGAAAACGCCGCGCAGGTGGCGACGCCGCTATTGAGCGAGACGCCTTTGCAACCAGTGAGTGCAACACCGCCATCGACGAAGTCCACCTTGCCGGTCGGAGTTGGATTGCTGCTTGCCGATGCCACCTTTGCGGTGAAGGTCACCCAAGTGCCGAAAATACTTGGATTGGCGCTGCTGGTCAGCGTGACCGTCGCTGTCGAGTCCTGGATGAACGTCGCTTGCACCGCGCAGTTGCCCGTGATGTTTGCCGCAGTCCATGTGCCATCGCCGTTGGCCGAAGGTGTGCACGTGTCGCCATGCACGCTGGCAGTGATCCAACCCGGCTGTGGCGCAACGGTGATGCGGGCGCTTTGACCGGGGTCGACGGTTTGCGTTGCAGGCGTGATCGTTCCCAGTCCGCCGGCTATCGACACGCTGACCGTGTATGCCGCTAGATAGGTCTGTGTCACCGATTCGATCAGTGACGTCGAAACTCCGTCGCTCGGCTCGCCGCGACCGCGTAACCAGAGGTTCGTATTGCGCGGCAGAGTCAATCCATCGAGCGACCAACCGCCTGCCATGCGTGTAGCCTGGCCGAGCGCAGTCCAGTGGCTGCCATCGCTGGATTGCTCGAACCAGACAAAGGGATATTCCGGGCCGCCGCCGCTACGCAGCCATTGCACACTGGCGCGATCGGCACCGACGGCGAGCGATTGCAACGCCGCATCGGGCACCGACAGACGTGCAATGTGGTTGCGCGTCTGCCCGCCGATTTGAGTGAAATTGCCGCCGATCAGCACTTTGCCGTCGGACTGCAAGGATAGACTGAGCACCGCATCATTTGGATTGGGGTTGAAACTTGCGTCGACGCTGCCGTCCGCTTTGAGTCGGGCGATATATTTGTTCGTCTGTCCATTGATCTTAGCGAAGATGCCGCCGATCAGCATGTTGCCGCTCGCCTCAACTACCACGGTGTTTACAGGATTATCGATATCCGGATGAAATCCGGAATCGAGACTGCCGTCGGCATTGACTCGAGCGATATATTTTTGCGCTTGCCCGTCGACCTGTGTGAACCCGCCGCCAATCAGCACCTTGCCGTCCGCCTGTATTGCCAGGCTGTACACGAGATCGCTGACGTTGGCGCTGAAACTGGCGTCGAGACCGCCGTCGATGCCGAGGCGAGCAAGACGATTGCTCGGCTGTCCGTTGATCTGCGTGAAGTCGCCGCTGATCAGCACTTTGCCGTCCGCCTGCACTGCAACGTTGCTCACGCTACCTTTGACAATCGGATCGAAACCGGCGTCAAGGCTGCCGTCGGCGTTGAGCAACACGACACCGCTGCGCGCCTGTCCACCGATCTGAGTAAACACGCCGCCGACCAGTACCTTGCCGTTTGGCAGCGCGACCAGACTACCCACGAAGCCGTTCGCATTGGGGTTGAAGCCCGCGTCGAGACTGCCGTCGGCATTGAGCCGTGCGATATGGCCGCGCGGCTGCCCGTCGATCTGCGTGAACCAGCCGCCAATCAGTACTTTTCCATCCGATTGCACCGCGATGCTTTCAACAGAGTCGTCGGCACTGGGGGTGAAGCCAGCATCCAGGCTGCCGTCAGCGTTGAGCCGCGCAATATCGTTGTGAGTCTGCCCACCGATTTGCGAGAAGGCACCTCCGACCAGCACCTTTCCGTCGGGTTGCACGGCGACGCTGTAAACATTGTCGTTTGCATTGGGATCAAAGCCGTTATCGAGACTGCCATCGACGTTGAGCCGCGCTATGCGGTTGCGAGTCTGTCCATTAATCTGAGTGAAGATGCCTGCGACCAGCAATTTGCCATCCGCCTGCATCGCCAAACTGTCCACGTCGCTGTTCACGCTAGGGTTGAAGCTGGCATCAAGGCTGCCGTCGGTATTGAGTCGTGCTATCGGATTGCGAAGTTGTAGATTGCTCTGATTTCGAGAGCCGCCCACCAATACCTTGCCATCCGGCTGGACGGCCAAACTGAACACGGCATCGTTGACATCGGGATTGAAGGCGGCATCGAGGCTGCCGTCCGCGTTGAACCGCGCGATACCGATGTGCGCCTTGCCATCGATCTGGGCGAAACCTCCGCCGACGATCGTTTTCCCATCAGGCTGTACGGCAAAGCTGTACACATCGTTGTCGGCATTCGAGTTAAAGCTGACATCGAGACTGCCGTCTCTATTGAGTCGCACGAGACGAGCGTGAGTCTCCCCGTTGACTTGGCTGAAAGCGCCCCCAACCCATATTTTGCCGTCGGCCTGCAGGCTAACAGTGTTCACTAGGTCACTGACGCTGGTTTGGAAGCCGGCATCGGGGCTGCCGTCGGCATTGAGCCGCGCTATGCGATTGTGAGTCTGCCCGCCAACCTTGGTGAAGTAGCCCCCAACGACTATCTTGCCATCCGCTTGCACGGCCGCGCTAAACACGTCGTTATCGAAGTCAGGATTGAAATTGGCATCAAGACTTCCATCGACGTTGAGTCGCGCGAGCCGGTTGCGCGTCTGCCCGCCAATCTGAGTGAAAAAACCTCCGACCAGGACTTTACCGTCCGCTTGTATCGCCAGGGTCATCACATAGCCATCGGTGCCGGGATTGAAGCCAGCATCGAGACTGCCGTCGGCGTTGAGCCGCGCTATGCAATAACGCGTCTGCCCGCCGATCTGGCTGAAGACGCCGCCGACCACTACTTTTCCATCCGATTGCACAACCACGCTGTTCACGGTGTTGTCGGCATTGGGATCAAAGCCGGTATCCGCCGATTGCCCGAAGGCAGATACAGCGGTGAACAGCAAAATGATCGCGAACAACAGGCTCGAATAACGTTTCATATTTTTCCTCTGCAACAATCCAAAAAAAGCCCGCGGGGTTTCAGCTGCCCCAGGCAGTGCGCGCATATCTGAAAAAGTCGCCCTCGTGAACTTTTTCGACCGTCGATCAAGATGGCAGTCATCGGTTGGTGCATATCTACGCCGCACCACGACCAATCCGGACAAGTAAATGCACTTCGGTCGATGGAATTTTCTTTTGTGGGTTCGAGACGGACTTGCCTCGATTCATCGAGAAAACATGGTGACCCGGGTGCGTGACACGCGACTTGGCCACACAGATCATCATCGTCGACGCTCGACGTGTTTCACGGACACGCGTGCTGCCTGTCCGGTTTGCACCTCTTATCTCGTAAATATCGCTGACACCACACGAGCAAGAGGAGAGAGAATGAAGTCGATGGCAACCAGTGGCCGGCTGGCGATCTGGCTATGCGCTTTAGCACCGCTACATGCATTCAGTGCATCGCTGCCGATCAAGCCCGGGCTTTGGGAAGAAGAAACCACGGTCAAGCGGGGCGGGGGAGAACAGCACACGGTGACTATCAACCATTGCCTTACTGAAGCCGATCTCAGCAAGAATCGTTTCTATCAGACGATCGACCGGATGAAGAGCAATAAGGCTTGCCACCTCGATCAATTTAACGACACGGGTAAATCCGTGAACGCAAGCTGGACATGTTCCGGTACGAATGTAGACATGCACGGCAGCGGCGAGCTCGTGTTCGACACAGACACGCGCTTTCACGTGTCGACGTCGGAGCACACGGTTGCGGCCGGCCGCGCGCTGGATACGTCCGTTCTGGTGAACGCCCGTTGGTTATCGATTTGCAGCGCCGGCGGTTGAATTTCGCGCGGACTATCGGCCTGCCATAGACTTGCCGACGTTCCGGGATACGAGAACGCTGGCCTTGAAGTCTCAGGTTGAAGATTTACCGGGATTGACGCCGCAGAACAATCACTGCCGAATTGAGTATGAGTATTTCATTCACGACAGTCGCCGGCGAGCGTGATGTTCGCCAAATCCACGAGCTCCAGGGCGCCAATCATCGCTCTATCGTCGATGCCGAGACCGCAGTCAATCAAGGCTTCACCTCGGTGCGTCACGACTTCAATGTATTGCTGGCGATGAATCGAGAATGCCCGTCGATAATCGCAAAGAACGGCGAAGACATTTGCGGCTACTGTCTCATGATGCCGCGGCAGTTCCGCGCGCAGGTGCCGGAACTCGAATCCATGTTCAAAACGCTGGAGCAACTCTATTGGCGCGGCGAGCGACTGGCTGACAACCCGCGCTGGTTTGTCATGGGGCAAGTTTGCGTCGCCGCCGATTTCCGCGGTCGTCGCGTGTTCGACGGGATGTATCAAAAGCTGCGAGAGGTGTATTCAAAGGACTTTGATCTCACGATCACGGAGATCTCCCATAGAAACGTCCGTTCGCTACGCGCCCATCAACGTGTCGGCTTCAAGACTCTGCTGGAGCACGACGATCCTTTGATCGATGAAAGATGGGAAATCGTGGTATGGGATTGGCAGGCGTGACTCGCGCGTCGACGCCCAGACACCTCTGCCGGCGTGGAGTCGCTAGAGGGTAACAACAGGGTAATAGAGTGTGTCTAACGCTCGCCATTCACCAGATCACCGCAGACGCTAAAAACCGTCGCGACCGGTCCTGTTCGCGGAGCGCCCCGGTGATGTGATCGACAAAGGCGCGAGTCTTGGTGGACGTCGTACCGTGCCGCCGCGCCGAATAATTGGTGAGAAATTGCAAGAATTGGTGAGTGAATTCACTCTTTGCAAAGCTTATCTTATGCAAAGTGCGGCATAGATCACAGAAGAATCGACGCTGTACGAGAAACACTTCGCAGTTGAGCCGGCGTGCCATCGCGGCCGGCCTGCACAAACCCACCCGTTACATCAAGCAACCTTCAGGGGGACGCCATGGGGCGCCAGACGGAAACAGGATTCGCCGGACTTTTTCTGCCGCATTGCACGCGCAATCGTGCCTTGCACATCGCTGCCGTCGGCCTGTCCTTCCTCGTCAATATCGCTTGGCCGAACTTCGCATCGGCACAGCAGATTCAGGTCAACAAGAGCTTTACGCCCAGTTCGGTCGCACTCGGCGCAAACTCGACCGTGACCGTCACCTTGCAGAACATATCGACCACGACGGCGGCAAACATCACCGCATTCAAGGACGATATCAGCACGATGACCGGGCACGCTCAATTGCTCGCGTCGCCGGCGCCCACGACGACCTGCGGCGGCACGCCGAGCATCGCCGGGCAGGTTCTTTCGATGAACAACGGCGTCATTCCGCAGGCGCCGAATCCATCGACGCCGGGACAGTGCACGATCACGTTCACCGTGGTCGGCGCGGCGATCGGCAATGGCTTCAATACGATCGCCACGGCCGACGTCGTCACCAGTGCCGGTTCTCCGACTAACGACGTCACCCAGACGCTGGTCGTGCAGAGCGCCAACATCACCGCCACGGCGACCAATCCGGGCACGGTGCAGACCGGTAGCACGAGCACGGTGACCTACAAGATTACCAATCCGGCGGGTGTGCCGTTGACCAATGTCGCGTTTCCGCTCGCCGCGAATGCGGCCTCGCCGTTTTCGCTGTCCAACGCCACCACGACTTGCGGCGGCTCGGCAACGTTGCCGGGCACTGGCACGTCAGGGACGGCAAACTTTTCCGGCCTGACCATTCCCGCCAACAGCACCTGCACGGTGACCGTCGATGTGACGACGGCGGCGGCGCAGACGGTCAATTTCACCCTGGCCGCCGGCACGATCGCCAATGACCAGGGCGCGACCAACGCCACCGGCGTTTCCGCCCAGGCGAAGTTCGTCGACGGCAAACCGAACATCACCAAATCATTCAATCCGACCGCGGTGAAGCAGGGTGGCACGTCGACGTTGACGATCAACGTGCAGAACGTGCTGACCGACAAACCGCTGACCAGCGCCGCCTTCACCGACGTGCTCCCGACCAGCCTGACGTTGGCCAGCGTCACCTCGATCGGCGCGAATTGCGGCGCCGCAGGCGTAACCGGAATCGGCACCGGTACGATCTCCTTCGCCGGCGGCACGATCGCGACAAACAGCACCTGCACGATCGTCGTCGTCGTCAATATTCCCGCCGCGCAGCCGCTCGGCCGGCTGACCAACACGATCCCGACGAACAGTTTCACCAGCAACGAAGTCAACGGCTCGGCTGCGGTGGCGAACGCGACCTTGACCGTGGTCGGCCCCGGCGGCGGCGTGTCGACGGCGAAGACGGCAAGCCCGACCTCGGCCGGCGTCAATACGCCGGTCAAGATCACGTTGAGTTTCGGTAGCTTGGTCAGTGGCGCGTTTAATAGTGGTACGTTCAGCGACATCCTGCCGCAGACGCCGGTAGCGATGGTCGCCGTGACCGACGCCGCGCATACACCGACCTTCACCAATTGCGGCGGATCCCCGGCGGTGAGCTTCACCTCGGGCACGGGCGGTCCGAACACCGTGGTCAACGGCTCCAATCTCGCGATCGCCGCGGGCGCTACCTGCGTGGTTTCGTTCTACGTGCAGTTCCCGAATCCGACCTCGGTCAGTCGGACCGACACCAACGCGTTGCTGGCGAGCAATGTCTCGTTCACCGGCACCAGCGGTCCGGTATCGCCGGCCGGAGACGTTTCGGCGACGATCACCGAGCAGCCGACGCTGTCGGTGACGAATTACGTCGCCTCGAAGAGCGGCTTGAAGAACCAGGCGTTGACCGTGACGGCAACGATCAACGATCCGTCCGGCACGCCGGACACCAACGTCAGTGCGGTGTTCAATCTGACCGCAGGCAAGGTGAAGCTCGCGACCAATCCGAATTTCACCTTCAGCGGCTGCCCGGCCGGCGCGTCGGCATCGAACATCACGATCGATCCGAGCGGAGAGAAATTCACCGTCGCCTTCGCCTCGATCAATGCGACCTGCACGATCGGCTACGACGTGATCGACGAGGGCGGTGTGCTCGGCACGTTCACGCCGGGCAACTCGACCTATGCCGGCGCATTGACCGGCAACGCACCGATTTCGTACACCGGCCAGAACAACGTCACCTTCGCGACGACGACGCTCAATATCAGCAAGGCATTCACACCGAATCAGATTCAGGCCGGCGGTACTTCGACCACCAGTGTCGTATTGAGCGTGCCGCAGGCCGGCGTATTGCCGGTGACGCAGGCGAACGGCGTGAGCTTCAGCGATGCGCTGCCGGCCAATGTCGCCTTCGCGCCGGCACCGAACGTAAGCTTCGACGCCGGTTGTCAGCAGCCGGGCCAACCGGCGCCCACCTTCGCGATCGCAGGCACGACGATCACCTTCACGAACATCTCGTTGATCACGAACGGAGCGACGCAGACGCCGTGCACGATCGGATTCGACGTCACCTCGAGCGTGGTCGGCGCGCCGCTCAATCAGATTCCGAAGAACACCGCGACATCGACCAGCGGCATCACCAATCCGCAGGATGCCAAGGCCTCGCTGACCGTCGCCGCAGGTCTCGGCCTGCAGAAGACGTTCGTCAATCCGACCCTGCCGCTCGGCGGCACCGACTACGTGCGCTTCCTGATCACCAATAGTGCAAGCACCGCGACACTGACCGGCGGAAGCCTGGCCGATGACATGAGCGGATTGGGGCTCGCGCTCGCAAGCACGACGCTCGGCCCGGCGCAGGCCGGCGATCCGACGCTGTGCGGCGGCGCGATCGGCACCGGCGCAGTCGGCGGCACGTCGTTCGTGCTGAGCGGACTGACCGTTCCCGCATCGACCGGTCCGACGACGCCCGGCCAATGCGTCGTCTACGTGCTCGTCACCACGCTAGCTAACGCCACACCCGGCGCAGTCACAAACACCGTCGCTGCGGGAGGGCTCAGCGTCACGCCGTACACCAACTCGCAGCCGGCAAGCGGCAGCGTAACCATCGTCGCCGGCGCGGACATGCAGTCGACGACCACGATCACCTCCGGTGGCAGCACGCCGACCGAGGGCAGCACTTCGGTGGTGACATCGGTGTGCAAGAACAACGGACCGTCGCCCGCCGTCAATCCTACCTGCCAGGTCAGCGGCGCGCCGGCCGGCGCGAGCACCGTCTGCGGCGCGCCGTCGGCGAACCCGTTCGTCACCGGCAGCACGATTACCTGCACGACGACGTTCACCGTGCCCAACAGCACCGCGCCGATCACGATCTCGACCGTGGCGGGCAGCGACACGACCGATCCGATTCCGGCCAATAATCCGAGCAGTGTCACCCTCAATCCGGTGACACCGGCCGCCGTCACCGTGGCGAAGACGCAGACGAGCCCCGCCGCAGGCACATCGGTGCAACCCGGCGACACGATCGTCTACACGCTGACCGCGACGAACACTGGCGGCACGGCAGCGACTGCTTATGCGTTCTACGAAGAGTTGCCGGCGAACACGAGCTTTGACACAGTCACTGCCGGCACGGCGACACCGACCGTCACTGGCTGTGCGCAGAACGACGTCGGCGCGAAATTGTGCGTCGTCACCCTCGATACGGTTCCTGCGCAAAGCGGGCCGACGCCGGGTACGGCGACGGTGACCTTCAGCGTGAAGGTCGCCGCGACGCTGCCCGCCGCAACGACTAGCGTGGCGAACCTGATCACCGACAACACGACGACTCCGCCTGCCGGCTGCACGGCCGGCGTCGGTGGTGCGTGTTCGAATCCGCCGAGCACGTGCACGGCCAACGATCCGCATTGCGTCGCCACCCCGGTCGCGCAGGCGGACATGCAAGCCAGCGCGCCTGCCACGGTACCGGCGACGATCGGCACCCCCGTCACGGTACAGACGGTGTGCACGAACAACGGTCCCGATGCCGCGCTCAATCCGACCTGCGCAGTTACCGGCGTGCCGCCGAGCGCGACGAACGTGTCGATCGTCTGCGGTGCGCCGTCAGCGACGCCGTTCGTCACCGGCAGCACGATCAACTGCACGACCACGTTCACGCCGACCGTCGCCGGCCAAATCACGCTGACGACGACGGCTGGTAGTGACACGCCCGATCCGATGCCGGCCAACAACACCGCGCCAACCGTGCTCAATCCCGGCCAGATCACGCCGATGCCCGACAATGCCACCACGCCGTTCAACACGCCAGTGACGATTCCGGTCACGGCGAATGATGTCGCCACGGGCTCGACGATCAATCCTGCCAGCGTCGTGCCGACCCAGCCTGCGCACGGCAGCGTGAGCTGCGACACGGCGGGCAACTGCACGTATACGCCGACCACGGGTTACACCGGTGTCGATACCTTCAACTACACCGTCTGCGACAACGAAGCGCCGCCGCGCTGCGGGTCGACGACCGTGACCGTCGTGGTCGGACCGAAGGCGAACGACGATACGCTGACCACCTCGCAGGACTCGCCGAAGAGCGACAACGTTTCGACCAACGACGTCTACCCGCCGGGCTCGACGTTCGCGAAACTCACCGATCCGAGCCACGGCAGCGTGACGTTCAATGCGGACGGCAGCTACACCTACACGCCGGCTTCGGGATACAGCGGTACGGATTCGTTCACCTATCAAGTCTGCGAACCCGCGCCGAACCAAGCTCTGTGCAGCACCGCGACGGTGCACATCACGATCACGCCGCCGACGCTGGTCGATCCGCCGTTCATCACCAAATCGGTGAATGCGACCGATACACAGACTCTGCTGTGGACGATCGTGATCGACAACAACCAGAACGCCGGCGTGCAGAACGTGCAGGTGCGCGATCCTCTGCCGGGCGGAACGACCTACGTCAGCGGCTCGGTGACTTGCCAGTTGTTTGGCGCCTCGACCGTGAGCAGTTGCTTCTACGATGCGGCGAATAATCGGATCGTCGCGGATGCGGCGCTGGTCTCTGACCTCGGCTCTACGAATCCTGCGACAGCGCCCAACCGCGTCGTCATCGTATTCTCGGCGAAATTCACGACCACGCCGGTGACCAACGTCGCACAGGCTTGCTGGGATGCGCAAAACAATGCCGGCAACATCGCCGCGTGTGCACAGTCGTCGTCGGGAACGGCCAGCTACACGCCGTCGACGCCGCCAACGCCAACGGTTCCGGCACCGATCGACTCCCGCTGGATGCTTGCACTGATGGTGCTCTTGGCTATCTCCGCGGCTGTAGCGACGAGGAATAAAACAAGCCACAAGTAGAACGAGAGCAGAAAGGTGTTTTTGAGAGCTGGTCGAATATGGCTGGCTCTCAAAACAACCGCGTGATCGTCGATCGCGAGCGTCGGAGAGACGCTCGCTCGTCGCGCCGGCTGCGGCAGCCTTGTTCAAGTCTTCATTCGGGCGAAGAGTTTTGTTTTGCCGGCGATCGGGCGCGAAGAAGCGTACTTTTCCGTGACCGGCGTTCGCAGAGCGCCGCGAATCCGCGATAATCTTCCGCTCTGGCTCCTAACTCGAGCCCTGCCGCACCGGCAACGGCGCGGCGCGAAGGATGCCGATCGATGCTGCGATTGACCGATATTAAACTGCCGCTGGAACATACCGAGCCTGCGCTGCGCCAGGCAGTACTGGACAAACTGGCGATCGCAGACGCGGAGCTGCTGTCGCTGCAGGTCGCCAAGCGCAGCTACGACGCGCGCAAGCGCGGCGCAATCATGCTCATCTACGCGCTCGATCTAGCTCTGCGCGACGAGGCTGCGGTCCTTGCGCGCTGCAAAGACGATGCGCATGTCGGCTTGGCGCCCGACACCCGCTATCGCATGGTCGCTCAGGCGCCGGCGCAACTGCCGTTGCGGCCGCTGGTGATCGGCTTCGGTCCATGTGGATTGTTCGCGGCCTTGGTGTTGGCACAGATGGGGTTTCGGCCGATTGTGCTCGAGCGCGGCAAAGCAGTACGCGAACGCACCCGTGACACCTGGGATCTGTGGCGCAAGCGCAATCTGCATCCGGAATCCAATGTGCAGTTCGGCGAGGGCGGGGCTGGCACGTTCTCGGACGGCAAGCTGTACAGCCAGATTCGCGACCCGCAGCATCACGGGC
>Ga0070685_10000826_pt1 | contig 16840 bp, 17 predicted proteins | sample KBSS13LmetaG_FD_65651 | JGI IMG/M metagenome (GOLD analysis project Ga0070685, IMG submission 65651) | Switchgrass rhizosphere microbial communities from Kellogg Biological Station, Michigan, USA - KBS S1-3L metaG | ecosystem: Host-associated > Plants > Roots > Rhizosphere ...
GTGTGCCGGTAGTACTCGGGCATCGGCGGCAGCCCCACGTCGGCCACCACGCGCCCCTCCAGCGACAGGCGCAGCGCCCCGCTCTCGTCGCGCGACACGCGGTAGGGCGAGTCGGGGTTCACGCGCACGGAGACGATGGTGCGGCGCAGCTCGTAGGGCCCGCCGGTGAGCGCGACCTCTTCGGGTGGGCGGCGCCTGGCGGCCTCGCCGAGCTGCGCGAGGGGCTTCTGGTCGAAGGAGAAGATGAAGTACGACTTCGGCTTGACCTCGCCCTCCAGGTTGTCGGTCAGGGCGGTGTCGTCGAACGCCATCCCGGTGCGCAGCAGATCCTCCTTCAGGACGGCTTCGCGGGGGATGTGCGGAAAGCGTGCGATCAGCCCTTCGACGAGGGCGGTGCGTGTCGGTTCCAAGGCGTCCTTCCGAGTTAGATGGAGCGCATGAATCTATCAAATCACCACCAGAAAAAAAGATACGCCTCACGCAGAGACGCGGAGCCACGGAGAGAACTACCCGGTTCCCCGCGGCTCTGCGTCTCACCGTGAGGCGTTTTTCAGGTGGCCTGTTCCGGGAACTCCACGCGGTCGTAGATGTCGCGCAGGGAGACCTCGCAGCCGAGTGTCTCGATGCGCACTGAGCCGGCGAGGTCGCTGATCTCGCTCAGCATCCAGTGCTCGCCGTGGCGGACGTACTGCTCGATCCGGACCTTGTCCTGTGCGACCAGGATGTACTCGCGCAGCGAATCGATCCTCCGGTAATGCGCGAACTTGTCGCCGCGGTCGTACCGCTCCGTGCTCGCCGAGAGCACCTCGACGATGATTTCGGGGTTCAGCAGCGTGTCTTCGTGCTCGTCCTCCAGTAGCGGCGGCTCGCAGAGCGCGACCAAGTCAGGGTACAGGTATGCCTCGGTCCGAGTCACCTTGATCCGCATGGCGCTGGCGAGAACGGTACACGATCCACCACGTAGTCGTGTGTGAATCCCGACGAGGAGGTTGCTGACGATGCTGCTGTGCACGAGGCTTCCGCCCGGCTTCGGATAGATCCGCCCGTCGATGAACTCGTTTCGGTGCTCTGCAGCGCGCTCGAGCGCCAGGTACTCCTCGACCGTGTACACGCGTTCAGGCAGTGACGACATCACAGTTCTCCTCGCATGAAGGCGAGCAGAACGGGGGCCTCACCAAGATGCAGTGTCTTGGGTGGACAAACCAGCCACTGGTGTTCCCGGGTACCCGCGGCGGAAGGCGTCGGCGATGGCGAGATCTCGGGGACAACAGGGCCGGTGGATTGCCGTTCTCCGTGCCGGAGCGCCCTCTCCAGCAGAACGAAGCTTCGTTGACTTTCCAGTTGCGCGAGGCAACATATACCTCGGCGCTCGTGGGCGCGGCCCGATCTTCCCGACGCCTCCGCCTGCTTCAGCGATCCAGCACCACCTCGGGGCTGTCACGGGCTCCGTTCTCCGTTCCGATCCCGCTCGCGCCTCTACCGGTCGAGCCCCGGCTCCGTGGTTTCGTCCGTCTCCCTCGACCTCGGTTCCGCCATGTCTGTCACCATCATCCCTACCTCCCTGAGCTTCGGGACGTTGAGGGCGATTTCGCCTGCCGCGGTGAAGTACCTGGTCGTCCACACCGAGGGCGCACCGCGGAACCGGGATGGCTCGGCCGCCAGCATGCATGCGTACCACCAGAAGAGGGGGTGGTCCGGGATCGGCTACCACTTCGTGATCCGCCAGAACGGCCGGGTGGAGCGTGCCCGGCCGCTGAACCGCCAGGGTGCGCACGTGCAGGGCGCCAACCACATGGCGCTCGGTATCTGCTGCTCCGGGAATGGAGACCTGGCCGATTTCACGGCGGAGCAGAAGCGCAGCCTGGTCGGCCTGATCCACCACCTGCGGAGCGAGTTTCCGGTAACGGAGGTCGTGGGGCACCGGCCGCTGGTGGACAAGCTGATCGCGGCGGGGACCCTGGACCGGCGGTTCCGGACCGGGAAGACCTGTCCCGGCACCAGGGTGAGCATGCAGGAGCTCCAGGAGCTGATCGGGGTCGAGCTGGGGAGCGATCCGGAGCCCGGCACCCGGAGGTGGAGCAACCACTTCACGGAGTGGCTCATCCTGACGCGGTTCGTCGCGGACGACGAGTGGTACTTCGTGCGCGAGTCGCGGCTCGCCGCCGCCCCCACGCGGGCGCATGCGAGATGGTCGCAGATGCCGCTGGCTCCCGCCTGACGGCGAGCGGTTGAACCTGCCGTAGTGGAGAGCTCGTCTCCCCTCCAGCCACCAGCCCCCGCGCCGACCGGCGCGGGGGCTGGTGCCGTTCCGTGGGTGTGGGGGTCCTGCGCTTCTGGCAGAGGATGCCGCGGGGCGATGCGTGGTCACCGCACACCCAGGTACCCGCGGCGGAAGCGCCAGTCCTCGGCAGCCTGGGCGGGGGAGCCGAGCGCCTGCGTGGTGCCGTCGCGGAGCCAGACGACGGAGTCCGCGACGGCGAGGATGGTGGAGATCTCGTGGCCGGTGAGGACGACGGCGCATCCGGCACCGGCCGCCTCGCGCACCACGGCCTGGAGCACCTCCACGTCCCTGGGGTCGATACCGCGGAAGGGCTCGTCCAGCAGCAGGCACGACGGGCGCCGCAGCAGCGCCAGCGCGAGCTCCGCCCGCCGCCGCTCGCCGCCGGAGAGCGAGGCGCAGCGGGCGCGCTCCAGCGCCGCGATCCCCAGCCGCTCCAGCACCGCCGCGCGGCCGCCGCCGCCGAAGCGCGCCTCCACCGCGTCCAGGTGCTGCGCCAGGGTGAAGGGCGGGGAGAGGAGGGAGCGGTCGATGGGGACAAAGACGAGCCCGTCGTTCGCGAGCGCGGCGGGGTCGGGGCGAAGGTGGCGCCGGCCGTGGAGCTCGACCAGGCCGTGGTCCGCGGCGATCCACCCCGCGGCGATCCTGAGCAGCGTCGACTTTCCCGCGCCGTTGCGGCCGACGAGCGCCGTCACCGCGCCGGCGGACGCCTCGAAGTATGCCGACGTGAGCACGCGGCGGCGCCCGAACGACTTGCCGATCGAATCCGCCCGCAGCACCACGCTCACGACGCCGCCAGCGCCAGCGCGATCGCCGCCTCCACCACCAGGGCCGGGGCGGCGATCATCCCCATCTGCCGTGCCCTGCCGTAGCCCAGGGTGAGGAGGAAGAGGTCTTCGTTGCGCCGCCGCGCGAAGACCCATCCCGCCGCGCAGACCACGGCGACCACGAGGAGGGCGGCATATGGGGAGAGCGCCAGCGGATTCGACGGCGGCAGGCGGAGCGCGGCCTCGGCCGCGGCGGTGCCCGCGACGGCCGCCGCGCGCACGAATGCCCACACGAGCAGAGAGCGGGCGAGGATCGAGCGGGTGAAGTGCGGGAGGACCAGCGGGGGTGCGCCCGAGCGCGGAGGGCTCACGGCGTCTCGCACCCGTGCTGGCGGAGGCGATCCATGTCGATGCGCGCCGGCGGGACGGTGGCGAGGTGTTGCCGCCACGCCGCCTCCTTCTCCGCGCCGCCGGGGCCGAGCGGGTGCTCGCCGGGAGCCGGATGGACGTCCCAGAGCGCGCGGACCGCGGGCGCGCCGCCTCCGCGGGCGACGAACCCGACCGCGCTGGCGCCGGTGACGTAGCCGTGCAGCTCGTCGATCTCCCGGAAGCGCCCGGCCAGGTCGGCCAGCGGAGGAAGCTGCCCGTCGCGCAGGAACCCCGAGGCGATCTCGTCGTTGATGCGGCCGTGGCAGCCGCCGGCGGCCCACTGCGCCACGCCTTCCGCGAGCCAGGAAGTCGTGCGGTGCTGCCCCCACAGCTTCAGCGTGAGCGCGTGCATGATCTCGTGACGGAAGGCCGCGGGCTTGTCGGGGACCGTGACGAAGAACGCCGTCAGCTCGCCGGGTATCGCCTGGCCCATGAACGGCTGCCCGGTGAGCTGCTTTCCCTGCTCGCGCGAACCGACCAGGAAGAGCTCGACGGGCTCCGCCGGCGCCGGCAGCTGCGCGAGCGCCAGGTCATGGCGCAGCGCGGCCGACGCGGCGCGCGCGAGCTCCGGCGCATGCTCCGCCGCGTAGCCGCCGGGGAGATAGTGCAGGTGGATGCCCTCCGCCTCGGCCGTCCGCCAGGCGAAGCCGTCGCGGGAGAGCGTCTGGCGCGCCATGCCGGCACCATGCGGCGGTGTGCGGTCGGGCGCGCAGGCGGCCAGCGGCAATGCGAGGCCGAGGGCGAGCAGAATTCGGATCATCGGGTCGGGTTCGTGTCGTTGGAGTCCGCGCAGGCGGACTGTGTGCCTTTGTAGCGGCGACTTCAGTCGCATATCACGCGTGATTTACGGACGCATGATTTACGGATGCGCTCGTTTGCCGGATTCGGTGTGAGGCGTCGGCGGATTCTAGCCGTCGCGGCGGCGCCAGGCTGCCGCGGAGCGATGAATCTTCCGTTAAGGTTGATTGTCTCGCCGCTGGCGCATCCGTTGCGCTGGCGATCCCGTCCTCCATCCACCTCCGAGGAGAATCGCCGTGAGCGACGCCGGCCTGTTCTCGCCCCTGACCCTGCGCTCCGTCACCCTGCGAAACCGCGTGGGGGTGAGCCCGATGTGCCAGTACTCCAGCGTGGACGGCTTCGTCAACGACTGGCACGTGCAGCACCTGGGGAGCCGCGCGGTGGGCGGCGCGGGGATCGTGATCACCGAGGCCAACGCGGTGACGGCGGACGGGCGCATCTCCCCGGCGGACCTGGGGATCTGGAGCGACGCCCACGTGGAGGGCCTCGCCCGCTGCGTCCGCCTGATCGAGCAGAACGGCGCGGTGGCGGGCACCCAGCTCGCCCACGCCGGGCGCAAGGCCTCCACCGCGCCGCCATGGGAGGGCGGGCACGCGCTCTCGCCGGAGGAAGGAGGGTGGCGGCCGATCCGGGCGCCCAGCGCCATCCCCTTCGGCTCGCGCTCGCCGGTGCCGGAGGCGCTGGACGAGGACGGGATCCGCGCCGTGGTCCGCGCCTTCGCCGACGCGGCCCGCCGCGCGCGCGCGGCGGGGTTCCGGGTGATCGAGCTGCACGCGGCGCACGGGTACCTCCTCCACGAGTTCCTCTCGCCGCTCGCCAACCAGCGGACGGACGGCTACGGCGGCTCGTTCGAGAACCGCATCCGCCTGACGCTGGAGGTGGTGGACGCGGTGCGGGGTGCATGGCCGGACGCGCTTCCGCTCTTCGTGCGGATCTCGGCGACGGACTGGATGGAGGGGGGATGGGAGCTGGAGCAGTCGGTGGAGCTCGCGCGGGCGCTGAAGGGGCGCGGGGTGGACCTGGTGGACTGCTCGTCCGGCGGCGCGGTGCCCGGCGCGAAGATCACCGCGGGGCCGGGCTACCAGGTCCCCTTCGCGGCGGAGATCCGGGCGAAGGCGCGGATCGCGACGGCCGCGGTGGGGCTGATCACCGAGCCCGGGCAGGCCGACCAGGTGATCCGCGGCGGCCACGCCGACCTGGTGCTGCTCGCGCGGGCGGTGCTCCGCGACCCGTACTGGCCGCTGCACGCCGCGAAGGCGCTGGGCGCGGAGATCACCTGGCCGGTGCAGTATCAGCGCGCGGTCGACTGACGTAATCCCACGCGGAGACGCAGAGAGAGACTTCAGGGCGGGCCGGAGAGGCGCGGATCGTCGACGCGGGGGAGCACGCGGAAGGAGCGGAGGGTGAGGTCGAAGTAGGGCGCGCCGTTCATCGTCAGGCGCAGCTCGCGGGGCCAGCGCACGCCGCCCGCTTCGATCACGCCGCCGAGCCAGGCGTCCTGGCGCACGGGCGCGCCGCCAGACGGGTCCTGCACCGTGATCCGCAGGTGGGCCAGGCGTCCCGCGGAGTCCACGTACACCTCCACCGGCGGGCGGCCGGGCTGCTCCGCGCGGAACCCGGCCTGCCCCAGCGAGTCCGGCGGAACCGCGGTGAGGGTCACGCCGGGGGCGCGCAGCGGCACCAGGCGCATCACCTCGTACAGGTAGAACTCGTCGCGCTCGTTGGCGAGCATGGCCGGCGGCATGGGCTGGAAGCGGTCGCCGCTCACCATCCACCCGCGCGGCGCCGCGACCACCAGCGCGCGCGTGCTCGCCGGGCCGCGGGTCACGTCGTACGTGGCGACCACGGCGGTGTCGGGGGGCTGCACGGCCCACTCGCCCGCGATGCGCACGTCGCGGCCGCCGGCGTGCACCACCGCGTCGCCGCTCCACGCCAGGGCGCGCGCGGCGGTGAGCGCACGTACGCCGCCCGCCTCCACGATGGCGCGGTCGAGCAGCCAGTCCGGCGGGAGCGGGTTGGGCGCGTACAGCGTGTGCGCGCACGCCGGCAGCGCGGCAGCCGCGGCGGCGATCACGATGGGGACCAGGGCTCGCGGCGGCGATTCGCCCGGCCGGCGCTTCGCCCGGAACGCCAGCCAGGCCCCGAGCGCGCCGAGCACGACGCTCAACGGCAGCCAGAGCAGCGTCGAGGAGGTCGAGGGCGGCGTGCCGAAGGGGCTGCCGTCGTCCGCCATCTGCGCCCCGGCCGGGTCGAGGAGCGTGAGCAGCTCGATCGCCCCCAGCAGGGCGGCGGCGGCCACCAGGGCGGCGCCGAGCAGGCGGCGCCTCATCCCACACCTCCCCCGGACCGCTCCCGGGAGCCGAGGCGTGCATCCAGGAGCGCGCGCAGTCGTGCCTCGTCCGCAGGGCCGGACATCGCCCGCTTCGGCAGGTAGTAGGCGCAGCGCTCGTTGTAGAAGAGCAGGAAGAACTCCCGCGTTTCCTTCGCCCGCACCAGGGCCGCCCAGCCGAGCGACGTGGTCGCGGGGCCGCCGCGGATCTCCAGCCCTTCGTCGGAGAAGCGGTAGAGCTGCGGCTCGCGCAGGCTCGGCGTGCCGGCGTACAGGCGGCGGAGTCGCCGTCGCTGCAGCCACGGGGTCGCCAGCAGGATCGATCCGTACAGGAGCGCCGCCACACCGAGCAGCCACAGGTCCCGCAGACGTGCGCCGCTCAGCAGGCTCAGGACCGCCTCCACGAGCAGGATCAGCCAGACGGCCCAGGGGAGCCACGGCCCGCCGCGCCCGCGGGCGACCTCGCGCGAGGCGCGGACGGTCTCCGCCGGGTCGACCTCGAAGCGGTAGTCCAGCGGGGCGCGCTCGCCCGCCGGCGTCTCCAGCGGTGGGTTCATTGCTGCGGCACGGCGCCGGCGGCGGGCCAGTCGGTGTCGCCCACGCGCCGCAGGTTCATCTCGAAGAAGCGCACCGGCTCCCGCCCGGGGACGATGCGGTCGCCCACCTCGCGCCAGGCGCCGTCGCGGATGGTGGCCGTGTAGCGGATGGTCATGGGGCCGGCGGGGATCTCCCAGACGTACCCGTCGGCCGTGGGCGTCAGCGTGAAGTCGCCCGAGCGGCCCTGCGCGTAGGAGTGAAATCGGTATCCCCGCGTGGCCGGGTCGTAGGAGATGATGCCGAACGCGTTGAAGGTGACGGTTCCGTCGGGATCGTATCCCCGCCCCTCGACCACCTTCACCGAGCCGCCCAGGAACGGCCCGATCCGCTCCGTCTGCGTGATCTCGTGCCGCTGTCCCGACGCGAGGATCGTCCACGCGTTCCCGCGCCAGACGCCGTCCATCACCGCCAGCGGCGCCATGGCCGCGCGCTGGGCCGCGAGCAGCGCGGCGGGGTCCTGCTGCTGCGCAGAGGCGGGCGAAGCCGCTCCCGCGGCCGCGGCGAGGAGCGCGAGGACGAGCAGGGTCCTGGGCATGTGGGGTTCCGTGGGGCTGGGGATGGGGATGGGTGGCGGGACGCGCCGTACGATGCGCGTTTCATCCCCCGCCGTCCAGCATTTTACGCCGCAGGGCGGATGAATCCGCTGCAACGACTACACGAAGTCCGCCTGTGCGGACTACCGGCCGTGGTGCGGCCTCTGTTCCGTGGCGCGCGATCGGACTCGCCCGGCCGCGGGGTCGCGGGCTTCGGCCGCAGCGGAGCCCATCGCGTGCCCCGCAACTGCGGCCACATGGCCGCCGGGAGTCCGCGCAGGCGGACTTCGTGTGTCTGTTGCAGCGGATTCATCCGCCCGACTCCCCGTCGCCGTGAGCCCGACCCGTTTCGGATCGTTCACCGCAGCCGGCGGATGCGGCGGTCCAGCAGCGTGGCCAGCCGTTCGCCCTGGGCGATGGCGTGCTCGTAGGAGGGGAGGGTGGCGGACATGGTCTCCAGCCGGCTCGAGAGCAGCCCCGCCAGCACGGGGTCGCGGGCGAGCGCCGGGTAGTCCACGGGTGCCGCCGCGCGGGTGACGCCGGGAGCGGCGGCGCGGAGGCGGAAGCGGGTGTGGAAGAAGGGGCGGATGTTCGCGTCGACCAGGCGCGTGTCGATGTCGTTCCACAGGGCGATGGTGGAGTTCTGCAGCCCATAGAAGTCGATCACGGCGAGCCGGAGCGAATCGTCGTCGACCAGCCCCAGGCCGCGGGACCGGAGGGACTCGTAGGCGGTGGAGTTGCTCAGGTGCCTGCGGTAGATGAGCTGCGACCCGAACACGGTGTCGAGCCCCGGCTCGTAGGGGAGCCGGGCGCGGATCCGGTCGAGCAGGAGCCGGGTGGAGCGGTCCACCCGCCGGTAGCGGTCGAGGTCTTCGCGGAGGTCGGCCAGGTCGACCGAGAGGCCCGCGCGCATCTCGCGGAGCGCCTCCAGCTCCACGCGGCGGTCCTGCCGGTCCTGCCACCACGCGTTCATCGCCAGTGCGATCAGGATGCCCAGCGTGGTGACCCCGATCTCGGCCAGCAGGTGGCGCCAGCCGACTCCGTGATGGTCCATCGACTGCCTCGGCGGAGGGTGAAGTGAACGACGGTCTCTGGCAGGGCTCGCGGCGAGACGCGCCACAGGATGCGCGTTTCATCCCCCGCCGTCCAGCATTGTGTAAACAAACGATGCGGAGAGGGCGACCGGCACCCTCTCCGCATCTCCGTGCCTCCCGATGAGAAACCAGCCCGATCAGCGTTCGATCAGGGGCGGCGGATGATGATCAGCTCGTCGCAGAGCGCGAAGGTCGCCGGCGGAAGGAGCGCGCGGGGACGCACCGGTGCTGCCGGCCAGGTGAGAAGTGGAGCCCGGAACCACGGCGCGGTCGCGCACGGTTCCGGTCATACACTCAGCAGAACTGCGGAAGCGTCTCGGCGCAGTCCTTCGGCCACCGGGTGTGCATCAGCTCGAGTGCGGCTTCGTCTCGGGGCAGGGCTTCGACGTCGAAGCTGTCGACGCGAAGATCGCTGACGTTCAGGGTTCTGGGTTGCATGTGTCCCTCGCCTTTCGAATGGGTTGCGGCACGCCCCCCGCGCGTGCGGAAAGGTTAACGGGACGGTGTCGGCGGTTGAAGATTACAGTGCCAAATCCGCCAATTCCCCCAGTGAGCCGAGTGCAGCAAAGGCGTCTCACGCAGAGTCGCAGAGTCACGGAGAGGCGGGGCTGAGGCGGGGGCCTGGTCACCCTTCCGCCGCACATCGTCACTCCGCGGTGGCGGCGCGGCGGAGGCGGTCGCGGACGCCGGCCCACTCCGGGGTGTCGGGCACCTGCTCGATCCAGATGGCCTCGCAGCCGGCGGCGTCGAGCTCGTGCAGGGCGGCGTAGAGGCGGGCGGCGTACGCCGCAGCGTCGCGGGGCATCTCGATCACCTGCGTCGCCGGGGCGCTCGCGGGGGCGAAGGCGATGACTCCGACGCGGCGCGCCTCGCCGGCCGCCCAGCTCGCCTTCGCCAGCGCCGCATCGCGCGATTCCGGTTCGAAGAGGCGTACTTCGGCGGAGGGGGCGTAGTGCCGGTCCAGCATCCCCGGGGAGGGGCGTGCGGCCTCGCCCCCGGCATCGTCCCCGCCCACGCGCACCTCGCCGAGGACCTCGCGGAGCGCATCGACGGAGATCGAGCCGGGGCGCAGGACGGTGGGGACGGGGCCGGCGAGGCTGAGGACGGTGGACTCGATGCCGACGGGGGTGGGGCCGGCGTCGAGGACCAGGTCGACGCGGCCGCCCAGGCTGCGGCGCACGTGCTCGGCGGTGGTGGGGGAGACCTGCGACGAGCGGTTGGCGCTCGGCGCCGCCACGGGGATCGCCGCCGCCGCCAGCAGCGCGTGCGCCACCGGGTGGGCGGGAACGCGCACGCCCACCGTGGGCAGCCCCGCGCTCACGGAAGCGGGGATGGAGGCGGCCTTGGGCACCACCAGGGTGAGCGGGCCCGGCCAGAAGCGCTCCGCCAGCCGGTCCGCCGCCGCCGGCCAGGCGCTGGAGAGGGCGCGCGCCGCGTCCACGCCGGCCACGTGCACGATCAGCGGGTTGTACGCCGGGCGGCCCTTGGCGCGGTAGATCCGCTCGACGGCGGCGGGGTCCAGGGCGTGCGCGCCCAGCCCGTACACCGTCTCGGTGGGGAAGGCGACCAGCCCGCCGGCGCGCAGCACCCGGGCCGCCTCGTGGACGGCCGCGCCGGGCGCGTCCGCATCCACTTGAATGACACGCATTTGGGTGTGCTCAGCGAGTGCGGCCGTGCGCGCGGAACGGCATGCCCTTTGCCAACCTGCAGAAGCACACGGAACGGTGGCACGAGGCACCGGCGCAACCAGGGGGGGACGAGATGTTGTGGATGCTCATGACGGCTCTCTGGGTGGTGATGCTGGTCGCTCCGCTGGTGCTGCTGGTGGCGCTCCTTCCCGCCGGGCGCGACTGCCCGCGCTGCGGGTGCGAGTCGCTGCCGATCCGCGTGGCGGCGCTGCGGCCGGTGCGGCGCTGGCTCAACCGGCGGTGGTGCACCTCCTGCGGGTGGGAGGGGGTGATGCGGGTTACGCGCCACGCGCCCATCCCCGCGGTCGAGACCGTCGCGGAGGAGCACGCCGCCGAGTACGACGACGACGCGGTCTGGCGCCCGGAGCGCGAGAGCGGCGGCGGGGTCCTGTAACCACAACTGCAACTGCAATCTCACACAGAGACGCAGAGGCACGGAGAGCCCCTCTCCCCGGATCGGCGGGAGAGGGGCTCGTTCGCTCCCGCAGAGCCCGTGACGGGCGGATGAATCCGCTGCAACAACCACACGAAGTCCGCCTGCGCGGACTCCCAGCTGCCGAATGGCCTCGGTCCCGGGGCGCGCGACCGGCCCCCTCGGCCGAAACTCGATGCCCGAGGCTGCACGGGAGACTGTCGCGTGCTATCGAATATCGGTCACGCTACCGGTGATAGTCCGCGAAGGCGGACTTCGTGTTCCTGTTGCAGCGATTTCAATCGCCCTGCTTACCCGGCGGGCCGCGCTTATTCTTCCATCTTCCCCACCACCACCCGCACCACGCCGTCGGGGTCGAAGTGCTCGCGGGCGATGCGCTGCACCTCGGCGGCGGTCACGGCCTCGATCGCCGCGGGGAAGCGCTCCCACCAGTCGCGCGGCAGGTCGTAGGCCTCCAGCGTGGAGAGGCGCGCCGCCACGCCGCCCGGGGTCTCGAACATCCGCGGGAGCGAGAGCATCATCGCGTCCTTGGCGCGGCGCAGCTCGGCCTCGGGCACCGGCTCGTCCATCAGCCGGCGCATCTCGCGCACCATCTCGCCCACCGCGTCGGCGGTGACCTCCGCGTCGACCGCCGTCTCCGCCAGCCACCCGCTCGGCTGCACCCCCGCGGAGAAGGCGGAGCGCACGCCGTAGGTCCACCCCTTGTCCTCGCGCAGGTTGGCGCCCAGCCGGCCGGTGATGGTGCTCCCGCCCAGCACGAAGTTGGCGACCGACGCGCGGATCCAGTCGGGGTCGCGGCGCGCCATCCCCCGCCCGATCAGGCGGATCTCGCTCTGCTCCGCGTCGGGCCAGGGGTGGAGCGCCAGTTGCCCCGCGTTCGCCGGCCGCGCGGGATCGGGAGGACGGGTGAGGGCGTCCGGGGCGCCCGTCCACCCCGCGAAACCCTGCTCCAGCGCCGCCGCCAGCTCGGCCGGGTCGAAGTCGCCCGCGGCCACCAGGAACGCCCCCTCCGGCCGGTAGCGCGCCGCGTGGAAGGCGGCCAGCGCCTCGCGCGGCACCGCGGCGATCCCCTCCGCCGTGCCGAAGGAGGGGATGGCGTACGGGTGCGCGCCGAACGCCTCCACCAGCGCGCGGTCGTCGGCTACGTTCGAGGGCTCGTCGAGCCGCGCGACCAGCGCGTCGAGCGACTCGGCCCGGATGCGCTCCGTCTGGTCCTCGGGAAAGGCGGGGCGGGCGACGATCTCGGCCAGGAGCGCCACCCCCTCGGCCAGCGTCTCGCTCAGCAGCACCATCTCCAGCTCGGCGAAGTCGTGCCCCACGTTGGGGTGCACGGCCGCGCCCAGCAGGTCGAGGCGCGCGTGCAGCGCGTCGGCCGAGGTGGCGTCGGTCCCCTCGGTGAGCAGGTGGCTCACCAGCGAGGCGGTGCCGGGGTGCTCGCGCGGCTCGAACACCGACCCGGCGGGGAGCACCAGCCGCAACACCACCTGCGGCACCCCCGCGCGCGGCGCCGCCACCACGCGCAGCCCGTTCGCCAGCGCGTAGCGCGCGGGCGCGGGGACGCGCGGGGCGGGCGGCGGCCCCAGGCGGGGGCGCGGGAGGACGGCCGGGGCGGACTCAGGCGGCATCGGCCACCTCCTCGGTGCCAGGGCGGGGGACGACCACCAGCGTGGCCGAGCGGTGGGCGCCCAGCCACTCCTCCGCGGCCCGGCGCACCTCCTCGGCGGTGACGGTGGCGTAGAGGTCCAGCACCCGCTCCAGCGCCTCGGGCTCGCCCAGCACGGTGGCGGCGTAGGCGAGGGCCTCGGCGCGCTCCTCCACCGTGGCCAGCTCGCCCACCTGGTCGCGGCGCGCGCGGCGGACGGCGCCGAGCAGCTCGTCGTCCGACACCCCGTCGCTGGCCACCTCGTCGAGCACGCGGCGCACGGCCACCTCCAGCGCCTGGGGCGCGACGGCGCTGCGCGCGGTGGAGACCACGCCGAAGACGCCGCTGAGCGCGGTGGGATAGAGGTACGCGTCCACGTCCTGCGCGATCCGCCCCTCGCGCACCAGGGCGCGCTGCAGCCGGCTGCTGTCGCCGTCGGAGAGGAGGTAGGCGAGCACGTCGAGCGCCACCCACTCGCGCGTCCCGTAGCCCGGCACGGCCCAGGCGGTGTAGACGCGGGGGAAGCTGACGTCGTCGTGCATGAGCTCGTGGCGGACGTCGGCCGGGGGCGCGGGGTCGGCCGGGAGGGCGGGCGGGGGGAGGGGCGGCCCCGGCGGCAGGTCGCCGAAGTAGCGCTCGGCGAGCGCGAAGGCGTCGTCCGCGCCCACGTCGCCGGCGAGCACGAGGACCGCGTTGCCGGGCGTGTAGTAGGTCTGGTAGAATCCGCGCGCGTCGTCGAGGGTGATGGCCTCCAGGTCGGGCATGTAGCCGATGGTGGGCCACGCGTACGGGTGCCCGCCGGCGAAGAGCATCTCGTGCAGCCGCTGGTCGGCCATGCCGTAGGGGCGCGCCTCGTAGCTCTGGCGGCGCTCGTTGACCACCACCCCGCGCTGCACCTCCAGCATCTCCGCGTCGAGCACGGGGAGGAAGAAGGCCATGCGCTCGCGCTCCAGCCAGAGCGGGAGCTCCAGGGCGTTGGAGGGGACGGTCTCGTAGTAGTTGGTGCGGTCCAGCCAGGTGGAGCCGTTGTTGGTGCCGCCCACGCGCTCCAGCAGGTCGTCGAACTGCCCCTTGGGCGCGTGCAGCGACCCCTCGAACATCAGGTGCTCCAGCAGGTGGGCGAGGCCCGTGCGCCCGGGCCGCTCGTCGCGCGAGCCCACGCGGTACATCAGGTGCACGGCCACCAGCGGCGCCGAGCGGTCCTCGTGGTGGACGATCCGCATCCCGTTTCCCAGCGCGTGCGTGCGAACGGGGAAGCGGAGGGCGGGAGATGCGGCGGTGTCGGTCAAGCGTGCGTCCTCGTCGGTCGGTTTCCATGCTGGAGAGCGGCCGGCGAATCTAACACCTCGGCCCTCGCGGCGCGCGCCATGCGACGCAACGGCAGGGGACGGGGGATGGGGGGAGTGCGCGTCCGCGGCATCCCCCTCCCCGGAAATCGCGGACGGGATGAGCGCCCGTGCGATTCCGGCGACTCTGGTGCGCCCGTCCACGATTTCCGACCCTCCCACGAGGGGAGGGTGAAGCGCTTCGCTTGCAACGGCGCCAGACCGCAGTTGCAGTTGCAGTTCCCCCCTCCCCACCCGTGGGGGAGGGGCCGGGGGAGGGGGGAGCCGCGGCCGCACCCGATCCTCCTTGCGCGCAATCGCCTTCAAGCTGAACGAAAGCCGGAGCTTTGACGAAGATTCCCGATCCACCCTCCGCCAACGCGCCCGAGACCCCCGGCGCGCGCACGCGGGCGCTGCTCGCCGCGCTCGGCCGGGTGCCGCAGGGGGCGTTCAGCCGCGCGTTCGGGAAGATGGCGGACGTGCGCCTGCCGAAGCCGCTGCGGCGGCCGGTGCTCGGCGGCTTCGCGCGGCTGGTGGGCGCGGACCCCTCCGAGGCCGCGGAGCCGCTGGAGAGCTTCCCCTCGCTCAACCGCTTCTTCACCCGCGAGCTGAAGCCCGGGGCCCGCACCTGGCCGGGCGACCCGCGCGTCCTCGCCTCGCCCGTCGACGGAGCAACGGGGCAGGTGGGCCGCGTCACCGGCGGGCGGCTGATCCAGGCGAAGGGGCGCACCTACTCCCTCCGCGAGCTGCTGGACGAGGACGGCCAGTGGGAGCGGTTCGAAGGCGGCGCGTTCGTGACGCTGTATCTCAGTCCCAGGGACTACCACCGCATCCATGCGCCGACGGACGGCGCCATCGGGCGCGCGCGCCACGTTCCCGGCGCGCTGATGCCGGTGAACGTGGGCGCGGTGATGCACGTGCCCGACCTCTTCGCGCGCAACGAGCGGCTCCTCTGCTACCTCGACGGGCCGCTCGGCCGCGTGGCCGTCGTCGCGGTGGGCGCCTACAACGTGGGCCGCATCTCCGCCGCCTTCGACCCCGCGTGGAACGCCGCTCGCGGCGAGGATGGCTGGGTCACCAACCGCCGCGGCATGCAGGCCGAGTCCAAGGTCTACGATCCTCCCGTCCAGGTGCGGCAGGGGGACCACATCATGACCTTCCACCTCGGCTCGACGGTGGTCCTCGTCTTCGAGCCCGGCCGCGTGGAGCTGGCGCCGGAGCTGGGGCCGGGTACGGCGGTGCGCCTGGGGATGGAGATCGGGCGGGTAGGGGACGGAGTCGCGTGAAGGTCGACTACCGGCTCGTCGGAAAGGGATGGGCCGTCTGCGACGTGGAGATCGCCGGTCAGCAGGCGACGATGGCCGCGAGCTACCTGAGCGACGCGCTTGCCGACATGCTCGGCGCGGCGACCGCCGTCGCGCGTGGGGAGGCGGAGAGCACCTTCTCCTTCCACGAGGAGCCGCAGGAGGTGCGCTGGCGCCTTCGCCGCGTGGGACCGGAACGGCTGCACGTGCGCATCCTCCGGCTCGAAGAGGCCTTCCACCATCTCCCGGACGAAGCGGGCGAGGTGCTGCTCGACGCCGAGTGCCGCACCCGGATCTTCGTGGGGCAGGCTCTCTCCGCCGCACAACGCATCCTTCGCGACCACGGGCTTGCCGGATACCGCCGGGAGTGGGGACTGGCGGACTTTCCGGGGGAGCGGATGCGGGCCCTGGAGGTGGCGCTGGCGATTTGAACGACGATTTCACGCAAGAGACGCAGAGGCAAGGAGAGGATCGCCGTGCTCTCTCTCTGTGCCTCCGCGTGAGCGAATCCGTTCCGAGCGACGTCGCACGCGTGCTGGACGTACGCGCCCCGGTTCACATTTCGCAGGGGGTGTTGTCCATCGTCGGTTTGCAGCAATCGCCGGCCGAGATACAGGTGTTCGCGGTCTCGCACTGCCAGCTTCCCGTTGCACAGTAGGGGAAGCACTCCGTGCTACAGTATGACGGCAGACAAGAGAGTGAGCCGCTATGACCGCGCACCGTACCTCGTTCCGCGACGGTCTCAGACGGAGTAAACGCTTCTACACGCAACGACTCCACACTCATCTTCAGCTTTCTCATCGGGCCCTCTGCGAGAAGGGGAAGTGTCGCGCCGGATCCGGGGGCGGATCTCCAGCTTCTCCTACAGTACGTCCGATTATGTGCTGACACAATCGTTTCGATGTGTGGGAGACTTCATTATTGGCGGAAAACCAACGTTCGACACCAACCGCTCCGGAACTGTGCGGGGGCTGCTGATCCTGGAATTTGAAACGGCGTCTTACGCAGCCACGGAGGCGCAGTCCTTCAGCGCCTCCGTGCCTCTGCGTCTCTGCGTGATACGAATCAGTTCCGGCCGGCGTCCCACGCGCGCTGGACGTACTCGCCCAGGGCGCGGGTGCTGGCGGTGTCGATCCCGTGGATGTTCGTCTCCTCCTGCCACATCCGGCCGAGGGACTTCGCGATCTCCGGGTTGCCGCCGGTGAACTCCTCGATCAGCGCCTTCCAGCGCGCCGCCAGCGACTGCACGCGCGGGTCGGCCGGGTCGGTGCCGCGCTCCATCTCCGCGCGCACCTCGTCCATCAGCACCTGCCAGTCCACCTGGCTCTGGCGGATGCGCTCCTCCCCGATGGAGGCGGCGCGGGCGGCCAGCTCCTCGCGCTGCTCGGGGGTGTAGTACCTGTCGTACATGGTCGTTGCCTCGATGGTTTGGATCAGCTCGTCGGCGGAGACGGTCTCCGCCGCGTCCAGGGTCTGCGCGATCTTCTCCAGCCGCGCGCACAGGGTGCGCTGCTGCTCGATCTGCTCGCGGACACGGGCCAGGTGGAGCGCCACCACCTCGCGCGGCGACATCCCGCGCCGGTCCAGCAGGTCGCGGATCTGCTCCAGCGGGAACCCGAGCTG
>Ga0070685_10000829_pt1 | contig 16819 bp, 14 predicted proteins | sample KBSS13LmetaG_FD_65651 | JGI IMG/M metagenome (GOLD analysis project Ga0070685, IMG submission 65651) | Switchgrass rhizosphere microbial communities from Kellogg Biological Station, Michigan, USA - KBS S1-3L metaG | ecosystem: Host-associated > Plants > Roots > Rhizosphere ...
GGCGGGTAGCAGATGGTCCATGGTGGGCGTAGCTCAGTCGGTTAGAGCGCCAGGTTGTGGCCCTGGAGGTCGGGGGTTCAAGTCCCCTCGCTCACCCCTTTCAAACGGCCGTCACGACATAACTTACGTCGGGCGGCCGTTTCGTCGTTTACCCTGTTTTGTCGCCGTGTACGGTCGCCGTGTACGGTAAATTCCCGCGCCGCGGCCTGCGGCCCGCTGTAACGGGCTGTAACGGAGCCGTCGTGATCCGGTGCGGTGCGCCAAATTGGACAGGCGTCCTGTCACCGTCCAGCAAGACTTCGCACGACCCCGGCGCCGTCCGCTGTGACCTTGAACCTTGCGCCTCTCCCGCGCTCGGCGGTCGCTGCCAATCCCAGCTGCACCAGGCGGTAGCGTTGCGGAAAGAACGTACCGGGGTTTGAACAAAGAGCCGTTTGCCACTCAATCGAGCTCAGCCCGTCCGGGTTCTGAGCTAATACCTCCAGAGCCCGACGAAGGGGTTCGGAAAGCGTGTCGGCCAGTCCGCGCGCGAGCTGATCGCCATATCGGGCACTCCATTCATCCCAGCGGTATTCGAGCAACGGGAGCTTCGAACGGAACTTGGCATATCGCCCGTAGCGGCGCTCGATCATCTGTTCGGTTCCGTGCCCCATCTCCCCCCGGAGCTTCCACGCGGTCATCGGTTGACCTTGTTCGTCCAGAGTGCAGAGACGGTGTGTGGCGTACGCGACGCGGAACCTTCGCGTACGGACCTTTCCGCGTGGGAATCCTGCCGCTCTCGCAATTTGATCGAGGCTCTTCCTCCAATCTCCCAGCGGAACGGCTCCGCGCGATGGCGACTCTGGGAAGAGCAGCGGACCCGGAGGTGCGTTCGGTCCCGCGAGGTATTCCTCCAGGATCTCCGCGAGTTGCGGGTGCATCGGGATCAGCCGGTCGCGATGGGGCGTTTTGAGACGCTCCCGACTAGCGTTCGGCCGGATGATCACAAGCCCCTTCGGGAAGTCCGGATCGCCATGCATCCGGATGTCGACCAACTCCACCCCGGCTCGCTCGCTTTCGATGCACCCCGTTAGGAGCAGGAAGCCGATAAGCGGGTAGAGCGGGCGACCACGCTCGTTGGGGGGGAAGAGGCGCCGCGCGGTCTCGAGCAGCAGGGCGCACTCACCCAATTCGAGGAGCTGCGTGGGCGAAGCGTTGGGAGTTGGCAGGTCGACCTTTTCGCGAACCCAGTTGTGTTGGATGCGAGCCTCGCTGAGTGCCCGCTGCAGCATGTGGCCGAGCGCGTCCATATACTGCCGCTGCGTGGTGCGGCTGAGCGGCTTTCCCCTCACCAGGTGGGTCTGGAGGTCGACCATGAAGTCGTGGACGTCCTCAGCACGTATTTCTCGCAACAGGGCAACGCCCCGGTTGCCGAAAAACACCGCCGCGTGCGTGAGGCGTACAAGGACGTTGGCTATGTAATCCTTGGTCGGAGGGTTTCTTCCCTTCACGTTTTCCATCATCGCGACGTGGTAGCCGACGTACGGCGCTATACGGTCGAGATCTCCGTGCGGTAGCCCGTTGGGGTGGAGCCGCCGGAGGTCTCGGAGTTCGCCGAGTCGTTTTGCGAAGAGCAGGGTTGCCGTGTGGCGATCCGTCGTGGAGTACTTCTCGCCTGGCGGCACGAGCGGCTCCCGGGTGCCTCCCCATGCGGCCCATTGGCGAAACTCGCCGTTCGCTCGGCCTTTCCTCCAGACGATGCTTGCAGCAGGCTCGCGGGCGCCCTCCAATCGGGGGCGCCCGCGAGAACGTTGTACCGTCACGTATGCTCCTGTCGAATACTTCGTCAGCCCTTGCGTGCCTCTTCGCGAAACTGGCTCAAGGACGCGGCAATATCGTTTCGGATGCCCACCGTGGTACGATCCGAACCGGACGTACGCCTGTGGAACTGCCGAGGCGGCGCGTTCTTCACGGCTTCGACGAACGCCTCAAACTCCTCCTCATGGACCCGGTATGTCTGGCCCCACTCAAAGGCGCTGAGCTTGACGCCGCGGAGGCCGGAGCGAATCCATTTCCGAACTGCGGGTAGTTGCACTGGTCTGCCACCGTGAAGGAGCCCCGCGCAGCGTAGGGCCACCTGCTCCAGAGACATTCCGGGAGCTGCGAGAGCCGGGGACTCGGCGTCCTCGGTAAGCAGTTGACGGATCGAATCGACGGGAATGAGCGTCCCCGGTAGCGCGTGCTGAACCAGCAGCGACAGGCGCTCGTGCAGGGGAATGATGTTCAGCGTAGTCATGCGCGCAGAAACCGGTCGTCGGTTCGCCCCATGCGACCGCGCAAGGGGCTCTTCGTAGACCTACCCCGCGAAGCGGAATAACAGCAACGGGGGCGCGCGTCGATCAGGTGTTAGATCGGCATCGGGGGCGAGCGATTCGGCTGCATCCACTGACGCATTTCGCTTTCCTGCTCGTAACGCGCGAGAACCGGCGGCGGCTCAGGCATTCAGCGTGAACGCGACTTCCCCGAACGGCGGCCGGAACCGGCGGTGCGGCGCAGTGAGGACCCACAGGACCGGGATTCCCGGGTCTGTGCCGAAGTCGCTCGAGTGGCCGTCCGTGACCATCACGACGCCGCGTGGCTGCTCGTCCAGCTCGGAAACCCACTCGAATACGACGCTGAACCGGGTGCCCCCTCCGCCTTGCGGCTCCAGTTCCTCCGCCGACTCAACCGTCTGCGGGTACACCTTCGCGTCGAACCACGCGAGGGTGAGGGTGGGCGGCTGCCCCCGTTCCTCGTACGCCTCGAGAGCCCCGATCACTTCGCTGCAGATGTCCCGCAGCTGTTTCTTTGAAACGGAGCCCGACGTGTCGCATCCCATCACGATCCGGCCGTAGGCGGGCGACCACAGGCTTGGCAGGAGGATCCCGTCGCAGAGGTGACGACGGTTGGGCCGCATCCAGCTGTAGTCGTGTCGGGCCTGGTCGTCGATGAACCGCGCGAGCACCTCCCGCCAAGGGATCTGCGGCTCCAGCGTCTCGGCCGCGAGGCGCTCGATCCCTGCGGGGACGGAACCGGCCCGTCTAGCCGCGGTGAGCGCCTGCTGCACTGTGATCCGGATCTGCTCGATCTGCCTCGTGCGCTCGGCCTGGCTAAGCGCGGTCCCGTCGGGATGGGTCGGCGGACGCACCTCACCGCAGCTCACGTCGGATCTGCCGCCGCCGCCGGATGGGTCTGGGGTGGGATCGGTCGTGGAGCGTGTTCCTGGAGCGGCTGGGGCGCTCGGAGGGGCGCCGCTCCCGCTGCTGGGGCTGGCCTTGGAGTCGGCTCCGCGAGAGCCGCCGGCCGGGGGCGGGGGCGGTGCCGCGTACAGCTCCTCCGGACACCTGTCCCGGATGGCGAGCAGCGCGCCGTCGGGAAGCACGAACCCCGCGTCCTCCACGACCGCGTTGGCCACGTGGTCACACGCGACGTTCCACTGGCGGTTGTCCCGCGTTCCCTGTCGGTACGGGTGCAGGCCAGCAACGTGAACGACCTCGTGGGCAAGGACGCCCACGAGGCGGTCGCGCGGCAGGCCCAGCACGTAGGCCGGGTTGTAGCCGAGACGCCTCCCGTCCGTCCACAGCGTTTCCGCGGATGGGTCGGCCACCTTGTCGAGCCGGAACAGCATGATCGCGAAGAACGGCTGCAGCGTGATCAGGGTCGTCTGCGCCTGGACGATCCGCAGCTCGGCGGCCCGGTGACTGAGGCTCGTCATTTCAGGCCGCGGTGGCGGCGTCGAAGCTGAACGCGGCCGAGTGCTCGATCGACCACCGGATGAACGACTGCGTCTTCGCCAGCTCGGGATGCCGGGCCACGGCGTCCTTCACGCAGGCGACGGCGAATTCGGTTGGAACGCGCGCGAGGTAGCGGATCGTCTGGTCGAAGTTCCCGGGGTTCGCGGCGAAGGCGAGCGAGCCCATCAGGGCGTAGCGCACGTCCGCACGCTCGGGGACGGGCACCAGGTCCGGGTTGAGGTAGATCTCGTTGCGGTCGGGGATCTCTCTCCACGTGGTGTGGAATGCCACGAAGGCGGTCGCGAACGCCTCGCCGGCTGCGCCCGCGAGCGTGTTCAAGTCGAGGATCCCGAGGTTGACGAGGCGGCCGAGGCCCGCGACCGACCGGGGAGTCGGCGACTTGGTCATCGTGTTTCCCCCGCGAGCACGCGCGGGCGTTTGCTCGGTGCTCGACGCGTCACCGGTGCCGGGGGCGCCGTCGGGGTCCTGGCGGAAGCCAAGGATGGCGGTGGGCTGCAAGCGCACGAAGGCCAGCAGCTCCACCGGCATGTTGTTCCGGATCCCCCAGGCGACCCACTCGTCGAGGTCGAACTCCATGGGAACGACGCAGGTGAACCGGTCGAGGAGCGGTGCGATGAAACCCGTGACGGCGGCCCTGTCCTCGCGCCGGTTCGTCGCCGCGATGAACGACACGTGGTCGCTGATCCGGCGTCCGTTGATCTGCCGGGCGAGGATCAGCTGCATCACCGCGGCCTGCACCGCCGGCGGTGCCTGGCCCAGATCGTCCATCATCACCACCGTGGGAACCGTCGCCGAGAGCATCCGGTTCAGCTCCCCGAACGGGAGGAAGGACGCGGTCGGCCCGCCGTCACCGTGGATGACCGCGGGCATGCCCTTGTAGTCAGTGGGATCCTCCACCACTGGATGGGTGATGATCAGATCGTGGTTCAGGCTGGCCGCGACGGCGGTCGCCACGTCGGACTTCCCGATCCCCGGGGGGCCGACGAGAAGCACTGGCTCGCGGGCCGGAATGAGCGTTTCGAGCAGGGCTCGGATCTGCGATGGCGTCATGGCTTGGGGTTCGTTGCGCGGGTAAATGAAGAACGGGCGGGAACCCCCGAGGGGGATCCCGCCCGTCCGCTTTGGGTCGACCGGACGCTAGAACGCGCCCAGCATGGTCTCCTCGATGCGCCGCAAGGCTGCCGCGGCGTCCTCCGCCGCCCTGCCCCGCACCTTGGTGCTGGCCCGGAGCGACTCGGGGTCGCACGCGTCGGTGATCGCGAGGATCTCGCGGCAGATCGCCTCCAGCGCCGGGTCGGGCGTGAGCGAGAGCTTCGGGGCCAGCGTCGCGATGTCGATGAGGTTGGAGACGGTCGTCTTCTGGAACGTCTTCCCCTCCTCGGCCATCGTCGTCGCGAAGTGGCGCACGGTCTTGAGAAGCCGGGTCCAGAGCTCGCGCTGCGCCTCGTCATGGCGGCTGCCCACTGTCGACTCGATCTCTCGCCGGATGTGGGCCTCGATAGCGTCGCCGAGGTGCACGCGGAAGTCGTCGTGGTGCGGCACCGGCATCACCTCGAGCTTGAACGCGAAGCGCCTGGCGATCATGTCGGCCGCCGGGAAGTCCGACGCGCAGAACGTCGGGCCGAGGCGGGCCGGAGCGCCCCGAACGAGTTCCGGGTACAGGGCCACGAACTCGCGATGGGCCCGCTCGCAGTTGGTCCGCTCCTCGGCCATTGCCTGGGAGTAGTCGAACCAGGCGGCCGCGGAGAGGATTCGTCCGTTCTCGCCCCAGGGGAGGGTGAGCTCGCGATGCCGCGCGCCGGCGCGCGAGTGCGCCTTCGTCACGGCGTCCAACGCACCCTCCGGGACCAGAAGCTTGTGCCACGTTCCGGCGTCCTTCGCGGCGCCTTTCGCGGTGATCACCTCGTTCGTGGTTGCGCGGTCGAGCCGCTTCGCACCCCACGCGCTGAGGCTGAGATCGACGATCATCGCGCGCTCGCTGAGCGCGTTGCGTCCGACCTCGCCTGCGGTGAAGCGCTTTGGTGGGGTTAACACCTGGATCATCGGGTATCCCTGGGAGGAGGTGGAGCGGGGACGAGGTCCCGGGTGCGGGAGGAAGTCCGCACCACCTCGCGTTTTCTCGGATAGCGGAGGAGAGTGAGTGGGACGGCGTGAGCGCGGGGAACAGAGGGCGGGGCGGCGGCAGCGCGTGGAAGAGGGGCGGGGTTGTTCAGAGGAGGTCGAGCTGCTCCGCAAGTCGGCAATCGACGAGCACGAGGTGGCCGGCGGCTTCGGCGGTCGCGACGTCTTGCGTCGTGCGCCACTCGGCGAGGCATGCGATGCAGCGGAGAACGCGGCGAAAGCCACCCGGCGCCAGGTCGGCGGCGCCCACCTCACCCTCGGGGCAGCCCACGTGAGCGATATACCAGCTGAAGGTTCGACGGCTCACCTCGATGTGGATGCGTGCCGAAGAGAGTCTGCCTTCGCGCCGGGACGCGAGAATCCTGGGGGTCGGCTCGCGCTCGTTCAGGAAGCTGAGCAAGCTGGATGGGCTCGGGCGCCGCTCGCGGTTTCGTGCGTTCCACTCGGCGAGGAGCTCGATTGCGCGTGCCCGGTCAAGTTCGCGGAGGCGGGTCCGGACCTTTCTCCAGTCGTCCGCCCACTCCTTCCGCCCCCTCCGGAGGCTCTCGACGGCCGCCGCGCGCTGCCTGGCGCGACGCTCCTCGAAGCTGGGTGCTGGCGGGAGAGCCACGACCTCGGCGAGCATGCCCCACGCCTTCCGGTGACGCGCCTCGCGATCGCGCTGGCTCCGTCTGTATCCGGCGATCGCCTGCGGGGTCACCGTGTCGTTGAACATGGGCCGTGTCAGCCGCTCGACGTCACGGGCGCGGCACCGCACCCGGACGACGAGGAGAGAAGGACCTTGTGCGTCGTCCATTGGCAGCGAGGGGAGAAAACGCGAGCCGCGCCTCCGCGGGGTGCGGGGGCGCGGCAGGGGCGCTCGGTCGTGATTACTGCAGCCGGCTAGGCGGCTTCGTACTCGCGCCTCATCCGCGCGACGTCCTCGGGCGTCGGTTCGACTCCCGCCGCGGCTGCCTCCTGAAGGACGAGCGCGCACGCGCCAACCGGAATCCGCACGGCCAGGACGCCACCCGCTGCATAGAGGTCGAGGAGCGCGCGCGCGCCGCTTGCTCGTGTTCGAGGCCTGCGCCCCACTAAGGGGCGGCAAAGCTCGGATTGGTCATTGGAGGCGTCCCGTGGAGATGGCCCCGGCTGGCGGGAGCGGTCGTCGGGACGGGTTACCCCTGGATGGGGTGGGAGGGTTCAGCAGGTTCAGCGGTCGGCGTGGACCCGGAGGAGCCGCGTCGCCTGGCGAAACTCAGCGGCAGGGAAGTCCACGCCGTTGTCCCAGGGCTCCAGCCCGGGAATGGGTTCGTCCATCTGGATCGTCAGCAGCGAGTCGTCGAGGTAGGTCACGACGCCCGTAGCCCCCGCAGGAACCGTGTAGTCGGGGCGCCGGTCGAGCTCGACCGCGAACTCCACGCGCTGTCCTTCCCGCAATGACGGAGGATGCGTGCTCATGTTTGCCGCTACGGATGTTGGGGTCACAGGCGCGTAAACAATGTAAGACTCCCCGCCTCCTTCAAATAGTGACTGTAGGTCTGTGGCGCCCCCGTTGCGACACCGCGCGACAGGGTCGTGTTCCCTGGCGTCGGAAAGGGATATTGGCGAACGTGAGCCGATTCGGCCAGAGCCTTTAGTTTTCTCTTCGCGGAGATGTTACAGGTTCCCGGATCGACGGGACATTCGGCCCCCAAGCGGCCGTCGCGGGCCACGTAGTGCCTTTGACGCCAGCGGGAGTGCTCGGGGGTGTGGCCTCTTTGTCCGGAATACAGTATACATGGCATTGCACCGCATGATCTTGCACCGCGAAAGGCCCCTCGTTTCGAGCCCTAATCGTGCCGAATGGGGAGATCCCGGAGCATTCCCGCCAAGCGCCCCGTGCCTCGAATCAAGTGCCACCGGCGCCGCCGCCTCCCCGGGTAAGAACGCAGGAAGCAGCCCAGTCCGGGCGAACGGGGGGATGAATCGCGTCTGGGGCGCTTCGAATCTCGCCGGAAGTGCCGCGGAGCGCAGGCGGCGAGAGCTACTGGCAATCACCGTGAAGTCCGAACGCACATGCCGGCCAAACGAACTCGCGTCATGCCTGGGCGCTGAGCCACCACGTCACCCCGACCGTGCGCGTGCGTCGCCTCGGTCAATAGTAGTCCTCGTCCCAGTCATCGCCAATGTACTCCAGGCCTCCGAGCGGATCGTCGCAGTAGCACTCGTACCTGCAGGTGCAGGCGTCGTCCGCATCCTCATCTCCCCCTTCCGCTCCGTCGATTCGGGGCTTCGCTGCGTTGTGTTCCACAGTCTCCTTTCGGGGAGCGGCGTTAGTTTGGGAGGCTGCTGCGCGGCCCTGTGAATCCGTCGGCTGCTCCGAAGTTCACCGCTTCGAGGATCTCGCGAATGGGTGCGACGAGCGCCGGGAGGTCTGCGGATTCCTCTACCTCCCGCTGATCGAATCTGAATACCTCGCCAGTGCCACGAGCCGCGTGGGCGCCGCCGGGATGTGGCAGTTCATGCCCGCGACGGCGCGTTCCTATGGCCTTGAAGTGTCCACGTGGGTTGACGAGCGCCGGGATCCGATCCGGTCCACGCTGGCGGCCGCGCGCCACCTGCGAGACCTCCATCGCGAACTTGGGAGCTGGGATCTGGCGGCCGCAGCCTACAACTGCGGATCGCCGCGCGTCAGGCGAGCCATAGCCGGCGCGCGGTCCGACCGAGGCTTCTGGGCAAACCGCAGCCGGCTCCCGCCCGAAACACGCAGCTACGTTCCCAAGCTTCTCGCCGCTGTCCGACTCGGCCGGATATGGGAATACCAGGAGCAGCACCACTCCCAGCCGCTTCAGTTTCGCGAAGTGCTGGTGGCGGGCGGCGTACCGCTCGAAGCGGTCGCGGCCGCGTACGGCGTCGCGCCCGACAGCGTTCTCAACCTGAATCCTCAGCTCGTCCGCGGCACGACTCCCCCGGATCGTCGTTGGCCCGTCCGAATTCCCGTGGCCCACCCATGACCCCGAGCACGAACCCACCCGCACCCGCCGACGCCCCGTTCGACGGCCTCCTGCCCGAGCTGCGAGCCGCCGGCGCGATCACCGCGGAAGCGATCACCCGCGCCGAGGCCAGGCAGCGCGACGACCCGCTGCCACGAGGCCTGACCTTCTACCTCGTGGCGGACGGGGACCTCGATCCCACTGCACTTCTCCGTGTCGCCGGCGAGCAGTTCGCATTCGCCACCGTCGACCTGGACGCCATCCGCCCCTCGGCCGAAGCTCTCGGGACTCTCTCCGCCGAGTTCGCGCGCCGCATGCGCGTGCTCCCGCTCTCGCGCGCGGACGGCGTCCTCGAGATCGCCGTGTGCGACCCGTATCCGGTCGACGCGCTGCAGTCGATCCAGGTGTCGACCGGCCTCGACGTCCGCCCACTGCTGTCGGACGAGTACCGGCTGGACCGCGCGATCCGCGAGGCGTTTCCCGGCGTCGACTCGATCCGCGACCTGCTGGGCACCGCGGCCGCCGATCTTCCCGTGCGCCGCGACGACGACGCGGCCCGTGCGATCGAAGCGCTCGTCCGGGACAATCCGGTCCCACGAACCGTCGATCGCATCCTACGAGACGCCGTCGGATTCCATGCCTCCGACATCCACGTCGAGTTCTTCGAGCACTACGGCCGCGTCCGCTACCGGCGCGACGGGAGCATGGTCGAGCGACCCGAGCGCGTCGATCCCGCGCTCCGCTCCCAGATCGTGAACCGGATCAAGGTTCTCGCGCGGATGAACACCGCCCAAGACCGCGTGCCGGACAACGGTCACCTGCAGCTCTTGATCGACGGCCAGGACGTTCACTTCCGCGTTTCGACCATCCCGACCGTGTGGGGCGAGAAGGTCGCCCTGAGAATCATGGAGCGGAACGAGGTTCGTCTGGACCTTGGAACCCTGGGGATGGAGCCCGCCGACCTGGACACGTTCAGGGACGCCGCTCAGGGGCGCGACCGCATGCTCCTCGTCACGGGGCCGGTCGGAAGCGGGAAGAGCACCACCCTGTATTCCCTGCTGACCGAGCTGAACCATCCCGAGCTCAACATCGTCACCGTCGAAGACCCGGTGGAACGCCGGATCGCGGGCATCACACAGGTCAACATCCAGGGGCGGGGGGACGAGACGGACCAGAGCCGGCTCACCTTCGCGGGCGTGATGATGAACCTGCTTCGGCAGGATCCGGACGTGATCATGGTCGGCGAAATTCGCGACCGCACCACTGCGGACGCCGCGTTCCGCGCTGCGATCACCGGCCATCGCGTCCTGTCGACCCTCCATACGACCGACACGGCCGCCACAGTGGCACGGCTCAGGGATCTCGGCCTCGAACCGTTCGCAGTCGCCGAGGCGGTCGAACTCGTTCTCGCCCAGCGGCTGGTCCGCAAGCTCTGCCGCGTCTGCCTTTCGGAGTCGGCGCCGAAGCTTCCCCCGTCGATCCGGCTCCAGATTCCCGCGAACCGTCTCGCCCGACTCACCGCTGCGGCGGGTCCCGGCTGCTCCGCCTGCAACCACACCGGCTACGCCGGACGGGTGGGGATCTACGAGCTCTGGCGCACCAGCAAAACGCTGCGGCGCGCCATCACCGAGAGCCGCACGGCCGACGAGCTCCGCGCCCTCGCTGTCTCCGAGGGTCTTCTGACTTTGCGCGAGGCCGGGCTGCGCCTAGTCGAGCGCGGCGTCACCTCGATGGTGGAAGTTCTCCGCCACACCCCCAACCCGGACTGAGACGATTGTTGTACTCTTACGAAGGAATCGACGCCGCGGGCCGACGCGCACGCGGCCGCCGCGAAGCCGAGGACGCCGAATCGCTGACGGCCGCCCTGACGCGGGAGGGGTTGCGGGACGTGCGCGCAAGCCGCGTCTTGACGCCGTTCGCCTTCATAGCGGGCCGCGTTTCACGACGCGACGTCGCGCTCTTCACGCGGCTGATGGCCGCGTTGATCGCCAGCACCGGAAGCCCGGCCGAGGCGCTCCGGCTCCTGCAACGCCTGACGCGCTCGCAGGGTTTGCGGACCGTCGTCCAGCAGCTCGCGCGGGACGTTCAGGCCGGGGTCTCGCTCGGCGACGCGCTCGAAAAACATCCCAAGGTCTTCAATCGCGTCTACGTGAGTACGGTGCGCGCCGGAGAGCGCACCGGGAAGCTCCGGGAGATGCTAGAACGCCTCGCCGCGTGGCTCTCCCGCAGCGATGCGATCCGCGCCAAAACGCAGAGTGCCATGGTGTACCCTGCAGCCGTGCTGGCGATGGCCCTCTGCACAGCCTGGTACATGCTGCGCAACATCGTTCCTACGTTCGCGGAGATCCTGGCGAGATCCCCCTTGCCGATCCCCCCTTCCACTAAGGTGCTGATCGGACTCTCGTCGCTCCTGCAGCACCATGGCGGGCTGGTCCTGGCCGCGCTGGCCGGATTCGGTTTCCTCGCAACGCGCATCAGCCGCGATCCCCGCGTGCAGGACTGGACCGGGGGACAAATCGCACGGCTGCCGCTCTTCGGCAATCTCATAAACGCGAGTGCGATGGCGAATTTCTGCGGAATGTTCGGCCTGATCCACGAAACCGGGATAGATGTCGTACAGGCTCTCACCATGGCGACGGAGACGATCCCCAGCTCGCGAATCGCACGCGGCGTCGCAGCAGCGATTCCCGAGGTCGCGCAGGGAGGTTCGATGTCCGGCGCGCTGGAGCGAACCGGCGTCGTGCCCGACCTCGTCCCGACGATCGCCGAAGTCGGGGAACGCACGGGAACGCTCTCGGAGCAGATGAGCCGAACCGGCACGGACTACTTCCGTGAGCACGAACAATTGGCGCAGCTCGCATCAACAGCAGCCGAGATCATCTTCATTTCGCTGGTCGCGGCAGGAATCGGGGCAATGGTGGTCACCCTCTGGATTCCCCTGTTCGAGAGCACGAGAGCCATGGGCCACTGAATCCGGCCAGCGCGGCCAGGAGCAGCGCGCCATGGTGCTGCAGAAGCGTCGAGAGTCCGATCAGCGTGGCGGAGCTTCGTGATGCTTGCGTCTAGCTGGAACGGCAAGCAATCTTCGGGGGTGTATGAAAGGAACATGATTGGTGAGTTCGATTCGACACCTGCCTGGCGGTTTCGCGACTCAAGGGCCTCCGAATGCGAACTGAATTCTGGATGGCGGGGCAGACCGATGAAGATCCGCTCCGGCTGAAGGAGTTTTTCGATGAGTTCCCAGCGCATCCTGGAAGGAGTGAATGCAGAGTAGCTCCAATTGCGAAAGGGTGCCAAACCAGAGGTGAACTCGCCGCGGGACCTCGTCCCTGTTAATTCTTCAACTGAGCGCTAAAGCTTCCCGGGAGCGTCGCAATGCCAATTCCGTGGATTCATGGCCTGAAAACGCGCACTGATGATGCAGTCGACCGCTTTGAGTGGCAGTATGTGGCTGCCCTGACCGGTCCAGGCAATTATGCGCATGTCCAACCATCAGAGCGTACCGAGGCTGCTGAGAGGGGTCTAGGTCTCTGTCGTTCGACGTACTGGTTCATTGGACGTGTCGCGTCTGCACGTGCGGGGGTGGTGTTCACATGTGCTTGTGATGGTACGTGTGAACCCGAACACAAGGGTGTGACGCCGTTTGACAGCGGTGGACTCTGGCACGGAGAAATGGTATTTGACCGTGAGCTGCCCGAACCCGAACGAAGAGGCGTGTTCGATCGCCATAACTGGTCGCTCGCAGGGTGGCAGGACCGTTTCCTCGGGTTCGCTCGGACCGCTTTTGTCGAACATGATCCACCCGATGGCTGGTGGCACGCCTACGTCCAAGGAAAGAAACCGACGACCGTTGTCGTAGATGAGCCATTCTCCACCGATCAACACCCACTTGCGTGGACTTGGGAGGGTCACTTATGCGTGGAGAGTGCTGGCTCGCTTCTGAATAGGGGAATCTGCTTCATGAGCGATGAGATGTATTTTCAGCTCCGGGACTGGCTCGATGATCCGGATCAGACAATCTCTTTCGAGAACGATTCGAGTCTCCTAACGGCGGCGCAGGATTGGGCCAGAAACCGAGCGAACTTCGAGTTTCCTCCGGTCTTTCAAACCGTGGTGGATCGAGTCGAACGGATGTTGAGCGAGGTCCAGTTCGATGACTAGCGCGGACACCGGCCTCGCGATCTGGGGCATAGACGCGCCCCTTCGCGGCACTGAGGGAGCGATTCTCGGGCTGCACCCCGCAGTCCTTCTAGAGGACGGAGCGGTCGCGGTCATTCGGAGACTCGGTTGGGATCCTGGAACCGAAGCATTTCTGGCGCGAGTCGGCACACCGGCGGTTGCGCGGAGAGAGATTACGGAACTCCAGTTCGTCGGCGGAGCGCAGCCGCGAATCTTGCCCCATCAACTCGTTGTGCTCATCGGCCCGACGTTCTGGAATGACCTCAACACAGTCTTGCCTACCGATGTGACGGCACTTCCGTCGCCGGTGTTCGAGATACACTCCGGCCATCGGATTGTGTTGTTGCCCGCCTTCGAGTACGAATCATTTGCACAGCGACTCGGGGTCAAGTGCCGCAAGGCATTCGATCGCGAATTGGTCGAGACGTCTCCGCCGGCATTGACCCCTCGGGCGTGTGCGGCAATTCGGTTGCTGGAGGGCAACGGCCATGCGCCGCGGCCTGCAAAGCAGCGCCGGCGACTCGTCGCCGCCCGACTAAGCGTTGACTTTGACAAGTACGAGCGTGTTCGAGACAGCATCATCGCCGACGAAGGAACGGACGAAGCTACTCTCATCGCCTGGGTGGACGGTTACCTCCGTGACCTTGGACACCACCAGATACTGATCGGTGCTGAGGCGACCGATGACCCGAGCTCTGCGGGAATGGTCGGCTCTCTTATCGGTTTCGAGTTCTATCAGCAAGAAATCGCACAAAGGCGGAGTGATGGTGATGTCCAGCCGAGATTTATGTGGGATAGGACACGCTGTGACGAGCTCCGTCACAATGTAGTGGGAATATACGGCGACGCACTTTCAGGCTCTTCGGGTCTGATTCTCGCCTCCGCGATGGCACTGCGGACCTCACAGAATGCCGTGCAGTGGGAGAATCGATTTGGGATCCGCAAAGCATATGATGCGCTCTCGACTCGAACCAGACTACATGCAGCGGCCGATCGCCTAGCCAGAACAATCCCGAAGGGCACGCGAACTCAGGTACAGTCGCTCACCATCGGAGTGTCCCAATTCCCCGAAGACCGCATCTTCGCCAAAATCGCAGAACTTGCTCTCAACGCGGTGGCACCAGGGGTTAAGGTCGCTAAGCAACGCATCGCCTATGGCGACCTCGCTGCTTTCAACGAATGCGATGCGTTGCTTCAGAATGAACTCTGCGTGCCGCCCGAACAACCGGATATCTGGCGCTCCGAGCCAATATTTCGGCACATCGGATATCACGCTTTTGTTTCGCGTAGATATCTCGTCGAGATTATCTCGGGCACCAACGAACTCCGTACCGACGGACTTCCTTCGGTTGTTCCGCCTGACATTCGCGACACTGCCGAAGCGCTGCTTTCCCTCCGAACATGGGAAGTGGACGATCGCGATGACGAGGATGACAGGCGCAAGCGAATAGGGCTCGCAGCCCGAGCGGGACTTCCGCTTTACGAAAACTCGGAGTACGAGAATATCAACAGGGCTCTCGAGGAATACATCGGTCCAATCCAGCCCGTCCGCCTCGAACCAGAAGCGTTTGCGGAGAGCCTCCGCGAGTTCTTGCAGGGAATGCGTGACGTGTACTGGGGCGGGTCCATTCATGCGCGGCTACTCCAGCGGATGTGGCCTGCGGGGAGAGAGGTGATCCCGATTCTAGGTCCGAAAGATTTTGCAGCATTGGTACTGCGATCCCCCGAGGGGACTCATGTCCGTGGAGCGGGATTTCCTGTAAACCAGTTGATGATGCGGCGCCAATCCGATCCCAACCTCGAAGCTTCGATCAATAGCTTCTATCGGGAGATTGCTCGTTTTATTTTGCAGACATGTCGCGCGGCCCAGAGGGGTAATCATGAGGCAATAGATTTTGTCTGTGCTCTGTGCATGTATCTCGCGCCCCGCGATGGGAGTGATAGCGAGACTGCATGGGCCTTTGTACCGGATTGGGAAACCATGATCCAGTTGCTCATCGAGGACAACGATATGGTGCTCGACGCTCCTCGTGCCGGTGGAGGCGGAATTCGCGAAGTGCGCGAAGAACCGGAAGGCGACAGTGGTGAGAAGGGACAGGCGGCTGGATGATCGAAATGCGGGCGGTCTCCGTCGATCTTTCGTCCCGTCCCATCCTGCGCGATGTCAACCTGCAGGTGAGCAGTGGCGAGTTGGTTGGCTTAGTTGGTCGTTCAGGCTCCGGAAAAAGCACATTGTTGAATCTTATCGCGGGCCTGTATACGCCGACGAGCGGAGAAATCAAGATTGATGGAGAGCCCGCGAGACCCGGATTGATACGTGGCGTCGTGTTCCAGGAGGAATCGTTGCTTGGCTGGTTGTCTGCCATCGACAACGTGCTGTTCACAGCTCGTAGCGAGGCAGCTTCGGGCGAGTGGGGAACCCTCCTTAAACAACTCGGGTTAGAAGACGCACGAGATGATTTGCCGAAGCAGCTCTCGACCGGGATGAGAAAGCGCGTGGAGCTCGCTCGAGCGCTCGCTGCGGACGCGATGTACCTGTTGGCGGACGAACCCTTTGGAACACTGGATGCCGTCACCCGGCGCGATCTATGGGCCCTGTGGAAGAACCTGCAGATCACGACACCCCGGACCGGCATCCTCTGCACACACGATCCGGAGGAGGCCGTGCGGCTGTGCACGGTAATCTACCCGCTGAAGGGGTCGCGACCAGCGACGACTGGTAAACCGATCCGGATTCCCGACAGGGTTACAGCCCTGGCGGTGGATTCAGCCGATCCTGAGATCACCCTGTTGCGGAACCGACTGCTGTCGGAGATCGCGTGAGGAGGAGGTGAAATGCGGGCTGCCAAAGGTACTCGACCGTTGGCGCAACGTTCGCTCGGCTCCTCAGGTGGGCGGTCAGTTTGGTCGCTGGCGGGGCCGCTTGCAACCCTCCTGCTCTGGTGGGCCGTCGCACGGCTCCGCCTAGTAAATCCCCTCCTACTCCCGAGCCCCGAACGCGTCATCCTGGCTGCGCAGGACATCGGGCCGCGAATCCTCGTTCATGTCGTGGCTACATTGCTGCGCATCCTGACCGGGTTCGTTCTGGGGTGCACGATCGGCGTATCCGTGGGCGTAGTAATGCAGTACAGTCGGCGTGCATATGTATTGTTGGATGGGATCATCGAAACTTTTCGGCCGGTGCCGCCCGTTGCCGCGGTTCCATTTTTCATCTTGATTTTTGGATTCTCCGAGCTGGGCAAGGTGGTGATTGTGACGATGGGAGTATCGCTCGTGATGGCCGTCACAACCGTCGAAGCGTTCGAGCGCGTCCCGCTTGGAATCATGCGATGGGGACTCATATCGGGACTTGACCGTCGGGTTCTCTTCAGACGAGTCCTTCTCCCGGCGGCGATCCCTGAGATGCGCGGAGGCGTCCGGATATCGCTCGCTCTCGCGATTACGCTCGTGATCGTGTCTGAATTTCTGGGTGCGACAGCGGGTGTTGGCTACCTGATCAGCGTTGCGAAAGTCACTCTCACCACCCCGACGTTACTCCTCGCGATGTTCGTTCTGGGGTGGCTCGGGTGGTTTCTGGACCGGGTTACGCGATTCCTGTTCAACCACTGGACTGCCTGGGATTCCCGCGCGGGAGGCGCACTGCTATGACGAAGAACCTCGGCCGGATTCTGCTCGTCGTAACTCTGGTAACTCCGCTTCTGGTCTCCTGTGATCGTGGAAAACCACCCACGAGGCGCCCGGCGACCGTCACCGTCGTCCGTTACGGCATCACGCCGTATCAGGACTCCGGGC
>Ga0070685_10000831_pt1 | contig 16807 bp, 12 predicted proteins | sample KBSS13LmetaG_FD_65651 | JGI IMG/M metagenome (GOLD analysis project Ga0070685, IMG submission 65651) | Switchgrass rhizosphere microbial communities from Kellogg Biological Station, Michigan, USA - KBS S1-3L metaG | ecosystem: Host-associated > Plants > Roots > Rhizosphere ...
GCCCTGAAGAAACCGCGTCTCCTGGGCGTTACGTTGGCGTTCAGCATACTCGGCCAGATCCTGTGCTCGGCAAGCGTCTGGGTCCTCGCGCAAGCCGCCGGGTTCCCGTTCGAATTCGCCAGCAGCCTTCTGCTCGTGCCCGTCGCCCTTCTGATCTCCATGGTTCCGATCACGATCGCCGGGTGGGGGCTGAGGGAGGGGGTGCTTGCCGCAGGATTTGTTCGCGCCGGCGCCACGCTGGAGGTGGGAGCGGCGGTTTCCGTGTTGTTCGGCCTGCTGCTGGCCGCGATTGGCCTCATCGGCGGCGTATCCCTTTGGATCGGCCGCCGGCGCATCGCGCCGCCCGCAGAGACAGCCGCCGATGCGGCAGCAGAGTAGGGCGCGCTTTGCGTTATGACTGGTTTTGGCGTACCGGATTTGAATGTTGAGTGCTGAGCGAAAAACCCAGGCACGCGAAGACCCGGCGGCGCCGCCCATGTCGCCGCGCAAGCAGGCGTTTCGGACGTTTTTCGACGCCTTCGCCCCGCGCAGCGAGGCCTGGAAACGGCGCAACTCCTACCTCTACAAGTCTGACTGGCGCTTCTTGAGATTCCTCGTGCCGGCGCAGGCGCGCGTGCTCGTGCTGGGATGCGGAACCGGGCGTGTGCTTGACGAGGTCAAACCTGCGTTCGGTGTCGGGATCGATATCAGCGAGCAGATGGTCGCCGAGTCCCGCAAGGCCTTTCCGCAATACCAGTTCCACGTCGGCGACGTCGAGAGCCTGAAATCCATCGCCTCCTTCCTCGGCGGGCCGTTCGATTACATCATCCTGCCAGACACGCTCGGCTATCTCGACGATGTGCAGGCCTGCCTGTCGCAGCTTCACGCCGTGTGCCATCCGGATTCCCGGATTGTGATCGCCGAGTATTCCCACCTGTGGGAGCCGGTGCTGCGTCTCGGCGAATGGATTGGCGCCAAGATGCGCCAGCCTTCGCTCAACTATGTCGGCGCCGCCGACGTCGAGAACCTGCTCGACCTTACGGATTTCGAACAGGTGAAGCGCGAGCGCCGGATGCTCTTCCCCTATTTCGCCTTGGGGCTGGGGCCGCTGATCAACAACACCATCGCGACGCTGCCCATCATCCAGACATTCTGCCTGCGCTACTACACCGTGGCACGCCCTGCCGCCCGTCCGGCGCGCGAGAATCTGTCGGCGACCGTGCTGATCCCCTGCCGCAACGAACGCGGCAATATCGAAAACGCGATCCTGCGCCTGCCGAAGTTCTGCGAGCGCCTGGAGATCGTGTTCGTCGAAGGCAATTCGTCCGATGACACTCATGCAGAATGCTTGCGCGTGAAAGAGGCATATGCAGCCTCGCACGACATCAAGGTCTACAAGCAGCCAGGCAAGGGCAAGGGCGACGCTGTACGCAAGGGGTTTGACGAGGCGCAGGGCGATGTACTGATCATCCTCGATGCGGACCTCACCGTACCCCCTGAAGACGTGCCGAAATTCTACGACGCGATCAATTCGGGCAAGGCGGACTTCGTGAATGGCACGCGGCTGGTCTATCCGCTTGAGAAGGACGCGATGCGCTTCCTCAACTATCTCGCCAACCGTGTGTTCGCCTTTATCCTGTCCTTCCTGCTCAACACGCGGCTGACCGACACGCTGTGCGGAACCAAGGTGCTGCGTCAGGCGGACTATAGGCGCGTCGTCGCGGGCCGGTCCTATTTCGGCGACTTCGATCCGTTCGGCGATTTCGATCTCATTTTCGGCGCCGCCAAGCTGAACCTTAGGGTTCTCGAAGTACCGGTGCGCTATCACGCGCGCACCTATGGCTCAACCCAGATTTCGCGCTTCCGCGACGGCTGGCAGCTCTTCAAGATGGTCGTCTTCGCCTTCATGAAAATGAAGGTGCACTAGATGCCGCCCGAAGCGGCCGCCGGTGTCGAATTGCATCCCGCTGCAGCGCCTGCCGTTGAGGCCTGGGCGAAAAAGCCGAGCCTTCGCGCTGTCTATGGCGGCTACTACGAAGCGATGGCCAGGCGCGTGCCCGAAGGCGGCAGGATCCTGGAGATCGGCGCAGGCACAGGGCACAGCCGCGATTTCTTCAAGGGCAGGGACGTGGTGCGGCTTGATATTCTTCCCGCGCCCTGGATCGACATCGTCGCAGACGCGCACGACCTCCCGCTGCCGCCGGCCAGTGTTGACGCCATCGTAATGCTCGATGTGCTGCACCATCTTGCCGATCCGCCGAAATTCTTCGAGGGCGTAGAGCGCGTGTTGAAGCCGGGCGGGCGCTGCATCATGATTGATCCGGCCATGAGCCCCATCGGCTGGTTCTTCTTCAGCGTTTTTCACCCCGAGCCGGTCGACATGAGCGCCAACCCCATGGTTCGCCAGACCTATGGCGAGACCAAGGATCCCTACGACTCCAACCAGGCCATCCCGGCGCTGCTTTTCAAGAAACGCATATATCGCCGCCAGTTCGAACAGAAGTTCCCCACCCTGCACATTGCAGAAACCAGAACCATGTCGCTGGTCGCCTACCCGCTATGCGGGGGCTTCCAGCCCTGGTCCCTGATCTCGGGCGGCGTGGCCAAGGCCCTTCTAAAGTTGGAATTGTTTCTCGAGCCCGTGCTTGCGCCGTTGATGGGCTTCCGCCTACTGGTTACGCTCGAAAAGGCTCGGGGACCTAAGGGATGAGAGCAATGCCTGATCAGCAGCTGCAACATTCAGCTCCGGTCAAGCGGCGACCCGCCGGCCACGGGATGTCCCGGTGAGTGAGGCCGACTCTTCCTCGGAGGCAACCGGCGTCCTGCGCTGGATGCGCAATTCTCTAAGATTCGCGCCGATTGCTGCGGCATTGTTCGTGATCCTCTGGCTCGCCCTAGAGATCGCGCATCCGACCTTTGAGATGCGCCTGGAGCCGAACGCGATCGGGCACTACGACGCCAATCGGTATGAGACGCCCGTCGTGCTCCGAAAATTCTACAGGGTCTTCTCCATCCCCTCGGATGGCCCTTCGAACATGTTCAATGCAGACATCGAAGTTTACGAGGATGGACTCCCGCTCGGACCGCCCCACTCGATGCATGACGACATCGCGAGCAAGGGCGGCGGGCGGTTTTCCTACTGGACGAAGCTGCTGATCTTCTCCAGCTCCGACAATTCTCCGCCCAACTCCAACGGGCGCGTCTACACGATCAAGACTCCGCTTGAACCGCATATTTTCATGCGGATGGCGGGGGCGTTGTGTGTTCTGTTTCTGGCGATCGTGGGCACGAACGCCCTGCATCGGCGCGCCGGATCAATTGAGTCCGTGACAGCTGGAGCGCCGACCCACGCGCTTCGTTCGGCAAGCCTCTCGATCCTGGGGTTATCCAGCCTGCTCATTGCCGGTTGGATTGCGCTGGAAGTCAGCGCGCCGGCGTTCAAGGCCAAGCTCGATCCGGCAGCGGTGCAGCAGGGCGGCGGAAGCCGGTACAGCGTCGATCTTCGGCCGTACGTGAAGCAGGGGCTATACAAGCTCCCATCAGACACCGGCGCATATCCGATGCGGTCTCCGGTCCTGCTGTACGAGAATGATCGCCGGCTTGGGCCCCGCCATGCCGCCCATCAGGATATCCAGAATGGCGGGAAGGGCGCCTACTCTCACTGGTATGACACTCTTACATTTTCGGCTTCCGACAACAGCGATCCGAGAGCAAACGGGCGCACTTACACTGCGGAAGGACGCTATGAGCCAGCCGGCTTTGTCCGGCTGGCGGGTTGGCTGGGGCTTTTGGGTCTAGCCATCGGTTGCATTGGAATGTCGGCCCGAAACACGAGCGGGCCCGAGCTTGCGCGTAAGGGCCTTGCGATACTGTTCGATGGCTCGGCGTCTTTTTCGCAGAAAGGGTGGCTTGTTGCGGGTCTCGCCGTGCTTTTTGCGGCCATACCCATTCTCGCATACCTGGGGATGCTGGCAAACGCCCACAGTTCGGGTCTCGTCCTGGGCGCTTATTTCCCCATCAGCGATGCTTCGGGCTACTGGGGATGCGCGAACGAATATCTGGAATACGGCGAGACCGATGTGTGGTGCCACCGTCGGCCGCTTTACTCGATGATGCTCGCGACGGTGACGATGTTGTCGGGGCGCAGCCTGGAAGCCGGGCTGATCCTGCAAGCTGCGCTGATGGGACTGTGCGCCTTTGTGTTTGCTCGCGAGGTCGCGCGCTGGCTCGGCGCTCTGCCGGCGCTGATCGCAAGTTTCATTATTCTCCAGTTTGCCTGGCCGAATGCGCTGGGTGTCACAATGACCGAGGTCGGCGGCCTTTGCGTGGGTCTGATTGCAGCCGCTGTCCTTCTCCGCGCAGCGGAGCAGAAATCGCTGCGCTTGGCTGTGCTGGGGGCCTTTATGTTTGGCCTCGGGGAAAATATCCGGCCAGGTGCGTTATTCGCTTTGCCTTTTCTGGTTGTGTGGGTCGCTACCCTGAAAGGCTTCGACATTCGGCGGATGGCTATGGGCGCTGTCGCCGCCGGCGCCGCGATCGCTGTCAGCTTCGGCATCCATTCGATTTATGTGTCGATCACCGGAGGTGATCCAGCGAACTCCTTTTCGAACACAGCGATGACGATCTATGGCTTTGCCCATGGCGGGAACTGGACGCTGCTCGTCAATGACCACCCAGAGCTGTTGTCAGAAACCAAGGCCGCGACGCAGGAGATTTATCGCCTCGCAATCGAGCAGATGAAGGCGCACCCCGACATCGCGTTCCACGGGATGGTGGACAACGTCTATCTCAACATCCAGCAGCAATGGACGAACCTTGCCTTTCCCGATCTTCCAGCCGTTCCTTTGTATTTCCTGGGCGGCCTCACCGCGTTGGCGGCCAGCTTGCGGTCGCAGCGGGCGCGGCTGGTGCTTGTTGTGATGGCCGGGGAAGCGATGTCCGCCGCCTTCATCGAGCGCGACGGTGGCGTCCGACTGTGGGCGGCAAGCGGGGGACTAGGTCATGTGATGCCTACCATGCTGATGCTATCTCTGGCTGGCCGTTGGCTGCTAGGGCTGCTGTTGAAATTCAAGGCGGCGTCCGCTGCGCCGTTGGAGAAACCCGTGCTGACGGCGCTGCCCGTGCGGGCGGCTGCAATCGCCTGCCTCTTCATCGCCGCGCCAGTGGCGCACGCCGTGCTTCTGCGTCCGGTCAAAGCGATTGACGCTACAGCCTGCGGCAACGGGCTTGTTCCCTATGTCATCGACCTTGATGAAATGGCGGTGATGACCGTCTCGGATGTCTATCGGGAGCCGATGCTGTTCCCGCACCGGATCTCTACCGACGATCTGCTCAAGAGTTTGGGCGATGTCGGCTGGTATCGCGACAGTGTCGCCAGGCTACACGATGTACGGGTGCTGCGAGGCGTAGTTGATGCACCCCGTTATGTAGGTTCACCTGGGTTCTACATTTCGGCAGCAACGCCCGCGCCTCAGCGCGGGCGTATCCTCGCCTGCGTGGATCAGACGCAACAGATTGAAGTAGCACAGGCGCCGTTCTGGAACGTCGTATCGGCCAAGCCGCTCTGACGAGCGCCTGCCAGCCGCTTCGGGCAACGCGAAGACGAATCTAGGCTGCGGTTGATGTCGCCGCGTGTGCTTCGTTGGCTGCCTTTTCGGCTTCAGCAGCAGCGCGTTTGGCCGCCATGAATTCCTTGACGCTCGTCGCCGGAGCGGGCGCACCGTCGCGAACGAAGAGGAATTCGGAGCAGGCCTGGCCGGTGTCCGCATTGGTCATGCTGAAGCCAAACTTTTTCAGGAAGTCGACAGTTTCCTGGTCGCCTGCGTATTCCATCGGCCAGCCGCCGAGCCAGTCGCGAATGTCCGCGAGCAGGTCCATGCCGCGCTGCGTCTTGTAGGTAATGGCGCGGTCGATGACTTCCTTCGCCCGCTTCCAGTCCTTCTGCATCATGAAGCGCCAGATGTACCAGTAGACCATCCGTTCTTTGCCGAGCGCGCTGGAGCGGTTGTATTTCTGCTTCACCTCGAGCCAGAATTCCTTCGACGGCTGGAAGTCGGCATCGCTGGAATAGAGCGCGATATAGAACTGGCCGCCGGGCGCCACGGTCGACTGGGCGTTCTCGATTGCCTGCCACATCTGCCCCGTATGGTGCAGCACGCCCCACGAATAGACGAAGCCCCATTTGCCGAGGCTGGCGACGTAATCCTTATTAAGAGCGTCTCCGCGCTCGATCTTCCAGTTCGACGGCTTGCCGGCCTTTTCCCAGAGCAGGGTCGTGGCCGCGACCGAATTTGCGTCGTAGTCAAAGCTGTGAATCTTGTTGGCGCCCGCCTGCCAGGCCGCCAGCGAATGCAGGCCGCTGCCGCAGCCGATATCGAGGAAATCGAGGCCCTTGGTGTCCGCGCGGTCGATGAATTTCAGGATGCGCTGCTTGGCAGTGTCGCAACGTTCCTGCGTGAAATTCTTCTTCACGAACCCATGCCAGTTACGGCCGAATTCGAAGCGCATCTCTTCATTATTGGACGTCATACGTACACCGAGACAGCCTGTTCTTCGGGGCTTCGGTAACAGCTTGAGAACAAGGGTCAATCGCCTCTCTGACAACTTTTCAGAGGCTAACCTTAGCCATTTTTCGCCGCTCCGCCGAATTCCGGAGGTGTAGCTGGGTATAATTTGCTGTAGCAGTCCAGCTTATTGAATAGAACCAGTAATGGCTTGCCCGTATGCTGAGGTATACTTTGTTCAGCCCAAGCAGTTGTGATCGAGGGACCTTCTTCTTGGAAGACGCAAAACCAGCCCGCGTCAGGAGACTTCACAACCCTGAATGGAATGCTGCCGACAATCTGGTCACCGCGTTGATCGCCCGTGGGATCTGGCCCGCCCCCTCGACCCGAATTCTCGGCTATGGCTGCTCGGATCCAACAGTCATCCAACGCCTGCGTGACTTGGGCTTTGTGGCCTACGGTTTCGACCTGGATCACGCCGCGCCGCCCAGCGATCTGATTTGTCGGCGGCAGAGCGCTCCGGACAGGACGAGCGCCGCGCACTCTTATTTGGCGCCAAGTATCTACTCGGCCCCGTTCGAGTCTGGATGGTTTAACGTCATATTTTCTACCTTTGAGATCAACTATGCGGTTCACCCCCAATTCTATCTCGCGGACGTGGCGCGCCTTTTGAAACCGGACGGCGTGTCACTGCACATATTCACGGAACGCGATTCCCTCATCGAGCCCCGCACCTTTGTTCCCTGGGGAACGCGGCTGCACGGCGGATTGTGGCTGTCGCTTTGGTCGCTGCTCGGCGTTCGCAATGAATGGCAACGAGGGATGTCGGCGATGAAGGTTGCAGAAAGCAACCGGGATTACCTCACGCGCATGATCAGCTATCCTTCGCGCGACCAGATATACCAGCAATGCCACCGGCTGTTTGAGGAGACCTCGTTCGATGCAGATGCATACAGCAGCAAGATGCCATTGGTCGGCCGCTTGCGAAGCATGCCGTGGTCCAAACCCTTTCACCATCTGGCGGCAAGCCGTCAGGTTGGTCTGGTGATCTGCACAAAACCGCGTCCTTCTGTAGTTGTCGAGCTGCCTCTGCCGCCCGCATCGGCTCCCGCACCTGTCACGGATTCAAAAACTCCAACTGAAGCAGAATCACAGCCTACTTATCTCTTCGAACGTAGCCCGGTTTTGATGGGCCAGGGAGACTCGAGCGGAAGAGATGCCGATCTTCGGGCCCTGGGATTCCAGGAGATCGGAACATTCTCGCGGGGACCACTTCCGCACACCATTGCGTTTCCAAAGATGCCGGAAGCAGCAGGCCTTTACGCGTTCGCCCTGGGCGTGGACGTTGTTTACGTTGGCGCCGCTCATGAAGGCCTTCAGGAGCACCTGTCGCTTTATCAGCAGAACGCACCCTTGTGCCGGCGGGTCGTCCGCAAGATCATGAACGAGCTTGAGCAGGGCAGGGCAGTTCGCATCTTCGCCTGCCCAATGGTTGACCGGCAGTGGAATGGTCTTCCGGTTAATGCAATCGCGGGCGCGGAGTTCGGAATAGCCACACGCTTCCGGCCGCCATGGAACATCGGCACAACAGTGGACAATCCCCAATGAGGCGGATGCATGAAAAGGGCTACAGCCTCGCCGATCATCTCCTGACAACGATCGCTCAAAGTGGATACCTGATCGAACCATGCGCGAAGATCCTGGATTTCGGATGCGGCGCGGGCGGGCTGACCTACGAATTCCGAGACCGCCAGTTCGACGGCTGGGGATTCGATATTCACAATCGTGTCGATTATCGCTCGCCCGGGGACGAACAGTATTTTCGTTTTCCAGCTCATCGAGGCTCGGATACGTCCAACGCCGTTGTCGAGAATTTCCATCTGCCGTTCGATGACGAGACATTCGACGTCCTGGTATCGACATCTGTTCTAGAACACGTGATCGATCTGCCGCCGGTGGAAAGCGAGATGGCGCGCGTGCTCAAGCCAGACGGGATCATGCTCCATCTCTACCCGCGACGATCCATTCTCGTTGAGCCGCACATGTACATCCCGCTCGGCGGGCGGATCCAGAATCGCGCATATTTTCAGTTCTGGGCGATGATGGGTGTCCGCAACGAATTCCAGGCAGGCATGAGCGCCGGGGAGCGGGCAGCGAACAACATGATCTACGCCCGTACCGGGCTGAAATACCTGAAAGGGCGCGAGATGATCGGTATTTTCAGCCGTCACTTCGCGACGCTTCACAACGTCGAAGGGCACTATTATCGCAGCTCGCCCAAGTTCAATTTCTGGAAGGCGCTTGGGAAAGCGATCGGCGATGAGAATCCGTACCGCGCCTTTTCGATGCAGCAACGGCTCATCTGCCTTCTCGCAGCGGACAAGAAGCCGGCTGCGCTCTAGCGCTCCCGTTTTTTCTGCTGCTAAGCCGATACCTGGAGTTTCGGCTTCCTTTGCTCGACGGCCTGACCATAGGCATCGATCGTTTCGTCGATCATCCGGGCTACCCCAAATGCCTCGCGGGCGTGCTGGCGAGCGCGTTGCGACATCGCCTTCAGACGGGAGCGGTCTTCCAAAAGTTCAAGCACGGCGTCAGCGAGCTTCTCGGCGGTGGCGTTCTTCACACCAATGCCGGTCTCGCCTTCGGCATAAGTTTCCACCATGCCCCCGACAGCGGTGCACACGACAGGAAGGCCCGCAGACTGGGCCTCGACCAGGACGTTCGGTAGGCCCTCCATGCGTGAGGCGAGCACAAAACAATCCATGGCAGACAGCGCGTCCCAGTTCTCCATGACAAGGCCGGGCAGTCGTATGATTTCTTCGAGACCCTGCGCGGCGACATAGGCTCGCATTTCCTCGAGGTCCACTCCGCCGCCGCAAAACACGAAGCGTATCTCCGGGCGCCGGCGGTGAATCTGGATCGCCATGTCAATGGCAAGCTTCGGACGTTTTTCTTCGGAGAAGCGCAGGATGCTGCCGACGACCAAAGCGTCTTGCGGTAAGCCAAACCGTTCGCGCATCGGCCCGCGAGCCGGAGAATCATCCTTTTCGGGAAACTCGAAGCCGTTGTGAATCACGCGGATCGAGCCCGCCGGCCTGCCGATCCACTTCTCGTAGTCGGTGGCGCCCGCCTGGCTGTTGTTGAGTTGCACCACATGCTGGCCTTTGAGCAGGGCGCGATAGCCAGGCCGCATATAGGGCTGGAAGATAAGGAAATGGTTCGGCGCAACGGAGCGGCCGCTCAAAAGAATTCCAGGCGCTCCAACGAGCCTTGCAGCGGTGCCGCACAGGACGCTGGTATAGTCCATCCAGCAATGCACCACGGCAGGACGGAGTTTCCTAATTGTCGAAGCGTAGCGGACAATTTCACGGTAGATGTCGCCGAACCGCAACGAGCCGAATTTCTCGTCGAAGAATTTCGCCGCGGCGGCGATTTCGGGAATTTGCCATTCTGGCGGATTAGACTCCAGCAGCACCGCCTTCGCGCCGGCGCTCTCCACGACGGGCTTGAAGAAGTCAGAGGGGGCGTTAAGAAAGCTGCAGACAACATGGGCGTCATAGGTGCCGGAGCGTTGTATGCCTGCAGCCGAAAGAGCGGCCTGCCGTTCGGCCCCCCCCGGCCCGAGGCCGCCCAGCGCCAGCATCGCGCGATTGTCCTTGAAGTCCCAAGAATTGAGCCGCAGCGCGTCGCCGGTCATCTGGTAGACCAGATTGTAAGCCTCCTCGAAGCTCTCGGACCCCACGCGCGGTGCAGCCAGCGGCAAGTCCATGCGCTCGTCGAGCGAAACCGTGACCTCGAGATCCTCGACAATCTTGCCGTAGAGATCGGTGGTGACAATGCGCTCGAAGCCCTTGAGGCGCGCTTCGAGCAGAAGGGCAGCCCCGACACGATGCAGCGGGTCAACGCCCGCGATCAGCAGGTTCGGCGTATTGCCCCGGCGCAGAAAGATACGCCCCCTCGGCCGGTCCACCCACCAGCCGGCGCAGGTCGGCTCGATGCACGCAACTTCGGACGAGTCGACGATCAAGGAGTTCAGCAGCCCTTCCGCCATCAGATTGCGCGCAATGCGGTCGGGAAGTTCAAAAGGTGTCGCCAACGCGACCGACGTGTCACGAAAATAGGAGAGCGCGGGGCGCAGCATCCCCTCAAAGTCGAACATTTAAACCCCCGGCAGCCTGTGCCCAGCTCTTTATGCCCAGCCTTTGTAGGCCGTGTGCGATGCGTCAGACATCACTCCTTTTAATAACAACTGTCGAGATCGCCTTTCAGGTAAGCGTCTCCAGACTGATGCAAGTTAGATGTGGTGTGAGAGGAAACGGAACGCCCGGTTGCTCGCAGGAAAGCCCTTGCGTGCTGTTTTAGGTGTTTGCACCCGACTTCCGACATTGAGAGACCGGGAATGCACACCCAATTGCCTTGGATCGTCTATGGGGTTGATTTAACATAGCTTTTCCAATTATTCGCGGCTAGGTGCTTTTCGGAGTTGGACCATTCTGTCGCCAGTGATTGCATTGCCAATGAACGACGAGTGGGGTAGTCGCACTCGTCTTGATAGACCTGCGAAGCAGGCGATCGAGCGCGGGAGACGAAGTGTGATGCATGAGCTCGTGCAGCTTGTGTTGGGCATCACACGCAAGACCTTCCATGACCTTGGGGGCCCTCTTTAGTAGCTGTGAGGACGCGTGGGCGTTGCAAAATTGAGTGACACTGTGGCTGCCAAGAAGCTGCCGGTCGAGTGCCCTGTCTGTGACGGGAAGAAGTCGGCAATTCTTTATGAGCCGTGGGTCGACATCGACGATCCGGTGCAGCTCTATGGCGCCGCCTCCGGCGTCCAGGGCACGCAGACACTTGTCACGTGCACGGACTGCGGGATGATTTTCGAGAATCCGCGCTATCCGGAATCGGTCATCATCCAGGGTTACATGTCCAGCGACGAAGCCGGGCATGACAGCCAGCGCTCCATGCGCGTGGCTAGCTTCTACAACGCGCTGAAAGCCAATCGCGCTAACCTTCCCAAGCCCGGCGCCAAGGTGCTCGACATCGGCACAGCCGGCGGCGCATATCTCGAGGCAGCGGCCAAGTTCGGTTACGATGCGTGGGGCATGGAGCCCTCGCAGATGCTCGTCGCCGAGGGCAAGAAGCGCGGTCTCAAGATCGAACAGGGGACGATCGACAAACACAAGTTCGAGCCGGGCACCTTCGACATGGTTTCGCTGTGGGACGTGTTGGAGCACGTCGTCGACGCCAAGGCATGCCTGCGTGAGTGCCGCCGCCTTCTGAAGCCTGACGGCACGCTGCTGATCAACTATCCAGATATCGGAACCTGGCAGGCCAAGATGGCCGGCAAGAAGTTCTGGTGGATCCTGTCGGTCCATATTCACCATTTCGACCACAAGAGCATCGAGGAAATCTGCAAGCGCACCGGCTTCAAGGTGATCGCGCAGAAGCCCTACTGGCAGACGCTGGAGTTCGGCTATCTCGAAGGCATGGCGGCGCATCTCAAGGTTCCGCTGGCCGGTCTGGCGCACAAGCTGACCCCGGGCTTCATCCAGCGAATTCCATTGCCCTACTACGCCAGTCAGACAACGGCGATCGCGAGGCTTTCGTGAAATCCGTTCATGTGTTGGGCGGGGGCCCGGCCGGACTCGCCGCCGTGCACGGCATGGCGCTCGACCGCAAAATCCGGTTCCAGCTTTATGAGCGCGGGCCGAGCCTCGGCGGCCTGGCCCAGACGGTCGTTTGGCAAGGCGTGGGCGCGCACGACCTCGGCCCGCACAAGATCTTCACGCTCGACAAAGGTCTCGAGCGTCGCGTCGAATCGCTGTTGACGCCGGACGACTGGCTGACGCGCGACAAGGTCAGCAAGATCTACATGAACGGCAAATTTCTGCCCTATCCGCCGTCGCCGCTCTCGCTCTCGGGTGTGTTCGGCATAGGCAAGTTCGCAGGCATGGTCTGGGATTACGGCTGGGCGCAGCTGGCCTCTTTCGTGCCGGGCCGCGCTCCGCCCAAGACCTTCGAGCAGGATCTGCGTCGTCGCGTCGGCAGATCCCTGCTCGACATGCTGTTCGCCCCAATCGCGCGCAAACTATGGGGCGAGCCATCCGATCTCGACGTCAAGCTGTCGCAAGGCCGGGTGCAGACGCCATCACCGTTCGAGCTGATCGGCCGCGTGCTCGGCATCAAGGGCACGAGCGAGTTCGAGGCACTGACCTTCCGCTATCCCAAGGGTGGGTTGCAGCGCCTGTGGCAGGCGATCGAGCAGCAGTCTTCGTCTGGCGGTAGTTTCCACCGCAATTCCGACGTGCAGCGTATTGAGGTCGCCGACGGCCGTGTCACCGCCATCCGGGTTGTCGACAAGGCCACGGGCCAGGAAACGCGGCACGAGGTCGGGCCCGACGATTTCGTCGCTTCGACCCTGCCGCTCGGCCTCCTTCCGCGCCTGATGCCGGACGTGGTCGGCCCGGAAGAGGCCAAGCTGATCAACGACGTCTTGCGCCTCAACGATCTTCTACTCGTCTTCCTGCACTATCCAAAACCGTCGTTGTTCGACGATTCCTGGGTTTTTGTGCCCGATCCGGACATCGCCTTCCACCGCATCAGCGAACAGGAATCCTTCGATCCCGGAATGACGCCCAACGGCACCATCGTGTGCTGCGAACTGATGAGCGGACCGCACCGTCCGCTGGCGGAAAAGTCCGACGACGAGCTCATCGAGATGGCCAAGGCCGGCGTCGCCAAGATGGGCTACGCCAGCGAGCAACCGGCACATGCGCGGGTAATCCGCCTGCCGCGCTCCTACCCGGTATTCCGCCCGGGTTACCAGGAGGCGCTGGACAAGGTGCTATCCCGGCTGGACACGGTCAAAAACTTTCGCACCATCGGCCGGCAAGGCGCGTTCAACTATATCGGAACGCTCGACGCGATGGACATCGGTTATGGCTTCGCGCGATGGCTTGGCGCCGGGGAAGAGGCCTGGACCAAGGAGCGCGCTCGAACGAGTCACTATGACGTTCTGGACTAGACATGCCGGGCTTTACGCTCATCTCGCCAAGGATCGCTGTCCAGAAAGGTGACTTTCTCGGTTCGGGCGTTCCCTACTGGCCGCTGGAGCTGGCGACGCTGGCGGGTTTCCTGCGTGATGCGGGGCAGACGCCGGAGGTGATCGATCTCCTTGGTGAGTACCCGGGCCGCTTCGAGCACCGCGACGACCACTATCTCCAGGGGCAAAGCATCAACGCACATCTTGCTTCGGCCGCGGTGCGCGAGGCGAAGGTCTTCGTGCTGTACGCCATGTCCTATATGTCTCATGGCGAACTTCTCGAGATCACCCGCACGCTGCGCCGGGCAAGACCGGATGCGCGCATCGCCGTTCTGGAAAACTCGCAAGCGGTGACGGCGTATTCACTGCCGCGCCTCGCGCCGGATTTCTTTGAGGCGGGCGCCGACACGCTGATTTGCGGTGAGGCCTATTTCAATTGGCCGGAGATCGAGGCCCACCTTGCCGGCAATGGTCCGGTGCCGAACAATGTGATTGTTCCCGGCGGATCGACCAAGGTCGAACGGCGCTACGTGAAGAAGGAAGGCAAGTATCCGATCCCCGCGTGGGAGCTGTTCAAGGTTAGCGGCTATTTCCAGCTGCCCTATGCGCATGGGCCTAAGACGCCGAAATTTCTTCCGATCCTGACTTCGCGCGGTTGTCCGTATCCGTGCGACTTCTGCGTGGTCCCTGAGACCAACGACCGCCGTTGGCGCGAGCGCGCCGCCTCCGACGTTGTGGACGAGATGATCACGCTGCGCGACCGTTTCGGCGTGCGTGACTTCCAGATGGAAGACCTCAACCCTACCGTGCGCCACGAACGGTTCGACGAGATCTGCGAGCTCCTGATCGCGCGCAAGGCCAATGTGCGTTTCTACATCGTCAGCGGCACAAAGGCAGAGACGGTGCCGATCGCGCAGGTGCCGCTGCTAGCCAAGGCCGGCTGCCGCTACATCTCGATCAGCCCGGAATCCGGCAGCCGCAGCTTGATGAAAATCATTGGCAAGCCGTTCAACTACCAACACGGGCTGCAGCTGGTGAAGGCCTGCCGCCAGTATGGCATCCGTACGCAGGCGTGTTTCCTGGTCGGTCATCCCAGCGAAACGGAGGAGGACTTCGTCTCTTCCAGCGATTACCTGGCGCGTATGGTGCGCGAAGGGGTGGACGAGGTGGCGGTATTCGTCGTGGCGCCCTTCGCGGGCAGCGCACTTTACGCGCATAGCCGCATCGGCATGACGGACAGCAAGGCGCTGCCGAGCTTCTCACCGAAGGGGCGGAAGGACTATGCCGATGTCGAGCGGCGGCGTTCCGCGCTTGTGCGCACCTTCTTTGTCGAAAAGCTGAAACGCGGGCTGGACCTGTGGTTCCAGGGCCTTCGCGCGGTGTTCGGCATTCCGCAGACGAAGATGGAAAACCTGCCGCGGCGGGTTCTCTACATCGTCTGGCATTCGGTGTGGGCGAAGCCGGCCGGGGTTCGGCCGGGCGCATCTTAGGTCTTGGATTGCGCGCTCTGGCCCCAGCGCGCTGCTTTGAGTTCCAGCAACAGCCACACCAGCACAAGCGCCAGCAGCCCCACCGTCGAGAAGATCAGAACCGGCAGGTTGGTGTGCCGCAGCAATTCGTCGAGCGAGGTGAAGCTCTCAACGCCGGGCAGGGATGCGCCAACAGCAGCATAGGCCAGCGGCCGGATCCATCCGGTCGCCAGGGTTCCCAGAATCTGGTCGCGCGAGTTGACGCCCATCTGGCGAGCAAGGAAGGCGATCACTGCGCTTGGGAAGATCGGCACAAGGCGCAGCACGGCGGTCAGCAGGATCGGCCGCGCCTGGGTGCGCTGCAAGAAATTGGCGATGTAGCGGCGGACAGGCGCGTTGCCGCCCTTGTTTGCCGCACGGGCATGTAGGCGCTCCAGGATCGGAAAGCCCGACGCCAAGTGGACCAGAAAGCTGGCCGCCAGCATTGCGACAAAGAACACCGGGGCAGCAAGGTATCCCAGCACATAGCCGCCTGCGAGCATGGTCAGCGACCCCGCGGGCACGACGAGACAGAGGCAGAGGAAGCACCAGACGAAGTAGAGCCCCGCGGCCTGCCAGGGATTGGCTGCGCTCCACTCCAGGACGCCTTTGAGCACGCCGATGAACGTGTCCGCTCGGAACGCCAGCGACATGGCGATGATCGCCCCGACGGAGAGCACGGCGAGCAGGAGCAGCGACAGCCAGCCCCGCTTCTGCAACGTTTTCTGAGCCCCTGCGTCCATGCGGACTTGTGTCACAAATGACATGGCCGAGAAAGAGAGCGTCTCAGGCGGATTGAGCTTGCAAAACTTGAATGTTAGCAGGCGTCTCAGACCAGTTGCCGGAGTGCGGATGGGGACGAGTGGCGTTTCAGGGAAAGCGGAGGCAGGCGCCGGTGAGCGCACGCTCCTGATCCTGCCGTGTTTCAACGAAGCTGGCGCGATCGGCGGGCTCCTATCGGAAGTTCAGAAGGTCTGTCCCTCGCACGTGACAATCGTCATCGACGACTGTTCGACCGACCAGACATCCGAAATCGCCGGCGCCTTGAGCAAGGTGGCGAGGTTGTCGCAGAACCTCGGCATCGGCGGAGCGGTGCAGACCGGCATCCGCTATGCGCGCCTGCAGAATTTCGACTTCTGTATCCAGATCGACGGTGATGGCCAGCATCGGCCTGACCAGATCGCCAAGCTGTTCGAGGCGTACCGCAAGCAGCCCAGTAACATCACGATCGGCAGCCGCTATCTCGACGGACAGGGTTTCCAGTCGACACTGGCGCGGCGCATGGGCGCCCGGCTGATCTCATGGGCTCTGAAGTCGGCCTTCGGCAGGACCGTCACCGATCCGACCAGCGGCATGCGGATGATGGACAAGACTGCGATCCGCTTTTTCGCCGATCACTATCCGCACGATTTTCCTGAGCCGATCTCCCTGGCCCGCGCTTTCCGCAATGGCTTCACGGTTACGGAGGCGCCAGTCGTCATGCGCTCGCGCGAGCATGGCAGCAGTTCCATCCTTGGCGTGAAGACGTTGCTCTACATGATCCGCGTGGTGTCCTACATCTTCATCGCCCGCATCGAGAGAAAGCGCCCAACCCGGAGCCCCGCATGATCTCTGAGAATCCCTCGCTGCAGACGCAGATCCTTGTGATTGCATTCGCGGCCATCTATCTCCTCCACCTCTGGCGGCGGATGCGTCAGACGCGCATCGATCTCTACGACTTCCTGCTGCTGTCCATGGTGGCGATCCTGCCGGCGGCGGTTCTCGCGATCCCGCAT
>Ga0070685_10000832_pt1 | contig 16796 bp, 14 predicted proteins | sample KBSS13LmetaG_FD_65651 | JGI IMG/M metagenome (GOLD analysis project Ga0070685, IMG submission 65651) | Switchgrass rhizosphere microbial communities from Kellogg Biological Station, Michigan, USA - KBS S1-3L metaG | ecosystem: Host-associated > Plants > Roots > Rhizosphere ...
TCTGTCCGAAAAAACTTTACGGCACCGATTCATAAGATCGCGTCGATCATGGCCTGCTCACGCAGGTTCTCTTTTCTGCATAACTCCAATCAAATTTCCCGGATCCATGCGCAAATATTCAACAGTAGCCGCGATATCGGACATCGCGGCAGCAACGCGGCGCATGCCGCTTGTCGGCGTTCTCGGCTGGCAGGATGTTCGTCAGCGTTACCGGCGGTCCGCGCTCGGCCCGCTGTGGCTGACCATCAGCATGGGCGTGATGATCGCGACCATCGGCATCGTCTTCGGCTCGCTTTTCAACAGTCCGATGACGGAGTTTCTGCCTTCGCTGGCCAGCGGCATCATCCTGTGGGGCTTCATATCGACGGTCGTCAACGAAGGCTGTACCAGCTTCATTGCCTCCGACGCGATCATCCGGCAGCTGCCGATTCCGCTGTTCGTGCACGTGCTCCGCATGGCATGGCGGAACATGATCATCCTCGGGCACAATCTCGTGATTTTGCCGATCGTCTTCGTGGCGGTCGGGAAATCCGTGCATCCCGTTGTGTTCGAATCCATCGTCGGATTCGCGCTGCTGCTGGTCAATCTTCTTTGGGTGTCGCTGATCCTGGGTGCGGCGTGTGCGCGCTTTCGCGATCTATCTCAAATCGTGGCCAGCGTCTTGCAGGTCGTGTTCTATTTGACGCCTATCATGTGGATGCCGCGCAGTCTTCCATCGAACGTGTCCGTCTACCTATTGGATTTCAACCCGGCTTATCACTTGCTGGAAATTGTTCGTGCACCCTTACTAGGCTATGCGCCAAGTGCCTTGAACTGGACTGTGTCGGCTGCGCTGGGGGTACTCGGATGGGCAGCAGCTCTGATCTTCTATAGCCGATTCCGCCGACGCATTGCTTACTGGCTATGACGAAGCAATACCCGTCATCCCAACTAACTTCGCTCGAATGCATGTGACGCCATGGCACTCATTGAATTTGAAAATGCGACTGTCGAATTTGCGATCTATAACGCGACGGGGCGTTCGCTGAAGAAGCAGCTCCTCCAGATGGCTACGGGCGGGCAGATTGGCTCGGACGAGCGTGGCCGTGTTGTCGTGCGCGCGCTTGAGGACCTGTCGTTCTCCCTGCACAGCGGCGACAGAGTCGGACTGCTCGGCCATAACGGGGCGGGCAAGAGCACCCTGCTTCGCGTGCTGAGCGGCGTCTACGAGCCATCGTCCGGAAGTGCGCTCATCGAAGGAAAGGTCGGTTCGCTCATCGATATTTCGCTTGGCATCGATCATGAGGCCACCGGGCGTGAAAACATTTACACGCGCGGTGCGCTGCTCGGCATGACACGCGCAACCATGAGGCAGCACATCGACGAGATCATCGAGTTCTCCGAGCTCGGCCAGTTCATCGACATGCCGCTGCGCACGTATTCGACGGGCATGCACCTGCGTCTTGTCTTTGCCGTTTCGACCATTCTTCGCCCCGATATCTTGCTCATGGACGAATGGCTTTCGGTCGGCGATGAGGGCTTCAGGCATCGTGCGGAGGCGCGACTCAGAAGCATGGTGGAGGCTACGAAGATTCTGGTTCTCGCGTCGCATTCGCGAGAATTGATCATGAATACTTGCAACCGCGTCATATGGCTGGAACACGGCAGGATCCGCATGATGGGCGCCCCCGCGATGGTGATGGAGGCCTATTTCGGACGCGCGCCAGACGAGCTTCAGGCCGCTTGAGCGACGAGTGAAACGATCGAGGTTCGGGTGCCTTAGTTGAGCTTGTACTGCGGGACGATAGAATGTCAGGCTCTGTTGCTGCAGTCATCCCATCATGAAGTGTTTCAAGGCCTATGACATTCGCGGGCGCGTGCCCGATGAACTCAACGAAGGGATTGCCTATCGGCTCGGGCGCGCATTCGCTCGTACTGTCGGCGAGGGCGCCGTCGTCGTCGGGTTTGATATACGCCGCGATAGCCCGGCTTTCGCCGAAGCCATCATCCGAGGGCTGAATGACGAGGGCCGCGACGCGATCGACATCGGCCTGTGTGGCACCGAGGAAGTGTACTTCCAGACGTTCCATCGAAAAGTGGCGGGCGGCATCATGGTGACCGCGAGCCATAATCCCATCGACTACAACGGCATGAAGCTGGTTCGTGAAGGCTCGCGACCGATAAGTGGCGACACGGGATTGCGCGATATCGAGAGGCTGGTGGAGGCCAATGATTTTGGGGAGCCACTGGCTGCGAGGGGTTTAATTGTCCGCGAACATCAGAAGAGTGCCTATATCCAACACTTGCTGGGCTACGTTGATCCGCAGGCCATACGGCCCCTCAAGGTGGTCGTCAACGCAGGTAATGGCGGCGCTGGCGGTGTGATTGATCTGCTGGAAGCGCATCTGCCGCTGCAGTTCGTGAGGATCAATCACGAGCCGGATGGCAGTTTTCCCAACGGCATCCCCAATCCGTTGTTGCCTGAAAATCGTGCTGCCACAGCGGACGCTGTCGTCCGGCATGGCGCTGATTTTGGCATCGCATGGGATGGTGATTTTGACCGTTGCTTCTTCTTCGACGCCAAGGGCAAATTCATCGAGGGCTATTACATCGTTGGCTTGCTTGCCGCTCAGTTACTTCAACGTCATCCCGGCGCCAAGGTTATTCATGATCCGCGCTTGACGTGGAACACCATCGATATGGTTCGGCAAGCTGGCGGTGTGCCTGTCGAAAGCAAGACGGGACATGCTTTCATCAAGGAGCGCATGCGCGCCGAGGACGCCATTTACGGCGGCGAGATGAGTGCCCATCATTACTTTCGCGAGTTTGCGTACTGCGATTCGGGCATGATCCCTTGGTTGCTGGTGGCCGACCGGGTTTCCAGGACTCGCATGCCGCTGGCCGAGATGCTGGCAGGGCGCATGGTTGCTTATCCGTGCAGCGGCGAGCTCAATTTCGTAGTGTCGGATGCCAAGGCCGTCGTGGCTAAAGTACTGCAGCACTTCAGTGCCCAGCAACCGTCGCTCGATCACGTGGATGGGGTGAGTGCAGATTTTGGCGGCTGGCGTTTCAATCTCCGTTCGTCCAACACGGAGCCGTTGCTGCGTCTCAACGTCGAGTCACGCGGTGATGCCGAGCTCATGGAAGCTAAGACACGAGAGCTGTCCGATCTGATACGCGGCTAAGCAAAAGGGCTCCAAGGAGCCCTTTGTCATACATCGAGCTGCAGCGTATTTGCTTGCGGAGAGGTATCGCTACGCGCGACCGTAAACGTCGTCGTAGCGAACGATGTCATCTTCGCCGAGGTAGCTGCCCGATTGCACCTCGATCAGTTCCACTGGCACTTTGCCCGGGTTGCGCAGACGATGTTTGCTTCCCAGGGGAAGGTAGGTGCTTTGATTCTCCGCAAGCAGAAACACCTTGTCATCGCAGGTGACTTCGGCGACACCCTTGACCACGATCCAGTGCTCGGCCCGGTGATGGTGCATCTGCAGGCTCAGTGCGGCGCCGGGCTTGACCACGATACGCTTCACCTGAAAGCGGTCACCGCTTTCGAGCGAGTCGTACATGCCCCATGGTCGATGGACAACGCGATGCAAGTCGTGTTCGGTGCGGCCGGCGGCCTTCAGCGCCTCGACGATTTTCTTCACGTCCTGTGAAGCATCGCGGCGTGCCACGAGGGTGGCATCGGGCGTAGTTACGACGACGATATCTTCCAGGCCTACCGTGGCCACCAGATGGCGGTCATGCGAGCGGACAAGGCTGCCCCTGGTATCGATTGCGATGACATCGCCTTCGAGATGGTTGCCCTCGGCATCCTTCTCCGCCGCCAGCCAGAGCGCATCCCATGAGCCGATATCGGACCAATGGCAAGCGACCGGAACGACAGCGGCGCGTGCAGTCTTCTCCATCACCGCATAGTCGATGGAGTCGCTTGGTGCCGACGCGAAAGCTTCCGCTTGAAGCCGGATAAAGTCCAAGTCGCTGTTGGCCTTGTCGAATGCCTCGCGGGCGGCTGCAAGCATGACGGGAGCATGGATGCCAAGCTCGGCCAGGTATGTGGAGGCGCGAAACATGAACATGCCAGAGTTCCAGTCATACTCGCCGCTGGTCACATAGGCTTGCGCAACATCGAGCTGGGGCTTTTCCACAAACTGCTGGACCTGGAATGTCTCATTCTCCAGCCCCGCACCTCGACGGATGTAGCCAAAGCCAGTCTCCGGCCGGTCCGGACGAATACCAAACGTCACCAGCCAGCCTTGCTCCGCCAGCGGCCGGGCCTTGGCCACGGCATCGCCGAATGCTGCGTCGTCCCCGATCAGGTGATCGGCCGGCAGCACCAGCAGAATGGCGTCGGCATGCTTCGCCTGGGCTTGTAACGCGCCCACGGCGATAGCAGGGGCGGTGTTGCGGGCGACCGGTTCCAGCAGGATGCTGGCATCGGAAACCTGCAACTGCTGAAGCTGCTCCGCTGCCAGGAAACGATGATCATCGCTGGCTACCACCACCGGCGCGCTAGCGTCGGGGAGGCGCATTGCGCGCTTGACGGTTTGCTGGAATAGCGTGTTGCTGCCGGCAAGCGAGAGGAATTGTTTCGGCAGATTTTTTCGGGAGATGGGCCACAGCCGCGTTCCGCTGCCACCGCTGAGAATGACTGGAATAAGCATGGACGATCAGCTGCCAGTAGAGGACAAAACGTCGAGCGTACGGTCCAGACCAACCTGCCAGTCCGGCAGGGGATGATTGAAGGTACGTGCGAAACGAGAGTTGTCGAGTACCGAATACGCCGGTCGTTTGGCCGGCGTTGGAAACTCGCTGCTGCTAATGGCATGCACCACGGGAGCCCGAGGCAACAAACCCCGTTGGGCTGCGCGCTCAAGAATGGCGGAGGCAAAACCGTGCCAACTGGTCTGGCCGCTGGCGGTCAGGTGGTAAGTCCCCTCAAGCCCGGCACGAGTCGCTGTATCGCTGGCCAGCCACAGATCGATGGCGGCCAAGCTACCCTCAACGATCAGGGTGGTGTCCGTGGGGCTGCCGATCTGGTCGGCCACGACCCGCAACTCGTCCCGCTCGCCACCCAGGCGTAGCATGGTACGTAGAAAATTCTGGCCGACCGGCGAATACACCCAGGCGGTACGGAAATTGAAGTGGGCAGCGCCGCTGGCAGCAAGGGCCTCTTCGCCCGCCAGTTTGCTGCGGCCATAGGCGCCGGCGGGCGCGACGGCTGCCTCTTCCTGATACGGGGTGCTGGCATCGCCAGCGAACACATAGTCGGTCGAGTAATGGACGACCAGCGCTCCGTGCGACTTGGCCCAGCGGGCGAGAGCGCTCACGGCCTCCGCATTGATGCCCGTAGCGACGGCCTCTTCCTTTTCGGCACGATCCACCGCGGTATAGGCGGCGGCATTGACGATAACATCCGGCTGCTCGCCATTGAGCATTACCAGGAGGTCGTTCGGCGCGGAAAGATCGGCAACGACACCTTGGCCGCCATCGACGAGGTTGCCGTCACGGCTGGCGGCAACCAGCGTTCCCCGGGCTGCCAGGCCGCCGTGAGAAAGAAAACTGCGACCAAGCTGGCCATTTGCGCCAAGCAGCAGGATCTTCAAGCTTCGTACTCCGGCAGACGATGCTGCGGCACATCGGCAAGCAGCGGCGCTTTACTGTCCTTGTCCGAAAGGAGGGGGCTGCTGATGGGCCAGTCGATCCCGATGGCCGGATCGTCCCAGCGGACGCCGCCATCGGCCTTGGCGTCATAGAGGTCGGTGCACTGGTAGGAGAAAGTAGCGAACTCCGAAACGACACAGAAGCCGTGTGCGAAGCCTTCAGGTATCCAGAAATGGCGGTGATTCTCCGCAGCGAGCATCACACCGGCCCATTGACCGAACGTGGGCGAGCCGCGGCGGATGTCAACGGCCACGTCGTAGACCTCGCCCTCCAGGACGCTCACCAGCTTTCCCTGAGGGTGTGGCCATTGATAGTGCAGGCCGCGCAACACACCTCGTGCGGAGCGGGAAACATTGGACTGCACGAATCGGCGGTCAATGCCTGCCTCGCGGTACTTTGCCTCGTTATAGCTCTCGTAAAAAAAACCGCGGGAGTCGCCGAACACCTGCGGTTCGATGACGACACAGCCGGGCAGGGCGGTTTCGATGAACTTCATCCCACGTAGCCTTGTTCGATCAGGTTCTTGAGGTATTGGCCGTAGCCAGTTTTCGCCAGCGGAGCGGCAAGGCGCAGCAACTGTTCCGCATCGATCCACTTATTGACGTAGGCGATTTCTTCGGGGCAGCAGACCTTAAGGCCCTGTCGGTTCTCGATCGTCTGGATGTAGTCGCCCGCTTCCATCAGCGACTCGTGCGTACCCGTATCCAGCCACGCATAACCACGCCCCAGCTGCTCGAGATGAAGCGAGTCGTCGTCCAGATAGCAGCGGTTGAGATCCGTGATCTCCAGTTCACCGCGCGGCGAAGGCTTCAGGTTTGCCGCGAAATCGGGCGCGCGGTTGTCGTAAAAATAGAGGCCGGTGACGGCGTAATGCGACTTCGGTGCAGAAGGCTTTTCTTCGAGGCCGATGACCTTGCCGGTCCGGTCGAACTCTGCAACGCCGTAGCGTTCCGGATCCTTCACGAAATAGCCAAACACCGTGGCGCCGTGTTCGCGTGCCGCAGCGCGCTTCATGCGCTCGGTAAGGCCTACGCCGTAAAAAATGTTGTCGCCCAGCACGAGACAACTGCGGTCATTGCCGACGAAGTCGCGGCCAATGATAAAGGCCTGCGCGAGGCCATCCGGGGACGGCTGTACGGCATAGGTGATATTGATGCCCCATTGGCTGCCATCGCCCAATAGGCGCTGGAACAGCGCCTGCTCGTGCGGCGTGTTGATCATCAACACATCGCGAATGCCTGCCAGCATCAAGGTGGCCAGCGGGTAATAGATCATCGGCTTGTCGTACACCGGCAGCAGTTGCTTGCTGACTGCCTGGGTGATGGGATAAAGCCTGGTGCCTGAGCCACCCGCCAGGATGATGCCCTTTTGATTGCTCATGAGCCGAGCCGCTCCATGCGGTAGCTGCCGTCGAGGACGCGGGAAACCCATTCCGAATGACTTAGGTACCATTCGACCGTGTGCTTTATTCCCGATTCGAACGTCTGCGAGGGGCGCCAACCCAGCTCGCTCTGCAGTTTCGACGAATCGATCGCATAGCGGCGGTCGTGGCCAGGGCGATCCTTCACGAATGTAATCAGCGATTCGCGCGGGCGTCCATCGGGCAGAGGACGGTGCTTGTCGAGCAGCGCGCAAATGGCCTTGACCACGGTAAGGTTTTCGCGCTCGGCATTGCCGCCGACGTTATAGGTCTCGCCGACGCGACCGGCTTCCAATACTCGCTGGATAGCCGTGCAGTGATCGCCCACGTGGAGCCAGTCGCGGACATTCAGGCCATCACCGTAAACCGGCAGGGACTCGCCCGTCAGAGCTTTCTGGATGATCAGCGGAATCAGCTTTTCCGGGAACTGGTAGGGGCCGTAGTTGTTAGAGCAGTTCGTGGTCAAGACCGGCAGCCCATAAGTGTGATGGAATGCCCGAACCAAGTGATCGGATGCCGCCTTGGATGCCGAATAAGGAGAATTCGGCGCGTATGGCGTGGTCTCCTTGAACTGTCCCTCGTCGCCCAGCGAGCCATAGACCTCGTCGGTGGAAACGTGCAGAAAGCGGAAAGCCTCCTTTGCCGGCGCATCGAGCGAACGCCAGTAATCGCGGCTGCTCTCCAACAGGCCTAGGGTGCCGACCACGTTGGTTTCGACAAAGGCCGCCGGGCCATCGATTGAGCGGTCCACATGCGACTCCGCGGCGAAATTCACCACCGCCTCGACGCCGTGCTCGGTAAGCAGGCGGGTGATCAGCTCGCGGTCGCCGATATCGCCCTGCACGAACACGTGCTTCGCGTTGCCGTCCAGCGATGCCAATGTGTCCAGGTTGCCGGCGTAGGTGAGTTTGTCCAGGTTGACCACCGTATGGCCCTGGGCGACGGCCTGGAGTACAAAATTGGCACCAATGAAGCCGGCTCCGCCGGTAACTAACAGTGTCGTCATAAATCCTGACTGGGCAAAATACGGTTCTCCATTCTGTCACGCTTTGGAGGGCGAGCAAACTTGCGGGGGCCTGATTTAACCCTTTGTCGCACGCCGACTTATGTTCTTTAGTTAGGACGCCGTTCATGCTCGGGACGGGACTGACGACTTTCCCAGTTAATATAGACGGACTAATCCGCGACTTTTTTCGACTCCCCGAGCTAACGGCTCGGCTTCACGTGGTGGTTATGGCGACGAAAAAGAAATCTCCCTCTCTTGGCCTTGGCACCCGGGCCATCCATGCCGGACAGCAGCCCGATCCGTCGACCGGCGCAATCATGACGCCGATCTACGCCACCTCGACCTATGTCCAGAGCAGCCCTGGCGTGCATAAGGGCTACGAATATTCGCGCACCCAGAACCCCACGCGCATGGCCTACGAGCGTTGCGTCGCGGACCTGGAAGGCGGCAAGGCCGGCTACGCCTTCGGTTCGGGCCTTGCAGCCGCAAGCACGGTACTGGATCTGCTGGACAGTGGCAGCCACGTCATCGCAATGGACGACCTCTACGGCGGCACCTACCGCCTGTTCGAGCGGGTGAGGCGCCGGTCTGCCGGGCTGGACTTCAGTTTCATCGACCTCAACGACACCCAGGCTCTCAAGGCCGCGTTGAAGCCCAATACCCGCATGATCTGGGCCGAGACCCCGACCAATCCAATGCTCAAGCTGGTGGATCTGACCAAGCTGGGCCAGTTCGCCTGCAAGCATGGCTTGATCCTGGTGGTCGACAACACCTTCTGCTCGCCGATGCTGCAGCGCCCGCTCGAGTTTGGCGCCCACCTTGTGCTGCATTCGGCGACCAAGTATCTCAACGGCCATTCGGACATGGTCGGCGGCGTGGTAGTGGCGGGTGAGGATGCAGCGTTGGTCGAGCAGATGGCCTTTCTGCAGAACTCCGTCGGCGCCGTGTCCGGCCCGTTCGACGCATTCCTGGCCATGCGCGGGCTTAAGACGCTGCACCTGCGCATGCAGGCGCATTGCGCCTCCGCGCTGGAGCTGGCTAAATGGCTGGAAAAACATCCGGCCATCGACCGCGTGATCTATCCTGGTTTAAAGAGCCATCCGCAGCACGCGTTGGCAAAAAAGCAGATGGACGGCTTCGGCGGCATCATCAGTGTCGAGGTGAAGGGCGGCCTAAAAAAGGCCACGCGCGCACTGGAGCGCTGCCGTCTGTTCGCACTCGCCGAATCGCTGGGCGGTGTCGAAAGCCTGATTGAGCATCCCGCGATCATGACGCACGCCTCGGTGCCGCCGGCCAATCGCAAGCGCCTGGGCATCAGCGACGGTTTGATCCGTCTCTCTGTGGGTGTAGAGGACATCGCCGATCTCAAAGCCGAGCTCGCCGCTGCATTGGGTTGATGTCAGAGCGCGCTCGGCTGCGCGCCTAGGATCGAGAGGTACTATGCAATCAGTTTCAACACGTTCTTTGATGCTCGTGGGCAGTCCGCTTTCCGCCCTGGTGCGGCACGGTTCGTTGACCGTGGAATTGACCAAGCGCGAAATTTTAGGGCGCTACCGTGGTGCGAGTTTCGGCCTGCTCTGGTCGCTGATCAGCCCGTTCCTGATGCTGGCGGTCTATTCCTTTGCGTTCGGAGGCATTCTCAAGAGTAGGTGGCCTCAGGCCGGTGAGCAAAAGGGCAGTTTCGCCCTCATCTTGTTTCTAGGTCTGATTACCCATGCGTTCTTCGCTGAATGCATAAATCGTGCGCCGACATTGGTCGTGGGCAATGTCAATTACGTCAAACGCGTGATCTTTCCGCTTGAAATCTTGCCGTGGCCGATGGCGTTATCGGCGGTATTCCATCTTTTCACCAATCTCCTGGCCTTCATGGTGTTGCAGCTGGTGCTGGCGGGGCATTTGAGCTGGACCATCGTGCTGTTCCCCGTCGTCGTGGCTCCCTTGTTCGTACTTTCATTGGGCATTGCGTGGGGCTTAGCGGCGCTCGGGGTGTACTTCAGGGACATCGCTCAAGTGACCGGCGTACTGACCACGGCATTGCTGTTCACGTCGTCCGCCATCATGCCGGTATCGGCGGTGGCGCCGGAGGTCCGCTGGATATTCCAGGCCAACCCGCTGACCTTCATCATCGACCAGGTGCGCGCGGTCGCTTTGTGGGGCCAGCTTCCGGACTGGGAGGGGCTGGGCCTCTACGCCATCGGCTCTGTAATTGTGGCTTACCTGGGTTACAGCGCATTCGCCGCGACGCGAAGAGGATTCGCCGATGTCCTCTGAGTATTCCATCCGCGTAAGCGGCCTGCACAAGCGGTTCCCCGTCTACTCCAAGCCGCACCACCGCTTGCTGCAGATGGTTTCGCCCCACTCGGCCAAGAGCCGCTGGTTTCGTGAATTCCACGCGCTGAACGGTATCGATTTCGAAATACATCGTGGTGAGACGGTGGCCATTGTCGGCCGCAACGGCTCGGGCAAGTCCACGTTGCTGCAGGTCATTTGCGGCACGCTGGCGGCGTCGGAAGGCTCGGTCGAGGTTAACGGTCGCATTGCTGCCCTGCTCGAACTGGGGGCGGGCTTCAATCCGGAATTCACCGGGCGCGAAAACGTCTATCTCAATGGCACGGTGTTGGGGCTGACGCGCGACGAGATCGATGAGCGCTTCGACGAGATCGCTGCCTTCGCGGACATCGGCGAGTTCATCGAGCAGCCCGTCAAAAGCTATTCCAGTGGCATGTATGTGCGACTGGCGTTTGCCGTGGCGATTCACGTGATGCCGGACATCCTTGTTGTCGACGAGGCCTTGTCGGTAGGTGACGAAGCTTTCCAGCGCAAATGTTTCGCGCGCATCGAGAAGATCCGCGATGCTGGTGCGACAGTACTGTTCGTCTCGCACGCACCCAGTACTGTGCTCGAACTCTGCAATCGAGCGATCCTGCTGGATCGTGGTGAATTACTGGCTGCGGGTTCTCCCAAGCACGTGATTTCCCGCTACCAGAAAATGCTTTACGCCCCTACGGACAAGGCAGCCTCCATTCGCGAAAAACTGCGGCATGAATTGCGGGTTGAGCGTGGCGAAGACACGGACTTCGGTGCCGAAAAGCCAGAGGTAGGGCAGCTTCTGGGCGCGGAGCCTACGCTGTTTCAGGGCGATGCACACGAGGCCAGCTTCGACCCGGGGCTGGTTTCGCAGAGCGTGGTTCGTTTTGCGACGCACGGCGCTGTGATCGAGGATCCGCATGTGGAAACGCCGGCGGGACAACGGGTGAACGTGCTCACCCCCGGTGGAGATTTTTTCTATACATACAACGTGCGATTCGAGCGAACCGCGGTTTCGGTAACTTTCGGCATGCTCATCAAGACGATTTCTGGTGTGGAGCTAGGCGGTGCCACATCTTCCACGCAGGCTGATGCCATTGAAGTGGTGGAAGCTGGATCGTTGGTCCAAGTGAGGTTCAAATTCCGTTGCCTGCTGGCTCCGGGAACATATTTCCTCAACGCGGGAGTCCGGGGTCGCGTCGATGGTGAAGAAACCTTCCTGGACAGGGTGATCGATGCGGCGCTGTTCCGCGTCCCTCCCGAATCGAGGCGTCTCGCCACCGGCTTTGTCGACTTTCACGTGCGCCCGGACGTTAAGACGATCGACAAAGAGCCGGACCTGAGTCATGAACTCAAATGACGACATCCTGATGCTTACTGGGACGGCCATTCTCGTGCTTGGCATGCACCGCAGTGGCACTTCGGCGACCACCCGCGTGCTCAACCTGCTGGGCGCAGAGCTGGGGGCGAACTTGCTGGAGGCCCAGGCGGACAATGCCAAGGGGTTCTGGGAGCACGCCGAGGTGGTGCAGATCCACGAAGAACTGCTCGAGGCACTCGGTCGCACCTGGCACGACGTCCGGGACATGCCTGAGGGATGGCTGCAGGAGCCGGCCAGTTACGTTGCCATCGACAGACTTGTGAAGCTTATTCGCAGGGACTTCGAGGGCAAGTCCTTGTGGGCAGTGAAAGATCCCCGCATGTGCCGGCTCGTGCCGCTTTGGCAGGCGACCCTACAGCGCGTGGGAGTCCGCGCGACGGCGCTTATTGTGTTGCGCAAGCCCGAGGAGGTCGCCGGTTCCATGCATGCCCGTGAAGGCTGGAGCAAGGCGCATTCCGATCTCATGTGGGTACAGCACTCACTGGAAGCCGTCAGGTTTACAGAGGAAATGCCGCGGTCGATGGTGACCTACGATGAGGTGATGGCAGATTGGCAGGGCACCATGCGGCGGGTCGCGAATGATCTTTCAGTAACCTGGCCCGATATGTCTCCCGACACGCTGGCAAAAGTCGATACATTCCTGAGTCCCGAGGATCGACATCATCACTTGGACGACGACGCGGTATCGGGCCTGCAAGCCCGTGGCGCAGGCTCCATTTCGCAGCAGATCTGGGCAGCCGGCGTGGACATTTCCGTTGGACGCGCTCAATGGGCCGTATTATCCGGCCTCGATGAGCGCTACCTCGAAATGGCTCGGCTGTTTGGCGAGACGGTGCAGCAGAAATATGAGCTGGATGCTTTGGCCCTGGAGCGCATCGACCATATAAGACTGGTCGAGCGCGAGCTCGAATCGGTTGGGCGCGAGCGGGACGATGCCCGTGGGCTTGCTGGCGAACGTGCGAGTCATCTTGAGCTGCTGGCAGCCCAACACCAGCAAATCATCGACCTGGCTGGCCAGCGGCTGGAACGAATTCAGCAGCTTGAACGGATGAACGAGGAAAACGACTCCAAGTTGCAGCAGCTGCGGGACGAGAGCGATGCCATACTGCGACAGATGGGCGAGGGCAATGAAGCCACGTTGCGCGGGCTTCGTGCCGAACTGCAGCAACTCCAGGCGCTTGCCGACGATCTCTCGCAGGAGCGCGACCGGCAGGCGAAGGCCAACGAAACTCTGTCAGAGCGCTGCCAGGAGCTCGACGGTGCATTACGCCAGGAGCACGAACTTGGCCTTGCCGCGTCGAATGATCTCGATCAGCTGCGCCAGCAGTATGAAAAGCTTTCTCAAGCGTTTAGCCTCACCTTTCATCGTCGCTGGCTGATGCGCCGCATCTGGGAGCTTACGATTAAGGGTGAAGCGCTGCGCGACCAGTCTGTCCTATGAACGCTGCAGGGTAAGTTTTCGCAGCTATCAATATTAGCCGTCCAGTGTGACGGGCCCAGGCTTTTTATTCAGGCCAAAGGCCGAGCAGAGGGATTCGCTTCATGAATGATGCTTCGCAGGTCGCTCTGCCTGCAGACCCGCACGATGCCGCCGTCAAGCGACCGCGGCCGCTAACGATTTATCCTCTGCAGTATCTGCGGGCATTTGCGGCATTCGCCGTTGTACTTTGTCATGCGTCCTATTACGTCATGCAGTCGCGTGGCGATGGGACAATGTGGCAGTTGTTCGCTCGGGCCGGTGGCTTCGGTGTCGTGCTGTTCTTTGCGATCTCGGGCTTCTTGATGGCGGAACTGGCGACGAATACGCCGCCGCTCAAGTTCTTGGCGCATCGCCTGATCCGCATCTATCCCATCTATTGGCTTTGCGTCTACGTGGTGGTCGTGCTGAGCCATCTGGGCTCGGCGCCGATACGCCCCGATCTACTATCGTTGCTGCTCGTCCCTGGGGGGACGCGTGCTTATGTCCTTGGCGTGGAATGGACCCTACCATTTGAGCTGACCTTCTACCTGATTGTGTTCGCGGTCATCGCGTCGCGCCTGCAACGGTGGCTGCCAGCCATCGCAGCAGTATGGGTAGTGGCGATCGAGATTCTGGCCCGAACGTGGCCAGGGTTGCAGCAGGGGCAGTTCCCGCTGCTGTTCAATCTGCCGTTCTCGCAGTTCAGCCTGGCTTTTGCCGCGGGATTGCTCGTTCCTAAAATGGTGGAGCGCGGGCTGGTGGGCCCGGCTACGCCATGGCTTGCCATCGCCATGATCGGTTGCAGCGAGGCAGGCGCCGGCCTTAGTCCTATCCTCTCATCTAGTCTGATGGGGTTTGGATGTGTGCTTCTGGTCGCCGCGGCGGTGAATGCCGGCAAACAGGGCACGGCTCATCCGAAAGCCTATTTGGCTGCGCTAGGTGACTGGAGTTATGCGCTATACCTGATCCATGTACCTGTCATCCGAGCGTTGTGTGCGGTGCTGCCTGCCTCGGTGCCGACCATGACGCTGTGGGTAGCCTGCCTGAGCGTGCCTCTGGCAGTCGCGGTGCTGTTCGGCAAGATCGACCTTCGGATGTACAAGGCGTTGAAATCGCGCGTTGACGGTTCAGGTCATAGGCTGCGCCTGGTGCTCGCCATTGGCTTTCTCTTGGCGGTGGCCGCGATCTCCGGCCTGAGCTATTTGAGGGTTTACCGCTCGCACGCCATGTCGGCGGATGTGGCGACTATTGCCGCGAGAGTTGAGTCGGGCATGGATTCTGACTTGTCGCGGTTGCCGACGGCCGCGAATGGCGCCGCCCTGCACTTCGATGACGCGATCAAGGGGTATTTTGACGACGCTTTTCTCAGTGCAGAAGGCTTGCAGGTGCAGGGCTGGGCGGCCGACAGTTCGGCTGCACATCGGAAAATACGTGTATTGGTCTTCTATTGTGGTCGGTTCGCAGGTGCCGCAGGCGTGCAGGACAGCCGTCCTGATGTTGCCGCCTTGGTTCAGGCCCCTTCGGCGGATCTAGGTTTTAATGTCACGCTGCCGGTGCAAGTGCGATGCGGGGTACCGGCAATCAAGGCCCTGCTGATAGGCAATGATGGCAGCTATTCCATCGTGGAAAAGAGCGTTCGCTGATCAGGCGAGACGAGCCGTGGGACGCGCCGTGCGCGTCCCACGAGTGCAATCTCATAGCTGGCCGTCGATCCATCCGCACAAGGTGGTCACGCCTTTGCGCACGTCCCACTCGGGCTGCCAGCCCAGCTCGCGGCGAGTGCGTGAAATGTCCGCAGACGCCGCGCGCACATCGCCATTGCGATAGGCGCCGTTTACCGCCGGCGGCGGAGCGCCATAGATGGACGCAATGATTTGCGCCAGTTCGCGAATGGTCGTGCCGCTGCCGCAACCGACATCGAAGGCATCGGTGGACGGCACCGTGCCGGTGGCGATGCGGACGATGGCCGTGGCGACATCATCGATAAACACGAAGTCGCGGACGATCTCGCCATCTTCGTAGAGCGGAATGACTTTGCCCGCCTTGGCCAGCTGGGCAAACAGCGACACGATACCTGTATACGGGTTGGTCAGAGATTGGCCCGGCCCATAGACATTCTGCAGACGAAGCAAGCCTACCTCAACGTCGAAGGATAGCGCCCAGGCCTTCAGGATCATCTCCTGCGCGTACTTGGTCGCCCCATAGATGCTGGTGGGGCGAGGTTCGGTACGCGTGGCCTCGAACGGCAGGCAGCTCAAGCCCGGGAAATCCCACTGCTTGGCTTCCAACTGCGCACGAGATCGCTGGCCCGGGTAGCTGACCTTGCCGTTCGCATCCTCCCAAGCCCCCTCGCCGTAAACCGCCCGGCTTGAGGTGAGCACGACGCGTTCGGGGATAGCTGCGTGGCGTACCAGCGCGTCAAGCAACTGGGTCGTACCCACCACGTTGACGTTTGCATGGCGAGAGCCCTCCGTCAGTGACTGGCCGGTGCCGGTTTCGGCCGCAAGGTGGATGACCACGTCGGGCTTGAAGTCAGGCAACAATGCATCCCACGTCTCGCGCTTGGTTACGTCGCCGATAACCAGCTCGACCCTCTCGTGGAGCGCCTCAGGCCGGGCTGGCGTGGCGTGGATTTGCGGATGCATGTTGTCGACCGCAACGATCCGGTCGAAATGCTTGGCCAGTAGCGGAGAGATTGCGCAGCCGATAAAGCCGGCGCCGCCGGTAACAAGACAGGTTTTAGACACAAGCAGGACTCCGTGAAAATGTGCTCATTGCGAATCTGTGGGCTTGCCGCCCATTAGGCGTTTGATCGACTGCAGCGCGCGCGTAAGACGCGGAACTCGGTGCGACAGTGAACGCTTGATGGAAAAACTCAATTCGTCCATGGCCTGGCGAAGAAGCAGCGGTTCCCTTCTGATACAAGGCATATGCGAAGTCCGGTATCCAGCGAGCTTCCACTCGTCAAGAATGTGAGCCTGGTAGTTGAAGTCACCGTTGGGTAGTGCGGCAGACAGGCGCTGCAACTTGTACTCGAGCATGGCGTAATTCGTACTGGCCATATGCGAGCTCATGATCTGTTGCGTGGTATAGCGGGCATCCTGTGCCACATAGGTGATCAATCGCTCGAGTGCATGTCCGAGACTGCCATCGAGCGGATACGGTTCTGGATCGAAATCGGTCCACTTCCACGGGTGTGCGAACAGCTTTTGTAGCGCCTTGGGGCGGAACCAGTACATGCCACCGAACGCACCAACCGGCGTGTCAGGATCCAGGCGCACATTCAGATCGAGCTGCCGTGCGATGTCTTCCGCGCGTTGCTTGTTGGCATACCACGCATGCCCCAAGGTGCCATAAGAGATATGGATGATCGGCGGCACGGCCACGCCCACCGATGGCTGATTCTGGAACAAATCCAGGACATTGGCCGTGTAGCCAGGGCTGTTCATCAGGTTTTCGAACATGTGCCGCTTGAAGCCGCCCGCGCGGCTGGAGGCGAGGTGCGGCGTCTTCTTGGTGTGCAATCGGCAGACGACGTCATAGCGGTCATCCAGGAACAGGTCTCGGCAAGTGATAA
>Ga0070685_10000837_pt1 | contig 16771 bp, 14 predicted proteins | sample KBSS13LmetaG_FD_65651 | JGI IMG/M metagenome (GOLD analysis project Ga0070685, IMG submission 65651) | Switchgrass rhizosphere microbial communities from Kellogg Biological Station, Michigan, USA - KBS S1-3L metaG | ecosystem: Host-associated > Plants > Roots > Rhizosphere ...
GGACAAGCTGGCGCACATCACTGTCAAGATCGGCTATCCGGACGTGTGGCAGGACTACTCGGCGCTACAGCTGACCCGCGGCGACCTGTTCGGCAACCTGCGCGCGATCGCCGCCTACCAGTACAACCGCACGGTGTCACGGCTGGGCCGGCCGGTGGACCGTACCGAGTGGGGGATGACGCCGCAGACGGTGAACGCCTACTACAACGCGTCGAACAACGAGATCGTCTTCCCGGCGGCGATCCTGCAGCCCCCGTTCTTCAACCCGCAGGCCGACGACGCGGTGAACTACGGCGGCATCGTGGCGGTGATCGGCCACGAGGTGAGCCACGCGTTCGACGACCAGGGAAGCAAGAGCGACGGCGCCGGCAACCTGCGCAACTGGTGGACGGACGACGACCAGCAGGCCTTCCACCAGCGCACCGAGGCGCTCGCCGCGCAGTACGACGCGTACGCCCCGCTGGAGGGGATGCACGTGAATGGGCACCTCACGCTGGGCGAGAACATCGGCGACCTGAGCGGGTTGGCGGTGGCGTACCGCGCCTACCGGGCCTCGCTGAACGGCCGCGAGGCGCCGGTGATCGACGGCTTCACCGGCGACCAGCGCTTCTTCATGGGATGGGCGCAGGTGTGGCGCAGCCTCTTCCGCGACGAGGCGCTGCGCAACCAGCTCATGACCAACTCGCACTCGCCGGGCTACTACCGGGCGAACGGGCCGCTGGTGAACAACGAGGCGTTCTACCGCGCCTTCGGGGTGAAGGAGGGCGACAAGATGTACCGCCCCGCCGACCAGCGCGTGATCATCTGGTAAGCCGTTACGCGGACTTTTACTGAACGTCTCACGCAGAGACGCGGAGACGCAGAGAGCCGCCGTGGCTTTCTCTGCGTCTCCGCGTCTCTGCGTGAGACGGCCGTTGGGTGAATTTCGGAACGCGCTACTTCCTGGTCCGGCGCCGGGCGAGGCGCTCCTCGCGGCGCTCGCGGCCCGCGTCGAAGCGGCGCCGCTCGTCCTCGGTCTCGGGCGCGACGGGCGGGACGCGCGCGGGGCGGCCGTGCTCGTCGAGCGCGACGAAGGTGGCGTAGCAGGTGTTGGTGTGGCGCTCCTCGCCGGTGATGGGGTTCTGCGCGAACACCTTCACTCCGATCTCCATGCTGGTGGTGCCGGTGAAGTTCACCGACGGCTGCCCGTGTTACCACCAACCGATCCATGAAGTACGTCCGTTCGGAAGGCGGCCTGTACGTTCCGCTATGCGCTTAACCCTGGACTCGTTGCAAGGGAATCATGCGGAACGCTCTACTGCGTCCGGCTCGCGAACGGTGCCGACCCCAACGACAAGTTTTCGGATGCTCATGATCAGCCCGTGGGAAGTGTGAGGACGGTCGGCCTAGAGTGCTGCGCCCACGGAAATCGCGACTTTCAGCACCCCGTCGCGGCCGTTCGCGAACAGGTCGTACGCTTCCTCGATGCGGTCCAGCGGGAAACGGTGCGTGACCAGCGCGCGCAGGTCCGCGCGGCCGGAAGCCACCAGGGCTAGCAGCCGACGCATGCGCTCCTTGCCACCCGGGCAGAGCGTGCTCACCACCGTGTGGTCCCCCAGGCCCGCTGCGTAGGCGTCCAGCGGCAGCTCCAGCTTGCCGGAGTACACGCCCAGGGTAGAGAGCACGCCGCCCGGCTTCAGCACACGCAGGCAGCTCTCGAAGGTCTGCTGCGTGCCCAGGGCCTCGATCGCCACGTCCACGCCGCGCCCGAGCGTCAGCTCCATGATTCGGGCCGTGGGGTCGCCGTCGTGGAAGTCCAGGCACACGTCCGCCCCCAGCGCCTCCGACACGGTCAGCCGGCTGGCCATGCCGTCCACCGTGATGATGCGTGCGGCGCCGCGTAGCCGGGCGCCCAGTGTGGCGCACAGGCCGATGGGGCCCTGCGCGAACACTGCCACGGTGTCGCCGATGCGGATCCTGCCGCTCTCGGCTCCGCCGAAGCCGGTGCTCATGATGTCCGGGCACATCAGCACCTGCTCGTCCGTCAGCTCGTCGGGCACGGGCGTCAGGTTGGCCATGGCGTGCGGGATGAGGACGTACTCCGCCTGGCAGCCGTCCATGGTGTTGCCCAGCCGCCAGCCGCCCATGGCCTTGCCGCCGCACTGCGACGGGTGCCCGTCCAGGCACGACTCGCACTGGCCGCAGGGGGTAATGGCGCCAGTGATCACCCGCTGGCCGAGCTGATAGCCGGTGACGGCGCTGCCCAGGGCGGCGATGGTGCCCACCGGCTCGTGGCCGATGATGCGGCCCGGGGCTACCGGGTACTCGCCACGGAGGATGTGGACGTCGGTGCCGCAAATAGTGGTGGTGGTCACGCGCAGGAGGGCGTCGCAGGGCCCCACCTCGGGGATCGGGCGCTGCTGAAGCTCGATGCGGCCCGGCTCCACGAAGACGGCCGCCTTCATCATGCCCGTGGGGGGGCGTTCCACCTTCAACCGGGGTGGTGACTGGAGTGCGACACCTCGCGACGGGAATTTGTCAGCTTCGTACATGACACCTTTGGGTAGGAGATTCCAGCGTCCCGGAACGCGCGCTTCCACGGCCAGCCTCCCTGGACCCTGTCCTTCCGTCGCCGGATACCGGTGACGCGGCACGTATGGCGAAGCGACTAAACAAGATCGGAGCTGCTAACCATCTGGTCAATGCAAGACTTGTGCGTGCCACGGTTTACGCCTCGCCACGTGCTTTTCCCTTGGAGGACGTATCATCACCACACCAACCGGATCAGCGCGAGCGCGATCACGGGCACCAGCAGCGCGAACACGAGGTCCATCACGATGCCGCCGCGGGCCATCTGCCGCATGCTCACCTTGCCCGTGCCGTAGACGATGGCGTTCGGCGGCGAGGCGACCGGGAGGATGAAGCCGCCGCTGGCCGCCAGCGTAGCGATGACCGCCAGCGCCAGCGGGCGCTCCCCCTGCGACACGGCCAGCGACGCGATTACGGGCAGGAACGTTACCGCCGCGGCCGTGTTGCTGGCGACCTCGCTGAGAACCACGAGCACCACCGCAACCGCGATCGCCACCGCGAAGTCCGGCCATCGCTCCACGCCCGCCAGTCCCCCGCCGATCCACGCCGCCAGCCCCGAACGCCCGATGGCGGCCGCCAGGCTGAGTCCGCCGCCGAAGAGCAGCAGCACGTCCCACGGCAGCCGGCCCGCCGTCTCCCAGGTGAGCACGGGGCCGCGCCCCTTCCCCGCCGGCAGGGCGAAGAGCAGCACGGCGGCGCCGATCGCAATCCCGGCGTCCGACAGCCCCGGAAGCACCCCCTGCAGCGCCGGCCGCGCGATCCACAGCACGTCCGCGGCGACAAAGGTCACGGCCACGATCCACTCCGGCCGGGTGACGGCGCCCAGGGCCGCGCGCTCGGCCAGCAGAAAGTCGCGGCTCCCGGCGATCCGCGCGCGTCCCAGCGGCAGGATCATGCGCGTGACGACCAGCCACGCCACCGGCAGCAGGAGGACGACGAGAGGCACGCCGACCTTCATCCACGAGACGAAGTCCACCTGGATCCCGTAGGTCTTGTCCAGAAAGCCGGCCAGCAGCGCGTTGGGCGGCGTGCCGATGAGCGTTCCCAGGCCACCCACCGCGGCCGCGTAGACGATGCCCAGCAGCAGCGCGGGCGCGAAGTTGGGCTCGTCGCGCTCGCACTGTTCCACGACCTCGATGACGGAGAGGCCGATGGGCAGCATCATCAGCACCGTGGCCGTGTTGTTGACCCACATGCTGATGAACGCCGTGGCGGCCATGGTCCCCAGCACGAGCCCCGCCGGCCGGTCGCTCATTCCCCGCATGATGGTGAGCGCGATGCGCCGGTGCAGCCCCCAGCGCTGCATGGCCAGGGCGAGCATGAAGCCACCCAGGAACAGGAATACGATGGGATCCGCGTAGGGCCCGGCGGCCTGCGCGGGGGTGCCGGCGCCCAGGAGGGGAAAGAGGAGGATGGGAAGGAGCGACGTGGCGGCCAGCGGCAGGGCCTCCGTCATCCACCAGATGCCCATCCACACGCCCACCGCGGCCACGCGCCACCCCACCGCGCCCAGCCCCGACGGTGCAGGCAGGGCCAGCATGGCCGCGAACACCACCGGCCCCGCCACCAGCCCCATGCACGCCACTTTCCCCGTCGCTCCGCCCGCTTCGCTCACCCCGCCTCCTGGCCCGGTGCACGATTCCTCGTCACGTCCCGCGACCGTACCGGCACCTCCTTCGCCCGCACGGCCACCTCGTAGCGCGCGCCATCGTCCACCAGCGGGATCTCCCCCGAGTCCAGCGGGCGCCCATCTCACCTCGGCACCTTCGGCCCGCACCCGCGCGGGGTCGTGCACGGTGATGGCGTACACGCTCCGGCCGAAGCGGTATTCGATGGAGCGCTCGCCCCAGCCGTCGGGCCGTGTGCCCACCACCGTCTGTCTTGAGCGGCTTCGCTGTCCCCACCGGGCGTTGAGCGCTTCCGTATCCATCCCTTCCCAGCGCTGAGCCATACCGGCCGAAGCGTGCCGTGGCGCTCGTAGATTCCCTCTAGCGTGTGCACAGCTTTACTATTTCGAGCCCTGATCGAACGGGAACTGCGTGACGTGAAGCTGCGCGCGGCACGGGCCCCGCCGGTGGCGAAGCTGAATGGGATGGTCGGCTACGAGGTTTTCGTGTCGCCGGGGAGCCAGAGGGAGAAGGTCGCACCCTCACCCGGCTCGCCCGACACGGTGAGCTCACCGTCGAGGAGCCGGGCGATCAGGCGACTGATGGCGAGGCCCAGGCCGTGTCCGCTCGCCTGCTCGGTGGAATGCAGCCGGTGGAATTCGCCGAAGATGCTCTCTCTCGCGTCGAGCGGAATCCCGGGGCCGCTGTCGCGCACGTGAGCCGCGGCCCACTCGCCCGGGGCCGGTGCGGTGCCTCCGGCATCCGCTTCGATCGAAAGGGTGATGCGGCCGGGAGCGGGCGTGTACTTGATCGCGTTCGATAGAAGGTTGCCGAGCACTTCGCGCACCCGGACCGGGTCCGTGTGGATCGGCACGTGCGCGCCACCTTCCCAGACCAGCACGTGTCCTGCGGCTTCGGCAGCGCCCCGATGGTCCTCCAGCGCCTCCGCGGCCACCACCGCAAGGTCCACCGGCTTCCGGTCGACGGGCAGCCCTCCGCTTTCCGCGAGCGACAGATCCAGAAGATCGGCAACCATCGCCAGCGCACCGCGAATCCCACGGCGGACGCCGGCCACCCACTTCACCTGCTCGGGGAGGAGCGTGCCGCTCAGCTCCAGCTCCAGCAGCTGCGCGAATCCATCCGCCGCGCCGAGTGGGTTCTTGACGTCATGGGTCACACCACGGAGCAGCCGAGTCCGCGCCTCCGTGGCGTGAGTGACGGCGAGCAGGAGCTTCTCCTGGGCGAGCGCGGCGTTCCGCGCTTCGGTCGTATCTCGAAGGACCACCGTGTACACCCGCTCACCTCCCACCTCCAGCTTGGAGATGGAGGCCTCGGCGGGAAACTCCTCACCGTTCTTGCGGCGCCCGGCAATCTCTTGCCGGTGCCCCATCCGCCGCGCGACGTCGGGGGACTCGCCGAACGCGCGGACGTGCTTTTCGTGAACGGCACGGACGCGCTCGGGGAGGAGCACGGTGAGCGGCTGGCCCATGATCTCGCGCTTGCCGTACCCGAAGATGTGCTCCGCCCCCTCGTTGAAGAGGATGATCCGCTGGGTTTCGTCCACCGAGATGATGGCTTCGGCGGCGATAGAGATGATACGCGAGAAGCGCTCTTCCGAGAGCTGGGCGGCCGCGAGGGCGCGCTTCGCCTGCCGCATCAACCGCGAGTTGTCGATGGCGATCGCGACGCGTGCGGCGAGATCTTCGCCGAGCCCCAGATCCCGGGGTGTGAACGAGTCGCCGTGATTGGGGCTGACGTAGGTGATGGCGCCCAGCACATCACCCCGCGCGAGGAGCGGAATCGTCATGAACGACCCGATCTGGAGCGCGCGCAGCAGGGCGAGGTTCTCCGGCGACCGTGCCGCGGCGATGAGCATTTCATCGGTCACGGGAAAAACGACCTGGCTCCGTCTGGTCCGCATGGCAGACGGAACGCCGAGCGGATCGTCGCGCAGGGGCGGCCACCCTTCCAGGAGCTGCTCCGCCAACGCCTGCTTGTCCGGATCCGGGTGGATGATGGCGAGCCGCCGCATGTGGTCGGCTTCCATCAGGTCCACCATGCACCAGGAGCCGAGGTGTGGAAGGGAGAGCCGCGCCACCGTTGCAAGCGTCGTCTCAACGTCCAGCGAATCGGCCAGCAACCGGGTGGCCTCAACCAGAAAGGAGAGGTCTCGCTCCCGGGTGGGCGCCGGGGGGTCCTGGGGTGATGTCACCGAAACATCGTTGCGGGGCCTTGAGGGGTTGATTGGATCACCGTCATCGCGGTCTGCAAATTGGGTTCCGGGCGGGACTAACACCTGTGTTTCTCTCCCCGATAGACCTCGTCTCCCGTCTCCCCGTCTCACCTCGCCGTCTCCCAGCGGAGATGCCGTTACCGCGCCCGGCGCTTCGCGAGGCGCTCCTCGCGCCGCGCCCGGCCGGCAGCGAAGCGGCGCGTAGACTCTCCAGCGCCACAGTAGGCAAAAGAGAGCCCCGGCAGCCCAATACGCTGTCGGGGTTTTCACGAGGGCGCGGTGCCACAGCGCACGAGTACGCGGGCGGGTTATGACGGAAGCGCGGCACCAGCCGGATTTGCTACGACGACCCGCTCGACGGGCATCTTTTCCCCTCCGTAATCGTTCCGAACGGCACTGAGCCACGCGGGCGGCGGCGTGCTGTGGCTTCTATAGATTCCCTCTAGCGAGCGAACCAACTCCAGCGCGGCCGCGTTGCGCGCCCCCGGCGCAATTGCCGCAAGCATCTGTTCGATCAAGTATGCGGAGACCGCCGGCGTGAGGCCGTCGGCCCCGGATGCCCATTGGCGCAGATACCAGTCGCGAAGCTTGCTGATCGTCGTTCCATAAACGCGATGCGTCCTCTCGGCGACGAGGTTGTAGATGCCACCATGGCTTACCCCCGACGCTTTCGCGACCGCGCGGATCGAACTGCGCGCGACTTCCCGGCGCACCGCGGCGAGTAGAAAGGAGACCTCCTCGTCGCTCACTCCCATGTCAGCCACCTGACCCGTAGAAGCCGTCAGGGCCAACCCGGTGCGGGAGCCAGAAGCGCGGGAGGGCACTGTGGCGCGGTGCTCGCCTCGGGCCGGGCGGACGTAGGTCCGCATCCGCCGCGACCGGCTGTTCCTGGCTTGCCTCGGGAGCGTCGGCGGACGGGTTCGTCGATCCCTTCCGCCGACGTGCGCACATATACAGCTCCCTTTCCCGACAGACTGTTTTCTGATCCATACGTCGAGGCTAATCCAACCAAAAGCTAACGTCAACATCAGTAAATACTTACGTGCTAACACCGCCACCCGGCGTAGTACGGCTCGGACTGGCGCGTACCAGAGAATGTGACCGATTCCGCGCGTACTATGGTTGCTGACGCTTTCGGGGCGCTTTACCTTGGCGCCCCGGCTTCCTTCACCTCCTCCTTTCCCTTTCAGTGAGGCTATCCCGATGCAATCCAAGCTCTTCGCCGTGGCGACACTTGCCATGCTCACGGGCACGGCAGCCTGTGGGACGAGCCGAACGCCGACAGCCGTTGACCTGGTCCGCACCGAGACGAGCAGGGCTACACCGCCGGCGGGAACCAACGGCGGGATGGCGGGCGGCGGGATGGCGCCGCGCATGGACAACGGGGGGATGGCGGGGAGTGGCGGCTACACCAGCCCGCCGCCGCCGCCGAACGGCGGTATGGCGGGTTCCGGCGGTTAATCGACGGGATACTTCTCGGGAGGAACGGGGAGTGCTTCAGGTTCTGGAGGCGGCTGACGGCGGAGCTTGTGCAGGATCAGCTCGCGCGTCGCGTCGACGATGCTTCCATCATCCGGGATCGTGTCGTAGTCACCCGGAACGCGGTCCGCCACGGTCGCCAGAAGCGACTCGGCCCATTGGATGACCGTGCCGTTCTGTCGAGCAGTCGCCGCCGCCAGCGCCTCGCGTCCGAGTTGTTCTGCCGTGGCCCAGTCGTGAAAGCAACGAGCGCCTTCCGCCACATGGTAGAGCGAGCTCGCCGCCATTTCGGCGTTGGCGTCGGCAAGCTCCCTGATCTCGCGGGCCACACGCTGATACCGGAGGTGGTCCCGAACTGCCGCAGCGCACCGGGCAAGCGTTGCCAGGACGAGAATCTGCTCGCGCTGATTCTTCACCCACGGGAGGATGCGTTCCACTACGGGCAGTGCACTTGAATAGTAGCCGCGCCGTGTCCAGAAGAACGCGACATCGTGCGCCAGCAGCGGAAAGCGCGGATGCCCGACCTTGTACAGCTCCACGGCATTTTTCGCATACTCCAGGGCATCGTCCCACCGTTCCAGGTGGACCGCAACGAGGAGCAGGTCGTGAAAGCCCGAGCCGGCGAGTGATTTGTGCCCCACCCGCCGAGCGGCGCGGACACACTTCCAGAAGTGCGGTTCGGCCTCTGCCATATTGCCCATATCGGCGAGCACGAAGCCGTAGCCGCGGTGGGCGTTGGCGAAGTCAGTTTCATTCTTGGTGTCAACCCCACTGCGTCGCGCGCGCCGTGCAAGACGGATTGCGCGCCGCAGCCACGTCAACGCCCGCTGGTACTCCCCCGGCCGCCTCGATAGGCGACCAGCCGTATAACAGCGGGCGGAACTCGAAGGGTCGAGCCGCGCCGCTGCCTCCGAAAACTGGAGCGCGACTTCGGTCGATCCGTGTGCTTCCGCCCACTCTGCGACACCCGAGCAGGCGTCCGCCAAACGACCGGGTTCGATGGTGCCCGGGCTCTGATAGATTGCAGCCAGGCTGCGAAGCGACTCCGCCAACCCGGGCGCTGCGTTCGCATCGAGTGCTGATTCAGGGGTGTTCAGGAAGAGGGACGAACGCAGTTCCGGCTCGACATCCCACCATAGAAGCAGATCGGATAAAGTCCGCCAGAGCAGCATTGCGAGCGGATCGTTCGGAAAATCCAGCAGATCCAGCTCGTGGGGATATCCAAGCGGCATCGGTGGAATGGCAGAGAACCGGCTATGCCCCCGGGGCGAGCCTTTCTTGATCGGAGGAGGTCCAGAAGGCGGGCCAACTGGCATGGATGCTGTCGCAACTAAATGAAGGTGAGGCCGGGGGGAACAACCTGTTTGGCTCGGCCCGTAGCATAAGGCACGCTTTCGTTTGGCGCCAGCGAGTGCGTGGGTAGGCGGCGCTGCGGTGTAGAGCTCCGTTCAAACGCCAGCGATCACGGTTCTCCAAAGCCCGGCCGTCTCCCTGTCTCCCAGCGCCACTTGCCCTTGGCGGCCCACCGATTGCTTCGCGACGGCGACTACTGACAGGATGACTGGAATGGGGAAAGGCGGCATCGACGGATGATTCCCCCCGACGTTCCGATGGGCACCGCCGCGCTTGCCGCGCGCTGGCGCGAGGACGCTCAAGTATTACGGCGCTACGGCGCTACCGGCCGTGCGCGCTTGCTGGAGCGTCTGGCGGCCGAGCTGGAATTGTCCACCACGAACGAAGCCGCGGCGCCGGTAGACCTGAGCACCGCCGCCGAGCTGTCGGGCTTTACCCGCGGGCACCTTCGACGACTGTACCGAGAGGGGAAGTTGATCGCGGTCGCTGTCGAGCGAGGAGAGCCTCTGTTCCGAGTGTCCGACCTTCCTCGGAAGCCAGGTGGAAGCGCTACGGTTAGCGACCAGCCACTCCCTGTATCACGCGCTCACGTCGCGCGCGGGTTGACCAGCTCTGACGTCCGCGCCATTCTCGGCTTGCCTGATCGACGGCGCTAAGACTACCCCCCTCCGTTTCGTTCACCCGTAGCACCCGCCGGCGTTGTAGGCCGGGCGTTCCCACATCGCTTGCGGGATCTGGCGTCCTCCACATCGCCAAATCTCCACCTCGCCCCGTCTCCACCTCTCCAAATCGCCACCTCTCCAGATCGCCACCTCTCCACATCTCCACCTTGCCCTGTCTCCTCATTCCCCTGTCTCCACGTCTCTACTCCCTGCGTTTCCACATCCCCACGTCTTCGCCCCACCTCCTGTTCGCCGTGCTCCTGACTCTATCCCCCCTCGGTAATTCCCCCGCGCGATAAGGTGGTCGGAGAGGGCGGTCCGCCCTCTCCGACGTTCTGCCCCTTCCCCGGAGTCCATCGCGTTCCCCCGGTACTACGGTCACGAACGGCCCGCCTCTCCGGCGGCCGTTTCTCTTTTCCGCGCCGCTGGTGTAAGGCCACCTGGAGCCCCGCCCTCTGCTAAGTAGAGGACTTCCAGAGGGACCAATGGGGAGAAAGGGGCCTATTTGCTCGCTTCGCTCGCGGCCCCTTCTCCCCCGGTCCCCTTTTCGCTTCGCTCAAAGGAAAACAGCAACGGATGCCCCGCCCGAATCGAACCGTTCGCAAGCCGACCCGATGGACACCCGAGGAGTGGCGCAGCGTCCAGGACGCGGCGCAAGCTCGTGGTATCCCCCCGCTGCGCTTTGTTCGCGAAGCAGCACTGGAGAAGGCGCGGCCCGGCTACGCGCCCACGCGCTTACCCACTCGCCGCGCTGGCGACGAGCTCGCGCACCAGTTCGCCGACGTGCTCAACAACCTCCGGCAACTGCAGCGCGTTGCGGACGATGATGGGAACGACGAAGCCGCGGCGCGGATCGGGGAGGTGATCGACATGACGGAGGTGGCGCTTGCAACAGCGCCCGAGCGCGCCTGCGAGGCAGAGCCGATGATCCCCGTGGTCATCCAGGCAGGCATCGCGCTGAACGAGGTTGCGCACCGGGCGAACTCGGCCAGGTGCCTTCCTCCGGCGCGCGAGGTGTTCAGGTAGATCTCCACCGGCTTCACCCTGCCATTCATCCGTTCATCCTCCGAAAAAAAGAAGTCCACGCAAAGCCGCGGAGCCGCAGAGAGGCCCGTGGCTCTCCTCTGCGTCTCTGCGGCTCTGCGTGAGATGCAGTTGCCGTTGCCGTCAGCTCAGTTCAGCGCCGAGCTCTGCTGCACGTGCGCGCTGACCACGAAGGGCGTGACGTGCGGCTCCAGCTCCCCGATCACCACCTCGAAGCGGTACACGCCGGCGCGGGCGAACTGCATCCCCACCAGCGTGAAGACCTGGTTCGCGGTCGAGAACTCCCCCGGCGGCACGATCGGCGGGTTGATCTCGCCCGCCGCCTCGAACATCACCGTGTCGACGTCGTCCAGCAGCCGCACGACCACGGGAAAGCCGCGGCCGCCGTCCGCGAACTCGGCGGTCACGCGGAAGGCGAACACCATCCGCGGGTGCGAGACGGGAAGGTCCTCGGCCACGATGCGGTCGAAGATCCCCATCACGTTCAGCTTGCCCTCCTGCGAGATGTTGGCCTCGTCGGCCAGGAACGCCATCGGGATGTTCATCGCGTGCCCCGGTTCGGGATTGCCCCCGCCTCAATGGGTGACCAAGCTAGTACCACGCAGAGTGTTGCGAAACGACCAGCCGAAGGCGGAACGCGTTGCCGCAGGGCGCGCGAAGGCCACGCGCTGCAGCGGGTGTCCATTCGAGGTTCGCGCCACCCGGAACCAGTCGCGCCGCGCGCGCCTGCCCTGAATCTCCGCCGCAATGCCGCATGCTCCAGAGGCCACCGAAAGCACTTTGTCGTGCGGCGGTCGCACTATGTCTCACAGGTGGCCCTATCGGCGCGGGCAGGATTGTGTATTTCGCGCACTGCCACTATGGTTTCGGTCGCCCGCGGCGGAACCGCCGCGGCGATCCCGCCTCTTCAAAGGACCCGCCATGAAAAAGCAGATCTTCAAGGCTCGCCGCGTCGACTCCATGGTCGCCCCCGCCGAGTATCCCTTCCCCTGCAACGGGGGGATCGGCGCCATCGGCTCCTGGATCACCGTGCTTTACTGCTGGGACATCTGGTTCCCCTCCTGATCGGGCGATGACCGCCGGAGCGGCCGACCGTGGGTCTGGCCGCTCCGGCGGGGCGGCTCCATGCACACCCGCGGGTTCTCCCCAGCGGTTCTTCCACTCGATCCTCCATGAGCACGTCGCAGCCCGGTGCGGACCGCTGGTTCGCGCCCCTTTCACACGAGTACTGTCGGCATGAGAATGGCGACCGCTTCGCGTACGACTTCGCGACGGGGACGGCGTGGCAGCTCAACGACGCCACGGTGGACCTGCTCACCAGCGTCCGCGGCGGCTGGCAGCCGGGCGACCCGCCCCCACCCGTGCTGGCCGCGCACCTGGACGCGGACACCTCGACGGGGGACCTGCACGAAGCGCTCGAGGCGCTGGCGGAGGAGGGGCTGACCCACCGGGGTCTGCACCCGCCCGAAATTCCCGCCGCCGCCCTGCAGGTGGTCCGCGCGCTGCGGTGGAGCGACATCCGCGTCCGGCTGCTGACCATCCGGGCCGTCCCGCCCCGGTTGGGAGGGCTCATTCTCCACGGCGCGCGACTCACCCCGCTCCTCGCCTTGGCCGCGCTCGCGCTGAGCACCTGGGTCCTGTTCGGCGACTATCAGAAAGAAGGGGTCGCGCGGTGGCGCGACTTCATGGACCAGGCCGGGATGCTCGAGAAGGTCGCCACGCCGCTCCTGGCGATTCTCTTCCTCACCCTCGTCCACGAGCTGGGCCACGCCCTCACCGCCGCCGAGGCCACGGGCCGGCCGATCACACTGGGCATCCGCGTCAACCACGGGATCCCCCAGGGGTTCGCCGACGTCTCCGCGACGATCTGCACGCCGCGCCGCCGTGATCGCGTCGCCGTGGTCCTGGGAGGGCTGGCGCTGGAGACGCTGGCGTGGTTCCCTTTCATCCCGTGGGTGCACACCGGGAAGGCGCCCCCATTCGCGTTTTCCGTGATGCTGTTCGGCGGCGGGCTGAGCGTGCTGGTGAACCTGCTCCCGTTCTGGAAGAACGACGGCTATCTCCTCCTGGAGGAGCTCACCGGGATCCGCGACCTGATGGATCGCGCGCTGGCCGCGGCGGCCCAGGAGTTCCTGGGCGGCCACCCCGCCGGCGAGCGGGCATGGCTCGCCTGGCTGGGGCTGATCCACGTGCACGCGATGGCTGCGGCGGCGATGCTGACCGCTATCTTCTTCGGCACGCTGTCGAATGCCCAGGTCCCGTTCACGCTGCTGGGGCTCGGCGTCGCCGGAACGATCCTCGTCCAGAACTACCGCCGCATGCTCCGGATCGTCCGCCAGCCGGCCGCCGGCTCCACCGCCTGAGCGGATCGAGATGATACCGATGGACGCTCCCATGCTCGCCCTGGAACACCTGGAACGGCGCTACGACGGCTCCGGCGGGGTGACCGACGTCTCCATCCACCTTCCCCGTGGCGCGGTCTACGTGCTGTGCGGCGCCAACGGCGCCGGGAAGACGACCACCATCGCCGTGCTGGCGGGGCTCCTCTTCTCGCGAAAGGGAACGCTGCGGCTGGCCGACCGCCATGGCGCGACGCGCGAGGTCCCGCTGCACCGCTACGTGCCGCGGCCGGGCTTCGGCTACGTGCCCGACCAGCCGGTGCTGGACCCCCACCTCACGCCCTGGCAGTGGCTGGCGTTCGCCAGTGGGATCAAGGACGTCCCGGTGCGCCCGGAGGAAGCCGAGGCGCTCGCACAGGAGCTGGCGCTGGACGCGGCGGTGCTGGGCGCCCGGATCTCTTCGCTGTCGTTCGGCAACCAGCGCAAGGTTGCGCTCTGGGCGGAGATGGCCACCACCCGCGAGCTGCTCGTGCTGGACGAGCCGCTGATCGGCCTCGACCCGTTCGCCATCCGCGCCTTCGAGCGGGCGGCGCAGGCGTTCGCGGCGGGCGGGCGCGGCGTCCTCCTCTCGACGCACCTGCTGGCCGAGGCCGAGACCATGGCCACGCACGTGGGGGTCATCCACCAGGGCCGCACCGTGCGCGAGGGGACCCTGGAGGCGGTGCGCGAAGGGGGGACGCTGCGCGAGGCGTTCCTGGAGCTGGCGGCGCCGTGACGGGATTCGAGGGAACGCGCGCGCTGCTGCGCCTCGAGCGCCTCCGCTGGCAGACCGGCTGGCACAATGCGCTGCACGCCTCCGACGGCGCGGCGCGGCGCCGGGTGATCCGCGCGGGGGTGATCGTGTGCGTGGTCGCGGGCGGGCTCCTCTGGCTGGCCTCGGACACGCTGGGCGCGGGCGGCACGGGCCAGGCGCCGGCCGCCGTCGTCCGCGGCGCCAGCGCGACGGCCCTCTTCGTCTCCCTCCTCCTCTTCGCCGACGGTGCCCGGCGGGCCAGCCGCGGGCCGGCGGACCCGTTTGCCGCGAGCCTGGAAACGGTGTGGCTGCCGGCCGCCGGCGTCGGCGCCGGGGCGCTGGCGGTACGCGGGGTGGTGCGCGCCGCCCTGGCGCTCGCGCCGTTCGGCTGGGCACCCCTGATCGCCACCAGCGGCGTGGGGATCGGCCGCGGCCCGGTGCACACGGCGCTGCTCGCCGCCGCCGGGGTGGGCTTCGTCCTGCTGGGCGACGCGGCGGGCTCGCTCTGGCGCGGCGCCGGCCGTGCTTCCCGTACCGCGATGGCGTCGGCGCTCGCCGTCGCCTTCACGGTCACGCTCGCGGCCATCGTGTGCCTGGAGGCCGGCGTCCGCCCGCCGGTTCCCGGGCTGGTGACCGTGGTGGCGGCACCGTGGGGCGTGCTGCTGGGCCGGGGCGGCTCGGTCGCCGCGCCCGCGTTTCTCCTCCTCGCCGCCGCCGCGGCGCTGGCCGCGCGCCAGCGCGCCGTTCTGCACGCGGGATGGACCGGTACGCTGCACCGGCGCACGGCGCCGGACGGAGTGCGGCCGCGGACGCTCGTGGCACCGGGCTATGCCCTCCTGGTGCGCAGCGCGGCCCGGCTGCGGGTGCAGGGGCACGACGCGCTGGCGCTGGCGGTGGTGGGCGCCGCGACGGCGGCCGGTTACGTGATCCTGGCGGCCAAGCCCGCCGGCCCCGCCGCCATGCTCTCGGCGCGATCGCTCCCGGTGCTCCTCTTCTTCAGCCTGCTGCTCCCGGGGATCATGCTGGCCGAGCTGGCCTGGGCTCCCGGCTCTCCCGCCACCTGGACCTACGTGCGCGCGGTGAGCGCCCGGACCGGGCGCCCGCTCGTGGGCGCCGCCGCCGTCACGGGCGGAGCGCTCCTCCTGTGGACCATTCTCCTCGGCGGGCTGGCCGGCGTGCTGGCGGGGTGGCCGGTAACGCTGGGGCGCTTCCTGTCGCTGGGTACCGCGCTCGCCGTGGCCGGTACGGGGAGCTCGGCGCTCGGCGCCATGCTCGCCCTTCGCCTGGCCGGCGGCACGTCGGCGCTGGCGCCGCTGGTGCGCTACGCCGTCATGACCGCCGGACTCGCGGCCGTCGCCGTGGCGTTCGCCCGCACGCACTCGCCGGCCACCGCCCTGCTCGCCGCGGCGCTCGTCGCGGGCATGTCCGCATGGGGCGCCCGCAGCGTCTGGGCGCGCACCGAGCTGTCGCTTTCGGAATCCTGAACCCCTTCCCGCAATGTCGCAGCTCCTCTCGCTCCCGGCTGCCGATGCGCCGGCCGCCGCCCGTGTTGCCGGCTCCTGGAAGCTCCCGGCATGGCCCGCGCTCCTCCTGCTGGCCGCGCTGGTCTACGCGGCCATGCCCCTGCTGCACCACCTGGTCTACGGACACGAGCGCATCGCGGAGGCGGCCTACGCCGAGCTGGCGGTGCGGGCGGGCGCGCAGCTCACCGAGGGCGGACGCAGCCTGCTGGCCGCGCAGTTCTCGATGGCGCCCACCTGGAGCGGCGCGGTCGCGTCGTTCGCCGCCACGTTGATCACCGTCGTGCTCGCGGGGGTGATGATGAACATGGCGGCGATGCTGCTGTCGAGCGAGGTGACCCCCGCGCAGGCGCTCTCCGCTGCCGGCGCGGCCGCGGCGGCCGTGGCGCTCACCCGGGTGGGGCTGTGGGCGCTCCTCCTCTGGCGAAACGGCACCGACGGGCTGCGGGGGCTGGGATGGCTGGCGCAGGGCTCGGTGAACCTCAGCCTGTGGGCGCCGGCCGATCAGCCGGGCCTGGTGGTCTACGCCCTCTATTCGGCCGACCTGACGCTGCTGACCGGCGTGCTCACGGCCGCCCTGGTGCTGAGCGCCGCGGACCGGCGCCTCTCGGCGACGGGAGCGCTGCTGGTGGCGCTTTCCTGGCCGCTCACGGTGGTGGCCGTCCGGGTCGCGCTCTCGGCCATACTCCACTTCCCCATCGGTTGACGTCCTTCCCCTCCACCCCTCCCTCCGGCCGTGCGCACCTTCTACCTGCTGCTCCTGACGATCGCCGTGGCCGCCGGGATCGCGCTCGCCGCGGTCACGGCGAACGACCGCCGGCCGGCGCGGAAGGTTGCGCTCCCTTCGCTCGCCGGGGTGCGGGTGGAGACGCCGGAGCACCGCCTGGTGGACGCGGCGCCGGCGGGCGGCGGGGCGGTGCTGGTGATCTCGGCGGGATGCCAGCACTGCCATGCCACGCTGCGCCGGCTGGCGGCGGCGGCGCGCGACTCTCTTCCCGGGCTGTACGTGGTGGCGGTGGAGGGCGCCGTCCCCGCCCGCCGCCTGCTGAACGAGATCGGGCTGCGCGCGGTGCCGCTTGGCCCGTCCGACCGGGAGCGGTTCATGGCCGGGCTGCGGATCGGAGCCGTTCCCTTCCTGATGCGCGTGGGCGCGGACGGCCGCGTGCGGGGTGC
>Ga0070685_10000839_pt1 | contig 16758 bp, 15 predicted proteins | sample KBSS13LmetaG_FD_65651 | JGI IMG/M metagenome (GOLD analysis project Ga0070685, IMG submission 65651) | Switchgrass rhizosphere microbial communities from Kellogg Biological Station, Michigan, USA - KBS S1-3L metaG | ecosystem: Host-associated > Plants > Roots > Rhizosphere ...
GGTGCTCTGCAGCGCGGTCCACTTGAAGAGCTGGTTGAGCACCTTCACCGCGTCGGCGCCGCGCTTGAGCTCCAGCACGATGCGGATGCCGTCGCGGTCGCTCTCGTCGCGCAGGTCGCTCACGTCGCCCATTCGGCCGGCGCGGGTGAGCTCGGCCACCTGCTCCAGGATGCGCGACTTGTTGGTGCCGTACGGGATCTCCGTCACCACCAGCTGCTCGCGCCCGTTGCGGCGGCTCTCCTTGTAGACGCGCGCGCGCATCACCACCCGCCCGCGCCCCTTCGTGTAGGCGTCGCGGATCCCCGCCGTCCCCACGATCATCCCGCCGGTGGGAAAGTCGGGGCCCGGCAGGTGCGCCATCAGCTCGTCGACGGTGCACTCCGGGTGGTCGAGCAGGTGCAGCGCGGCGGCCACCACCTCGGAGAGGTTGTGGGGGGGCACGTTGGTGCTCATCCCCACCGCGATGCCGCTGGAGCCGTTCACCAGCAGGCTGGGGACGCGCGCGGGGAGCACGCGCGGCTCGGTGAGCCGGTCGTCGTAGTTGGGCGCGAAGTCGACCGTGTCCCGGTCGATGTCGGCCAGCAGCTCCAGGGCGAGGGGAGAGAGGCGGGCCTCGGTGTAGCGGTAGGCCGCCGCGTTGTCGCCGTCGATGGAGCCGAAGTTCCCCTGCCCGTCCACCAGCGGGTAGCGCAGCGCGAAGTCCTGCGCCATGCGCACCAGCGAGTCGTAGACGGAGGCGTCGCCGTGCGGATGGTACTTGCCCAGCACGTCGCCGACGACGGTCGCGCTCTTCTTGTAGGGCCGGGTGGGGAGGAGCCCGGCGTCGTACATCGCGTAGAGGATGCGGCGGTGCACGGGCTTCAGCCCGTCGCGCACGTCGGGAAGGGCGCGCTGCACGATCACGCTCATCGAGTAGTCCAGGAAGGACTCCCGCATCTCCTCCTCGATCAGGCGGGGGAGAACGCGCTCGCGCTGCGTGGTGGCGATCATTTCGGTCGGGTACGAGAGGAAGGGTCGCGACGCGGAAAAGTGCGCGCCGCGGGAACGGCGCGCAAGATGGATTTTCGCCTTCTCTTCGGTGCCGTTCTCTCCGTGTCTCCGCGTCTCTGCGTGAAACGGCCGTTGTCAGTTCCTCACCGCGTGCACGCCGTGCCGCCGCCCCCGAGCACGCGGTCCAGGAACCGCGCGATCCGCTGGTAGGCGGTGACCCGGTTCTGCAGCTTCGCGATGCCGTGGCCCTCGTCGGGGAAGCGGAGGTACTCCACGTCGCCCCGGTTGTGGCGCATCATCCGCACGATCTGGTCGGCCTCGCCCACGGGCACGCGCGGGTCGTTTGCGCCGTGCACCACCAGCAGCGCCGCGCGGATGCGGTCGGCGTAGGAGAGCGGCGAGATCTGGCGGAAGAACGCGCGGTCGGCCGGATCGTCGATGTTGCCGTACTCGATGCGGTCGGCGTTCTTCAGCTGCGGGCTCGCGTCCTCCAGCCCCGTGATCCAGTTCGCCACGCCGACGAAGTCCACCCCCGCCCGGAAGTGCTCGGGGAGCTGCGCCACCGCCGCCAGCACCATGTAGCCGCCGTAGCTGCCGCCCATCGCCGCCACCCGCGTGCCGTCCACGTCCTGGCGTGCGCGCAGCCACTCGGCCGCGGCCTGCATGTCGCGCACGGCGTGGGGGCGCAGCCGCTGGTTGTCGAGCTGCGTGAAGCGCTGGCCGTAGCCCGTGGAGCCGCGGAAGTTCAGGTCCAGGATGGCGTAGCCGCGCGCCAGGAGGTACTGCTTCACTCCGTCGAAGCCGGGGCGCGCCTGGCTGGTGGGGCCGCCGTGGAGCATCATCACCACCGGCGGCCGGGCCGTTCCCGTCCGCCGCGGCCCGTAGAGCAGCCCGTGGATCGTCTCGCCGTCGAAGCTCCGGATCTCCACCGCCTCGGGGGCGACGAACGAGGCCGGGTCGAGCCCCGCCAGGCTGCTCTCCGTCGCCCGCACCGTGGTCCCGCGCGACACGTCGTAGACCCAGGCATCGCCGGGCACGCCCGGCGCGGTGACGGAGACCAGGAGGCGCGGCGCGCCGTGGGCCCACTCCAGGCTGGTGACCACGCCGCCGGGAAGGTTCGGCACCGCGAGGTCGCGCCCGGGCTCCAGCTCGCGCACGAACAGGCGCGACCAGCCGCCCTCGTTCACCGTCCAGGCCAAGTAGCGCCCGTCACCCGAGAGCGCCACCGACTCCACGTCCCACGCGCCCTCGCGCATCCAGTGCAGCGAGCGGTCGGGAACGTGGAAGTGCGCCAGCCCGGCCCGGTCGCGCTCGTGGTTGGTGGCCAGGAAGAAGCCCTGCCCGTCCGGCGTCCACTCGATGCCGCCATACGCCGACATCTTCGCCGGGGCGAAGAGCGTGTCGGCCCTGCCGGTGCGGAAGTCCAGCAGGAAGAGGTCGTTGTCGGCCTCGCCCCGCCCCTGGCTCAGCACCACCGCCTCGCCGTCCGGGCGCCACGCCTCGATGCCGAAGTTCCCCGCGCCCTGCAGCACCATGCGCGGCTCCCCGGCCGAGCGCCCGTCCGGGCCCACGTCCAGCGTCCAGATGTCGAAGTCGCGCCCGTTGCGCTGGTTCGACGCGTAGGCGATGCGCCCCCCGCGCGGCGACCATCCGCCGAAGAGGCGGAAGCGCTCGTCCCCGGGCGTCAGCACCCGCTCCTGCGTCCCGTCGGGCGAGATCAGGAAGAACTGCGTGCGCTCGTTGCCGTTGCGGTCGGTGCCGTAGGCGATCCAGCGCCCGTCCGGGCTCCACGCCGCGAACTGCACCCGGTTGCCGAAGGTGAGCTGCCGGGGCGCCGCCGGCACGCCGCCCTCCGTGACCGGCGCCACCCAGAGCTGCGGCAGCCCCGTGGTGCCGCTGAGGAAGAGGACGTGCCGCCCGTCGGGCGCGATCCGCACGCCGCTGGCGCTGCGCACGTTCAGGTAGCGCGCCACCCCCTGGCACGCCTCGCCCGCCAGGTCGATGCGTGCCGGCTCCACCATCGGCGCGTCCACCGGCGCCGGCGTGGGGAGCGTGTCGCCGGCCTGGGCCAGCGCGGGCGCAGCGGCGAGCGTGGTCCAGGCGGCCGCGAGGAGGCGGATGCGGGCGGAGGCGTGGCTCATGGGGCGCGGGAGGCGGTGAGGCGGCGCGGTTGGAAGAGGATGGCACGACCGGCGGAAAGTTGCGCGTCGGAGATTAGGCGCGCAAGCAGAATTTTGGTTTATTTTCGGGCTTCTACGGAATGTTTCACACAGACCCAGAGACACAGAGGGAACTGTGAGAACTTCAAAAGATTCTTCGGGGTTGCGGCAAGAACGTTCAGAAACTCACCTACATCGACGAGCCCCGCCGTTCGTGTTGTGTTACTTCACTCGATAATGGTCGACTCGTTCGTTCGGATTCCGTTGCGCACGGCATTCAGCCACGCTGGCGGGGGCGTGCTGTAACTCTCGTAAATCCGCTCCAATGCTTGCAGCAGCTCCAGTGCAGCAGCACTTCGGTCACCGGAGGAAATCGCTGCGAGCTCCTGCTCGATGAGATACACAGCCACGTCAGGTGTAAGGCTGTCGCCGCCGGCTGCCCACTCCTGCAAATACCATTGCCGAAGCTTCCGGAGCGTCTTTCCGTAGACGCACCGAGGCTGCTCGGTCACGAGCTTGTGAATGCCGCCGTGGCTGATTCCAACTCGCACCGCTACATCGCGGATTGAACTGCGCTCCACGGCCAGGCGCAAGGCAGCCAGCAGAAACGCGACCTCTCCGTCGTCCGCCGGTCGGCTCACCACCCTGAGCTCCCCCCATAGTCGCCTCGACGCTTTTGCGCCGTCGAGTGTCTCGATGCATTACCGGCACAGGTGCGAACGGTACGCTAAACGCGACTCAATGACGCAGAAAGGCACAGAAGGTGGAGATGTGTGGATGGCAACGCGAGGTCGTTTTCGTGGGTTGGACACACCAGGTGGAATTTCATGTATGGAGGCGGTATATGTAGACAGCGCCCTCTTGGCGCGAGATTTCATCAACGCCCGCCTCGTGAGGGTGTTCTCATGCTCCGCATTCGGTTCATCATCTCCACTGCAGCTTTACTCTCGGCTGCGGCATGTGCGGCAGAGCCAACGGCGGCACCTCTGGCAGCGCCGAACCGCCCATCCCTGGACAGTGGCTATGGACTTGGATCGGGGAACAGGTCGGATTCCACACAAACGAATACGGCCTCTACGACTTCGGGGGCGGCGGCAAGCGGCTACGGACTGGGTTCGGGGAACTGACCCCTCGGGACGATAGGGCCTTACGCGCTACCAAACGCGCCGGGTTGCGCCTGGGCCTTCCGCATTCGCCAGGTGCGGCCGTGCCAGTTGGACAAAAGGCGGGATAGTGATTCGTAAAGCATCCGAAGGTTCACTTCGCTGCCATCCGGCAGTTCGCGAGGCCGGGTTGCCGGGATCCGCTGCGCGACTTGCTCCAGCAGGATCGAGGCATCTCGCGCCTGCTCCTTGAACAGCGGATTACCGCCGATCATCTCCAGAGCTTTGCGGGCGCACTGTGATGCTTCCGGCCATTCGCAACGAAGGTGTGCGGCGAAGGCCAGATTCATCAGCGCGGGCGGTGCGCCCATGGGGAATGCAGGCGCCATATCCAGCACTGCCGCCCGACCCTCTGCATACGAGGCATTCTCATCGGCACCCGCCGCAGACAAGGCCAAGGTGCTCCATACGATCATTTTCTCATGAGGCCGGGAGATCAGTCCGAGCACACGACGAAGAAGGGGAAACGCGATCCGGAACGCGTGCTCACGCGTGCAAAGCAGGCCAAAATCGTGGGCCAGGGCAGGAATTCGATCATGGTGTTTGGGATAAACGTTCAGCGCCCGTTCAGCATAGGTTTCTGCATCGGCAAACGCGCGCATGGACAGCGCGAGCAAGAGCATGTCGTGATGCACCTCGCCGGCCAGCCATTTGATGCCGCACCGTTGAGCCCGCCATGCTGCGCGCTGGTAGTGTTCGACCGCCGCGCTCGTATTGCCGATCTCCTTTTGCAGAGTCCCGAAACCGAGATGGCCTCGCACGTAGCAAGCACTCCATTTTCGACTGCGGGCCAGCGCGATACCGCGTGAATACCACAGATCGGCGAGCGGCGCGATTCCAAGCGTACGAGACAGCCTTCCTGCGAGGTTGGCCGGGGCCGGATCGAAGGGATCGCATGCTGCCGCGGCTTCGGCGAATCGAAGTGCGATCAAAAGATAACCAGAGGCTTCTGCCCACGTGCTGATTTGAAGGGCAGAGCGGAGTAGGGCGTAACGGTCGCTCGCGCCGTTGAGACAGGCCGCTGCTTCGGGAAGCACCGCGTCCAGTCGTTGCACCGGGGCCGAGGCGCGGCGGTATTCACACGGCTCGCGTTCGCCGGATATGGGGTCTTTTTGTATGTCGCGGGCTTCAGCCCAATCGAGGAAGCGCCGATGCAGGGTCCAGAGAACGAAGCGAATTTCAGTTTCTTCCCCGTCATCCGCTCGCGAAGGCAGGAGTTCAGTCCAGTCCACAGCTCCCCACGCGGGCGGTGGGATCATGTGCCTGCACCCCTTCCTACTGCGCCCCCGCTTGTTCTCGGGTGCACTAGCCATGTCCCGGGATCAGCTCTGAATGGAAAGCACCCTCATCGCGAGTAGTCCGAACATTAAGCGTCAGAATACTTTGTTTTCCTTCGATCCGCTACCCTGATTCGAAGAAAAACACGACACGAAAAACAAACCCGCCGGAGGCCCAAAGGGCTGGTCCGGCGGGGAGGGAATGTGTGCCAAGAATATCCAGGTTGTCGGGCGTTCCTCCGCCCGCGCAGGCGCCGCAGTTAGAGCGGAGGAGAGGCTTCCCTGATCGTCGCTCTCCAGCCTTCCAGCACTTTTTCGCGATCGGTGCGGAACACCTCGATCTGCGTGCGAAGCGACGGCCGCAACGCGACCACCCGTGCGGCCATGTCTTGAGACAGCAACGCCAACAGCAGGAGATCCCCATCCATCAGGGTCGCCCCGATCAGCGCTGGATCATTGAAGAGCTGGCCTGCCAGCGCCTCCGCTTCTTCCCGCGAGCGCACCTGAAGTTGCGCGCGCACGTACTCGTCTCGCGTGAAGGGCACCCCGATGGGACTCCCGGACGTCGTGTCGCGCATGGCATCGCTGAAGGTTCCCTGGGGTGCGGTCATGCAGTCGTGAGGCCGGGGCAACCGGCACTACATCACCGCGAGGCTTTCTCTCTGTGGCCTCCCCGCCTCCGTGTGAAACGGCCGTTGTCAGTTCCTCCGTCCGCGCGGGCGCCGCGGTCTGGGCCGGGGACGGTGCTTCGCGCGCTCGCGGGCGCGCGCCTCCGCCGCCTCGCGGATGGCGGCGGGGGTGCCGGGCCGCGGCTTGATCACCACGTCGGTGATGGCGCGCGCCGCCGCGTCGGCCACCGCGCTGCGGATCTCCAGGATCTGTCCCGCCGTCCCCGTATCGTACGTCCGGTTGGTGAGGAGTATCACGAACAGGTCGCGCTCGGGGTCGATCCAGATCGACGTCCCCGTGAACCCGGTGTGCCCGTACGACCGCGCCGAGAGGTAGTCGCCCGCCGAGCTGCGCGGCGCCGGCGTGTCCCAGCCGATGGCCCGCGTTCCCGCGCGCGCCTGCCTGGTGGTGAACGCCTGCACCGTGCGCGCGGACCAGATCCGCCGGTCGCCGTACGCGCCGCCGTTCAGCAGCGCCTGCGCGTAGACCGCCATGTCGCCCGCCGTCGAGAACAGCCCCGCGTGCCCAGCGACCCCACCCAGCCGGAAGGCGTTCCCGTCGTGCACCACGTCGCGGACGACGTACGGCCGCTCGGAGCGGATCGCCGCCGGCACCGTGCGGTTCCAGGCCAGGAGCGGGGGATCGTACATGGTGTTCTTCATCCCCAGCGGCACGAACACCCGCCGCGCCGCGAAGGTGTCCACCCCCTCCCCCGCCACGCGCCGCACCGCCTCGGCCATCACGATCATCCCGAAGTCGCTGTAGAGCACCTGCTTCCCCGGGTCGGTCTTCAGGTCGGTGCGGAAGACCCGGCCGAGCGCCTTCTCCCGGTTCCCCGCCTCGTGGTAGAGGTCGGAGCCGGCGGGGAGGCCGGAGGTGTGCGTCATCAGGTTCCACACGCTCACGTCTCCCTTGCCGCCGCCGCGGAACTGCGAGACGTAGCGGGCCGCGGGCGCCTCCAGCGAGATGCGGCGGTCGTCGAAGAGCGCCATCACCGCCGGCGTGGTCCCCACCACCTTGGTCAGCGACGCCACGTCGAAGAGGGTGGTGGAGGGGTCGACCGGCCCGCCCTGCACCACCCCGTACCCGCGCAGCTTCACCAGCCGCCCGTGCCGCCCGACGGCCACGGCGGCCGCGGTGTAGACGCCCGCGTCGCGCCCGCGCTGCACGATCTCGTCGATCTTCGCCAGCCCCTCGGCGCTCATCCCCGCCGACCTGGCGTCGGCGCGCACCAGGGTGCGCGCGGGGGGCCAGGCGGCGCGCGGGCGCGGCGTCCAGCCGAAGAGGGCGCGGGCGGCGGCGCGCTGCGCCTGGGGCCCATCGCCCCAGGCCAGGAGCACCGTGCGCGCGTCGGGGAGCGGGCGCGCCGGCTCCGCCGCCAGGGCGACGAAGACGATCCGCCGGGTCGCCGTGTCGAGCGTGAACGCCGCCGCCGCCGCGCGGAAGGCCGCCGTGTCGCGCCGCGCGCGGGCGGAGGTGTCGCGCACCACGGGCGCGCCCAGCCGCTCCCGCACGCGCACCGGCGCATCGGGAAGGTCCGCCACGATCGCGCACGCCGCCGCGTTGCCGGCGAAGTCCTTCAAGGTGGAGATGGGTCCGTGGCGCGCCGCCACCCCGGTGCTCAGCCGCAGCAGCCCGGGAACGTGCCGCGCCAGCTCCGCGTAGAGCGCGTCCACCGGCGCCCCCGGCTGCGCCAGGAAGACGACGCCCCGGCACCCCTGCACCGCCGGCGCCGGCCCCAGCGCCACCACGGTCCGCTGGAAGGCGTCCGCCGCGGCCGCATCGGACACCGCGGTGCCGAGCTTCGGGCGCAGGGAGTCGGGGACCACGATGCCCACGTTCGCGCGGCGCTTGGCGGCGAAGACGCGCCGCACCGCGCGCTCCACGTTCAGGCGGGGGATGCGCCCCCGCTCGACCGCGGCGGTGAGCGAGTCGATCATCTCCTCCGGCGCGGTGACGCCGATCACCACGTCCGCCCCCACCTGGAAGGCCGCGACCGCTGCCGGGATCGCACCCCATCCGCGCGCCAGCGGGCTGCGCGGCGACACGTCCGCCGTCACCAGCCCGGCGAACCCCAGGTCGCGCCGCAGCAGCCCCTGCACCGCCACGCCGGAGAAGGGGAGCGGCGTGGTGTCGCCCGTGAGCGCGGGAACGGCGGAGAACCCCGGCTCCACCGCGGCCGCGCCGCCCGCCACCACGGCGCGCAGGTAGTCGAGCTGCACCGGCGCGAGCGCCGCGCGGTCCCACTCCACCAGCGTGGGACGCACGGCGGCGTAGGGAGCGCGGAAGAAGGTGACCGCGGGGAGCCGCCCCCCCGCCGCCAGCGCGCCGACGTACGCCGCGTATGCGGCGTTCCCGCGCCGCTCCACGGTGGAGGGGAGGAGGGTGGCCGTGTCCGACGGGAGCGGCGGGCCGGGGACGAAGACCAGGTCGATCCCCATCGCCTCCGCCTCGCTTGCCGTGACCCTGCCGACGGAGCGGGCGAGCGCCGTGTCGCCCAGCACCGCCACCCCCTCCACCGCGGGGAGCGCCGTGGCCCCGGGGAAGGCGGTGCCGAGCCCCTGCACCGCGCGCGCGGCCACCAGCGGGGGGAGCGGCACCGCGTGGAGCGTGTCGGCCAGCGCGGCCACCGCGCCCGCCGGCCCGCCGATCAGCTCCACCCCGCCCACCCCCTCGCGCGCCCAGCGCAGCAGCCGCGCGCGCGCCGAGTCGGCGGGCGAGGGCGCGGGCCCCAGCGGCTCGGCGCGCGCGAACACGAGCTGCGCCACCTGCTGCCGCAGCGTCATCCGCGCCAGCCGCGCCTCGCTCCAGGGCGAGCGCGGCTCCGCGCGCCCGCACGCCGCCGCGAGGACGGCGAGGAGCGCCAGGGCACCGGCGCGGGCGCGGCGGGGCGTTGGAGCGAGATAGAGTGCGGATCTGGACAAAAGGGTCGATTCGGCCACGGGGTAGAGGCTACCTTGCTCCGCCGTGGCAGAAAACGGACCGCAACGTGGGACAAGGCTGCGGCACGGTGTGGCAGCGGTGTCGCACCCGTAAACATGTCGTCCAGCGGGATTTCGAGTGTTTGCGCGGTTTGTGGCGGTGCCCGGGATGGCTTGGGATTTGCCGGGCTGGGCGCCCGACAGAGAGCGACGTGTGAGAGGTACCCTCCGATCAGACCCAGGCGCGGCAAAAGGGACCGCGGCCGCGCCACTCCGCCGCACCCCACGCTCCATGCCGACGCCGCTGCCCACGGGCATCCGAATCCATACCGCTGCCCCGCGCCCGAACGCGCCGCGGCGGGATACCCACAGTGCGAGCCAGATGAGCGAAGCTCCCGCCACGGTGTTCGTGGCCGACGACAACCCCTCCATCCTGCTGGGGCTGGACCGCGCGCTCAAGGCGCGCGGCTACGAGGTCCGCACCGCCGCCACCGGCTCCGGCGTGCTGCGGCTGATGCACGAAGCCCCCAAGGTGCCGGACCTGGTGCTGCTGGACGTGATGATGCCCGAGATGAGCGGGATCGACGTGCTGCGCGCGCTGCGCCGCGACGACCGCTGGGCCGACGTGCCCGTGGTGCTCATCACCGCCACCAACGACGGCGCCCTGCCTGTGTCGGCGCTGCGCGACGGCGCGGTCGACTTCCTCACCAAGCCCTTCCGGCTGGACGAGCTGCTGGCGCGGGTGGACGCGCACGTCACCCGCAACCGCGAGCTGCGGCGCGCCCGCGAGCAGGCGCGGGTGCGGCTCGAGGCCATCGACCTCATCCGCGAGCTGAACCGCGTGGTGAGCGCCGACGAGATGTTCCACCTGGTGACCTCGCGCACCGCCGAGGTGCTGGGGGTGGCCCGCTGCTCGGTGCTGGTGGTGGAGAGCGGCGCCGACACCGCGCGGGTGGCCGCCTCGTCGGAGCCCGAGTTCGCCGAGGGGCTGCGCCTGGAGCTCGCCCGCTACCCCGAGTTCCGCGAGGCGCTCGCCACCGTGCGGACGGTGGCGATCCTCGACGCCGCCGACTCGCCCCTCTTCGACGAGGTGCGCGAGCAGTGGGCCCGCGACGGCGACCCGGAGCTGCGCTCCGTGGTCGTCGTCCCGTTTCCGGTGACCGACGAGGTGACCGGGCTGTTCGTGGAGCGCGCCGCCGGCGACGACCCGCCGCTGGGCCCGGAAGCGGCGGAGCTGGCCGAGCGGGTGGTGGAGGCGATCGTGCAGGCGTGCGGGCGGGTGCAGGTGTTCGAGCGGCTGATGCAGCAGCGCCAGCACCTGCACGACCTGGCCAACACCGACCAGCTCACCGGGGTGGCCACGCGCCGCGCGCTGGAGGAGTACCTGCGCACCGAGCTGCAGGTGGCGCGCGAGCGCAACGAGCCGCTGAGCGTGGTGCTGCTGGACCTGGACCGCTTCAAGGAGATCAACGACTCCTTCGGCCACCCGGCGGGCGACTCGGTGCTGAAGGCGCTGGGCGGGTGGCTGCGCTCGGAGAGCTCCATCCGCACGCACGACCGCCCGGGGCGCTACGGGGGCGACGAGTTCGTGGTGGTGCTCCCCGGCACCGGCCCGGCGGGCGCCACCCGTTTCGCCGAGCGCGCCCGGCAGGAGTTCGGGCAAATCCCCTTCGTCTTCGGCGGCCGGGCCTTCCGCGCATCCCTGAGCGCGGGGATCGCGAGCTGGCCCGAGACCACCGCCAACACCATCGACGACCTGATCGCGAGGGCCGACGCGGCGCTCTACCAGGCCAAGCAGACGGGTCGCGACCGGGTCTGTCTCTCGGGGATCGCGGCGGTGGGCTGAGACGGCGAACACGAAAAGAAGTGCTAAGTGCTGAGTGCCAAGTGCTGAACTGCCCTTCAGCACTCAGCACTTGGCACTTAGCACTTCTGTCAGGGCGTGGAACCTGCGGGACGCTGGGGGATTCTAATCGCGCATGGAACCGGAGACCTCGTTGCGCCCGCTGATCGTCGTCACCACCACGCTCGCGCCGGGGGGGAGCCACAACCTCCCCGCGGTGCGGCTGAACGTGCAGTACGTGACCGCGGTGGAGGAGCCGGGGGGCACCGCCCTCCTCCTCTCGCCCGGCCACGACGCCGAGTCCGTGGAGCGGCTGGTGGGGCTCGCGCACGGGCTGGTGCTCACCGGCGGCGAGGACGTGGACCCGGCCCTCTACGGCCAGGCGCCGCACCCAGAGCTCTCGACCGTCAACACGGCGCGCGACCAGGTGGAGCTGGCGGCGCTGCGGGCGGCGCTGGCGCGCGGCATCCCCATCCTGGCCATCTGCCGCGGGGTGCAGCTCCTGAACGTGGCGCTGGGCGGCACCCTCTACCAGGACCTCCCCTCGCAGCGGGCGGGCGACCTGCTGCACGAGCAGAGCGCGCCCGTCGGCCACCGCTGGCACCACGCCACGGTGCAGGCGGGGAGCGGGATCGAGGCCATCCTGGGCACGCGCGAGCTGTTCATCAACTCCTTCCACCACCAGGGGATCGACCGCCTGGCGCCCGGGCTGCGGGCGGTGGTGTGGGCCTCGGACGGGCTGGTGGAGGGGGTGGAGGGGAAGGAGCACCCCTGGCTCTACGGCGTGCAGTGGCACCCCGAGCGCGGCGAGGCCGAGTCGCCCGCCGACGAGCGCGACCCGGACCGGCGCCTCTTCTGGGCCTTCGTCCAGGCCGCCCGGGAGTTCGCCTCGACGGAGAGCCTTCTCGCTTCCGCGAGTACGTAACGGCCGTTTCACGCAGAGACGCAGAGGCACAGAGAGAACGACTCTCCGTGCCTCTGCGTCTCTGTGTGAAACGTCTTTTCAGCCGATCACGTCGAAGCGGTCGAACTCCTCCAGCGGCACCTCCAGCCGGTCGCCGGTGACGGGGTGGCGGGCGACCAGCACCTCCTCGCCATAGTCCGTCTTCAGGCGCTCGGGAAGCACCACTAGCTCGGTCCCGCGCCGCATCAACTCGATCCGGCTCCCCTCCGCGACCGCCCGCTCCAGGCGGTCGTAGTCGTCCGGGCTCCAGTTCACGGCCGCACGGTGTCCGCGGGGACGGCGGGCTCCTCCGTCACCGGCGGAGGCGGCGGAGGTGGTGGAGGTGGGGGTGGAGGCGGCGCCGGGCGCACGGGGGGCGGCGGCGCGGCCGCGGCGGCGGACTCGGCCGGCGCGGCGTAGGTGGTGCGCCGGCCGATCCCCTCGGGACGCACGGAGAGGTAGTACTCCTTGATGAACAGCGAGTCAATGCGGATGAAGTTGCTGTCCGGCAGGTCGCCGAACTTCACCCCCGGCTTGGGACGCGGGATCACCACCCCGAGCGTGTCCATCCACACGTCGAACTCGGCGCGCGAGATCCGGGAGACGTAGCCGGTCACGTCCACCCCGCCGCCGTTGAAGATGCCGCCCAGCCGCCCCGCCGGCGGCTCCGGCTCGAAGCGCACCAGGATGCGCCGCCCCTGCGGGGTGCGCACGTACACGGCGTTCTTCCGCACGCCGCTCTCCGCCGTGCCGGTGAGGTGCACCAGCCGCCCCAGCTCGCGGTCGGTCAGCTCGCTCACCCGCTCGAAGGGCTCGATCAGCACCGGGAGCACCGGCGCCCGGTCCGACCCGAAGCGCGCCGCCGCGCCCACCCCAGGGCCGCGCGGGTGCTCCGTGGGGTCGCCGAAGAGCATCGCCGCCACGATCGCCAGCGCGCCGGCGCCCACGAGGGCGAGGGTCCAGAGCCAGACCCGCTGGCTGCGGCCGCGCGTCAGCCGAATGTCCATGGAACCAAGGGGACAGGGTACAGGTTACAGGGTACAGCAAGCCGGCCCGGGGAGGAGCCAGGGTCGGGGGGCCGTCTGCAGGCTGTCCCCTGTCCCCTGTTCCCTGTCCCCTGCCGTTCGCAAGCGCCGTTCCCCGTTCGCTTTCCGCCGCGGCGCGCTTGCCCGGCGCGGCGCGGCGCGGTTATCATGTTCGCCGCGCCAGCCGGCGCAAACGCAACGCCATCACACGCTTTTTCCCGGAGGAGATCCGTGCCCCGACCGGCCCAGGCGCCGCGGCGGTCGTCGCTGACGCCCTTCTACATCATCCTCGGCCTGGTGCTCGTGGCCGGCCTCGGCCTGCTGGCCACCAGGCTCAAGCCCAAGGCCGGCGAGGCGGTCAACCGCGGCGTGCCGGTGACGCTCACCCCGGAGCAGCTCCAGCGCGTGCAGGGGATCTCGATCGGGCGGGCGGACGCGCCGATCACGATCTACGAGTTCGCCGACTTCCAGTGCCCGCACTGCGGCCAGTTCGCCGCCTTCATCGAGCCGCTGATCCGGCAGAACCTGGTGGAGACGGGGAAGGCGCGGTACGTGTTCTACGACTTTCCGCTGGGCTTCAAGTGGAGCTTCCTGGCGGCGCGCGCCGGCCGCTGCGCCAACGAGCAGGGGAAGTTCTGGGACTTCCACGGCATCGTGTTCGCGCGCCAGCAGCAGTGGGCGTTCGACCCCGACGCCGCCGCCCAGTTCGCCGAGTACGCCAAGACCATCCCGGGGATGGACGCCGGCAAGTTCGAGCAGTGCGTGCGCTCGGACAAGTACCAGCGCGAGGTGTCGGAGAGCCAGCAGCTCGGCCAGTCGCTGGGGGTGGGGGGCACGCCCACCCTCTTCGTGAACGGCCGCAAGCTCGACCCGCTCCCGGAGACGTACAGCGCCTTCGAGACGCAGGTGCGCACCATCGCCCCCGCCGCCTTCGCCGGCGCGCCGGCGGCCCCCGCGGCCGCGCCCCCCGCTCCCGGCGACACGGGCGGCAAGGTCACCGGCCAGAGCGCGACGCCGTGAGCGCGGTCCTGGACGAGGCGGAGGTGGACGGGGTGGAGGAGGCGTACGCGCCACCGCCCACGAGCCGCATGGCCATCGCCGTGCTGGCGCTGATCGGGGTGTTCGACGCCGCCTACCTGAGCATGTACAAGCTCGGGATCATCAACGGGCTCACGTGCACCGTGGGGAGCTGCGAGCAGGTGCAGAACTCGCCGCAGTCGGCGCTCTTCGGCATCCCCGTGTCGGTGCTGGGGCTGGGCGCCTACGTGGCGCTGCTGGCGCTGGCGCTGGTGGGCGTGCAGCCGCGCTTCGCCGCCGACCGGCGCATCGCGCAGGCCATCACGGCCATCTCCGGCATCGGCGTGCTCTTCTCCGCGTACCTGACCTACGTGGAGGCGCGGGTGATCTACATGTGGTGCCAGTACTGCGTGATCTCGGCGATCCTGATCACGCTGATCTTCCTGCTGTCGCTCCCCGGGCTGAAGCGTGCCCGGGCGGCCGACTCGTGAACGCGGAGGAACCGATGTCGGAGGAGGAAGCGGGCGCGACGGTGCCGGTGCGGCTCCTGTTCGCGGACCAGGGGACCTTCCACGCCGAGACGGTGCGCGTGCCCGCCGCGGTGCTGGGCGAGTACGACCGCCTGATCGACCTCCTGCGCGAGGAGGAGAGCGTGACGCGCGACCTGTACGTGGACCTGGACCGCCTGGTGAGCGCCTACGTCGTCAACGACGGCGAGGGCTGACGCCAAGACGCGGAGAAACCGAGAGGACGCAGAGAAACCATCTGCGTCCTCTCGGTTTCTCCGCGTCTCTGTGTGAGATCTACGGGGCTGGAGGCGCAGCGGGAGCCGCGGGCGCGGCGAGGGCGGCGTCGACCGCGGCGGCGAGCGCCTCGAAGGTGACGGCCCCGTTCAGCATCTGGCTGCGGTTCACGATGAAGGCCGGGGTGCCGTTCACGCCCGCGCCGGTGGCCTGCATGGCGTCGTTCAGGATGAGCGGCGCCGTGCGGTCGTTGTCCACGCAGTCGCGGTAGGCGGCGGGGTCCAGGTGCAGCTCCAGCGCCATCCGCGCGAAGCGCTGCCCCGCGTCGGCCTGCCCGCCCCACTCGCGCTGGGTGCTGAAGAGCCGGTCGTGCATCTCCCAGAACTTCCCCTGGGCGCCGGCGCACATCGCCGCCTCGGCCGCGGAGTAGGCCTGGGTGTGCATGGGGAGGGGGAGGTTGATGTAGACCATCTTCACCTTCCCCGTCTTCACGTAGGCGCTGTCGAAGGCGCGGTAGGTGTCCTGGAAGAACTGCCGGCAGTAGGGGCACTGGAAGTCCGAGATCTCGATCACGCTCACCCGCGCCTCCGCGGCCCCCTTCTCGCGCCCCCGCGACGCCCGCGCCAGCACCGAGTCCGGCGAGGGCACCGCCCCCCGCGCCGCGGCGCTCGTGTTTCCGGCGTTGCCTCCCCCGCCCCCCGGCTGCGCGCACGCCGACGCGGCGGAGACGAGCGCCAGCAGCGCCGCCAGCAGGGGAGCGGTGAGCCGCGCGCGGCGGGCGTGTCCGTGGATCATCCTCGTCACCTGTCGATGGGTCGATTGCCGGCCGCGCCGCGCGAGACCGCCTCGCGCGCCCGCTCCAGCGTCCATGCCTGCACCTCGGGGCCCGGCCAGCCGCCGCGCCGCGCCGCCTCCAGCAGCGCCGCGGCCTCTTCGCGCGCCCGCGACGCCGTCTCCGGCGCCACCCACCCCTCGCGCTCCGCCTCGCGCAGCTCGTCCTCGTCCAGCACCACCAGCGTACCGTCGGCGCCCGACCAGAGGTCCAGGAAGAGGTCCGTGGTCTCCCACCGGTCCCCGTCCATCTCCACCGGGGTGAGGACGTTGGCGTAGACGCCGGTGAAGGTGCCGTCGGCCAGGTGGAAGCGGCCGACGTCGTGCCACTGGCCGCGGTAAGTGATCCAGACGACGGGGGCGCCCGGCTCCAGCACCGTGCGCCCCCCCGCCGTCACCGGCCGCGCCAGCTCGGCTGATTCGAGGAGGGTGACAACGTAGGCGTCCGTCTCCGCCACGACAATCTGCCGGAAGACCTGCTCGCGGTCCGGCGGGCGGCGATAATGGATCTCGACGACCACCCCTCACCCCCCGGCCCCCTCTCCCGAACTGCCGGGAGAGGGGGGGAACTGCGTGCGAGACGCGATTTCAGCGCGGATCCGCTCCAGGACGGCGGGGAGGTTCTGGAGAACCTCCTCGTTGCGGAAGCGGATCTCGTGATAGTTGAAGGACTCGAGAACTTCGGTGCGCGCGGCGTCGCGCTCCTGCTGCGTGTCGTGGATACAGCCGTCGACCTCGACCACGAGGCGAGCTTCCGGGCACCAGAAGTCCAGGATGAAGCGGCCGACCGGGTGCTGACGGCGGAATCGCACACCCAGCGCGTTGTTGCGGAGCGCCTGCCAGAGATGGTCTTCCGCCGCGGTCGGCTGTCTCCGCATCGCCCGCGCGGCCGTTTGCAGCTCGATCGAGTTCCTGCGATACCTCGCCATCTCCACCTCCACCGACCTGCGCCGTTGCAGTTGAAGTTGAAGTTGCCGTTCACCCCCTCTCCCGGCAGTTCGGGAGAGGGGGCCGGGGGGTGAGGGGTAGTTCATCGCGCCCGATAGCGCGCACCGGAATGCTCCTGCGCGTCGACCACGGCCACGGCGGTGAGGTTGGCGATCTCGGCGGCCTCGCTGGCGCGCTGGAGGACGTGCACCGGGTGCGCCATCCCCAGCAGGATCGGGCCGAAGCCCTC
>Ga0070685_10000841_pt1 | contig 16718 bp, 12 predicted proteins | sample KBSS13LmetaG_FD_65651 | JGI IMG/M metagenome (GOLD analysis project Ga0070685, IMG submission 65651) | Switchgrass rhizosphere microbial communities from Kellogg Biological Station, Michigan, USA - KBS S1-3L metaG | ecosystem: Host-associated > Plants > Roots > Rhizosphere ...
ACCTCGATCGTCTCGAGCTCCTCGCCGGGGCAGTCGAGCGGGTCGCGTGAGAGCACGACGAGGTCAGCGAGCATTCCGGGCACGAGTCGTCCTCGTCTGCGCTCGTCCCGCGAGAGCCATGCAGGGTTCACGATGGTCGCCTTCAGCGTCTGCTCGAGCGTCAGGCACTGGTCGGGCCTCCACGCGGGGCGGTCGTCGATCGTGCGCCGGATGCCCGCGAGGATCCCGGCGAGCGGATCGAGCTCCTCGACCGGTGCATCCGATCCGTTCGCGACGAGGGCGCCGGAGTCCCAAAGGGAGCGGAAGGCGTACGAGCCGTCGACCTGCTGCGGCCAGAAGCGCTCCGCGAGGTCGCGATCGGATGGTGCGTGGCTGAACTGGACCGAGCAGGCGACGCCGAGCGACGCGAAGCGCCCGACGTCCTCCGGCGCGAGGCATTGCGCGTGCTCGATGCGGTGCCGCAGACCGAGCGGCGCCCAGACGTCACGCGTCGTCTCGAACGCATCGAGGGCCTCGCGGTTCGCGCGGTCCCCGATGGCGTGGACGCCGACCGGCCAGCCGAGGCGCGCACCCTCCCGGACGACGTCGGCGAGCTCCGCACCGCTCGTGATCATCACGCCCGAGCCGTCGAGCATCCACGCCGTCTGCGACCCGAGCGTTCCGTCCATGAAGGCTTTCAGGTAGCCGATGCGCAGGTACTCGTCGCCGATGCCCGAGTGGATGCCCAGCGCTTCGAGCTCCCGCAGCCGCTCGTACGGCACCGACTGCCACACCCGAAGCGTGAGCCCGTCGCGCTCCCGAACGCGCTGGAAGATGCCCGGTGCGCCGAGCCAGCCGTCCTTGTCGTGGATCGCGACGATGCCGCGGCTCGCGGCGATTCGCAGGCCCTCGCGTGTCGCAGCGACGAACTCGTCCTCGCTGGGCATCGCGACGCGCGCGCGAAACTGCCAGGCGGACTCCTCGCGCAGGATGCCCGTCGGCTTCCCGTCCTCGCCCCGCTCGACCACGCCGCCCTCGACCTCGAGGTCGCCGTCGGCGCGTGCCAGCGCCGCCGAGTTGAGCCAGGCGGAGTGGTAGTCCTTCGAGAAGAGGAGGGCGGGCACATCTCCGGTGACGGCATCGAGGGCGGCCGCGGTCGGTTGCTCGACCCACTCGGCCGACCTCCAGCCGTAGCCACGGATCCAGCTGCCTTGGCGCGGATGCGAGCGGACCCGCTCCAGGGCGTCCGCGAGGCTGCGCACTCCCTCGAGCTTCACGTCGCGCTGGGACAGCGACCACGTCGGGAAGTGGACGTGGGAGTCGGTGAAACCGGGGAGGACGCAGCGTCCGCCGAGATCGACGATCTCGGGTGTGGGGAGGGAGGTCTCGTGCGTGCCGACCCCGCCGGCCACGCGCGCTCCGGCAACGGCGAGCGCCCTCGCGGTCGGGAGCGACGGGTCCATCGTGCGGACGACGCCGTTCTCGAGGATCATGCTGCCGACTGTAACCACGCGCCAAAGGAGGCACGGTGTTCGACCACGTCGGTCTCAATGTGGCGGACCTCGCCACCAGCAGGCGGTTCTTCGAGCAGGCGCTCGAGCCGCTCGGCTATCGGGTGGTCATGGATTTCTCCGAGTACGGGGCCGTCGGCTTCGGAACCGATGCCCACAAGCCCGAGTTCTGGGTCGGCGCCCGCGACCCGCGAGGCACGGGGACGCATGTCGCCTTCGCTGCCGCAGACCGGGCTACGGTCGACGGCTTTCACTCCGCGGCGCTCGCCGCCGGCGGCACCGACAACGGCCAGCCGGGCATTCGCCACGACTACCACCCGACGTACTACGGGGCGTTCGTCATCGATCCGGACGGGAACAACATCGAAGCCGTCTGCCACGCACCGGAATGACGGTCGCGCACGTCGCAGTCAACGTGACCGACTGGGGACGCTCGAAAGCGTTCTACGAGCCGCTACTGGGTTCGCTCGGCTACCGGGTCGTCTACGAAGAGGCGGGTGCGCTCGCGTACTTCGCGGACGATCGCGGTCTCGACTTCGGGATCGGTCGGCGGGATCCGGTCGGCGGCGCGCACGTCGCGTTCGATTGCGACGACCGCTCCTCCGTCGACGCGTTCCACGCCGCAGCCCTCGAGGCGGGAGGGCGCGACAACGGCCCTCCAGGTCTCCGTCCGCACTACGACGCGAACTACTACGCCGCCTACGTGCTCGATCCCGACGGGAACAACATCGAGGCGGTCTGCCACCACCCCTAGGAAGGTCCTAGACTTCGAACGTGCCCTGGGAGCCGCTGACCGACGAGCAACTCGAAATCCGCGAGCTCGTGCGCACACTCGCACGCGAGCGCATCGCACCGCGCGCCGCCGAGATCGACGAGTCCCACGAGTTCCCCTGGGATGTCGTCGAGCTCTTCCGCGAGCACGGCATCTTCGGACTCCTGTTCGACGAGGAGGTCGGCGGCACCGGCACCGGGACGCTGCTCGGGCTCGTGGCGATCGAGGAGGTCTCGAAGGTCTGCGCGACAAGCGGCCTCATCCTCGCCGTGCAGGAGCTCGGCTCGCTCGGCCTGAAGGTCGCCGGCTCCGCCGAGCAGAAGACGCGTTACCTCCCATCGCTCGCGTCGGGCGAGGTGCTCGCTGCCTATGCGCTCACCGAAGCGGGCTCGGGATCCGACTCCGCCGCAATGCGCACCACCGCACGTCTCGACGGCAATGAGTACGTCCTCGATGGGTCGAAGCGGTTCATCACCAATGCCGCAGTCGCAGGGCTGTACACGGTCTTCGCCAAGACCGACCCCGACGCCGGCCACTCCGGGATCTCCGCCTTCGTCGTCGAATCCACCACGCCGGGATTCGAGGTTGCACGCCTCGAGCCGAAGATGGGCATCGCCGGCTCGACGACGGGTGAGCTGACGTTCGACGCTGCGCGCGTTCCCGCGGCGAACCGGCTCGGCGAGGAAGGGGAGGGCTTCCGGATCGCGATGCGGATCCTCGACCGCTCGCGGCCCGGCGTCGCTGCGCAAGGCCTGGGCATCGCGCAGGGCGCGACCGACTACGCGCTCGAGTACGCACGAACCCGCGAGACCATGGGGAAGCCGATCGCCGAGCATCAGCTCGTCGCGGGCAAGCTGGCCGACATGGAGACGCGCTGCGAGGCGGCGCGCGGACTCTTGTACCGCTTCGGTCGCATGGTCGACGAGGGCGCCGACGAGGCGGAGCTGACGAAGGCGTCGGCGATGGCGAAGCTCTACTGCACCGACACCGCGATGGACGTCACGACGGAGGCGGTGCAGATCCTCGGCGGCTACGGCTACATCCGCGAGTACCCGGTCGAGCGGATGATGCGCGACGCGAAGATCACGCAGATCTACGAGGGCACGAACGAGATCCAGCGGCTCGTGATCGCTCGCGAGATGCTGCGGGAGGCGCGCGCCTTCCTGCTCGCCGGCGTCGCCTGACGCCTACGGTCGGCAGAACCGGTTGCGCGGGGATTTCCCGGTCCAGATGAATCCCTGTGCCGTCGCGTGTGTCACGAACACCGTGTAACAGCCTGCGCCTGTCCGTGCGAGCACGCGGGCCTTGCCTGCCGCGCCCGTGACCACGCGAGTGCGAGCCACGCGTCGGCCGTCGCGCTGAATCACGAGCCGCAGTGTCGCCTGCGAGATCGGCCGGCTCGCTCCGTCGATCGCCTTGACGGTCGCCTCGACGCCGCGCGCGGTCGGGCGGAACGCGATCGAGCCGATGCGGAGCGTTCCGGGCCGGACGACGACCGACGCCGAGCCGGCGACCGTCCCGCCCTTCGCGGTGGCGGTGACGACCGCGTTACCGAGCACGCGTCCCGCCTGGAATACGACGCTGTCCGGCCGTGCGCCCACGAGCTTCCCGGCCGTCGGTGGTGAGACGCTCCACGTCACTGCCGAGGCCGGGTTCCCGAACGTGTCCGTCGCCGCAGCCTTGAAGGTCGCCTCGCCGCGCGCACGGATCTCACGTGTCGCGGGGGTCACACTGACTCGTACCGTCGGGCCTGCCACCACCGTGACGTCCCGGGTGGCCTGCGTCGTGCCGGGCGCCGTGGCCGAGATCGTCGCCCGACCCGCGCGCGTGTCGCGGTAGGCGAAGCTGAGCACCGCGCCGGGCGACGCGGTCAGAGTCAGCGTCGCCGACCAGGGCCCGGTGGTCGCGGTAGAGAATGCCCCGCCGGTCGAGGTCGAGCGGAGCGTGATCGCGACGGGCCGTGCGCCGGCGGCCTGGAGCGACAGCGGGAGGAGCGGCGACGGGACGCCCGCGACGAGCGTCGTCGGCGGAGGGCCGATCGTGATCGTCGACTGTGCCCAGGTTCGAAAGTTCCGCCATGCCTCGTTGTGTCTCGCCTCGGCGAGGTCGAACGCACACAGCGTCTCGCCGGGGCCGCACGCGCCCGTCGCCGACGTCTCCGGGTCGATGCCGCCCGCGGAGTCGCGAACAGCCGCGGCGAGCCGGTCGAGCAACTGCCCGGTCTGTGTGGCGAAGTCGGCGTCCGAGACGCCCGTCGTGTTCCGCGGGGCCCAGGCGAAGCCCCAGTGGTCCTGCGTCTGACCGGTCGCGACGCTGAACGACCGCAGCGCGTCGACCTGCGCGGAGATGTAGGCAGCCATCTGGTCGGCGGGAACCATCGTCCAGCCCCAAGCGGTCTCGCGTGGCCAGGCGGCGTTCGCGAGCGGGCTGTACGTCGTCTGCAGGAACGAGCGCGCCGCATCGATGTCCGTCGGGCCGGCTCCGGCGAGCACGAGCGGATGCTGGAGGTAGTCGTTGAGGTATTCACGTCGAATCGACGTCGCCTCGCCGGGAACGGCGTGCGCGCGAATGTCGCCGTAGACCTCCTGCGACCAGTCGCTGACGTAGGTCGCGACGTCGGTCCAGAACTCCGAGTCGGCGAGCCACGACTGCATCGTGCTCTGGTACGCGGTGAGGTCGCTCGTACGCTGCCCGAAGCCGATGATCAGCGCCGCGCCCTTGGTCGGTCGCGAGCCGTCGCCCTCGTACAGCCCGCGCAGGAACTCGCGGATGTTGGTGCGTGCGTTTCCGTCGCCTCGCCGCACCGCCGTCGTGAGCTCGTTCACCGCCCAGCCGTCGCCACGCGTGACGTCGTAGCCGGCCTCCGCCATCCGCTGGCGTGCAGTGACCCCGGCGGTGAACCACGTGCTGCCCGTGCTCGCGACCCAGCGCGTCCACGTCGCGAAATGCACCTCGGCGAGCGCGTGGAAGTTCGGGCCCAACGCCCGGATCCGTGAGGCCTGGTTGGGCCGGAACTGCGTCTTGTCGGCGACGATCGGCGGGACCGAGATCGAGTAGTCGGCACACGGCGACCCGCTTTCTGCGAGCTTCGTCGCCAGGCGCAACCAGTCCGAGGCGGCGTAGAACACTGCGCGCAGAGGTCGACAGTCGGCTGCCTGCGCCTGTGCGGACTGCGGCTGCGGGCGAGAGGTGAGCGTCTTCCACAGCGCCTCCGTCTTCGCCGGCTCGAGCGAAGGTACCGGAGCCGTGCCCGGCTGCGGAGCACGGCTTCCGCCCGCTGCGGCGGAGGTCGCGAGCGCGAACGTGGCGAGGAGCCCGAGGAGGAGCGCACGCGACACGCGGCGACGGTACCCCGACGTCTGTAATCGTCGGGTAAACGTCGACGAACCGGCGCGCTAGCGCGTCTTGACGGTCGTGTAGGTCTTGCGGATCGTCTCGTGGACGTCCCAGACGCCCGTCCACCCGTCCGGGCACAGCATGACCACTCCGGGGCGGATCTCGGTCACGACACCCTCCCCGTCCGTGATCGTGCCGCTGCCTGCGACGAAGTGCATCGATTCGTAGATGCCGTCCGTCTCCCCGCGAAACGAGCCGGGCGTAACCTCCCAGATCCCGAGCTCGACCTGGCCGTCGTCCGAGATCACGTGCCAGGACTCGTACGGCTCGCCCGCGACGGCGGTCGGCACTGCCCGCCCGGTCGCGAGCTCGGCCCCGAGGACGTCGTCGATCGTCATCGCCGCGACCCTACTGGATCAGGCTGCCGGCACGGTCGCCGCCGGGTAGCGGCGGCGGATCTCGTCGACGAACGCGGCGAGCCGGTCGGCGATCGTCGCGTCACGGATCTCGAGGACGTTCTCGGCGTTCCGCTCACCGGAGCGCGAGAAGTTGAAGCTGCCGACGAAGCTCGTGTCATCCGCGACGACGATCTTCGCGTGCATGAAGTCGTGCAGCGAGCTCGGAGCCCACGGCGTCGAGTTCTTCCCGCTGAACGGCGCGCCCTCGAGCACGCGCTCGAGCAGTGGCACCTTCCATTCGCTGACGCCGTTCGTACGCCACTGGTGGAACACCTCGTCGACCTGCGTGTCGTCCACGACTCCCGCGACGTCCGAGCGGTGCTCGTTCACGACCTCGACGAGGGTGCCCAGGATGGGCCCGGAGCTCAGCACCGGAGAGGCGATTCGCACGCGAGTCTTGGCCTTCCCGATGTGCTTCGCGACGCGGTGCGAGAGCGTCTCGCCGTGCTCGGGGCAGAACCACGCGCGCACGCGGGCGGACCCGACGTCCTCGGGCCGCGGGTCGACGCGGCCGGTATGGGCGACGTCCCCCGACGCCCAGAGCTGCTCGAAGGCGAGCGTGTACGCGTATGCGATGGCCGGCGAGTCGACGGTCACGATCACGTTCTCCTGCCGTGACCACGAGTCGTCCGTCCAGTTGGTGGACCCCGCGAGGGTCCTCTCCCGGTCGCGGACGACGAACTTGTGGTGCATGAGGTCGGGGACGCCCGCGATGGGACGGGTCTCGACGGGGAGCGCCTCGATCGCCTCCGGCGCTGTCTCGGGGGGAGGTGGGACCGGGATCGGGCCGGGGTGCGCCACGTTGTAGAGGAGCCGCACCGCGACGCCGCGCTGCACCGCCGCGAGGAGCGAGGCGAGGACGAGCGCGCCGGCGTCGGTCTCGAAGCGCACGTCGTAGAGCGCGAGGTCGAGAGAGGTTCGCGCCGCGGCGAGAAAGCCGGCGATGTCGCGCGCGACGTCCGCGGGGCGCTGGCCGCCGTCGGTCAGCGTGCGCAGCCCGATCGGAGGGGGCGTCGGGCTCGACGTCACCCGGCGGCGGCCGCCGCACGCTGCGCCGCCTTGTGCGCGCGCTTCGCGGCCTGGTACTCGGCGAGATCGTCGGCCGAGTTGATCCTCCCGAGGCACGGGTGCTCCGGCACGAGCTCGCGAGCCGCCTCCACGTCGAAGTGGAGCGCCAGCACGGATCCCAGGCCCGTGATCTTCATCTTCCCGAAGCCGGGGAGCGCGCCGATCCGCTTCCGAAGGTCGGCCGCGTCGGAGGCCTCGGTCCAGATGCGCGCGGCATCGCCGTCGTACTCCTCGGTCACGACCTGACAGAGCTCCTGCACGCGCTCCGCCATGACGCGCGGGAAGCGGTGAATGGCCGGGGTCTGCCGGAACGCCGCCTCGAGTGCGGCCGGATCCATCGCTGCGATCGACCGGGCATCGAGCGTCCCGATCCGCTCCTGCAGCTTGAGGGGCCCGGAGAACGCCTGCTGGACGGTGATCTGCTGGTCGATCGCGAAGCCGATGAGGAGCGCGAGAGGCTCCGAGGCGATGAGGCGGTTCGCCTCGTGGGACTCCGTGAAGTAGAGCGCCTCGGGCACGTCCGGATGGTAGACGCGGACGGATACCCTGGGCGAATGGCCGCGGTCGACGTCCTCTCGCCGAAGACGAGGGCCTGGTTCGAGCGTGCCTTCGAGGCGCCGACGCCCGCACAGGAGCTGGGGTGGCCCGCGATCGCGCGCGGAGGACACGTCCTCATCCAGGCGCCCACCGGCTCCGGGAAGACGCTGGCCGCCTTCCTCCTCGGCATCGACCGCCTGACGGAGACCCCGGGCGAGGGCCTGCGCCTCCTGTACGTCTCCCCGCTCAAGGCGCTCAATTACGACATCGAGCGGAACCTCCGCAGCCCGCTCGCCGGGCTCGGCTCGAAGCTCTCCGTCGCCGTCCGCACCGGCGACACGCCCGCCGAGGAGCGGCGTCGGATGCTGCGGACCCCACCGGACATCCTCATCACGACCCCCGAGTCGTTGTTCCTGCTGCTCACGTCGCAGGCGCGCGAGACGCTGCGAGGGATCGAGACCGTCATCCTCGACGAGGTGCACGCGGTCGCAGGGACGAAGCGCGGCGCCCACCTCGCCCTCTCGCTCGAGCGGCTCGCGCGGCTCGTCGACGAGCCCTTCCAGCGCGTCGCGCTCTCGGCGACGCAGCGCCCGATGGAGGAGATCGGCCGGTTCGTCGCCGGGAGCAGCCGCGAGATCGAGCTCGTCGATGCGGGAGTCCGGAAGGAGCTCGACCTGCAGGTCGTCGTGCCGGTCGAGGATATGCGGGAGCTTGCCTCGACCGCCGAGCTCTCGGTCCCGCCTCTGGCGGACGGCGTCGAGATGGGCGTCGGCGTCGAGCGGTCGAGCCGCTCCATCTGGCCCTCGATCTACCCGGCGATCCTCGAGCTCGTCCGAGAGCACCGCTCCACGATCGTCTTTGTCAACAACCGCCGCCTCGCCGAGCGGCTCGCGCTGCGGATAAACGAGCTCGCGGGCGAGGAGCTCGCCCGTGCGCACCATGGCTCGCTCGCTCGCGAGCAGCGGGTCGTGGTCGAGGAGCTGCTGAAGGCCGGGCAGATCCCGTGTCTCGTCGCGACGTCGTCGCTCGAGCTCGGCATCGACATGGGCGCCGTCGACCTCGTGATCCAGGTCGAGAGCCCGAAGTCGGTGGCTCGTGGGCTCCAGCGCGTCGGACGGGCGGGGCACGAGCTGCATTCCGTCTCGAAGGGCCGCATCTTCCCCAAGTACCGGGCCGATCTCCTCGAGTCGGCCGTCGTCGCACGTGCGATGCGCGAGGGCGAGATCGAGGAGACGCGGATCCCGCGGAACCCGCTCGACGTGGTCGCGCAGCAGATCGTCGCGATCTGCGCCGACGAGGAGATCTCCGTCGACGAGGTGCACGAGCTCGTTCGGCGCGCGTACCCGTTCTCCGAGCTCTCGCGCGCGCAACTCGAGAACGTCCTCGACATGCTCGCCGGGCGCTATCCCTCGGACGAGTTCGCGGAGCTCCGTCCGCGCATCGTCTGGGATCGCACGGCGGGGACGATCCGCGGCCGCACGGGCGCTCGACGATTGGCGGTGACGAACGCCGGGACGATCCCGGACCGCGGTCTCTTTGGCGTCTTCCTCGCCGACGGCGGCGGTCGCGTCGGCGAGCTCGACGAGGAGATGGTCTACGAGGCGCGGGAGGGCCAGACGTTCGTCCTCGGCGCGTCGACGTGGCGAATCGAGGAGATCACGCGCGACCGCGTGCTCGTCTCGCCGGCGCCTGGCCTGCCCGGAATCGCCCCGTTCTGGAAGGGCGAGGGCGTCGGGAGGCCGGCGGAGCTCGGCGAGAAGATCGGCAAGGCCGCGCGCGAGCTCGCCGGACTCGGCGACGCCAACGCCATCCGGCGGATCGAGGACGACTACCGCCTCGACCCGCTCGCCGCCCGCAACCTCGTGACCTTTCTCCGCGACCAGGAGGCGGCGACGGGAGTCGTTCCCTCCGATCGCACGATCGTCGTCGAGCGCTTTCGCGACGAGATCGGCGACTGGCGCGTGTGCGTTCTTTCGCCCTTCGGCGGTCAGGTCCACGCGCCGTGGGCGATGGCCCTGCGGGCGCGGCTGCGCGACTCGCTCGGCCTCGACGTGCAGTCCATCTGGTCGGACGACGGCATCGCGCTCCACTTCCCGGAAGCCGATACGCCGCCGCCGCTCGCCGACCTGCTGCTCGAGCCCGACGAGGTCGAGGATCTGCTCCTCGGGGAGCTCGCGCAGTCGGCCCTGTACGGCTCGCGCTTCCGCGAGAACGCGGCGCGGGCTCTGCTCATCCCGCGGCGCCGGCCGGGTCAGCGTACGCCGCTCTGGCAGCAGCGACTGAAAGCCCAGAGCCTGCTCCAGGTCGCGCGTCGCTACCCGCAGTTCCCGATCGTGCTCGAGTCCTTCCGGGAGTGCCTGCAGGACGTGTTCGACCTGCCCGCACTCCGCGGCATCCTGCAGGGGATCCGGACGCGGTCACTCGCCGTCGTCGAGGCCGAGACGGCGTCCGCCTCGCCGTTCGCCTCCTCGCTCCTCTTCGACTACGTCGCGACGTACATGTACGAGGACGACACGCCGCCCGAGGAGCGGCGTGCGCAGGCGCTCTCGCTCGATCGCGATCTCCTTCGCGAGCTCATGGGCGTCGAGGAGCTGCGCGAGCTGCTCGATCTCGGCGCCATCGAGCAGGTCGAGTCGTCACTGCGGCCGACGCCGCGAAACGTCGACGAGCTCCACGATCTCCTGCGTCGGGCCGGGCCCCTGCTCGACGGCGAGTACGACCGCGGCTACGCGGAAACACTCCTCCGCGAGCGTCGAGCCCTGAGAACGCGTCTCGGCGACATCGAGGTGCTGGCCGCGATCGAGGATGCAGGGCTTGTCCGCGACGCCCTCGGCGCCGCGCCGGCGGGCGGCATCCCGCAGGTCTTCCTCGAGCCGGTCGAGGAGGCGCTGCGCAAGCTGCTTCGACGGTATGCCCGAACCCATGGGCCCTTCACGACGGGCGAGGTCGTGTCCCGGTTCGCGCTCGACCACGCGGCCGTCGAGGCTCAGCTCGTCGCGCTCGAGCGTGCCGACGAGCTCGTCCGCGGCGAGCTGCGCCCCGGCGGCTCCGAGCGCGAGTGGTGCGACCCGGACGTCCTCCGCCGGATACGCCGGGCGACGCTGGCAGTGCTGCGACGCGAGGTCGAGCCCGCGGACCAGGCCGCCTTCGGCCGGTTCCTTCCCGCGTGGCACGGAATCGGTCGCAGGCAGAGCCTTCGCGAGGCGCTCGTCCCGCTGCAGGGCGTCGCGCTCCCGGCGACGCTGTGGGAGAGCGACGTCCTCCCGCGTCGAGTCCCGGGCTTCCGGCCGGCCGAGCTCGACGTGCTCTGTGCCTCCGGCGAGGTCGTCTGGGTCGGGGCCGGGCTCGATCGCGTCGCCGTGTACTTCCGCGACGACGCCCCGCTGCTCGGGCCGCCCCCGTCCGAGGCGGCTCCCGAGGGGGAGACCGCCGTGGCAATTCGAGCTGCTTTGGCCGAGCGAGCGCTCTTCTGGGGCGACCTCGTAGACGCGACCGGTCTTCCCCCCGACGACGTGCTCACGTCGCTGTGGGAGCTCGTCTGGGCGGGAGAGGTGACGAACGACTCGTGGGCGCCGCTCCGGGCGTCTCGTCGCTACGAGCTGCCGCGACCCGACCGCGCCGGCCGACGGTTCGCACGGACACGGAGGACGGCCGCCTCTCCGACGCAGGGTCGGTGGTCGCTCGCGTCCGCACTGTTCGCCGCGACGACCGATCGGCGCGCTCTCGCCGAGCTGCTGCTCGAGCGCCAGGGGATCGTCACCCGCGACGGCGTGCGCGGCGAGGGGATCCGGGGCGGCTACGGCGCGGTGTACGCGGAGCTGAAGGTGCTCGAGACGCTCGGCGTCTGCCGCCGCGGCTACTTCGTCGAGGGGCTGGGTGGCGCCCAGTTCGCCCTGCCCGGTGCGGTCGAGCGCCTGCGGGAACTGCGTGCCGGGCAGCACGACGAGCCCGAGGCGCTCGTGCTCGCCGCTGCGGACCCGGCGCAGCCCTATGGGGCCGGGCTCCCCTGGCCGAAGCGATCGGGCGCCCGCGCGGCCCGGGTCGCAGGTGCGTTGGTCGTCCTTCTCGACGGCGAGGCGGTGCTCTTCGTCGAGCGAGGCGGCCGCTCGCTCGTGCCGTTGCACGACCCCGAGGCGGAATGGCTCGAGCCCGCGATCCGTGCTCTCGTCGCCTATGTCCGGGGCGGCGGCGCCAAGCGGCTCGCGGTCGAGCGCTTCGACGGAGCGCCGGTCGCGGAGAGCGAGGCGATGGCGTTGCTCGTGCGCGCCGGATTCCTCGCCGGTCCTCGGCGCGCCGTCTTGCGCCCGTAACGAAGGAGAGGACGCACAGGTCGCGTAAGCGGCAGTCGTGGCCGTGCGGGCCCCGCACCTCTACCCGCTTCTCCGCGGCTTCGTGCTCGGGTCGTTCGTGCTGCTCGGGCGCGAGCTCGAGGAGGGCGCCGAGCTGCCGTTCGCCTTCGAGGAGCACGTCGAGCGGCGCGGGCCGTCGCTCTACGAGCTGAAACCCCTCGTCCGTGGATTCATCGAGGACCACGAGGCGGCCCTTGCCGCGCGCGAGGACGCACGCCTCGCCGTCGAGGAGCTTCGCCGCGAGCCTGCCGCCGCGATCTTCGCGCGCGCGCACGCCGGCACTCGAGCCGGCGAGGACGAGGCCCTGTTCCGCACCGTCCTCCTCGCGTTGCTGATCTCGACCGCCGAGAGCTGCGGCGGCTTCGACTGGGACGACGAGGCGTTCGAGGCGGCGTACGCCGGCCTCGAACACTCACTCTTCGGCGAGCGGCGCCGCTATGTCGCGATCGCGCCGCTGGCGGGAATCTCGCTCGCGAAGCCCGTGGAGCTTGCACCCGGCCTCTCGGTGCGGCCGTTCTTGGCCGGCGAGCTCGCAACGCACTGGCCGGAGGCACGCGGGCTTCTGCCTCGCGATTTCGGCCGCCTGCCCGAGCGATCAGTCGTCGTCGAACTGCGTTGTGAGCTCGAGGGCTCCGAGCCTCCCCCGGACGCCGGAGCGGAGATCGCCGACGCAGTCAGCGCACTACGGATGACGACGCAGGCCGCCGTCTCGGCCGGCCCCGTCATGTTCGAGACGCTCGACGGAAGACCCTTCGGAATCCAGCCCGTGCTTCCCATCGCGGCCACGGAACCGCCCGGCGAGCCGTCGCGGCTCGATGCCTTCCGGGCTCCCATCGCCATGGACGTCCTCGCGGCGCTCGGCCAGGCCGACGGCGACCCCGAGCTCGCCGAGGCTCTCGACCGCTGGGAGCTGTCGCTCTTCCAGGCGGAGCCGTTCCGCAGCGAGCAGCTCCGGGCGGCGTTGCATTCGCTTCTCGGCGACGGCTGGCCGATGCGCGCCTGCGTCCTGCTGGCCGAGGACGCCCGCTCGCGCGAGGAGCTGTATGCCGAGCTGACCGCCCTGGCTGCGGGCGACGCTGCCACGCCTGCCGCGATCGATGCGGTGCGGCGTGCAGTCGTCGCCGTGCTGCGCTCACGCGACCGTGATCGTCTCGCGCGTGATCTGGACCGCGAGCTGCTCGGGCTCGACTCGCAGCGGGCACCGCGCGCGATCGCCGTCTGACGCTCTTTCGGCTCGAATCCGTTACCCGACGGCGACCGGCGTCGCTCTACCGTCGGGCCATGGAGGACTCACGCGCCGTTCTCGAGCGGCTCGCACGGATCGACGCGCTCGCCCGCGACGGTGCTCCGCCGACGGACGTCTTGGACGAGCTGCGGGCCTTGCTCAGGGATGCGGAGACGTGGGCGCGGCGGGAGGGCGGTGATGCCGGAGCGCGAGCGGTCGCGGATCTTCGCGCCGCACTGGATTCTGCGCATGACCGTAACGTGCGAGCGCACGTTCCGGTCGCACCAGACCCCTGAAGGCGTCGGCTTCGCGGCCGCTACGAAATCCACTCTCGGGGCGCGTGTGTCCATGACATGATCGAGCGGTGATCTCGCACTGGGACGATGCGCGGACCTGGCGCGGCGAACGCGGCCACATCGCGGGCACGTGGTGGAGCCTCACGGGCCGGAACTCGCGCACCGTCGGGGTCAAGCGCATCCAGGTCGACCCGGGAATGTGGTCGACACCACTCCATCTCGAGGGATCCGAGGAGGAGATCTTCTACGTCCTCGGCGGGTCCGGCGTTTCCGTCCAGTGGGAGGGCGAAGACGATCCCGTGGGGTACGAGGTCAGCGCGGGCGACTGCCTCCTGCACCTCGCCCTCGAGAACGCGCACACGCTCCACGCAGGCCCGGACGGGCTGGACGTGCTCGCGTTCGGGCAGCGCACGTTCGCGGAGGGCATCACCTGGCTGCCGCGTGCGGGTGTCGCCTGGCTCGGCGAGACGTGGGCTCCGGTCGGTGCGGAGGAGGATCACCCTTGGACACGGGAAGCTGCTGCCGGCGCCGTCGAGTACGGCGAGCTCTCGCCGCGGCCCTCGACGATCGTCCACGTCCCGGATCTCGAGCCTTCCGAGCGTGAAACGACGACGATCGGCCGACGCGTCCGCTACCCGGGGAACGAGATGGGCTCGGTCAAGTCCGGGATCCGTGTCGCCGAGGTGTTCCCGGGCAAGCTGAACGCGCCGCCACACTGCCACTCCGCGGAGGAGGAGATCTTCGTCGTGCTCGCGGGTGACGGCCACGTGCTGCTGTGGGAGGAGGACGGCGTGGCGGAGCACCCGGTGCGCGCGGGCTCGATCGTCTGTCGTCAGGCAGGGACCGGGGTCGCCCACGCGTTCCGCGGCGGCGAGGCGGGGTTGACGGTGTTGATGTACGGCACGCGTGATCCGCGCGACGTCTGCTACTACCCGCGCTCGGGGAAGGTGTTCTTCATCGGGCTGGGTCTGATCACGCGCATCGGCGAGCAGCTCGACTACTGGGAAGGCGAGGATTGAGAGGAGCGGAAGGAGTTTCACCGCCCGTCGTGAAGGTGAAGCGACCGTGGCCCTCTCGCGCCTGCTCCCTCGTCTCCAGCCACGTCCGGAGCCCGCACCCGATGCCGTCGAGGAGGAGCCCGTGGACGCCGTCGAGGAGCCCCCGCGCCTCAGCGCCGTTCCGCAGCCCGCCGTCGCCCCGGAGCCGGAGGGAGCGCTGATGGCCAACGTCATCGCGCTCGCGAACCAGAAGGGCGGCGTCGCGAAGACGACGACGACGCTCAACCTCGGCGTCGCGCTGCGCGAGCGTGGGAACCGCGTGCTCGTGATCGATCTCGACCCGCAGGGCAACCTGACCATGAGCCAGGGCATGAACCCGGACGCGATCGAGCGCTCGATGTTCGACGTGCTCGTCCACCGCATCCCGATCTCCGACGTGATCAAGACCGTCGAGGTGGACATCGCGGTCGCCTCGATCGACCTCGCGGGCGCCGAGCTCGCGCTGTCCGCGCTCATCGGGCGCGAACGCGCGCTCGACAAAGCGCTCGTCGAGATCCGCGACCGCTACGACTACGTCCTCATCGACACGCCGCCGTCCCTCGGCCTGCTGACGATCAACGCGTTCGTCGCGGCGGACGGCGTGATCGTGCCGGTGCAGTGCGAGTACCTCTCGCTGCGCGGCCTCGTGCAGCTCGAGAACACGCTCGCGATGGTGCGCGAGAATCTCAACCCGCGCGTGCGCGTTCAAGGCATCGTTCCGACGATGTACGACGGGCGCACCTTGCACGCGCGTGAGGCGATCGAGATCCTCGAGGAGCACTTCGGCGACCTCGTCTACGACACGCGCATCCGCAAGACCGTTCGCTACGCCGAGGCTCCCGTGAAGGGCAGCTCCGTCCTCAAGTACGACCCGTCCGGGCCGGCAGCGCAGGCCTACCGCGATCTTGCGAAGGAGGTGCTCGATGGCGCGAAAGCGCGCGACGATGCGTGAGGGCCCGCTCGCCGAGCTCTTCCGCAAGACCGAGGCCGCCCAGCGGGCGCAGGAGGGTGCGTCGGAGCCCGAGCTGCCGCCTGCCGATCCACGCGCCGAGGCTGCGCTCGACAAGACGGTCGAGCACGTCCCCGATTTCGCGCGCGAACCCGAGCCGGCCCCCGAGCCGCCCGTCGCCGCCGCGCCTGCACCTGCCGTCGAGGAAGTCGAGGAGGTCGAGGAGATCACCGCCGAGGCCGCAGCGTCGCGTGCGGCAGCGCGCTACTTCCAGACGATGCTCGAGCCGGCACCGCAGCTCCACCGCGTGCCGCCGCCGAAGGGCGCCGCGTACATCGCCGCGATCCGCGTCGTCGGCGTCGGGGGAGCGGGGCTGAACGCGATCCACCGGATGATGGACGCGGGGATCGCCCAGGTCGACTTCGTCGCCGTGAACACCGACCGTCAGGCGCTGGCAATCTCTGATGCGCCGATCAAGATCGCGATCGGGGAGGGCCTCACACAGGGCCTCGGCTCGGGTGCCGACCCCACGGTCGGGCGCGCCGCGGCCGAGGAGGCGATGGACCAGCTGAAGGCAGCGCTCCGCGGCTCCGACATGGTCTTCGTGACGGCGGGCGAAGGAGGCGGGACCGGCACCGGCGCGGCCCCCGTCGTCGCCCGCGTCGCGCGCGAGCTCGGCGCGCTCACGGTCGGCATCGTCACCACGCCGTTCCGGTTCGAGGGAACGCGTCGCCGCTCCGCGGCCGAGAGCGGCGTCGACGAGCTCCGGACCGCCTGCGACACGGTCATCGTCATCCCGAACGACCGGCTGCTCGAGGTGCTCGACCGCTCGACGTCGATGGTCGACGCGTTCAAGATCGCGGACGACGTGCTGCGCCAGGGCGTGCAGGGCATCTGCGACCTGATCACGACTCCCGGCTTGATCAACCTCGACTTCGCGGACGTCCGCACGGTCATGCAGGACGCGGGCTCGGCGCTCATGGGCATCGGCTACGCGACCGGTCAGAACCGCGCGAAAGAGGCTGCGGAGCGCGCTCTCGGGTCGCCGCTCATCGACGCGGAGATCGTGCGTGCACGCGGAATCCTGCTCTCGATCTCGGGCGGTGACGACCTCTCGCTCGTCGAGGTCAACGAGGCTGCCGAGGTCGTGCGAGAGACGGCGACGGACGAGACGAACATCATCTTCGGCGCGACGGTCGAC
>Ga0070685_10000844_pt1 | contig 16665 bp, 36 predicted proteins | sample KBSS13LmetaG_FD_65651 | JGI IMG/M metagenome (GOLD analysis project Ga0070685, IMG submission 65651) | Switchgrass rhizosphere microbial communities from Kellogg Biological Station, Michigan, USA - KBS S1-3L metaG | ecosystem: Host-associated > Plants > Roots > Rhizosphere ...
GGTTCAAGAGACAGTAACAGGCTCATAGAGTGTTGATTCCCAACGACTTACGCATGGTCAAGCCATTGCCGGGTTGCATACATTAGCAACGCTTATGAATGTGTGCCTCATTGTCCCATCATGTCTTGTGCACGCTTTTTGGACACAATTGACAGTGGTCCACATGGCCACTGTTCTCCCTGTTCTCATGCCGTGGTTGGCACAATAGGCAACCGTTCGACTTTGAAGGGATAGGCGAGTTGATATGCTGAGCCTTGGGACGCGAGTAGCGCGACAGGTTCAGGATACACCCGTTGGTTGCGGAGGCGGTCGTAATGGACTACCTCCGGTGACGAACGGTGAGCGACGCGGTTGCCGTAGGTTGGCAATCGTTAGCTCACCGACCCGGAAGTCTTGGCTGTAAGCACTGACAACCGGGCCGCGCGAAGCGACTAAGGCGCGTCTAGCTTGACCGTGAAGCAACCGACAGTCTTGGCTGGGTGAGTCGATCACCTCCGGCAAGGCAATGTCCTGGACCAGCAAAAGCGGTGAATGCCAAGGTTGCCACCTTCTCCCACCTTCAGTCTATGCGTAGGCGCTTGGGCGTTCTATGGAATAGCTGTGACAGCCGGTGGGAGTTAGCGTCTGGGCATGGCAAACGGGTTAATAACCCGGTGAGAGTTACGGTGATGCGGTTGAACAGGCTCGTCCTGGATGTAACGGTCACCTATCGGACTTGCGGCTCGACCGCTTTGCTGGATACAGATGGAGAATTGGGAATTGAGCGCAGGCTGCCGGGTAACGAAAGAAGACACCCCGGCGTGATGGACAGGGACGGCTTAAAGCAGCCGTGGCCAAGCGGATCAGGTATAGCATCCTGGTTGCTTGGACGGTTCATCAAATCAAATGACAATCTCCCACGACCTTAAAGGGAGCGTCTCACGACACAATAAGGCCGCACGACCAAGGCACGACCTTGGTTAGCGAACCGCAAGGCGATTTATTCCCTTGCGACTAAGGCTCGAACCATCGGAGCGGAGCGGGGTCGGCCCGGTTCCCAGACGATAAACGTTAGCTGGTGGCCAATGGTGGCCAGCAAACAAACTTCAAAACAGCTTCCTTCATTCCTTGAGTTACCCCTTTCCCGTTTGCGGCTTGCGGCACGACCGCAAGGCGAACGAGAACAACCCGGTTTCATGGCAACCTATCTTTGCCGGGTACAACATAACAAAGCGGTTCCAACTCAAGGGTTATGAAAGAAAACACAACGACGGCAATTATGGCATTCGGCAACCGAATTGTGGATGTCAAGCAGACTGAGCCTGTCAAGTTTGGGGATAGGAAAGAAACGTATCCAATCGGAACCAATGAACAAGGTCAGTTTGTTCTGGCAACAATAGATGCGTACTGGTTCGCGTCTCCTACCAACCTCAGGTTGAAAAACATGAAGTCGGCCCTTGCCGCACTGAAAACTCAGGGCGTCAAGCAAGACAACGGTTTGCCCTATGACTCGAAATGGTTTGACGACAACGTACGTGACCCGTTTCACAAGGTGCTCAAGTTTGCGGCGCAACATTCGCTCGACAAGGGAAAGCCTGTCAGTTTGGCTTTCACCCGGCGAACGAATAAGGCCACAAGCGAACAGGTAGTCACAGTGAAACACGGGTTTGAGCACACCGTAGTCCCTGCCAAGCCTGAACAGATTGCCCAAAAAGCTGCAGCCAAAGCAGCCAAGCAGAGCGAGAAACGCGCGAACCGCAAAGCGCCGAAAGCGCCACGCATTACGCCGTTGGCATCGGTTGGTGAAGCCGCAGCCGGCATCCCGCAAGCCGCGCAAAGCGAACCGCAGCCGGCGGCAGCATAAGGAATGAACAGAAGCTAATCACAGAGCGCAGTCCTGAGAAATCGGGGCTGCGCTTTTGTTTTTTCTTGGGCAATTCTTTTCCGGTAAGCGGCTAGTTACGATCTGGCCGTTTACGAGAGGAGAACGATCTGTGGAACATTTGTTCCACGGCTGATAGGAGAACTCTATGACCTTGCGAGAACTTTATGACCTGGCCAAACAACGCCAGCGCGCGGCAGATCGGGCGTTGTCCGAGGCCGACGGCCGGCAGGCATGTCCAGCGGAGATGGCCCGGTTGCGGTTCGAGCTGGACCAAGCGACCGAGGAGAGACGGGCGGCCTTCACCGCCTTCATGAATTCGGATGAGACCTGAGCTGGGGACTTACACCCAAACGCACGACGTTTCGATTTGCCGCACTTTGGTTGCCCGTAGATCGAGTCGTGGGCGAAAGCGGCAGGCAGGCGGCAATGGCGCACGCTGGGCCCACGCCTAGAGTTGAGAGGAGAGAACGATTATGACCCATAAACCACCACCAACGACAATCTCCCTGGTGCCAACCTACAAGTTGAAAGGGCACCGCGGACAGATGGAACGAGAGCGACGGCTGCGAAGATCGGCTGGGCTCTGGCGCAAGGGCTGGAGCGTAGGCTACCCGGCGCCCGGTGTCGGGATGCGGAAGGCGCGGCGGCCGAAGAAGGTTCGGCTGAAGAACTCGATCGGCTTACGGCCGAGGATCCGGTGGATCCACAAGCCGGATGCGGTGTAAGAAAGGAACTCTATGCTCGAAGTATATTCCCACGGGCTATGTTACGCTTCCGTCTGTACCGATCTCACTGAGCGGCTGGAGATTGAGGTTGAGGCGAATCGGCAGCTTGGTCCGACTGGATTGGATCATGGCTGGCGCATTTCGGATGAGCCGACGTTCAAGGACGGCCAGTCAAATCCGTGTCCGTGCAACCATTATCTTGACCGGCGACACTTCCTGCTGAGCTGCTGTTGAAAGGAACCCTATGCAACTCAAACCATGGATTCGCAGCCTATTGCGACTGAGCAGAGGAATGCGACGGACAACGAATTGGCAACTCAACTCGGACGGCGGTATTCGCAGGCCGAAACACGACGGCGAGCCAGAACACTGCCCGCTGAGCTACGCCGGGAACGCCAAGGACACCGAGGATTACAAAGCCGGCGGCCGGAACCTTGGCTTCAACGATGATCAAAGCGCGGAGCTTGCGCGCATCTCCGACAGCGCTGATTGGAGGCTGCCTTACAACGCGAAACTTCGCCGTATCCTGCTAAAAGCCGCGCGGTTACAGGAGAAAGAACCACCATGCACATGATGGAAACGACGGATGACAAGGCGCGGATGATGAGCAAGATCTTCGGGCCTGGCTTCACTGAGCTGGAGGCGGCTGGAGCTGCCACAATGGAGATGTGGGGTAGCTCGATCACAGACGATGGCCCGGATTTCTGCCTGTTCATTCTGAAGGATTCTGCCGGGCTGGAGATCGGGAGGAAACGAGTGAGCGGATACTAACCAAGGAGGACTATGAACAATCTAGCACGCAAACTTGGCCCGGGCGATGACCTGGAGATGATCCAGTCACCATGGCTCTGGCCGTACAGCTTCTATCTGCCGATGAAGCACAAGACTCGGAAGGATCCGAACCTGTTCAACAGTCCGGTGACAGGTCTCATCCTGGCCGGCAAGCCGACTGTGGTTCTGTTGGGCACACTGGGGCTCACTGACTGGACAAGGGCCGCGCGCGTCGAATACCGGACAGTCGAGGCTCTGCTGGCTGACGGCTGGATCGTGGACTGAGCCATGAGAGACTTCATCCGCGCGGTCGGCGCCGTGATCTTCTTCGTCCTGGCGCCATTCATCTGGCTGTTCATTTTCTTCCCGGTCATCGTCATTGGCGGCGGGCTCGTGCTCCTGCTCGTACTCGGTGCGCTGGGCAAGATGGCAGAATTTTGGTTGGGGTGGTGATTTTTCAGTTGACAATTTAGCCCTCGTTTTGGTCTGATTCGCCCGTGAATCAGACTGAAATGGTTCCTCTTAATGCCCCATCGGGGGAGAACTTGGGCAGCTCTCCTGAGTGTAGTCTGATTCACACTCCGCTACACAATGCGGGGCGCCCTTTTTCGCCAGAAGTTCAACGCGCGCTGGCCGCACTCCTCTCATCCAAAACCACTTGGGATGAATTCTGCCTTCGGGTATGGCCGAAGCTAAGACAATGAGCCAGACACAGCACCATTGCAAAAATTGCGGCCGGTTCCACGACCTGCGCTACGCCACCTTCAATGATGGCTCGCGTCACATGTTCTACGTCTGCCCGATCAATCGCACGACGTATTACGTGCCGCGCGTCGATGGCCTGAACCTGCCGACCGAGCCCACCAACGCGCAGAAGAAGGCTGAGAAGAAGGCTGAGAAGAGAGAGGCCAAGGCCAGGCAGCAACCCACTTTCGAATTTGCCGGTTCGCTACCGAGCACCGGACCAACAAAAGCGAGGTCACAAAGATCGCCGGCGAGTAACGCAAGGTCAATGCCAGTGGCAGAGAGGTCGCGGGGCGATTAATCAAGTACCGTCATCCGGGTTCTCCCTTTTTTGCACCCTTCTTTCGGACACGGAGAGAAGGGGGATAAGGGGGTTATGAGGTCGGGCAGTTGTCCCCTTCCTTTTCCTTCCTGTGCCCTTACACAAGTGGAGTCAATCGTACCTTGGATCGTAGTAATGAATCCTTCAGACCGTACGGCTGGAGCAGATTTGCTGGCCGCGAGCCTGTCCACAGCTTTAGCCTGAGAAGCTGAGACCTTGACCGTACCCAGAAGATTTGCCTCACAGACAAACCAAACAACCAACAGAAAGGGAATCGTATGGGCATGGACGTACATGGACGGAAACCGGACTCGCCTGCGGGCGAATACTTCAGGGCAAACGTCTGGAGCTGGCATCCGATAGCGGAGTATTGCCGGCTGGTGGCGCCGAACCTCATCGGAAAGATCGAGTACCTGCATTCGAACGACGGCGACGGCCTGGGCGGGACTGACAGCCGGAAGCTGGCAGCACTGCTGAAAGAGCAGATCGAAAGCGGGGGCACGGAAAGATACCTGGCGAGCGAACAGGCCAAGCTGGATGCGTTGCCGGATGAGAAGTGCGATATGTGCGACGGCACCGGGATACGGACTGACGAGGTCGGGGTGAAGAACGGCATGCCTGATCGGATCACGACGTTGCCTGATGGGACTGAGCGCAAGGGCTACTGCAACAACTGTCAGGGGAAAGGATCGCTGCGCCCTTGGGCGACGCATTACGGCTTCGATCTGGACCATCTGAAGGAGTTCGCCGAGTTCCTTGAGCACTGCGGCGGCTTCAGTATTTGCTAGTCAAAACCAAACAACACAGCACCAAAGGAAACACCATGAAAGCACGCATAGAAAACGGCAAGTTGATCATCGAGATCGACCTGACCGCACCAACACCAAGCAAGAGCGGAAAGAACCTAACCATCGCGACGACAGCTGGTAATAAGCCCACGACGGCGCAGTTCAACGGCAAGGTGGTTACGGTCGGACTCTCTGCCTACATCCCGGCTGTATAAACCACCACCTAAACAATGGCGAAAGGCAAAATCATGAAGCGAAAGACAAGGCCAGTTCCAAAGGACACGAACTGGGAGCGGGACTATCGGCTGTGGCGCGCGGCGGCTGTGCGCAGGCTGGGAGGGGTGTTCAAGTGAGCACGACGCCAGGACCGTGGACAGTGTCGAAGCACGGCACGCCAGCGTATCATCCCCAGTTTGGCGTCTATGCGCCGAACGCCAACGACCATATCATCGTCTCAGGCCAGAATGCCCAGGCTGATGCCAACCTCGTAGCGGCGGCGCCTGATCTGTTGACTGCGCTACGGGAAATCGAATCCCTTCTGGACTGCGGCAACATCGACGAAAGCCACTGGCAGGACTGCCTTGGAATTGCGCGCGCTGCCATCGCCAAGGCTGAACAGGTATGAGACGTCGTCCGCGAAAGGTGTACGGCCCGGGCAAAGCGTCCCTGCGCTATCTCGAGGAACCGACCAAGGATCCGTCGAAGCTGGCGCGCTCCGCAGCCGGGGAGATACTCAGGTGCGCCAAGTGCGGGGTGTTTCCGGTGGAGCTGGAGTCGCGCGTGCCCGAAGGACTGGAAAGCTTCGGCGGCCTGATCAAAGTCCTGTTCCAATGCCCGGTCTGCCCTGCGCCGATGCAACCCAAGTGGGCGGGCTCACGGGTGGATGCCTGCGAGATCTGGAACCAGCGCCAGGCGTTGACAAGGAACCCGCGGCCGGGAAGGGATGGGAGGAATAGAATGAGGGGGAAGATGCTATGAGAACTTACGAGGTAATAGTCCGGTACCACGGCGAGACCACCTATGTCGTGAAGGCTTCTTCGCCGCAGGAAGCGGAGCGAATCGGCCGGCGACGGTACGATCACGGCGAAGAGGGCGGCCTGCCGCACGACTGGGAACAGATCCAGGGAAGCACGGTTAAGGAGGCGGAGGAAAAGAAATGAAACCAAAGATCATCATCGAAGTGCTCGGCGGCTGTGCCTACGTCGGGCCAGCAACAGCGGAGATCGAAGTCCATCTGATCGACTGGGACAACATCAAGGACGGCGGCAAGGCTGTGGTGTACGATCTCCCGGCGAACACGGAGGAGTATTTTGCCGGGGAACTCGCCAAGATTCAGGAGCAAATCAAATCGCCGATAAACCATCCGAAGAATTAACCATGAACCTGTTCAGAAAGTTCCGGCACTTCGTTCGCATGGTAAAGTACAGTCACCGATGGCGGATGACCGAGACTGGACTGCGTACTAAGATCGATGGCGAAGGGGAGACGTGCTTCTGTCCGCTGACCTACGCCTATTACGTAGCAAGCGGCGGCGTGGCGAGGAGCGTCAACGACTACAACTATTGCGCCGACTATCTTGGATTGCCAGATGGAGAACTCATCGCCGTGGCCGCGGACGACCAGAACGAAGAGGCGGCGGCCAACGAAGACGAGCGCAAAATCCACCGCATCCTGCAAAGGGCATGCGGCGTTAGGAAACAACAACCAACAACCAAGGATAGAAGTTCATGAGCGATCCGCAACCGGCGAACCAGACGTTTCTGGTGACGCTGTCATTTGGAATGCCGCGGCAATCGAGAGGCCTGCCGAATGAAGCCAAGGAGATAGAAGAGAATGCCCATGCCGCAGAAGGCGTGACAACTGCGTCGGCATATTACTTCAAACAGAAGATCCGGAAAATGGTGAACACCAAGAAAGGTAAGACGAAGATCGTCTATGAAACCATCGACGCGCTCGCCTCGCTCAAAGCCTACAACTCTCATTGGGAGAAGGAGCACAAGCGGCTGGCTCGAATTCCGTGGGCCGGTTCCACTCGCCTGCTGCCCGCTGCATTGGCCCCGCAGTACTTCAACCTACGTTCGCTGATGGAGGAGGGCGCGCCGGCCAAGCGGCAGGAATTCCTGGAGGTCTACAGCGACTGGTTCAACACGGCGCCGAACCGGATGGGCGCACTGTTTCTCGCTGCGGACTTTCCATCTTCAGCTGAGTGCGCCGAGCGAATCCAATGGGAAAACACCGTCATGCCACTGCCCGACGCCCAAGGTTGGGAGCGGATGGCGCTCATCAACCCTGAGCATATCGCAGCCGAGGCGTCGAGAACCAATGCCGCAGTGACGCGCGCAAGGGAGGAAGGCAGACGGGAAACGTGGGGCCAGATCATCGAGCATCTCAACCACATCGTGACCACTCTGACGAAAGACAAGCCGAGAATTTATGAGTCGCTCTTGGGCAATCTGAACTCTGTCCTCTCGCTCATGCCCGCCTACAATGCCCTGTTCAACGACGCTGCGATGGTGCAGTGCGCCGAGGCTGCGAGAGAGGCGCTGGGCTCGATCACTGCCGATGATCTCCGGGAAGATCCAGAGGTCAGGGCAAGGACGGTCACGGCGGCGAGAGACTTGTTGAATCAGTTCGGGGAACTTGGCGTTCGACGCCTGCGCTAATATGAGCCACCAAAATGGAAGCAAGGAGTTTCTTTTTGTCATCACACTCGATCGCCTGACCGAGCGAGACAACTTTGTTTTAATCGCAGATCACGATCCCTCGCCTGAAGAAATCGTCGCCGCAACCAAGTGCGATTTTCGGCCGGCAGAGGGGCATGAACTTCAGGTCGAGCGGTACGGCCTGGACGAGATCCACCGCCTACCGCCGAGAAAGGTAACGCTATGAGAACCATCACCGTCAAGGTCACGAAGAAGGACATCGCAAGCGGGCGTCGGTGCAATCCTTTCAGATGCCCGGTCGCCATTGCCGTCGGCAGAGTGTTGAAGATGCCAGTGAAGATACCGGGCAACTCCGTGCGACGGGGAAAGCTTTGCCTTGCGTGGCTGCCGTACAATGTCGTGGCGTGGATAGAACTCTTCGACGGGCACAACGCGCCGGTTCATCCGATCACGTTCAAACTGCTAATGAGATTATGAGAACCATCACCATCACAGAGGAGGACATCAAGGCAGGGAAACGCTGCTCGCCTTGCGGATGTCGGACAGCCATTGCCGCGCGCCGAACCTTCGGCTGCCCGGTCCATGTCGGCATCGACGAGATCTACCTCAACGCGCAATACTCCCAGGACGGGTACGACGGATCGCTCATTGGCTACGAGGACTTCGCGGATCTGCCGGAGGACGCGACTCACCGCATCCGGCTATATGATAGGACCGGGCACATGGAACCGTTCTCGTTCGAGATCGACATCGACGGGGAGATGAACCGATGAAACGCAACCCGCTCTCACAATCGCACCTGAAGCCCGACCCAGCACAACAGCAATGGCTGTTCGAGCAGTCCAAGAAACAGATCGGCAATCCGAATCCCTGCGTCCGAATGTTCGGCAAAGATGCGATGGATAGAAAATGTCGCGACTGCCGGCTGCTTCTACGCAAGGTGCTGAGGAGCAGCAAGGTGTTCTTCAAGTGCCAGCTCCGTGGGAATACGGGCGGACCAGGCACCGATCATCGGGCAGGCTGGGATGCGTGCAAGAAGTTCGTGCCCCGGCCGCAGCGGGAGCGCAAGACTGCGGGGAATAAGATTCTGTACTGCGGATAACCATCAACCAAAGGAAACACCATGTCCCATCTGACGAGCGCACCGATAAGGTGCAAAGCCATCGCCGATCTCCGCGCCGCGGCCAAACACTTCGGCGGCGAGCTGATCGAGGCGAAGACGTTCGAGTCGTACGAACGCAATCAGAAATGCGATTACCTCATCCGCCTGCCCGGGGTACGATACGAGGTGGGCATCAGGAAGGACGCGAAGACAGGCGACTTCAGTCTGCACTTCGATCCGTTCGAGGCCGACTGGGGTCCGAGAGCCGAGGACAAGCACGACGGGAATAAACTCGTCGAACGCTTTGGCTCCGGCCTGAACCTTCTCACGCAACGGTGCGCGGCTGAGACCGTGCTCAGGGCGGCGAAACGCAAGGGGGTTTTGTGCAGCGTGAAGACGCTGAGCAACGGCAGCCTACAACTCAGGATGGCGGTTTAATCGAAAGGAAATATGAGCAAACAAATCGTTGTCACTGTCGGCCTCGACGGTTCGGTAGAAGTTTCCGCTGAGGGCTTTCACGGGAAGGGATGCGAGAAGGCCACCAAGTTTATCGAGGATGAGCTTGGGATGGCAGGCGGGAAGAAGGTTAAGAAACCTGAGTGGTTCCAGAGCGAAACCGTGGCGCAAAGACAGAACGTATGAACTCCCTGACTAGATCGGCTTGCGATTGGCTCAGGCAGCACTCAGGCGAAGCGGCCGTCAAGGATTTCCAGATGCGCCGCGCCGCCGGCCAATCAATCGAGACCGCACTGTGCGCCGTGACGACGCTGACCAAGCGGCAAGCCAAGGCGCTGGTTAAATCCAACTTCGGATATGAAGACGATCCTCATACTCCCTGACGGCACCGTTCAATTTCTCGGCGACGATCCCGGCGTGGATCTGCCGCTGGGCAAAGTTCGGAGGACTCGCGTCTCGACTATCCTTCCCTGCACCGCTGCGAAACGCTGCGCCTTCCGCGTGATCCGATGGCTCTGCGGTGATCGCGGAAGCGCGGCAGCCTGGACTCGGACGTGGAAATGCGAATGGCGCGCGACCATCCTTGCCACCGGAGAGAGCGCTGTGTTCGAGAACAGGCAGGCGTGCGTTGACTGGGAGTATCAAGTTTTGTCGGGGCCAAAGTTTGAACTGTGATTGACAGCGATTGAGGAAGGTGATTCGATGAGTGTGCTGGTTTTGATAACCCAGCGAATGATCTGATCTTCACTGCGGCGGGCTCATCCCGGTCGTTGCGTGTTCTCCACTCGCACGGTTATCAACCGCAGTGAACTTATGCGATTGATTCCATTGACACGCGGGTTGTTCGCGATGGTTGACGATGCCGATTATGAGATGCTCTCCAGGTTTAAGTGGAGAGCTGAGCGCGGATGGAAAGGAACCAATACCTTCTATGCGATTACCGGCCAGAACAAGAATGGACGGAAAGCGATATACATGCATCGTCTTCTAGTGAACGTTCCGCGCGGGATGTTCGTGGATCACAAGAACACGAATCCGCTAGACAATCAGCGTGACAATCTTCGTCCGGCAACGAGATTGCAGAACAGTTTCAACCTGAATAAAACCAGACCGTCAAAGAGCGGATACAAAGGCGTGTTCCTTCGCCCGATTAAAAGTCCGATCTCCGCAGCTAAGCCCTGGTATGTGAGGTTGCGCTGTAAGGTCGGGTTCAAAATCCATGGCGGATATTTTGCCACAGCAGAAGAAGCCGCCCGCAGGTACGACGAACTTGCGCACATCCACTTTGGAGAATTCGCGAGGCCGAATTTTCCAAGAGAGAATCCATGAAAGCACAAATCATCAGTTACATTCGGGCCGGCTGTCCGGCGTTACTCATAGTCAGCCACGAAGAAACGCGAATCCATGCCCTCTTCAGGGAGATCGCCAAAGAGCTGGAGTTCGGCCTCCATTCTTGGGCATGCACAACCGGGCTTCTCAATATTGCCAACGGAACGCAGATACCGGACACCGAAGAACCGATGGCCGTGCTCAATGAGATAATGAATCTGCCGCAAAGATCACTCATCTTACTAAACGATTTCCATCAATGGCTCATCGATCCCAACCCGCTGCTGGTGCGGAAATTGAAAGACGTGTTGGCCATCGGGAAGATGAGCAGCCGCACGCTGGTCATCATCGGTTGCCAGTTGAGGCTGCCGCCAGAGTTGGAGAAGTCCGTGGCCGTGATTGACTTTCCGCTGCCAGATCGTGCCCAACTCCGCGTGGTTCTTGAGGGCGTGGCGAAGTCCGCAGGCATTCAGATCAACGGAAACACTGACGCCATTCTCGATGCGGCATCCGGCCTGATAACTTCAGAGGCAGAGGAGGCGTTCGCTCTTTCCTTCGTCGAGTGCGGCGACATCACGCCGGAGATCATCGCCCGCCAGAAGGCGCAGACCATCAGGAAAAATGGCATCCTTGAGATCGTTGAAACGTCGCTGGGACTGGATGACATCGGTGGTCTTCAATGCCTCAAGTCCTGGCTCACGAAGCGGAGACTCGCATTCAGCAAGAAGGCTGCGGACTACGGGCTGCCAGTCCCGAAAGGCGTTCTGGTGACGGGGATTCCTGGCGTGGGGAAAAGCCTGACAGCCAAAGCAGCCGCAAAGATCTTGGGCGTGCCGCTCCTTAAGCTGGAAGCAGGGAAAATATTTGGAAGCTTAGTTGGCGCGTCGGAAGCCAACATGCGGACGGTGATCCAGACGGCCGAGGCCGCGGCGCCGTGCGTGTTATGGGCAGATGAAATCGAAAAAGGCTTCTCCGGTTCCAAGTCATCCGGCTCGACTGACGGCGGCACTTCTTCACGCGTCTTCGGCCAATTCTTAAATTGGATGAACGAAAAAACAAGCCCGGTCTTTGTGTTCGCCACCGCGAATGACATCTCTCAACTGCCTCCAGAGTTTCTGCGCAAGGGACGGTTTGATGAATTGTTTTTTGCTGACTTGCCGGATGAGCAGGATCGCGCCGACATCTGGAGATTGCACATCGCAAAGCGTGGCAGGAATCCAGACAAGTTTGATCTGGCAACTCTGGCCAACATGACCGCTGAGTTCACGGGCGCAGAGATCGAGGCCGCCGTTAATGAGGCGCTGTTCGCTGCCTTCGACGAGGATGCGGAAGTGGCGGACAAGCATCTGGTGGACGCGATTAGTTGCACCGTGCCCTTGTCGCGGACGATGGCGACACAGATCACAGCCCTGCGTGAATGGGCACGAGGCAGAGCCCGCCGCGCTTCGGCTGCGCCTGCGTCTCAGACCGGAACATTCAACCGCAAGATGACATGACAGCTTCTGAATTCTTGAACTGGATCGATTACTTCATCACCAAATCCGTGGAGAAAGCGGAGCAGAAACCCTGTTGTTCGAAGGGGTGCCACCATTGCTGCGACGAGGTTGCCTACGCCGAGATGCGCGAGGTGGATCATATCATCGCGGGCATGTCGCCTGAGCTAAAGGAACGCGCCAAGGAACGGCTGCGCCTGTGGCTGGTCAAGGTCAAGCCGATGCTGGAGAAGGAGCCGGGCGCGGAGGGCTACATCGACGCCTTTGAATATCGGGATCTGAAGATCACCTGCCCGTTGCTGGAGGACGGGCTCTGCTCCGTGTACGAACGAAGACCGATGGGTTGCCGCCTGTTCATGGCGACCGGGAGCCCAGACAACTGCGCGATGCCGATGCGCCGGAAGCAAACGATTCTCGACGTGGATTACGCAGCGAACGAGAAGTTCTGGAAAGGGCTCATGGGCCAGTGGACTTTCAGCCAGCCGGGAACTTACATCACAGATCATCTTGGCGTGCTCCTTGCCGAGCGCTTGCTGGGCGAACATCCAGAAAGCACCATGCGACGAATCATTGAGGTTGTGCCATGAGCGACTGGATCTTTCTAAACAAGCACCGGGTTCGTGTCATCACGCCAACGATTCCGGAGATGTATCTTTCCGACGACAACTACGGATTCAACGGCATGTTTCGAATCCCACATGAAGGCAGCATCATCAGGTGCATTGCGTCCGATGGAATTGACTCGCCCGGGCCTGAGTGGAAGTGGCAACACGTCAGCGTGTCCATCGAGTATGACAAGCAGCCGCCGCGCTGGAAGATCATGTGCTACATCAAAGAATTGTTTTGGGAACCTGAAGATTGGGTCGTGCAATTCCATCCAGCCAAGAGCGAATACGTCAACTTCCATCAGGCGTGTCTTCATCTCTGGAGGCCGCTTGTGGAAAAGCTACCGACGCCGCTGGCAATCATGGTCGGCCCGAAAGGAAGGTATCAAACATGAAAAATAAACCCCCTCCAACCAAGTTCACCGCCGCACTGAAGGAGATCTATTACGACAACGGCTGGGTATTTCCGGCGGAGCATACCATTGCGATTTACGAGCATCGTATTCGCCAGCTCGAAGAGGAGATTGAAGTGCTGACCGGAGGCAGGAGCAGCGGGCCGTCTCGGATAAATCCCCTTGAAAAGCCGATGCCTTCCTGAGAGCATCGGGTCGTGCAAAATTCGCAGACATCCGAAACCTTTTCCGTACCCCGTGGGGCTGCCGGGCGTCCCGGCATTTCTTCGCTGCGAAGTTTTGCACGGCTGTCACGGGTGCGGAGGATTCGCAGTGAGATTCCCAGACCTCGGAGCTAAGAACGGTCCTCGCAAACATCCACGGTTATCAGCAAGGCAGAAGCGGTGGGTCAGGAGGCAAGAGCGAAAGCATCGATGCAGGCTGATCCAGTTGACGCAGGAGAAATTTGCGATGGTGGACAGAAAGTATTTCGCGCGACTGAATCAGTATCTTTGGATTTCCAGCAAAGGCTACGCGGCGCGGCGCGGAAGGCGTGGAGAAGGCGCCCGGTGGTTCTATATGCACAATGTTATTCTCGAACCCCCACCGAACAAGCAAATTGACCATCGGAATTTGAATCCACTTGACAATCGACGCCGAAATCTCAGACCCAGCACAAAGCGAGAAAACGGCTATAATCGATTCGCTCCACGATTTCAAAACAAAAGCTCACGGTTCAAGGGAGTGTATTACCATAATCAACGACGAAGGTGGGCGGCGATCATAGTGGTTAATGGAAGAGGTCGATACTTGGGATTATTTAGCGATGAGAGAGACGCAGCCATGGCCTACAACCGGAATGCGCAAAGACATTTCGGAAAATTTGCGAGATTAAATGTGTTATGAAAAGCTGCTTGATCAAGGCGCATGAAGCGGGGCTTGGAAGTCTCATTAACAATTTCGTGCTCTGGGCTCACGAGTACGGTCACGTCGCCGCCGACTGGTCCAACAGTCTCTACAGTGACGATGGAAACAATCTCTGGAACGTATTGTTTTTGCCGCTTCCGTCTCCGACGGAGCCGTTCGATACGCGGTGCGTGTATCCAGAGAGCGCCGATCGCCCGACTGCTTGGTTGACTTGGCGCTGGGCCGCGATGCTTTACCGTGGGGAAAACCCGGAGCACTTGGACTGGAGGGAGAATTGCCATGAGAAATGGGAGCGATACTTCATCGCAGTGCCGCCATGCACTGACTTCGTTCAAAGGTTCGTCGATGAGTTCATGCCGACCGAGAAGAAGATTGTCGCCGCTCAGGTCCGCTGGCACGGGCATTCAGGCGAGCAGATCTATCCGCACAAGAGCCAATCACTTGAGCAGTACGCCGCGGCCATCGAGCAGGAGAAACCCGATCTGGTCTACGTCGCTTCCGGCGATCAGCATTCATTGGACTGGCTGGCTGCGCGGTTCCCGGTGATCTGTCATCCGACTTCGCGCCGGTCCCCAACCAGGGACACGGACTTTCACCGGACAGAGAAGCAGACGCCGGCCGATGCGCGTCACGTTCTGGAGGAGATCATGCTGATGGCCTTGTGCGACGGGCTTGTGCATCCAGTCTCGAACTTGGCGACTGTTGCTCTTTATTGCAATCCAACCCTAAAGTCCGTTTATCTTCCCTAGCCATGAACACACCCGAAGACTTCACGCTCGCCGACGAAGCGTTCCAAACCTACGTCCGCAATCAAAGCAAGTTCACGCTCGAACATCTGAGCGGCGAATCCCTGACGCCGGAACTCATGGTGATAACCAGGACAATGGAAGGCAAAGACGAGATTACGATGTGCTGCCTTGCTGTGCCGTTCAACGAGGACGATGAGAAACGGATCGTTCTCTCCGGCATCGGGAAGAGGTTCTATGATGAACGGCAGGCGGCGCTGGCTGTGATCCTCGCATCCGAAGCGTGGATGGCATCGCGGGCACCTGGCGCTCCACACATCGAACCGCGCCATGATCCGAACCGCAAGGAGCACATCATCGTTGTCGGCTCCGGTCTGCGCGAACATCAACGCCTATTGATCGCCACGCCAATAAGACGCGATGAGAAGAACGAGATGCGGATTGACGGCGAAGCCAAGGAGATGCCGGTCGCACGGTTCCCCCTGCTCGAATGGTTTTGGAGAGGATACTTTTCAGCCGTCCTGCCGAAATGATTTATGACCCCAAGCGATTACCGGCCGATGTCCTACGCCGATTTGATCGGGCCGAGCCAGCAGATCGGGTTGATCCTGTCGGCAAAGTGTAAAGACTTGGCTCTGTCCAAGTCTCCGTTCAAGCTGCTCCTGTTCGGCTGCCCTGGCGTTGGCAAAAGCGAGTTGATCAAGATGGTCGCGGTCGAACTCACCGGCATGCCAGTGGATCGGTTCGGGAACAGCTTCGCCACAGAGACGATGAACGGGAAGAACGTCAGCTCCGATACCGTTCGGCGCTGGTTGGACGAGGCGCACTACAGACCGATGTATCCCTACCGCGTGAAGTGCGTGAACGAGATCGATTAGATGCACGAGGCATCACAAGTCATGTTGTTGGATTTCCTCGATTCGATGGGCGACAGCACCGCTTTCCTGGGCACGTCCAATCTCCAGACCATTCTCTTATCGGAGAGATTCGAAACCCGGCTCCAGCAATTCAATGTTGAGCCGCCGACCACGGAAGAGATCGCTGGATTCCTGATGCGGAAGTGGAACTTCCCGAAACAGCGGGCGTTGGAGATTGCTGTGGGGAGCGGATCGAACGTGCGCGCCGCCTGTCTCGATGCGCAATCAATCTTGGATGTTAGGAGGGCAGCATGAGTGAACAAACTATGAACCAAAACCTGTGGATTGTCCGCACACCACGCGGCAAAAAGGTCATCGACATCAACCCCGAAAAGCACAAGGTCATCATGGGCCGGTTGCATGATGCCAAGACGTACAAAGTCATTTCCGGCGGGCTTTCGCGCTCGCCTTTCTCCCGGCGTCGGCCAAGATGCGGTTCGCGCGTTTGACGGGAATGCCCTCGCGCTTTGCGATGTCCATAGCCGCCCCACGAAAACCCGGGTGCTTACCAGATCTCATGATTGAAGAAAGAAACCCCGCGCCAGAATTGACGCGGGGCTACAAACAACCCAAGGATTACCGTACACAGGAATCAAACTACACCGATGGCAACTAACCGCAATAGCAAAAACACGGAGATTGATTTGAAATGCGAATTGTGTGGCAAACCCACGAACATTCGCATGCGCCTGGGCGATCTGCCCGACAAGGTGCCGAACCTTCTCGACCGGAAACAGAAGGCGTTCAAACATGGTATGTGCGCCGGGTGCAAGAAGGATCTGGAGGACGGGTGTGTAATTTTCGTTGACCAGAAAGAACGG
>Ga0070685_10000846_pt1 | contig 16648 bp, 15 predicted proteins | sample KBSS13LmetaG_FD_65651 | JGI IMG/M metagenome (GOLD analysis project Ga0070685, IMG submission 65651) | Switchgrass rhizosphere microbial communities from Kellogg Biological Station, Michigan, USA - KBS S1-3L metaG | ecosystem: Host-associated > Plants > Roots > Rhizosphere ...
CCGACGTCAGCTGCTGCGTCAGATGTTCCTTTCGGGAGATGTCTCGGAGATTCATGGAACAGGGATCGCCAGAGCACTCCAGGTGCGGCCTCCATCTGTGCTCTTGAAAGCGTGTGCCCCGTCGCGCATGCCAGCGTAGATCGTGCTGGGGTCAGTTGGATCAAGCGCGAGAGCAACCACGTCACCCTTGCCGGGCGGATCAATGGATCTCCAGCTGCGACCGCCGGTTGTCGTTTTGACGAGGCCAGGCGTCGACGTGCCTGCGTAGAGGGTCTCCGGCGCGTGAGGATCGATCGCCAGCGAGCCGACGTCGTAGAACGACCCCGCTGGCCCAGCATGGGCCGATCCCCTGTTCACCCATCGCCAGTGTTGCGCTCCATCCGTTGTCTTGAAGAGGCCGTAGCCCGCGCCCGCGTACAGCGTCTGCGGTTGCTGCGGGTTGATGGCGAGCGCTCGAAAGTACCCCTCCGCTAGGTCATGTCTTGTGGGAGCAAAGCCGTCGCGGTTCATTACTCGCCACGAGCTGCCTCCATCGGTGGTTTTGAACAGGCCGCCGCCCGCACCCGCGTAGACGGTCGCGGGTCGCTTTGGATCGAGGGCGAGTGCGAAGACGCGAACCGCGCCCGGGTGGGATGTAACAGCTCGCCAGCTCCTGCCTGCATCGCTGCTCTTGAAGACTCCATCATCGGTGGATGCGTAGAGCACCTTCGCGTTCCGCGGATGAAGCGCGAGCGCGATTGTCGAGATGCTCGGCATGCTCGTTGCTCGCCAGCCCCGCCCTGCATTGGTGGTCTTGAACACACCGCTGTTGGTTGCGGCGTACAGGATCGTCGGGTGGTGCTGGTCGATCGCAAGATCGAAGACGTAGCGGTCCGTCAAACCCTCGTTGACGGCTTGCCAGCTCGCACCGCCATCGCTGCTCTTGAAAACGCCGCGTCCGCTGCCCGCGTACACGATCTGCGGGTTCCTAGCATTGATGGCGAAGGCAGAGAAGCCCCGGTAACCCGGACCGTGGAAAGCACCACTCTGCACGCCGCCCTGGGCGGCGAACACACCGCTAACCGCGACCGTAACGGTGATGAGGGCGAGCATAAGCAGTCCGATGAAACGAAGGCGTCTGTGCATCGCAGGCGATCCTCGCAAACTTCTGCTGCGCCCACAACGGACCGGCAGGTCCTGGGGTAGCAGCCCCTGGCGATCCCGTGGAAACTGACGACGTGATCCGGGCGGCAGCCGGCAGCACGATCAGCCAAGACTTCAAGGTGTGGATCGCGGCCCGCTTCCACAGATGCGTGGCTGCCGCTTTTGCGGCGATTACCGTGTCCCTAGCGTGTCCCGAAGTCCGAGCTCTGGCCGGACGGCTAGCGGCGAAACTTTCTACCGGACTTTCTACCCGACTGGCACGAACTCACAGGCCTGAGCGAACCTCAAACGGCTTGAAACCGTGCCATGGGGCGCAGCTGATGCGGTTCCCTTGTCCTGTTAACCGGAGGGTTGTTGGTTCGAGTCCAACCCGGGGAGCTGCAAACTCCCTGCATATCGGCTGACGAAGGGCGCCCGCGGTGAGCGTCCTTCTTTCTACCCCGTTTTCCACCCAGGCTCTCGCCGAGTGCGCGCGGTTGGTTCGACTCGTCGCCTTCTTCGACGGCGCGCTGCTGGGCGACAACCCCGGCGATCCGGCCATGACTCCGCTCGCATCGAGGGAAGACCGCGGCCCCCAACACTTGGCGCCCGCCAGTTGTTGTCGTAGGTTAGGACGTCCGCACACGGTGCTGTCGAGGTTACGAAGGGTGGACATGAGTGAGCTTGATCGGGTTGAGCGTGGGGTTCTCGGCCGGATCGATCGCGCATCACTGACGCACCGCGAAGCCGCAATTGACCCTCGTTGAAAGGACTGGCTGATGTCCGAGTCCGGTCGGCTCCATGCGCTGGACAACATCGTGGTGGTGCTGTTCGAGAATCGGTCCCTCGACAACGTGCTCGGGCACCTGTACGGCCCCGCGGACGGAAAGAGCTTCGACGGCGTCATCGGCAAGGACCTGAGCAACCCCATTCCCGAGTGGGCGGAGCACGGCGCCGAGCGCAAGGTCGTCCCCTACACGGTCGCGACCGACATGGACTCGCCGAATCCTGACTCGGGCGAGGAGTACTTCCACACCAACACCCAGCTCTACAACACCCTCGACGATCACAACCGGTTCAAGATCGGGGAGGCCGTAACGGCACCCTGGAACGCACCCCCTCCCGGCGCGACGCCGGCGATGGACGGTTTCGTCACCGACTACATCTCGACGTTCACCGGCGAGACGGGGCGGCAGCCGACCTACGACGAGTACGCACAGATCATGACCGGCTACACCCCGGAGCAGCTCCCGGTGCTCAACGGCATCGCCCGCGACTTCGGGGTCTTCGACCATTGGTTCTGCGAGGTGCCGTCCCAGACCTTCATGAACAGGTCGTTCTGGACCGCGGCGACCTCGTCGGGCCTGGTCGTCAACAGTCCGGCCGGGAAGTGGTTCAGGGAGAACGACGCCGAGACGATCTTCGAGCGGCTGGAGGCGCACGGCAAGACCTGGAAGGTCTACGTGATGGAGCCGATGGCCTTCTCGTTCACCGGCGTGATCCACTATCCGCGGCTGAAAGACAGGCTGGCCACGCACTTCGTGCCCTTCGACGAGTTCGAGAAGGACGCCGTTGCGGGCACGCTCCCGAACTTCTCGTTCATCGAGCCGAACATGGGCGGAGGGCACGGCGACTACCACCCCGCCTTCGGCCGATCGTTTTCGGCCCAGGTGGAGATCGAGGCCGACCCTCCGTCGTCGACGCTTCTGGGCGAGGCCTTCCTCGAGCGCCTGTTCACCGTCTATCGCTCCGCCACGTCGGAGACGGGCACGAACGTCTGGAACACCGCGCTCCTGATCGGCTGGGACGAGCCGGGGGGCACCTACGACCACGTCCCGCCAGGGCCGGTCCCGCCGCCCGATCCCTCGGCGCCGCCCGGCGAGCTCGGCTTCACCTTCGACCGCTCCGGGTACCGGGTGCCCGCGATCGTCGTGTCGCCATGGGTCGCATCGGGATCGGTGTACAACGAAGAACACCGCCACACGTCGCTGATCGCCACGCTGCGCAAGACCTGGGGGCTCGGCGAGGCGTTCACCCAGCGAGACGCCTCGGCCCGTACCTTCGACCACGTCTTCTCGCTCGACACGCCCCGTGACCCCGAGACATGGGTGACCGTCAAAGCCCGTCCCGTGCCCCAGTGGACGATGGACCTCGAGAAGGTGGGCACGAGCCTGAGCCAGCTCGGCAAGGCGGCAGCATCCGGACTCATCGCGAAGGCGAAAGAGATGGGCGTGACGCTGCCACCCGAGCTCGACGACCCCGGAGCGGACCTCCAACCGGGCGCCATCGTCCCGCTCCTGAGGAATGTCGCCCATCACTTCTTCCCGCTGCTGGCAGCAGATGCGAGGGCCCGCGGCTGAACCGGCGGCCGAAGCCGCGGACTTCCGAGCGAAGGCCGGTACGGCTTGCTCCCAGCCACGCAGAGGAACGTGCACAGGATTGCCCCGGTGCCACTCGCGCGCCGGTCGAATATCTCAGGGGACATCCCCGAACGCTGCCGCAGCGCAGCCGCCGACCGCGGCGCGATCCGTTACGTGAACACGTTCACGGCTCGTGCGATGACGAGCCCGAGGATGGCGAGCGAGACGAGTGACTGAATCGCCATCGCGATCTTCGCCCAGGGCTCGAGTGGCATGACGTCGGTCGGGCTGAACGCCGTTGCGTTGGTGAAGCCCAGGTACAGGTAGTCGATGAATCGCGGCCGCCAGTCGGGCAGCCCGATGCTTGGGTTCAGTTGCTGGGGGAACGCGAAGCCGTAGTGGCTTGGCAGGTGGTGGGCGCGCGCCGCGGCGCCGCCGCCGTCCAGCTCCCAGTAGAGAAGGGCGAACGCGATGTTGTTCGACGCCCAGACAATCGTTCCGGCCTGGAGCAACTCGCTCGCCGAGTTGGTCACAGCGCCGCCATGGATGAGGTCGTCGATCAGCTGCCCGGTCGCCCACAGCGCGCCGAACACGAGCACCGCCACGAGGACGATCGAGAGCACGCGCAGCCAGCGCGAGCGGCGGTTGATCGTGCCCGGGTCGCCTGTGATCACGGCCACGAGTAACGCCCCTTCGACGAGCGGGAGCAGCCATTGCGGCCCCAGCCGCTCGGCGCCCGGCAGCAGAATCGTGAGGACCATCGCCGCGAGCACGGCGCCGGCCATGGGCCAGCGCGCCTCGCCGACGACGCCGTCGTCTGTGTCAGAGCCGGCGGCCGGCGTGGTATCCGTCCCCCGATCAGGACCGGGCGTCACCCCGGGACGCATCCTACGAAGTCCCCAGAGGGTTCGTCGCGGCGGGACCTCAGGATGGAGGCAGCGGCAGCGCTGACAGTTGCACGAGCGACAGCACGAGAAGGGCGATACCCAGACCGATCAGGCCGTAGCGAACGCCCCGATATGGGAAGTGTGTCGAGATCCCCACCAGGAAGAGGATGCTGGCCAGGACGACCGTGAGCCGGACGTACTTGTCGGCGGTCGAGCCGTCCTTCTCGCCGTCGCGAAAGGCCGCTTTCGCTCGCTCATCGAGGGTCCGAGCCTCGGTCGCACCGGGCCGCTTGTACTGCGGCATGTAGGTGGGCCCTCGCGGCGCGTCGCGGTTCGTCTCCGGCTTCGTCGCCCGCCAGGCGTCGAAGGCGACCTTGAAGTCGGGCCGGAACCTACGCTCCGCCAGCCGCATCGCCGGCGTGTTGCCCGCGATGTAGGCGGAGAACCAGGACTCGAAGGTGGACGCGTCGTAGCTGCGCAACTCAAAGGCGTCGGCGTCCGCCCGGCTCCCCTCGATCCGAAGGCTGGACGCCGTGGCTAGCTCGACGCGCGACTCGGTCGCCCACTTCGAGGCCGCGTAGCCCGACCACGCCGCTAGCAGCGCCACGACCGAGAGGAGGATGGCCTCGGTGATGGAGATGAGCTGGTCGCGTCGCTCGTGCGGGTCGGCGTGCTTCGCGTGCTCGCTGATCTCTTTCGCAACCTCGCTCGCCGAAAGCCCCTCCGGCATCGAGAGAGCCTAACGCCTCCAGTCGCCGTGGATGTCTAGCGCAGTAGCTGGTATGGGACGCTGGTCAGGATGACTCGCGGCTCGAAGAGCAATAGTCGCTTCACATACAGGGCCCGCTGGTTGTGGAGGGCGCGCCGCCAGCCGCGGAAAACGAGTTCGGGCATGACGACGTTCACGATGGTATCCGGATCGGCAGTCAGCTCTCTGATCGCCTTGAGGAGTGGCTCGCCGATATCGCGGTAGGGCGCCTCGTAGACGTCGAGCGGCAGCGCACCGCACTCGACAGCCCATGCATGGCGGAGCCTCTGCCCCTCGGCTGGGTCGATGGCGAAGAACATTGCACGGGTGTCATCGACCTGTAGCGACTGCGCGTATGCGACCGCGCGGACCGACGCAGCGTTGACGTCTGCGGCGAGGACGCGGACGAGCAGGCGTGAGGGGGCTGGGCCTTCGCGCTCGGACGTGCTGGCGACAGCGGGCACGTCCGTCACCACCACTCCGGGTTCGGAGAGCAGACGGAGCTTGAGGCGGAAGGACGTCCGGGCGGCGGCGGCTAGCAGCGAGCGCCGGCGGAAGCGCTCGGGCACCACCACAGTGACCACGTCGCGCTCGCCGCGTGGCAGCTTCCAGACCTCCCCGAGGATCGTCTCGATGCGCCCGTCGGACGGCTCCAGCAACTCGAGATGTGGATGCCCGTCTGCGAGACGGAACCAGCGAGGTCGGATCGCAACGTCCGTCCGGCGGCCGGGTACGTGGATCGCGCGCAGTTCCCCGCCCGACACGCGACGCGCATACCAGAGCGCCCGCTCGGTCGCCGCGTCGACACGGTCGGGGACGACGAGGAGTCGGTTGCGCGGCACGCCGGCCGCGTGCGCCGCTCGTGTCCCGGCCCGAAGGCGCCGCGCCAGACGGTGGTAGTGCCGCCTGATGCCGAGGAACGCGAGCACGAGCAGCGGGATCGCGACGATCACCATCCACGCACCGGCGGCGAACTTCGTCCAGATCACGATCGCGGTCACGATTCCGGTTGCCGTCGCGCCGATTGCGTTGACCGCCAAGCGGAGCCGCCAGAACGGATCCCGATTGTGGTGCCAGTACCGCACCATTCCGGCCTGGGAGAGCGTGAAGGCGGTGAAGACGCCGATCACGTAGAGGTGGATCAGCGCGTCGACGTCGGCGTCGTAGGCCCAGAGCAGGCCGGCCGCGACGCCCGTCAGGACGACGACACCGTTCGAGAGGACGAGTCGGTCGCCGAGGTTGACGAACTGCCGAGCCGCGAACCGATCGTGGGCGAGCAGTGCCGCGAGCCGCGGGAAGCCTTGGTACGCGGTGTTGGCCGCGAGCACGAGGATCGCCACCGTTGAGGCCTGGAGGACATAGAAGATCACCCCGGCCGGCGTGCCGGTCGGGAAGACCACCCGCCCGATCTGCGCGAGGACGGAGGGGTAGCCGCCCGCATTCGGGACCGTGTGCAGCGTCACGGCGAGGAAGGACACGCCGACGAAGAAGGTGATTGCGAGCACGCCGAGGACGCCGAGCGTGCGAGCGGCGTTCCGCGATTGCGGACGCCTGAACGCGCTGACCCCGTTCGCGATTGCCTCGACGCCGGTCAGTGCAGTCGACCCGGAGGCGAACGCCCGCAGGACGACGAAAAGCCCCACCGAACCGGCACCTAGGGTCATCGGGTCGTTCGCAACGGTGTCGCCGCACGAGCCATCCGCGCAGCGCACGGTGCCGGTGACGACGAGCAGGAGCATCGACCCGATGAACAGGTATGTCGGCAGGGCGAAGGCGAGGCCCGATTCCCGCACGCCGCGCAGGTTCGCGACGGTAATCACGGCGAGGAAGGCGAGGGCCAGCGACAGCCGGTGCGGCGCGACGCCGGGGACGGCGGAGATGAGCGCCACCACCCCCGCAGCGACGGAGACGGCGACCGTGAGCACGTAGTCGGTCAGCAGTGCGGCCGCCGCGACGAGGCTCGGGAGTGTGCCGAGGTTCTCTCTCGCGACGACGTAGGCGCCGCCCGAGCTCTCGTAAACCCGCACGGTCTGCTGGTAGGAAATGATCACGATCGCGAGCAAGAGCGCGATCGCGCCTGACACCGGCAGCAACTGCTGCCGCCCGGTCGCTGATGCCGCGAGGAGCACTACGAGCGCCGCCTCGGTCGCGTAGGCGACCGAGGAGAGCGCGTCAGAGGCGAAGATCGGGAGGGCGAGCCGCTTCGGGAGCAGCGTCTCTTCGAGCTGTCCGGTCGCCCGCGGGCTGCCGACGACGAGCCGCTTCAGCCGCGGCCCCTGGACCGGCTCGACGGCGGTCATCGTCGGCCTTCGAGAACGTCGAGCGCCTCGGTGAGAGCGTCGTGGAGCGCTTCGGCCCGCGTCCGGTCGTACAGCGGGCTGTCGCCGTTGGACAGCAGCCGTTCGACGAGCAGGACGCCTCGCGGTGTCACCGCGCGACTGTCCTCGGCGAGGCTGGCGGCGAGTCTGAGCAGAAGGGGCGATTCGGAGCGCGCCGCCGGCCTGTTCAGCGGGGACGCGCCGGGGAGGTAGCGGCCCTCGGCCGAGTGGACGAGGGAGACGAGCGACTCGGAAAGGATGCGGCGATGTTCGGGCGCGCAGAGCTCGTTCGTGCGCCAGGCGAAGCGAGGGGACGGGATGCGCGAGGAGAGGAGCTCCGCATCGGCCGCCCGGCGTGCCGCCGCGACCTCGCGGCGGGCGCGGAAGCGGCGGATCGAGATGAGTGTCTGCACGTCTCCACCGTATGGAGACGTGTCTCAAGGCCGTCTTAGGATTCCGGCGCGACGAGCCGGTAGCCGAGTCCGGGTACTGTCAATAGAAGGCGGGGTCTGGATGGCTCCTCTTCGAGCTTCCGGCGCAACTGCGATACGTAGACGTGGAGGTAGTTCGACTCGCGCGCGTATGCGGGGCCCCAGACCTCGCGGAGCAGGCGCGCGTGTGTCATGAGCCGTCCCTCGTTCTCCGCCAGGGCGAGCAGAACGCCGAACTCGTGCGGGGTCAGGTGTACGAGCGTGCCGTCGCGGCGTACGACCCGACCCTCGCGCTCGAGCTTCAGCGGGCCGATCTGGAGCACCGGCCCCGCCGGCGCGGCGCGCCGGAGGACGGCGCGGAGCCGTGCGAGCAGCTCGCCGAGAGGGAACGGCTTCGTCACGTAGTCGTCGGCCCCCGCGTCGAGCGCCGCGATCTTCTCCGGCTCCTCCCCGACAGCGGAGACGACGATGATCGGCACGGCCGACCACGTGCGGAGCGACGCGCAGATGTCAGTGCCGCGGCCGTCTGGAAGCAGCAGGTCGAGGACGACCGCGTCGGGCTCGTTGACTCGGGCGGCGGCGAGGGCGGCTGCCGCAGACTCCGCGGTCTCGATCGCATAGCCGGCCCCGCGGAGCCCGGTGGCGAGAGCCCGCAGGAACTCCGGCTCGTCATCTACGAGGAGGAGCCGCCGCATCACGCGGGTACCGGCTCAAGCTCCGCGGGCAGCGTCAAGGCGAAGGAGGCGCCGCCGCCTGGCGCGGACTCGACCCAGACGCGGCCACCGTTCGCCTCGACGAACCCCCGAGCGATCGCCAGCCCGAGCCCGGCGCCGCGACTCCGAGTGGAGCGTCGGAACGGCTCGAAGATCGCAGAGGCGTCCGCGGCTGGGACGCCCGGCCCGGAGTCCTCGATCCACACGATCACCTCGGTGCCCCTCGACTCGGCTCGGACGCTGACCGTCGAGTCGGCCGGCGAGAAGCGCAGCGCGTTTTCGAGCATGTTCGCGAGCGCACGCTCGATCTGCGCCGCGTCGATCTGCACCGGCGGCAAGTGGTCGCCGAGCTCGAGCTCGACTCGTTCCGCACCTGGCAGGCCGGCGAGTGCCTGTACGGTCAGCGCGTCGACCGTCCACAGCGCCGGCGATGGTGTTGCAGCGCCGGCCTCGAGGCGCGAGAGGTCGAGCACGTTCTCGACGTATCGCTCCAGACGAGCGAGCTCGCGCCGGACGGTCGCGAGCAGCTCGCGCTGTTCGTCCGCATCGAGCCCCGGCCCTTCCGGGCCGAGAGCGTCGACCGCCGCGTGCATCGTCGCGAGCGGCGTCCGCAGGTCGTGCGAGACCGAACGGATGACGGCCGTCTTGACGAGGTCGTTGCGACGGAGCGCTTCCGCCTCGAGCGCCTCCTCCTCGAGACGCTCCCGCTCCCGTGCGATCGCGTGCAGCGACTCGACCGCCTCTCCGAGGCGACGTCCAGCCGCGTCCTCGCCGATCTCGATCCGGCTGGCGACGTCGTCGAGGTCTTCGCGGGCGAGGAGGCCCGCGGCGAGGTCGGCGAGCAATGCCGCTTCACGCTCCCGCCGTTCCGCCTCGGCGGCTCGCCGCCGCAGCCGCGACGCGAGCTCGCTCGTCACGACCGCAGTCACGAGATATACGACCAGTGCCGCCCAGTTCTCGGCGTCTTCGAGCGCGAGCGTGTGGACGGGCGGCAGGATGAAGAAGTTGAACGTCAGCAGCGACGCGATCGAGGCAGCCACAGCCCACGCCAGCCCCCACAGCAAAGCCGCGACCATGACGACGATCACGTACAGCGCGCCGAGGCTGATGTCCGGCGCCACCGGGCGGAGCACGGCAACGACGACCGTCGTCCCGCCGATCAGCGCCGCCACGGCGGCCGCACGCACGAGCTGCCCGCGCACGACCGGACGGTAGCTCGGTCACGGTGTTTCGTGGGCCGCTTCGAGTCTCGCGTCCATCGTCAAGCCGAAAGAGCGGTCGCCACGCGAGCGCCGCGGGCCGAGCAATTCGGACAATCCGAGGTGGTAGCGTGGAAACGTGAGCGTCGACGCGATTCGAGCCGCGTACCTGGCTCTCGGCGAGCGCGACGTCGAGCCGCTCGTCTCGCTCATGCGCCCCGAGATGGAGTGGCGCGGGCGACGCTGGGGCTGGCGATTCTGGCGGCCCGTCCCATCCTGACACGGGCCCGACGAGGCCCGTGAGGTCCTGCAGTCCGCCCTCGGCTGGCGTCACGAACTAGGCGAACGTGGACTACGGATCGACTCCATCGATCAGGTCGGCGACCACGTCGCCGTCGCCTTTTCCTGGGTGGGCGGTGATGGTCGGCCTCGGGAGTGGGCTCAGGTTCTGACGATCGATCACGGCGGCATCTCGGACATGCAGGATCACCCCGATGGCGTGTCGGCCCGGCGCTCACTCCGACGCAGATTCGGGCGCTAGGCCGCTTGACTGGCGGTGGCTTCGCGGAGTCGCGCGCGTCGGAGAGGATGCCCGATCGTGTCCGACGGAGGGACCGGGCCACGGCGTCCAGATGGCCGCCCACCCCCGCCTGCCGGACGCGGCGACTATGCGCCGCCCACGGACGCACCGGCGAACCCCGCCTGCTCTGCGAACCGACGAGCGGCTGTCTTCGCCTCGTCCGGGTCCGAGGCGGCGAAGTGGAGGACGATCGCAAGCGTCCCCTGGTCGTCTTCGACTTCGAACGACGAGCTTCCCACGTCGCCCGCGATGGTCCGCAGCCGAATGATCAAGTCGCTGTCCCCGATCTGATGGCCCACATCGGGAACCGTGACCCGAACGTCCACCCGTCGAGCTTACTCCGCGCTCCACGCCTCAGGGCGTCGCCGCGAGCCCGCAGAACGCTGCGATCTGGAGGCGTCGGACGGCGGCCTCGAGCTCACCGGAGAGCGGGTAGGTGTTCACCACGAGGACCACCCGACGCGACGCGTCGCGCGTATTCCAGGCGACGGCGACGGTGCCCTGGACGTTTCCCGTGTGGCCCCACGCCGGGCCGCACGGGGTCGGAAAGACCGCGATCCCGAGGCCGTAGCGGTTCCGCCCGGCGGGGACGAGCGTCTCCATCTCGCGAAGGAGTTGCGGGCGGAGCAGCCGTCCGCCGAGGAGCGCCCCGAAGAAGCGCTGGACGTCCTCCGCAGACGAGACGACGGCGCCGGCGGCTCCCGCCCACCACGCTGCGGTGTCCACCTCGACCGCGTCCCCCGTGACCACTCCCTGGTGCGACGGCGAGCGGTATCCGTGGACACTCCGGCCCGGGACGGTACCCGGCACGTATGCGGTGTGCCGGAGCCGGAGCGGCGCGAAGAGTCTGCGGGCGAGCTGCACGGCCAGAGGAGCGCGCCCGGCCCGTTCGGCGACGAGGCCGAGCACGACGTAGTTCGTGCTCGCGTACGCGAACCTCTCACCGGGCGCGCCCGCCGCCGGCTGCGCGGCCGCCATGGCGACGAGCTCCTCGGGCCGCCACGGCCGCGCGGGAGCACGGAGAACACGCGGGTCGTCGACATAGTCGGCGAGCCCGGACGTGTGCCGGAGGAGCTGCCTGACGGTGATCTCGTTCCCGCGCGGAACGAGGCCCGGCACCCACCGAGCGACGGGGTCGTCGAGACGCAGCTTGCCGTCCGCGACGAGGTCGAGCACGAGGGCTGCGACGAACGTCTTCGTGATGCTCCCGGTGCGGAACCGGACGTCGGCCGCCATCGGCGTCGCCCGACGACGGTCGGCGAGGCCGCGGGCCTCGGCCCTGGTCGCACCTCCGTCTCGGACGACGACGAGGACGCCCGGCGCGCCCTCCTCGACCACGCGATCCAGCAGCGCGCCGAGGCTCTCGTCCGGCGGTTCCTCCCGCGAGACCGCCCACGCGATCCCCGCCCCCGCGACGACGGCCAGCATCGTCACTGCGGCGGCGAGGTGCCACAGGGTCAGTTCGCGTGGCCGCGGGCCTACACGCACTCGAGAGCCACGGGGTCGGAGACGACCGTGTCCACTCCCTCGTCGGGACGGCCGCCGCGGATTCCGCCCTTGTCGCGCACGCCGTCCGTGCCCCGAGCCTACTCCGCTGCAGGCTCGAGCACGAAGATCCGGATCTCTCTTCGTGCGCGGGCGCGGTACTCGTCGTAGCCCGGCCAGAACGTGACCGCCTCGCGCCAGTAGCGGCTTTCCTCTTCGGTGGTCGCTCGTCGCGCGCGGTAGGAACGCTGCACCCCGTGGATCGAGACACGCGCCTCGTGGTTGGCGTCGAGGTTGAGCGCCCAGGCAGGGTGATTCCGCCGTCCCCAGTTCGAGGCGATCAGAACCACCCGCTCGCCGTCGGCGACGTGCAGCAGCGGCACGGTGCGCTGCGCACCGGTTCTGCGGCCCGTCGTCGTCAGGTAGCAGAGCGGGAAGTCCGTGCCCAGGCTCGTGAGCGAGCGCCGGCGCCGCGCGAAGCGCGCGTCGATCGGAGGCAGCACGCGCGAGAAGAGCCACGCGAAGGCGCGCGTGCGGCCGAGCGTCCGAACCGTCCCGGCGTACGGGTTCACGGCCTCAATCGAGCTCGGCCAGAGCCCTGGACACCTTGGCGAGCTGGGCCTGGAGCTCCGTGACCTTCTGGAGACCGGCGCCCTGAACCTCGCGCCGCAGTCGCCGCTCGTGGAGCCGGAGCAGGAGCTCCTTGCCGGTCCGCTCGTCCAGCTGGTCGCGATCGGCCCGAGCGCCCAGCTCTGCGCGCAGCGCTACGAGCTCCTCGTCCTCCGCGACGCCGGAGACGAGCACCTCACGGAAGCGTCGATGGAGCGGGTCGTCGAAGTGCTCCGGCGTCAGGGCGGCAAGTTCGGGGACGAGCTCGGAGTGACGGAGCACGGCCGCCAGCAGGTCACGTTCGCGCTGCAGCCCGGCTTCGAGCAGCCGCGGCGTCGAGCCGTCCACCGTGCGTCGGGCGGCACCGGCCCGGGTCGGCGCCAGTCCCGCGAGGGTCTCGCGCGGAAGGTCGAGACGGTCGGCGAGAAGGCGCAGCGCCTCCTGCCGCTCGGGTGAGTCCTCGACCGGCGCGAGGATCTCCCGCGCCCGGACGAAGGCCTCCTGCCGATCGGGCGTGCGTTCGAGCGTGATCCGCACGCGGTAGTGGAGGTAGCTCTCGGCCGAGCCCAGCCGCGCCCCGAACGCATCCGGCGCGTCGGCGGGATCCTGGCCCTTCGGCAGAGCGACGACCCGGACGTCGAACCCCTGCTTGACCGCCAGCTCCATCCCACGCAACGTCGCCTCCTGGCCGGCCGCATCCGCGTCGAAGCAGAGGGAAAGCCGCTTCGTCAGCCTCCCGAGCTCGCGGAGCTGTGCCTCGGTGAGCGCGGTCCCCATCGAGGCGACGACCGCCTCCACCCCGGCCTGGCGGAGCGCGATCACGTCCGTGTTTCCCTCGACAACGATCGCGCGATCCTGCTTCGCGATCGCCGGACGCGCGAGATGGAGCCCGTAGAGCACGTTGCCCTTCTTGAAGAGCTCGCTCTCCGGCGTGTTGACGTACTTGCCCTTGAGCGGGTCGTCGTCGCGGAGCCGGCGTGCCTGGAACCCGATCACACGCCCGCGCGCTTCCGCGAGCGGGAACATGAGCCGGAACGGGAAGTAGTCGTTTCCGCGCTGGTTCGCGAGCCCTGCGGCGCGAATCTCGTCAGACGTGAACCCGCTCTCGCGGGCCTTTGCGACGAGCCCCTGGCCGCGGGACAGCCCGAGCCGGAACTCCTTCGCGACCTCTTCGCCGAGCCCACGACCGGCGAGGTACTCGCGCACCGGGGCGCCGGTCTCCGTCTCCCACAGCGTGCGCTCGAAGTACGAGGTCGCCTGCTCGAGCAGCGCGGTCAGCCGCTCGCGGCGCCGTCGCGCGGCGTCCGCCCGCGGCGAGCTCTCCTCGTACTCGAGGGTGACCCGGAACCGGTCGGCGAGCCACTCGATCGCCTCGGCGAAGTCGAGGTTCTCCGTCTCCTGGACGAATCGGACGACGTCGCCGCCCTTCCCGCATCCGAAGCAGTAGTAGAGCTTGTCGACGGGATCGACGGAGAAGCTCGGCGTCCGTTCCTCGTGGAAGGGGCAGCGCCCCGTGAAGCGCGAGCTCGACGCTCGCCGGAGGGACGTCCGCGCCGAGACGACGTCGACGATGTCCGCCGCGACCTTGACCTCCGCGACGCTCGCGTCCTTGATCCGCGCCACGGGCGCGACCCTACTCGGCGCCGAGGGCGGCGGCGTACTGGAGCGCGAACCGGTCGGTCATGCCCGCCAAGTAGTCGGTCACGCGCGTCGCGAGCTCCCCGTCTCCCGGCGGCAGACGCTCCGGCTCGCCGACGAGCGCGTCGAAGATCGCGCGCACCACGCGCCGCGCCCGCTCGTGTTCCGGCATCACGTGCGGGCCGAGATAGACGTGCTCGAACATGAAGGAGCGGAGCGAGAGCATGGCTTCCCCCACGTCGTGGCCCTGGACGACGTCGCCGGCGGCCTCGGAGGCCTCGACGAGATCGTGGACGAGCGTGTCGATCCGCTCCGAGCCCGTGGCGCCGAGGAGCTCGATCTCGTCGAAGGGAAGGTCGCGCTCGGTCAGGACGCCGTACCGGAGCGCGTCGTCGATGTCGTGGTTGACGTAGGCGATGCGGTCGACGATGCGGACGATCTTGCCTTCGTGCGTCGCAGGCTCGCGCTCGCCCGTGTGGGTGAGGATGCCGTCGCAGACCTCGTGCGTCAGGTTGAGCTGTCGCGCGATCCGTAACGACTGCTGGTTGTGGAGGAAGTGGCCGCCGAAGCGCTCCCGGAGCGCCTCGTCGAGCGCCTCCTCGCCCGCGTGCCCGAAGGGCGTGTGGCCCGTGTCGTGCCCCAGCCCGATCGCCTCCACGAGATCCTCGTTGAGCCGGAGAGCCCGCGCGACCACGCGCGAGATCGCCGTCGTCTCGAGCGTGTGGGTCATCCGAGTCCGGTAGTGGTCGCCGTCCGGGTCGATGAAGACCTGCGTCTTTCCCTTCAGCCGGCGGAACGGTTTCGAGTGGACGAGCCGGTCGCGGTCTCGCTGGAACGGCGTCCGCACGGAACACGGCTCCTCGTCGCGCTCCCGACCGCGCGTCTCGTAGGAGCGCACCGCGAGCGGCGACAGGGTCACCTCCTCGAGCGCGCGCTGACGCTCGACGAACGTCTCTGCGATCCGGCCCGCGACCTCCATGTGTCCAGGGTAGTCGCCGCCTCGGCGCGTTCTTCGTACGCGGGTGCCGTGCCGTCTCAGAACGAGCGGGACTGACCGCCGTCGACGACGACGCACGTGCCCACGACCCACGAGCCCCGCGGGGAGACGAGGAACGCGACGACGTCGGCGACTTCGTCCACCGTGCCGAACCGTCCCCATGGAAGCTCGCGCTCGACGAAGGCAGCCATTCCCTCGGGGTCCTCCCGCACGCGTCGTTCCCAACTCCCGCCCGGGAACAGCGTCGAGCCGGGCGCGACGCTGAAGACGCGGATCTCGTCCTTCGCGAGATCGGACGCCATCGCCTTCGCGAGGCTGATCTCCGCCGCTTTGGCGACGTTGTAGCTCGGGCTTCCACCTCCCTCGCGACCCCAGATCGACGCAATCAGCGCGATCACTCCGCCGCCTCGCTTCCGCAGCTCCGGAAGCGCCGCGCGAGAGACGGCGAGCGCAGGAACGAGGTTCCGCCCGAGCACGTCGTCGAGATCTACGACGTCGAGATCGTCGATCGTCCGCGCGCCCGACCCGCCGACGTTGTTGACCACGATGTCGAGCCCGCCGAACTCCTGAACGGCGCCGTCGACCACTGCCGCTGCGCCCTCGGGCGTCGTCACGTCGGCGACGATCCCGTGGGCCCGCCCGGGGCCACTGACCGCCGTGACCGCCTCGTCGAGCGCCTCCTCGCCTCGGGCGCAGAACACGACGTCGACGCCTTCCTCGATGAGGCGCGTCGCGATGCCTCGGCCGATACCCCGGCTCGAGCCCGTGACGAGTGCGACCTTGCCCGTGAGCCCGAGATCCACGCGGCTAGCCTAGTCGCGTGACGCGGATCCTCCTTGCACGGCACGGCGAGACCGACTGGAATCGCGTGGGACGCTGGCAGGGACACGCCGATCCCCCGCTCAACGACGCCGGCCGAGGCCAGGCGGCGGAGCTCGCGGAGCGGCTCGCCGGCGACGGGATCGCCGCGATCTACTCGAGCGACCTCGTGCGCGCGAGCCAGACCGCACACGTCGTCGCCGACCGGCTGGGGCTCGCCGTGGTCGAGGAAGCCGGGCTGCGCGAGATCGACGTCGGCTCGTGGTCCGGCCTCACGCGCGCGGAGGTCGAGCAGCGCTTCCCCGAGGGATACGCCCGCTGGCTCCGCGGTGACATCGGCCACGACGGGGAGACGCGGGAGGAGCTGTCGGAGAGGGTCGTCGGCGCCGTCGAGCGGATCGCCGCTGCGCATCCCGGCGACACGATTCTCGCCGTCACGCACGGCGGCGCGATCCGGGCGCTGCGCCGCTACGCCGACGGCGACCCGGGCGATCCGATCGAGAACTGCGGTACGAGCTCACTCGAGCTCGTCGACGGGGTGTTGCGCGTGCAGGCTGTCTGACAGCCCAGCCGCTAGACGTGCCCGTCGAGGACTACTGGCGCTGCAGGAAGTCCAGCGTGGCGCGGTTGAACGTCTCCGGGTCCTCGTGCAGCCCCGCATGCGACAGGTGGTCGAACACCACCAACTCGCTCCCGGCGATCCCGCTCTTGAGCGGCTCCGCAAAGCGCGTGGAGCAGACGA
>Ga0070685_10000853_pt1 | contig 16592 bp, 15 predicted proteins | sample KBSS13LmetaG_FD_65651 | JGI IMG/M metagenome (GOLD analysis project Ga0070685, IMG submission 65651) | Switchgrass rhizosphere microbial communities from Kellogg Biological Station, Michigan, USA - KBS S1-3L metaG | ecosystem: Host-associated > Plants > Roots > Rhizosphere ...
GGCGATGTGGGTGACGACCTTCCACTCGGCCTGCGCGCGGATGCTGCGGGTCGACGCCGAGCGGCTCGGCTACTCGAAGGGCTTCACGATCTACGACCAGGCCGACTCGCTGCGGATGCTTAAACGCTGCCTCTCAGAGCTCGGGGTCGACCCGAAACGGTTTCCGCCGCGCGCCGTCCACGCGAAGATCTCCGGCGCCAAGAACCAGCTGATCGACGCCTCCGCCTACGCGGAAATGCAGGGCAGCGTCTTCGAGGAAGTCGTCGCCGAAGCCTTCCCGCTCTACGAGAAGCGGATGCTCGAAGCAAACGCGATGGACTTCGACGACCTGCTCGTCCGCACGGTCAACGCGATGGAGCTGTTCGAGGAGGTCCGCGAGCGCTGGCGCCGCACCTTCCGCCACGTCCTCGTCGACGAGTACCAGGACACCAACCACGCTCAGTACCGGCTGCTGCAGCTGCTCGCCTCCGAGCACGGCAACCTGATGGTGGTCGGCGACGAGGACCAGTCGATCTACGGCTTCCGCCACGCCGACATCCGCAACATCCTCGACTTCGAGCGCGACTTTCCCCAGGCCGACATGGTCAAGCTCGAGCAGAACTACCGCTCGACCGAAGTGGTGCTGAACGCCGCCAACGCGGTCGTCGAACGCAACCGCGAGCGGCGGCCGAAGGAGCTGTGGACCGAAGAGAAGGGCGGCGAGCTGGTTCAGCTCTCCGAGCTCGGCGACGAGCACGAGGAGGCGCGCTGGGTCGCGGCGGAGATCGAGCGTTTGGGGGAGGAGCACGGGCTCGCCCGCTCCGAGGTCGCCGTCTTCTACCGGACCAACGCGATGAGCCGGGTGCTGGAGGACACGCTCAACCGCTTCGACGTTCCCTACCAGGTGATCGGCGGCACCAAGTTCTACGAGCGGGCGGAGATCAAGGACGCGGTCGCCTACCTGAGCCTGCTGGTCAACCCGGCCGACCTCGTCTCCTTCACCCGGATCGTCAACTCGCCCCGGCGCGGGATCGGCAACACCACCCAGGGCCGGCTCGCCTCGCACGCCAACACGACCGGGCTGCCGATCTGGGAGGCGATCGAGCGGGTCGAGGAGGTACCGGGCTTGAGCGGCGCCGCGATCAAGAGCGTTTCCCGCTTCTACGAGATCGTCGCGACGCTGCGCGAACGCGCCGACGAAGAAGGGCCGGTGGCGACGCTGCTGGAGACGGTGCTGAACGAGAGCGGCTACCTGGAGGCGCTGGCGGCGGAGCGCACGGTCGAGGCCGAAGGGCGGGCCGAGAACCTCGAAGCCCTGATCGCCGGCGCGGCGGAGTTCGACATCGAGCGCGAACGCGAGGGCGACAGCGAGGTGCCGCCGCTGGAGGAGTACCTGCAGCAGATTTCGCTCTACACGGAGCAGGACGCGCTGAAGGAGGAGCGGGAGCTGGTGACGCTGATGACCCTCCACAACGCCAAGGGGCTCGAGTACGACACGGTCTTCATCGTCGGCTGCGAGGACGGCGCCTTCCCCCACATGCGGGCGCTGGAGGAGGGCGGCGAAGAGGAGGAGCGGCGGCTCTGTTACGTCGGCATCACCCGCGCCCGCCGCCGCCTCTACATGACCTGGGCGCGGGAGCGGAGCCTGTTCGGCCGCTCCGAGCGCAACCTGCCCTCGCGCTTCGTCGACGAGATCCCGGTCGAACTGACCGAGCGCCACTCCACCGCGAGCCAGGGCCTGAGCACGAGCTGGGGGACGCCGACGACGAACGCGGTGGAGCCGGTGCAGGCGCTCGACCCGGGCCCGGCGCTGGAACTGCAGACCGGGGACGACGTCGTCCACGCCAGCTTCGGCGACGGGGTGGTGACCGGGGTGGAGCCGGGCGGCGTGATCATCGTCCGCTTCTCCGGCGACGGCAGCGAGCGCAAGCTGATGGCCGACTACGCCCCGGTCCGCAAGAGGTAGCCGGTGGCGGCGCGGGTGATCGACGGCAAAGCGGTTGCCGCCGCGGTGCGCGAGCGGGTCAAGGTCGACGTCGCCGCCTACAAGGAGGAGACGGGACGGACGCCCGGTCTGGCGACCGTCCTCGTCGGCGACGACCCCGCCTCGGAGATCTACGTCGCCAACAAGCGGCGGACGACCGAGGAGGTCGGGATGCGCTCGATCCACCACGGGCCGGAGGCCTCGATCCGCGAGGAGGAGCTGCTGGACCTGGTGGGCGAGCTGGGAGAGGACGACGAGGTCGACGGGATCCTCGTCCAGCTGCCGCTGCCCGCCCATATCGACTCCGACGTGATCGTCCAGGCGCTCGACCCGCGCAAGGACGTCGACGGGCTGACGCCGGTCAACGCCGGCCTGCTCGCCCACGGCACGCCGGGGCTGGTTCCCTGCACGCCGGCGGGGGTGATGGAGCTGCTGGCCCACGAGGGCGTCGAGCTGGAGGGCGCCGAGGCGGTCGTGGTCGGGCGCTCGAAGCTGGTCGGGGTGCCGGTCGCGCGGCTGCTGCTGGCGGCGAACGCGACGGTGACGATCTGCCACTCGCGCACCCGCGACCTCGATGCGACCTGCCGCCGCGCCGACGTCCTCGTCGCCGCCGTCGGCGTGCCCCGCCTGCTCGGGGCCGAGGCGGTCAAGCCCGGCGCGGTCGTCATCGACGTCGGCATGAACCGGCTCGAGGACGGTCTCGCCGGCGACGTCGATTACGAGGCGGCCGCCGAGGTCGCCGCCGCGATCACGCCGGTCCCCGGCGGCGTTGGCCCGATGACGATCGCGATGTTGCTCTCGAATACGTTGCAGGCAGCAAGGCTGCGAACCACCTAGGAGGAGAAGCGATGGATCTCGACAGGCTCAGCACGGGGGAGAAGATCGCCGGGGTCTCGGCGATCGTCCTCTTGATCTCGATGTGGTTCGCCTGGTTCGGCTTCGACAACCCGGGCGAGGCGCTCGGGATCGGCGGCAGCATCACCTTCAACGCCTGGGAGTCGTTCGACTTCATCGACCTGATCCTCTTCGTCACCGTGGTCGTGACCGTCGGCTCGGTCGTCGCCAAGGCCTCCGACGCCCTGATCGACTTCCCCTTCAACCCCGTGGTGGTGGTGCTCGGCGGCCTCTGCGTGCTGCTGGTCCTCTACCGGATCATCGATCCGCCCGGCGGCAGCGACCGCGAATGGGGCGTCTTCCTCGGCTTGATCCTCTCGGCCCTGGTCGCCTACGGCGGCTACCGGGCGATGGAGGAAGAGGGCTCCTCGTTCGCCGAGATCGGCGACCGCCTAAGTGCGAAGTAGGGCGGGCGCGGGCTCCTCGACGAGCGCCCGCGAGACCTGCTTGGCGAAGGCGATGATCGTCATCATCGGGTTGACACCGACCGAGGTCGGGAAGAGCGAGGCGTCGGCGACGTAGAGGTCGCGGGTGCCGCGGACCGAGCCGTCGGTGGCGCAGACGCCCCGGCGCGGGTCGGCGCTGATCCGCGCCGTGCCCATCGGGTGGAAGGCCTCCAGGCGGAGCTCCGAGGGCTTCAGCCGCGCCGCCTCGAAGGCCTCCAGCTCGCCCCGCTTCAGCGTCCCGAAGCGGGGGATGTTCGGGTAGACCTCGGTGGCGCCGGCGGCGAAGTGGACTTCGGCGGCGCGGGCGATCCCGAAGTGGACGCGGTCGGCGTCCTCGCGGGTGAGGGCGTAGGAGGCGCGGAGGGCGCCGTCGTTACCGAGTCCGACGCGGCCCTGGGAGCGGTCGCAGAGGTGGACGCCGATCGAGCCGACATGGCCGAACTCCAGCAGAGAGCGCTGGTGGTCGGCGCCGGTGCCGGCGAGCCAGGCGCCGCCGAAGGCGAGCGGGGTGAAGGTCGCCTCGAGCAGGACGCCCTGCGGCTCCCACTCGTCGACGTAGAAGCTCTGCATCACGCCCTCCCAGCCGCGGACCTCCTCCTCGTAGCGGGCACCGACCCAGCAGGCGGGGTGGATGTGGAAGTTGCGGCCGACCTGATCGCCGCCGAGGCCCGAGCGCACCAGCAGCTCCGGCGTCCCGAAAGCGCCGCCCGCGGCGATCACGGCGCGGCGGGCGCGGACGGTGTAGGAGCGGGCCCGACCGCCGGGGTCGCGGGTGCCGCAGGCGAGACCGACGGCACGCCCGCCCTCGACCAGGACCCGCTGCGCTTCGACCCCCGCCCGCACCCGCGCCCCCGCCGCGACCGCCCGCGGCAGGTAGGAGACGTGCATGCCGCGCTTGGCGTCGATCGCGCAGCCGTAGGGGCAGGAGCTGCACTGCACGCAGCTGCCGGCATTGCGGAAGATCGGGGCGCCGCCGGCGCCGAGCGATGCCGCGCCCTCCATCGCCAGCTGCCCGTTGCGGCCCATCCGCTCGGGATCCAGCTGGGTGACCCGGAGGAACTCCTCGGCCTCGGCGTAGTCGGCGTCGAGCTCGCCGGCCCAGGCGACGCCGTGCTCGCTGCGCCAGTTCTCCAGCACCTGGTCGGGGGCGCGGAAGCAGGTGCCGGAGTTGATCACCGTGGTGCCGCCGATGACCTTGGCGACCGGGATCGGGATCGGCGGTTTCCCGGTGGCGATCGTCAGGCCGGCGTCGCGGTAGAGCTCGGTGATCGCCTGCAAGCGGCCGGCCGGGTAGTTCTCGCGGTTGTAGTGGCTCCCGGCCTCGAGCACGAGGACGTCGAGCCCGGCTTCGGCGAGGGTGGCGGCCGCAACCGCGCCTCCGGCTCCCGAGCCGACGATGGCGACGTCGCATTCCTCGCCCTCTCCGCGCGGCTCGAGATCGCCGAGCGTCCCGGTCGGCTCCGGCAGCGTGCCGTCAGCTAGCCCGCAGCCGATCTCCGTCCCGATCCGCAGCTCCACCGCCGGCACCGCCGCGTATCCCAGGACCGAGAGGATCTTCGCCATCATCAGCAGCTCGTGGTGGAGCGGGAAGCGCGAGCGCTCCAGGCGGTGGAGGAAGTCGGCTGCCCCCTCGGGATCGAGGCGGCTGAAGCGCCAGGGGAACGGCAGCCACTCGAAGGCGCGCAGGCCGAGGCGCAGCCGCAGCAGCACCGGTGGTGAGACCGAGCGCAGGAACTTCGCCACCGGCCCGGAGACGTCGACCTCGCGCTCCGCCGCCGGCAGGCCGTCGATGCCCGGCGCCATCGCCGCGCAGATCGCGCTCAGGGTGCGCTGCTCAGCGGCCGAGAGCCCTGGCGCGCGCCTTCAATCGGGCGCCGCGGGGCGGCCGACCCGTCCCGCCAGCGACCAGAGCCAGAGCGAGAGCAGGGCGAGGAAGCCGTCGACGAGGAAGTTCAGCAGGTAGATGAAGACCTTTTCGTCGACGAGGAAGAAGGCGAGTGAGCCCAGCGAGGAGGCGGTCTTGCCCGCGGCGAGGACGAGCAGCAGCGGCCGGTAGCGGACGACGTCGGCCTGGGCGACCAGGCAGATGCCGGTGATCACGACCATGTAGGCGAAGGCCAGCGCCAGCCAGAGGTCCTCCTGCGTGTGCGGGGCGCGGTTGTCGTTGCCGAACCATTCGCCGACGTCGGAGATGACGTCGAGGACGCCGCTCGGCACCGCGATGAAGAGGAGGCCGACGACGGCGAAGGTGACCGCCAGCAGGCGCAGGTTGAAGACGACGAATCTCTCGGCGCGCGGTCCCTGCATCGCCGGCACTCTAACTGGCTGGGCAGCCAGTTTCCATCCGCACCTAGAATCCCGCGCGTGATCGAGCGCGATCAGGTCCTGCACGTCGCCAAACTCGCCCGGCTGCGGCTCTCCGAGGAGGAAGTCGAGCGGATGGTCGGCGAGCTTTCGGGGATCCTCGAGCACGTCGACCGGATCGGGAACCTCGATCTGGAGGGGGACGAGCCGACCTCGCACGTGGTTGCGCTGGAGAACGTCCTCCGCGCCGACGAGCCGTGGCAGAGCCTGCCGCGGGACGTCGCCCTCGCCTCGGCGCCGGAACCCTCCGAAGGCGCCTTCCGCGTCCCCTCGCCGCAGGCGGAGTAAGTAAATACATGGCCGACATCCTCGACCTCTCGGTCCTCGAGGCCCACGAGGCCAAAATCGCCGGCGACCTTTCGCCGCGGGAGCACGTCGACGCCTGGTTCGAGGCGGCCGGCAACGACGAGCTGAACGCCTACCTCTGGCGCAACGATCGCGGTGCCGAAGCCGCCGCCATCGAGCCAAAAGAGGACTGGAACGCGCCGATCGCCGTCAAGGACATCTTCACCACCGAGGGGGTTCCGACCACGGCCGCATCGCGGATCCTCGAGGGCTACCGCCCGCCCTACAGCTCGACCGCGGTCCAGAAGCTGCTCGAGGCCGGGCTGCCGATCCTCGGCAAGACCAACATGGACGAGTTCGCGATGGGCTCCTCGAACGAGAACTCGGCCTACGGGCCGGTGCTGAACCCGTGGGATCGCACCCGGGTGCCGGGCGGCTCCTCCGGTGGCTCGGCGGCGGCCGTCGCCGGCGGCCTGGCGCCCTGGGCGATCGGCACCGACACCGGCGGCTCGATCCGCCAGCCCGCCGCCTTCTGCGGCATCGTCGGGCTCAAGCCCACCTACGGCTCGATCTCCCGCTACGGGATGATCGCCTTCGCCTCCTCGCTCGACCAGTGCGGCCCGCTGACCCGCACCGTCAGCGACGCGGCGATGTTGCTGGCGATGTTGCAAGGGCGCGATCCGCTCGACTCGACCTCGGTCGGGATCGAGGGCGGGGTCAGCCTGCCCGACCGCGAGAACCTCGCCGGCCTGCGCTTCGGCGTCCCCGCCGAGCTGGCGCGCGACGCGGTCGACGCCGGTGTCCGCGAGGTCTTCGAACGGACGCTGGAGAAGATCGAGGCGCTCGGCGGCGAGGTCGTCGAGGTCTCGCTGCCGAACGCCGAGCACGGCATCTCCGCCTACTACGTGATCGCCCCCGCCGAGGCCTCATCCAACCTCGCCCGCTACGACGGCGTCCGCTACGGCATGCGCGCCGGCGGCGACGGCGACCTGATCGAGATGTACGAGACGACCCGTTCGGAGGGCTTCGGAGCCGAGGTGAAGCGGCGGATCATGCTCGGCACCTACGCCCTCTCATCCGGCTACTACGAGGCCTATTACGGTCAGGCGCAGAAGGTCCGCACGCGGATCGCCGAGGACTTCAGCGGCGCCTTCTCGGCGGTCGACTTCGTCGTCACCCCGACCGCCCCCTCAGTTGCCTTCAAGCTGGGGGAGAAGACCGACGACCCGCTGGCGATGTACCTGAACGATTTCTTCACGGTGCCGATGAGCCTGGCGGGCATCCCGGCGATCTCGATCCCGGCCGGGCTCGCCGAGCCGGAAGGCGGCGGCCCGCAGCTGCCGGTCGGCTTCCAGATCGCCGCCCCGGCCTTCGCCGAGCAGAAGCTGCTCGACGCCGCCTTCGCGCTCGAGCAGGGGATCGGCTTCGACGCGCGACCCACGGCGGGGGGAGGTGCCGATGCCTGAGCTCGAAGCGGTGATCGGGCTGGAGATCCACGTCCAGCTGGCGACCGAAACCAAGATGTTCTGCGGCTGCGAACTCTCCTTCGGCGACGAGCCGAACGTCCACACCTGCCCGATCTGCCTCGCCCATCCGGGGGTGCTGCCGGTGCCGAACGAGCAGGCGATCCGCTACGCGCTGCAGATCGGCTTGGCGCTCGAGTGCGAGATCGCACCGTGGTCGATCTTCCACCGCAAGAACTACTTCTATCCCGACAGCCCGAAGGCCTACCAGATCAGCCAGTACGACATCCCGATCTGCGGCGCCGGCAAGCTCGGCGACATCCGCATCCACCGCGCCCACCTCGAGGAGGACGCGGCGAAGACGATCCACGTCGGCGCCTCCGGCCGCATCCACGGCTCCGACGCCTCGCTGGTCGACTTCAACCGTGGCGGCACGCCGCTGGTCGAGATCGTCACCGAGCCCGACCTCCGCGGCGCCGCCGAAGCGGCCGAGTGGGCGCGCCTGCTGCGCGAGACCGTGCGGCAGCTCGGCGTCTCCGACGTCAACATGGAGGAGGGCAGCCTGCGGGTCGACGCCAACGTCTCCGTCCGTCCCGCCGGCAGCAGCGAGCTCGGGATCAAGACCGAGCTGAAGAACATGAACAGCTTCCGCTTCCTGCAGCGCGGAATCGAGGCCGAGCTGGCGCGGCAGCGCGAGCTGATCGAGAGCGGGGGGACGGTCGAGCAGGAGACGCTCCACTTCGACCCGGCCAGCGGCAGCCTCACCTCGCTGCGCTCGAAGGAGGAAGCCCACGACTACCGCTACTTCCCCGAGCCCGACCTGGTGCCGCTGGCGCCGACCGAGGAGATGCTGCGCGAGGCCCGCGAGGCGCTGCCGGAGCTGCCGGCCGCCCGGATCGAGCGCTACGAGAGTGAGCTCGGGCTGTCCCGCGACGTCGCCCAGAAGCTCGCCACCGACCCTCGCACCGCCGGCTACTTCGAGAACGCCGTCGAAGCGGCTGACGGCGTCGAGCCCCGCGTCCTCGCCAACTGGGTGACGGGAGAGCTGGCCGCGGCCCTGCGCCAGGCCGAGGTGGAGGGCGGTGCCGCCGACTCCCGCGTCTCCCCGCCCGCCCTCGCGGCCCTGGTCCGCCTGGTCCAGGAGAAGAAGATCTCCCACGGCAGCGGCAAGACCGTCCTCGCGGCGATGGTCACCGAGGGCGGCGACCCCGTCGAGATCGTCGAGCGCGAGGGCCTCGCCCAGATGTCCGACTCCGGCGAGCTCGAGTCGATCGTCGAGAAGGCGATGGCCGACAACCCCGACGCCGTCGCGAAGATCCGCGAAGGCAACGGCAAGGCCATAGGCGCCATCGTCGGCGCCGTGATGCGAGAGACCAAAGGCCGCGCCGACGGCGGCGAGGTCAACCGCATCATCCGCGAGAAGCTGTAGCGGCGAAGTTGCAGTTGTGGGGGTTATCCCCTTGACACAGGGAAGATGAAGACATAGGGTTGCCCTATGACTTCCCTTTCCGGCTCTCCAAAGCGGTTTTCTTCGCCTCATCCCGAACGCGTTTCGGGAATAATTTCTTCAAAACGTCCTCGTCATTCAGCTCACGGGCTTTCTTCTTCTTGCGGGGCATGGTCATGAACCTCCCTGAACTGGTCGAGCAGTTCCGCTCTGAGGACAAGTGCCGGGAATACCTAGAAGACCTGCGCTGGCCGCACGGCGTCTACTGCCCACGCTGCAACTGCCAGTCGGTCTCGAAAATCGAGGCGCGCAACCAATGGGAGTGCAACGACACGTCATGCCGCTACCAATTCTCGGTCACTGCGGGGACGGTCTTCCATGACTCCCATCTTCCCCTCTGGAAGTGGTTCCTTGCGATCTACCTGATCGGGGAGTCGAAGAAGGGGATCAGCGCCAAGCAGCTGCAGCGCACCCTAGGCGTTAGCTACAAGACGGCGTGGTACCTCGGGCACCGCGTCCGCTCGGCAATGGAGGAAGACAGCCCCGTTCCGCTGGATGGGATCGTGGAGGTTGACGAGACCTGGATCGGCGGCAGGCGTAGGGGCTCTGGGACGCGCTGGCGCGAGCACAAGACGATGATCCTGGGCGCGGTCGAGCGCGGCGGCGAGCTGCGCCTAGAGGTCCGCAAAGGGCCAGGCGCCGAGTCCAAAGCCTCCTACCGGGGCTTTGTCAAAGACGCCGTTGACGACAAAGCCGAGTTCATCTTCACCGACTCCGACTACTCCTGGGGCGACATGACGACCTGGGACACGAGGCACCGCAAGGTGGACCACAGCCGCGAAGAATGGGTGCGCGGCATCGTCCATACGAACACGATCGAGGGCGTCTGGAGCCTCTTCAAGCGCTCCGTGGTCGGCACCTACCACCAGTTATCGGCGAAGCACCTGCCGGCGTATCTAGACGAGATGGCCTTCCGCTTTAACAATCGCGACAACGCCTTCCTCTTCCGCGACACGTTGCTACGGATGATCCACGGCGAGACGCTGCCTTATGCGGAGCTTGTGCACAGCGAGGCATGAGCCGGGTTGCCTCGCAGTGCCACGGCTTAGTCGGTTTTCTCAGCTGCACTCAAACTTTCAACGGCCGCATCGACAGCTTCTAGAGCCATATAGACATCGGTATTGAGCACCGGCTCGGGAAAGTCCTTCTTTTCCCAGAAGCCGGTATGCGGGTTATAGGCATACTCGAAATCCTTGACCCCGGCGATGCCGCGGTATGCCTCCCTGGTAAGTGAGTGAGGCTCGGGATCTTCCAGCTCGAGCAATACGTTCTCTTGCTTCTCCCATTGCTCAAAGGTGAGTTGATGGATCTTGTCAACCTCGTCTTCGTGAATGCGCTGAAGAAAACGACGGTTATCCAAAAGCTCCTCTCGGACAAGTCGAAGCGCTCGCCGCACATTGCGAACCCTTTCGGCCGCCTCATCTAGCGCCTTCTTCTCAACATGCTGACGTTGCGCAGCGGCCGCCCGTGCGTAGGGGTTGTCGACCACGGTCCCCACGAGATGAGCCTCATCACCTTCTTGCGAAGTCGTGGGGGCGGGTGGAGGCGGTGACGGCACAAGGCGATCACCGAAGAAGTGAAGAGTCAGGCCAGCCGCTAGCAACGCAATGCCGAGTACGAGCATCGTGAAGAAGGGCTGGGGGACGGCATCAATCGCAAACAACAGGGTCCCCGTGGCAGCAGCGGCGATAAGGGCCACTGCCAGGATGACGAACGCTAGTGCGCCCCCCAAGTCCGAAAGCAGGCTGAGGACGGCCCGTCCCCGCGTATGTAGCCATACCGGCACGGCGCGAGCCTAGCCGCTTCAGGAACTCCCTGGGTTCGTTCACTCGGTCCTCCTGGGCGAGTTGCAGAGGGCGGGGCCGCCCGACTGGCGACAGCCCCGCCAGCTCCCACTAGTTGCTCTTGCTGACTGAGAGCAGCGGCAGCATCTGCTGCGTGGTTGCGATCCGCACCGATCTCACCTCCTTTCCAATAGATGGACGAAGGAGGAAGGATCGGTAAAAACGCCCCTACCGGTAGGGGATACGAAACGAAGTTCTTGTTGTTTAGCTCAGTAGCGTTTCAGCGCCACAAGGGTCCTTGATCGAAAAGGGGTGCTGAGGGATGGGAAAGCGAAAAGACGATGACCGCGGCAGGAAGCGCGGGAAGGAATGCGAACGCGGCGAAATCGAGTACGTCGATGGCGACGTGGCAAAGGCGATGGCGCACCCTCTGCGTATCCAGATCGTCGCCATGCTGAATCAGCAGGTCATGTCCGCGACGATGATCGCCAAGAAGATTGACGAGCCGCTCCAGAACGTCGCCTACCACTTCCGGATTCTGAGGGAGAAGGGACTGATCGAAGAGGTCGACTCCCGGCCCGTCCGCGGGTCAACCGAGCACTTCTACCAGGCGACCAAACGAGTCCTGTTCGACGGCAGAGCCTGGGATGACCTGCCAGCGTCGATGAAGGCGAAGGTCAGCAGCCGCATGTTCAGCGACTTCCTGGAAGTGGTCTCCGCTGCCATGCTCGGGGAGACCTTCGATTCCAGCGACGAGCGAGTGAACGTCTGGCTACAGGGGCGCCTCGATGAACAGGGCTGGGACGAGGCGGTGAAGGCGCACTGGGTGCTGATCCACGCGATGGAAGACATCTTCAAGGGCGCCAGGGTCCGGCTTCTGGAAGCCGGGGAACCCGACGGCGGCACTTTCAGTGCCTACGGGCAGTACTTCTTCGAGGCGCCACCACCTGCGCCCGAGGGACCGGGGGACGAAGACGAGGGATGAAGCTCCGCTTGTGAGTCGCGTCGCCTCTTTCATCCCGCTAGCGGGTTCGCTTGGGAGGCTCCCAGGCCTCGCCCGAGAGCCGTCTAGCCAACGCTCGAAACAGCGTCGGGATCTCCCCAAACTCAAAGTCGAATGGCTGCGTAGCCGTGCGTTCCACTTCTTTCGAGATCTCGTGCATCTCGTAGGCCTTGTCGAATAGCTCCTTGGCCTCAGCCCGGAAACGAAGGGCGTAGTCGGTTCGCCGGTTCAGTTCATCCATCCGTTCCGCTTCTTGGCGAGCTTCACTTTCATCGAGCTCCGGCTGGGTCATGGCGAGTTCTTCGGCCATCTTGTTGATGGCCTTGCCGGACTCCTGCTCATTGCGCCAAACCCATTTCTCCACGGCAACCGCGAAGCGTTCGCACCTCGCAGCCAATTCCGCCCGGTCGTCGCGGCGCGGGAACTGGATGCTGTCGATCACATCTTGAGCGGGTACTGGGGGTGATGCGCTCGGTTTTGCTCTATCGCGCCGCTCTCTGATCCTAGGTCCGATCAGCAAAGCGAGGTTCGCGAAGAGCAGGAGCGCGCCTCCTGCTATCAGGGGATTCACGTCGCTCAAGATCCCCCAGACGAACAACGCTCCGCCAACGAGAGCTTGGACCCCGCCCAGGCGCTGGACGTGCCGGTGGAGGAGTAACCGGTCGAAGCGGCGCATCGGGTGGAGGTTAACTCCGATCTCGGCGCAGACCCTGTGTCAAGGGGATAACCCCCGCAGTTGTGACTTTGTAACAACGTGTTACAAGCGTGCTAGGTTGAGGTCATGGCCTGGAACGTCGTGATCGCGGGTGGTGGCTTTGGCGGCGCGGCTGCTGCGCATGAGCTGGAGCGGGTGATGCCGAAGCAGTCGGTGCGGCTGGCGCTGGTGAACGAGACGAACTTCGCGCTGTACACGCCGTTCCTGCCGGAGGCCGCGGCCGGGACGCTGGAGCCGCGGCACGTGGTGACGCCGCTGCGGGAGATACTGAAGCGGACCTACCTGCGGATCGGGGCGATCGTCGGGCACGATCCGGAGGCGAAGACGGTGACGCTGCGGGCCAAGTACGGCGAAACCGAGGCGATGCCCTACGACCAGCTGCTGCTGGCCCTGGGCTCGACCTCACGGGTGCTGCCGGTGCCGGGGCTGGCCCAGCACGCGGTCGGGTTCAAGAGCCTCGCCGACGCGATCTACCTGCGCAACCACGTGGTCGAGACGCTGGAGGAAGCCAACGCGACCGAGGACCCGCGCCGGCGCGAAGAACTGCTCACCTACGTCTTCGTCGGCGGCGGCTACGCGGGGTTGGAGGCGCTGGCCGAGCTGCAGGACTTCGCCGCCGACGCGATGGACAGCTACCCCCGCGCCCGCCTCCACGGGATGCGCTGGGTCCTGGTCGAGGCCAGCGACCGGGTGCTGCCGGAGATCGACCGCGAGCTCGCCGATTACGCGCTGCGGGAGCTGCGCGGGCGCGGCATCGACATCCGCCTGCAGACGACGCTGGAGGAGGTCACCGCCGAGACCGCCCGCCTCTCCAGCGGCGAGGTGCTGCCGACCCGGACCGTCGTTTGGACCGCAGGGGTGAAGGCGCAGCCGATCCTCGCCGAGTTGAACCTGCCGCTCGACGAGCGCGGTCGGGTCCCCGTCGACTCCTACCTGCGGGTCCAGGGCCTCGACTCGGTCTGGGCGATCGGGGACTGCGCCGCCGCCCCCGATCCCCGCGGCGGCATCTGCCCGCCGACCGCGCAGCACGCCGTCCGCCAGGGCCCGGTGGCGGCGCGCAACATCGCGGCTGAGCTCGGCATCGGCTCGGCCAAGCCATTCGACTACCGCAGCGAAGCGAGCTTCGTCAACCTCGGCCGCTACAAGGCCGTCGGCCGAATCGGCGACCGCACCTTCCGCGGCTTCCCCGCCTGGTGGATGGCCCGGACCTACCACATGAGCCAGATCCCGGGTGCCGCCCGCAAGTTCCGCGCCGTCCTCGACTGGACCGCCGGCCTGCCTTTCCGCCGCGACATCGCCGAGGTCGGCACGATCGGCAAGCCGAAACCGCTGGTTTAGTCCGTCATTCGACGACCAGCGTGGTCTGCATCCCTTTTTCCTCGTGTTCGGGGAGGGAGCACCAGAGGCGGTAGCTCCCGGGCGCCAGGTCGAAGCTGGCGACGTTGCGCTGGAGCGAGTCGGTTTCGGCGATCTGCAGCGGTTCGCCGGCGTCTCCTTCGCGCTGGATGTTGAGGTTGTGCGGGTCCTCGCCCTGGTTGTTCAGTTCCACCGTCAGCGCCCCGGCTTTCACCTTCGCCCGCGAGAGCACGAAGTAGTACTCGACCGATTTGACCGCCAGGCGGTTGGCTTCGGCTTCCGGGATGGGTTCGGGCGCCGGCGGTTCGCTCGGCACCAGCCCCGGGCTCGGGATCGGGGACGAATCGGGCTCGACCACGGGCGCGGGTTCCGCCACGGGGTCGCAGGTCCACCAGCGCTTGTGCCGCATGACCCGGCGCAGGCGGCCGTTGCGCCGCACATGCTTGACGATCCGCTTCGAGTGACGGTGCGCGACGCATTCCGCGGCTCGCGCAGGTGAGGTCGCGCCGATCCCGATTGCCGTCAGCGCCAGCCCCAGGACAACCACCGCGACTGCAAGCGCGGCCGCCGCCCTCACGGCTTCACCAGCACCGGCCGGGCGAAGCCGGCGGCGCCGGGGATGATCGTTTCGGCGTCGTGGCCGAGCCACTGCTCCAACAGCGAGCAGTACATCGCCCGGAAATCGCTCGTCACTTTCAGGTTTTCGTCTTCGTCGAGGTTGCCGAGGCCGGGAAACTCGCCGACCATTTCGCCCTTGGCCTTCGAGCCGATCAGGAAGGCGCAGCCGGCGGCGCCGTGGTCGGTGCCGAGCGAGCCGTTCTCCTCCGGCCGCCGCCCGAACTCGCTCCACAGCTCGATCAGGACGCGGTCGGCGAGCCCGCGCTGCTCGAGGTCGCGCTGGAAGGCGAGGATCGCGTCGCAGGTGTCGCGCAGGTTGCTTTCGAGGTCGGCCGCCTGGTCGGCGTGGGTGTCGTAGCCGCCGGCGGCGCGGATCGTCACCACCCGTAGCGGCAGCCCGAAGTTGATGTAGGCGGCGAGACCGGCGAGCTTGTGGGCGAAGTAGGTGTCTGGGTAGGGCACCGGGTTGGTGAAGTCGCCGACGCCCGCGAGGTCCTGGCGCAGCTTGTCGGTCTGGTAGGTCGCGCGGCGCACCTGCGCCATCCCGGGCGAGTCGGACGGCAGCGTCCCGAACTTGGCGAAGCTGCGGAACATCTCGCCTTCGACCGGGTCGCCGACCCGCGACCAGAGGTCGTAGCCGTCGACGCTGTCGATCGCCGCCACCGGCTTTTCCGCCGTCGCGATCATCGGCGAGAGGTCGCCGTCGAGCGAGAGCCCCTGCAGCGGATTTTCGTCGTCGCCGACGGCGTCGAGGTAGCGACCGAGCCAGCCGGTCCGGTAGCCGACCTGCAGCTCGCCGATCTCGTAGTAGTGGCGGGAGGTGAAGTGTGACTGGTCGGGGTGGTCGTAGCCGATCGCCGGGAAGGCGCTGACCTTGCCCTCGCCGTGCAGGGTCGCCAGCGCGCCCGCCGCCGGATGCCACTGCAGGCGCGTGTCCTCGTTGAAGGTGGGCCCGGCGCCGGGGGCGAAGCCGAGGTTGGGGCGCAGCTGCGAGTACTTCGGGTCGCCAACCGGCGCCAGCACGCTGAGCGCGTCGATACCGCCGTCGAAGAAGACCGAGACGACGATCTTGTCGTTCTGAGCCGCCTGCGCGATCCCGGTCTCGAAGGCCGAGAGCGGGATCTTCGAGGCGCCGTAGACGGCCAGCGCCAAGCCGGCGCTGCGGGAGAGGAACCTGCGGCGCGAGAGCCCGGTCCCGGCGGGATCGGGCATTCCCGGCTCGATCGCCGGCAGCCCTTTGCCGGCTTCAGCCGCCGCGCTGCGCAGCAGCTGGGAGCGGGTGAAGCCGTCGCAGCAGGTGTGCTTGGGCGAGCTCATTGCAGAATCGCGTCCGGGCTGACGCCGATCAGCTGTAGGAGGGCGTTCTGGCGCATCGCCCGGTACGGGCCCTTCTGCCAGTTGGCGACGATCAGGCTCTCGCTGCGTCGCGCCAGGTCGAGCAGCTCGGCCCGGTGCTCTTCGCGCAGGGCCGGGTTGCCCCAGGAGGCGAGCGCCCGCGCCAGCGCTTCTTCGGCGGTCTCGGTGGTGCTGTAGTCGTCGCCCCAGACGTCGACCGAGATTCCCTCGAGCGCGTAGGTGACGATGTTCCAGCGCGCCCGCATCCGCGAGGTGTCGAGCCAGCGGTTGTCGTCCCAGCCGGAGACGTTCGGCGGCATGAACAGCCGCTGCCCCGCTTCATCGCAGAGCCAGTACCAGGCCTCGGTGTCGACGTGGCGGCCGAGCGTCCGCAGCGTCCCCGCCAGCTGCACGACCGGCGGCTTCACCATCGGCGGGCTTTCGTAGAGCTCCGGGCTCATCAGGATCGCCTCCAGCACCGGGCGGATCTGCCAGCCCGAGCCGGTGTAGAGCGAGGTCAGTTCGTCCTGCCGCTGGCTCGAGAGCGGCTGGGGGACGAAGTAGCTCCAGAGCTTGGCGGCGAAGAAGGAGGGGTGGAGGGGGTGCTCAACGCAGAGCCGGCAGGCGTCTTCCCATCCCCAGTTGCCGGTTTGCCCGAAGACGGTCTTCGTCCCGGTGTCGTGCCAGTTCGGGTCGAAGCGGAAGTTGTAGGCGCCGACGTCGCCCCAGTCGTTGCGCCAGCCGGTCAGCGACCGCGCCTGTTCGCGGATGTCGTCCTCGCCGTAGGCGCCGCGATCGGCTCCGAGGCTGAACAGCTCCATCATCTCGCGGGCGTAGTTCTCGTTCGGCGCCCACTTGT
>Ga0070685_10000855_pt1 | contig 16582 bp, 8 predicted proteins | sample KBSS13LmetaG_FD_65651 | JGI IMG/M metagenome (GOLD analysis project Ga0070685, IMG submission 65651) | Switchgrass rhizosphere microbial communities from Kellogg Biological Station, Michigan, USA - KBS S1-3L metaG | ecosystem: Host-associated > Plants > Roots > Rhizosphere ...
CCCTGCTGATGGCGAAGTGTGGTGCCGCCGCGGCTACAGGTCCTTCGGTCGCCGCCAAGCTGTGGGGCAGACGCGGTTTCGTCCAGCGGCGACGCTCAGGATGACATTTCAGGGGTGCAGTTGGAGGCTTGTGCGGGCCCACCTGCAACTAATCGACGAAGAACCCCTGTTTGCCTGAGTGCACAATCAATTATCCGAAATGGTATCACGCCGGGTCGGCGCGCCGGACTCCATTACCAACGGGTACAAAGCTGGGGGAGTGACAGTTCGGTTTGTCCCGTTGCCGCCTCCCGGGCCGATCCCTACTATTCCCTCGCAGCAGAGCGACCCGTGAGGACTGCAGCGGCCGGCGAGACGATTCATCGGATCACGGACAATGGGGTAGACCATGCCTTTCTACCGCAGGCTCAAGGCAAGGCTCAAGGCGGACGCCGACTGGGGAGCGCGGTACCGCCGCAACCTCCCCGCGGCGAGGCGACTCGCCGAACGCGTACCACTGATCCACGTGTGCGCCCGAAAAGAACGCACGTCCTTCGACGAGCTCTTCGAACGCGATCCCCCGGCCCTGCCCACGTCGGCCGATAAGGGGTACTACTCGGAGGCGACGCGGGAGAGCGAGCAAGGAGCCGCGCTCGGCCAGTGCGGGTATTTCTACGCCGGGCACGCCGTCGACGAATTCGGCGAGGTGGCGCTCGGCTTCGATCCGGTGGTCGAGCGGACGCACACGGGCTCGGCGACGCCGTTCGACACGGGTGGGCTCATGGGCAAGCCGCCGCGCTGCATCAACTGCCAGCTAACCGAAACCCCGTTTCCCGTCAGGCGGCGCTTCGTCAGCCGCTCCAGGGCTCCGCTGGCCCACTGGCGCAAGTATTTCGCGCACTACGTAGCGGCGTTCTTCTCCGCGCCCGAGGAATACTGGACGGGCCGCCCCGCGCACGACGACCCGGAGATGCTCTTCTCCCGCGGCCGGAACAACTGCCGCCGCGCCTGGATCGTGGAGGTGCGCTTCCACGAGCCCCAGCCCTTGGACGAAGTGGCCGCCTGGTGTCCCAGCCGGCAGTACATGCGGCTCATCCAGAAGCAGGTCAGCCGTCGTGAGCCGATGACCCCGGGGAAGTCGCGGCTGCTGGCGTTCCTCTCCAGCCGCCACCCCCTGGTTCCCGGCGGAGATCTCCACTACTGCCGGAGCATCCAGGAGTGGGCGAAAGGGCGCAGCCTGTGACCGGCCGGGACCTTCCCGACGGCGACGTCGCCATCGTGGGCTTCGAGGGTTCGTTCGCCGTCGAGTGCGGGCTGGGGCTGCCGCTGGCGCTGCACCTGCCCACGCAGCGGTACTTCAAGCTCGACGACACCAGCCCTTCGCTCCCCCGGTGGTACGACCGGGATGAAGTCGACGCGATCGAACGCGCGCGCCTGGTCACCCTGATCCCGCGTCCACTCGCGCCGGTGCCGGAGGGCGTGGTCGTTTTCGCCACCCACCCCTTCCTGGAGACGGCGGGCCTCGACGTACCCGAACGCGTGGGCGAGCATCCGCTCCGCTGGCAGCCGGTCCTGGCCGACGGGCAACGCGCCCACGTCGCCTATCTTCCCGAGCCGCAGGCCCATGGCCTCCTGGACGGCTGGGGGCGGCATCTGTGCGGCCAGGCGGATGCCGCGCTGCGGGAGTACTTTCGGACCCGCCAGGCGTCGGCCGCCGCGCGGGCGGAGGAGCTCGCGGACCTCGGGATCTGCGCCGCCCTCGACCCGTCGCTGCGGGGACATCTGTACCTGCACATCGGCGTGGCCGTCATGATGGAATCACCCGCGGGCCTGAAGAACTGGCACGAATGCATCGTCCAGCCCGAGATACCCCAATGGAGCTGGGACCGGTTCCGCGACGAAGTGGAGGCGCTGGGCCAGAACCACATGGCCAGGGTGAGGATCATGGCCGACCCGGAGCCCATGGCCGCCAGCGAGCCGGTTGACGAGATCGTCGACCAGCCGGTCGCCGTGGTCACTGGCGAGCGCGTGGACGAGATCGCCGCCGCGCCGGTTCCTCTGCCCCCGGACCTGGTACGCCACCTGAGCTGGCGCCTGATGACGACCAGCGCCCGGCTCAAGGTGAACGACCCGGAGCTCAAGGTGCTGAGGGAAGTGCTGGCCCCCGATGTATTCGCGAAGGTGGTGGACGGTTCGACGATCGACACCCCGGCCTTCATCCGGGACATCCGGCACGCGTGGAACCACAGCACCGTGGACAGGATCGTGGGCGGCGATCTGGGGCGCTACCTGAAGCGCTATATGAAGCGACACTTCGAGCAACAATCCGGCAGGCTGCAGCCCGGGTATGTTTGATGACTGATGCCGTCCTCCCTTGCGCGGCGTTCGTCGAGGCCGCCGGCGGAACCGTCGGCGGTGTACGCGCGGTCATGCGGCTCCACCGGCTGCTCTGGGACGCCGAGCTCCAGGATCGCTTCGAGAAGCCGACCCATCGTCGTGCCCCCAACTACAGGGTGCTCTCCATCGGCTACGTGGAGGAGCTCCTCGACGGCGACACGGCCGTCGAGGAGCTGCTGGAACTGCTCGTGGGCGCGAAAGTGGTAAACCGCGACACCAACCAAGGGAACTATTTCTTCACGATCGCTTCCTTCCAGCCGTTGCGGGTGGCGCACGTGGCGTTCGGCGCGCTGGAGGCGGACCACCAGTTGCGGTTCTTCCTGATGCGGGACATCCGCGAGACCTATCGAATGCGGTTCTCGCCCAGCACTGCGAACCTTCTCCATCGCCTCTCCAAGGCCGTCAACCAGCTCTCGCGTGAAGCGGACGCCCACGACAACACGCGCGGGAAGAGCCGGGGCTCGCACAAGTATCTCCCTCGCAGGACGTTTCTCGACACCCTCGGAGGGACCCTGTCGCACCTCGAGGAAGACCGGCGCCTGCTCCTGATCCGGTTTTTCCTCGAAGTCTGTACCGCCGTGGACTACCTGCGCCTCGCGTACCGCGTACCCGCGAGCCTGCTTCCGGCGTTCGACCTCCGCGCCACGGTGATCGACGCCGAGTACCTCCTCTCGAACCTGTTCGGTCTCGCCACCGGGATGCGCGGCCTGGACGAGCTCTTCGGCGGCGGGGGACCGATCCTGCGCGAGGCCTCGCTCGCGGGGGAGGGGGAAGCCCTGGAGCCGGAGAGGCCGGACCCGGAGGTGCCGGCCGGGGAAGCGCTCGAGCGCCTGGACCTGGACGACGAGCCGCGCGACCGGATCGGCGGGCGCGCGATTCTCCTGGAGGGGAAGTCGGGGACGGGGAAATCGATGCTGACCCTGCAGCTCGCCGTGGAGGTGGCGCGCAAGGGCGGGCTGGCGTGGCTGCTGCTGCTGGAGCAGTCGGCGGAAGAGTGCATGTACACGCTCGAGTCGATCCAGGCGCTCCCGAAGGACGGCTCGTTCCGCATCGCCGTCGACAACCTGCAGGCGGAGGAGCTGCTGAACCCGGAGGTCCCGGGACAGGGCGGGCTCGTCCTGCTGCGAGGCGCCAAGGAGTCGTACGAGGCGTTCGTCGAAAACATCCTGGCCACCGCGGCCCGGATGCATCGCTACCCGATCCGCCTGGTGATCGTCGACCCGATCAACAGCATCGTCCGGGAATCGTCGCAGCTCGGCAGGCTCCGTACCCAGCTGGTCGACGCGCTCGACCTGCTCCGGGAGCTCCAGGCGAACGTCCTGCTGGTGGCCGAGGCCTCCGAGAGCCGCAGGGACGACCTGCTCTTCGAGAGAAACGTGGCCGACGTGGTGATCCACCTCTCCGTGGAGGAACACTACCGTTACGCGCAGCGCTACATCGAGATCACCAAGTCGCGGCTGCAGCGCGAGCAGCGCGGCAAGCACCCGTTCGGGATCGTTCCCGGGCAGGGGATCACGATCTATCCCTCCGCCGCCGCCGTCTCGGCGAGGATCCAGACGCGTGCCCGGCGTGGGACCGAGACCGCCGTCACCTTCGGCCAGCCGACCGTGGACCGGATGATCGGCGCCAGGGGGCTGGTCGCGGGCGACTGCGTGGTGCTGCAGGGGCCCAGCGGGAGCTACAAGACGCCGCTCGGCATCGCCTTCCTGCTGGGCAGCGACGCTCCGCGCAGCCCCGCGAGGCCGGTCTCGCTCTGGGTGCTCGTCCGCGACGACGAGGCGACAGCCCGCCGGATGCTGAACCAGATGATCGTGCCCGCGGGCGCCGCGAAGAATCCCCGGACCGACATCCGGATCTGCGTCCTTCCCGCCGGCCACGTGCAGCCCGGGTTCATCATCCAGAAGATCCAGGATGCGCTGCGCGCGGCGCAGCGGGAGGACCGCTGGATCGATCGGGTCATGGTGGACGACGTGGCCCACTGGGAGTTGAGCTGCCCCTACATTCGCGACGACGAGACCTTCGGGGACACGCTGGTGGAGTTCCTGCGCCGGCACGACCTCACCTGCCTCTTCACCTGCGCGGAGGCGCCGCGCGAGGGCTCGGCGCTGCAGAGCTCGATCGTCGACCGGTCGGACTGCGTGATCACCCTCGACCAGTTCGAGGTGCTGGGCACGCGGCGAGTGCTGATGCGCGTCGCCCGGTCACGCGGGATGCGCCACAGCCGGGAGTCGTTCGAGGTGGGGGTGAGCAGGGGGTCTCCCCACGTCACCCCGTCGCTCCTGCGGCTCGCCGCCGGGGGGCAGGTCAGCCAGATCGGCATCCGCCTCTTCCTGAACGCCGAGACCCGGGCCCAGGACGCGTACCACGAGCGGCTCATGCAGGCGTTGACGGCGGTACTCTCGGGCGATATCGCCATCGAGCCCCAGGCGGCGTACCTCGGCACCGCCCTGGACATGGGCGCGCACGCGTTCGTCAAGGAGCTCCAGGTCCTGCAGGTCGACGAGTTCGAGCTCCCATGGCTCGCCGGGAAGGAGGGCGACACGCCCGCGCTGCACCCGTTCCCGGACGCCGAGTGGGGGCTGACGCACGACTGGAGCGACTTCCTTCCCGGCCTGGAGCAGCGGGTCCGGACCCAGGACGGGTTCTTCGCGGTCCCGTTCTTCGAGAACGTGAGCTTCCTCGTCTATCGCGCAGACGACGCCGGCACGCCCGCGGAGAGCTGGTCGGAGCTCGCGCAGAGATGCGCGGACTGGGAGGACAGGCACGCCGAGGGGGTGTACTTCGACTTCGGCAAGCAAAAGAACGAGAGCTACAACTGCCTCTTCCTGCAGATCCTCGCCTCGCTCGAGCCCCCGCCGCAGGCATCGCGTGCCTGCCGGCTGGCCGCGTGGCTGCAGTCGGACGAGGCGACCGAGGCGGCCCTCCTCCTGCGCACCCTGTGCGCGCGCAGCTATCGCTGGGAGAAGGCCACCCGGGGCGAGACCGGAGAACGGCACACGCTGCTCAACCCGGACGCGAAGGTGTGGCACCTCTGGTACTCGACGGTCCCCACCCTGCTGGACACCCTCTCTCCCGACGATGCGCAGCAGCTTCGCTGCCACCCCACCCCGGGCGAGATCTGCGTTGCCGGCGAGTGGTACCTCGCGGTCTCCGCGTATTCGGTTGCGCCCGACGTGGGGCTGGACATCGTCCGGATGCTGACCAAGAAGGAAGCGGAGATCGACCGAATTCGCTCGGGGGTGGGGCTGCCGACCCGCGCCGCGTTCTACAATGATCCCGACCTGCTGCTGGGCGTGGACCCCACGCTCCCCAACCTGACCCTGCCGTCGGAGGTGCTCGCACGGCTGATCAACGGCGCGATCCGGCGCTCGGACTTCGGCTGCTACCACCGGTTCACCGAGAGCCTCGCGTATCACCTGCAGAAGGTGATCGAGGTGCCCGACGACGACGTGGAGAGCCGGGTACGGGAGCTGATGGCCAACCTGCAGGGAAGCTTCCGGCTGCTCGCACCCGACGGCCCCTGTGCGGGATGCCGCCGGGTGAAGTCGACGGCGGCGCGGGGCTGAGCGCTTCACCCCGGTCCCGGCGCGGGCCGATCGATCGCGCGGCCGGCGATTCTCGGGCCCGGTCGCGGCGCGGCCACAGCTTCCTTGCGGGCATTCACGGGCTCCCCGTACGTTGTTTCGGCACAGCCTCGCGACGTCCGTCCCTGGCGCGGGGATAGCTGCTCGCCCTCTTCGCGCTGCGACCTCCCGTCCATGCCGAAGCACGCCGCGTAGCGGCGAGTCGACTTCGATCCCGACCGCCGGTCCCCGCGCGCGCCGTTCCACCGCGGCCGTTCCCGTCCGGCAGCGACGGACCGCCCAGGGAGGCGGCAGGGCCCGGGTCATCCCATCATCCGTCACTTTCCTTCAACGCCGATTCGTCATGCCGGACTCCCAGGACGTCGTGCGGGGATTGCTGAGCACCTTGGACACGCTGGGACGGTCCGCGCTGGCGCGGGTCGCGGACGCCGCGTCGGGCGACGAGCTGGAGCAGGTTCGCCAGTCGGTCCTGGGGCGAAACGGTTCCCTGGGGATGGTGGTCAAGCAGCTGCGCGACCTCGACGAGGCCGGCCGGCGCGTGGTCGGCGAGAAGGCGAACGGGGTCAAGGCGGCGCTGACCACGGCCATCGAGGCACGGGCCGAGGCGTTCCTGGACGCCGCGTCGGCCCTCCCCGCGGACTTCGACACCACGCGGCCCGGGGAGGCGAGCGCGGCGGGGGGGCTTCACCCCATCACGCAGATGATGTACGACCTGAACGACGCGTTCACCTCGCTGAACTTCGACATCTACGACGGACCCGAGATCACCAGCGAGTACTTCGCCTTCGACAGCCTCAACTTTCCCACGGACCATCCGGCGCGTGACAGCATGGACACGTACTGGCTGGACTCGTACGAGGACCGCCGGGGCGCGGACCGGCTCTGCCTCCGCCCGCACCTGACGGGGGAGAGCGTCCGCTACATGCGGAGCGCGGAGCCTCCCTTCCGCTTCGTCTATCCGGGGCGCGTGTACCGCAACGAGTCGACCGACGCCGGTCACGAGCGGGCGTTCTTCCAGTACGAGGCGCTGATCGTGGAGCGCGACCTCCCCTTCACGGCCGGCCGGCTCCTCGTCAACACGATTCTCGACACGGTGTTCGGGCGGCACGTGGAGATCCGGCTGCGCGCGGGGTTCTTCCCCTTCGTGGAGCCGGGGTTCGAGATCGACATGCAGTGCCAGGTGTGCCTGGGCGCGGGGTGCCGGCTCTGCAAGCACGTGGGCTGGCTGGAGATCATGCCCGGAGGGCCGCCGCACCCCAACGTCCTGCGCGCGGCCGGCATCGACCCCGCGGAATGGGAGGGGTTCTACATCAACATCGGGCTGGACCGCCTGGTGATGATGCGGTACGGCGTCGACGACGTTCGCCTCTTCCACGGCGGGGACCTCCGGTTCCTGAACCAGTTCAAGTAGAGAGACATGATCGTCTCCATCGAATGGCTGCACGATTATCTCCGGCTCCCCGCAGAACTGCCGGCCGCCACCCTCGCGCACGACCTCACCATGTCCACGGTCGAGGTCGAAGGCGTCAGCGACGCGGGCGAAGCGCTGCGGGGGGTCGTGGTGGGCGAGGTCGTCGCCGTGGCGCCGGATCCCGCGGCACCCGGCCGGAGCGTGGTGGAGTGCCGGGTGGGCGAGGGACGCATCGTCCCCGCCCGCTGGGGCGAGAGCCTGGCCGGCCTTTCGCGGGTGGCGGTCGCCCTCCCCGGAGCCGGGGCCGTGCGGGACGCCGGCGGGGAGCAGGGGATGGGGATGATCTGCGCCCCGGAGCAGCTCGGCCTGGAGGGCCTCTTCGCCAGCGGCCGGCCGATCGACCTCTCGGCCTTCGACGCCCCGGCCGGGACGGCGCTCTCCCGCGTCATCGGCTTCGACGACGTCCTGCTGGAGATCGACAACAAGTCGCTCACCAACCGGCCGGACCTGTGGGGCCACTACGGGATCGCCCGCGAGCTCGCCGCCATCTACCAGCTTCCGCTCGAAGGCCTCCCCGGGTCCGCGCTCCCCCGGGCGCCGATCGGGATGCCGGTGGAGATCGACGATCCCGAGCGCTGCCGGCGCTACACGGCCACGCGGATCGCGGGGGTCGCCGCGGGCGAAGCGCCCTTCTGGCTGCGCAGCCGCCTGAAGCGGGTGGGGCAGCGGCCCGTGAACCTGCTGGTGGACCTGACCAACTACGTGATGCTGGCCACCGGCCAGCCGTCGCACGCCTTCGACGCGGCCGAGCTGCGCGGCTCCATTCGCGTGCGGCGGGCGCTGCCGGACGAGACGATCCACCTGCTGGACGACCGGATCGTCCGTCCGGAGGACCGGGTGGGCGACGCCACGCTGGTGATCGCCGACGACGCGGGTCCGCTCGCCCTGGCGGGCGTGATGGGGGGGAAGCGCGGCTCCATCGTCCCCGACACGCGGGAGATGGTGCTCGAGATGGCGAACTTCGAACCGATCGGGGTCCGGCGCACGGCGGCGGCGGTCGGGGCGCGCACCGACAGCTCCACGCGCTTCGAGAAGGGGCTGACGCCGCTCCAGATCGACCCGGCGCTCGGACTCTTCCTGCACCTGCTTCGCCAGGCGCTCCCCGGCGCCGAGGTCGTGGGCCACACGGACGTTTTCCCGCGGCGCCCGGAACCGGTCGGGGTTCGCGTCCCGCTCGCCTTCATCGACAAGAAGCTGGGAAGCCCGCTCCCCGAGGAGGTCGTCTCCGGCATCCTGCGGCGGCTCGGCTTTGGCGTGCGGGTGGAGGACCAGGTGCTCGCGATCGAGGTGCCCGCGTGGCGCGCCACCGGCGACGTGTCGATCCCCGAAGACATCGTGGAAGAGGTGGGGCGGCTGTACGGGTACGAGAAGCTGGCCTTCGTGGCGCCGCGGGTCCGCCTCACCCGGGCCGTCGTTCGGCCGCGGAACCGGATGGAGCGCCGGCTGAAGGAATACTTTGCGTCACGGGGCGGAATGCGCGAGGTCGTCACCTACCCCTGGGTCGACGATCTGTACCTCACGGCCGCCGGCCTCGACGATGTGCCGATGGCGGCGCTGCACACGCCGCCGGCTCCCTCCCGGAGGCGGCTGCGCCCCTCGCTGATCCCGGGGCTGATCGAGGTGGTAGCGGACAATGCGCGGCTGGTGCAGACGTTCGGGGTATTCGAGTCCGGCCGCGTCTTCCAGCCGGAGCGCGACCTCACCGAGGCGGAGGCCTCGGAGCATCTGCCCCGACAGCCGAAGCGGGTCGCCGGGGCGCTCGTGGGCCCCGACGCCTCCGCGCTGTTCTTCCGGGCCAAGGGCCTCCTGGCGGACCTCGCGCGGGAGGTACAGGTCGAGCCCCTGACCTTCTCGGACGCGGCCGATGCCCGCTGGGCCGAGCCGCGGGGGTGCCTCTCGATCCTCAGCGACGGGCGCCCGGTGGGCGTGGTGGGCGTGCTCGCCCCGCGCGCGCTGCGGATCGCGCGCATCCGCGGACCCCAGACGGTGATGTTCGAGCTGGACATGGACGGGTTGACCCCGCTGTCGTCTCGCACCAACCGGTACGCCCCCCTCTCTGCGTTCCCGGAGGTCGAATACGACCTGTCCGTGCTCGTCGATTCGTCCACCCGCTGGGAGCGCGTCCGGAGCCTGATCTCGGGGGCCAGCGAGCTGATCGGGCCGGTGGAGTTCCTGGAGGAGTATCACGGTGAGCAGGTGCCGGCGGGGAAGAAGTCCCTGACGGTGCGGCTGCGGCTGGGCGCCATGGACCGGACGCTGACCGCCCAGGAGATCGAGGCGGCGGTCGCCGCCGCGACCGATCGGCTGGAAACCGAGGTGCGGGCGGAGATCCGCCGCCGCTGACCGGCTCCCCGCCGGTCCGACCCCTGGAGCGCGGGTGGGGCGGGCGCCGGAGGCGTGACCACGCGGGAGCAGCCACGTGGAGATCGTCTCCGGCGGCCGCATTGCCGGCCGCGCCGTCCTGCGTGCCGGGAACCCGCTGCCCGCCGCGCCGCCAGGCCCCCCGTCGGCCTTCTATCCCACCGCCTTCTTCCCGTCGAGCCATTCGTCGCACGCGGCGTCCGCGTGGTCTACGGCCGCGGCGCTCTGCTCGCCCCACCCGGCGACCTTGGCGAGCAGGTTGCTCAGGATCGATTCGTCCGTGTACGGGTGCATGACCACCACCTTGTGGCAGAAGAACCGGACGTCGCCTTCTTCGCGTCTCCGGGGGTCCGCGTCCGCGCGCCTGATGTCGACCGCGTCCACGAGTGCCCGCAGGAAGGGCACGAGCCGGCGGTCGCCGTCGGTCTCGCGGTCGCGCCGCAGCCAGACGTTCCAGTCGTCGAGGAGCCTGGCCAGCCGACCCTCGCGCGCGCCGGTCTCCCCGGCGTCGGACGACAGCGGTGCCGGGAGCAGCAGCGCGTGCGAGGTGTGGCCGACGTAGTAGGTGAACGAGGGGTTGGCGTACAGGTTCTCGTACCACAGGTGCTCGTTCACCCGCCAGAGGTAGTGCAGCGTCCGCCACAACCGGTTGTGACCCGGGCGGTGGAACGCCGCTCCGGGATCTCGGGTCCAGTAGTCCAGGTCCATGGTGGCGATCCGGGTGACGATCTTCATCGGCACGTAGGTGAGCAGGACCTGGTTGCACGAGCCGTTGCTCACCACGAGGAACCTTCCCGAGAGGATCGGGACGACGCGATGGCGCCGCTCGCCCGGGGCCGCCGGCTCGCCGGCGTCCGTCCGGAGGTCGTCCACGCCGGTGGTGCGGCTGGAGACGACGCACCCCACGCGGTTGTCCCCCGGCATGCGCCGCTCTTCGGCCGTCACCGGCGGGCGCTCCGGCGGCGCGCCGGGGTCGATCACCACCCGTCGCCTGTCGGGCGGGATCGGCTCCGTGACGAGTCGCACGTCGGAGGTGCCGAGGGAAGCCGACTCCTGGACCCGCTGGGCGAGGAGGTGCGTCCACCCGAGCAGCGAGCGGAAGCCGCCGAGGTTCAGCGTGGCGAGGTTGAAGTAGAACTGCATGATCCCCTGCGACCCGCGGGACCCCTCCAGGTACGCGTGAAACGGCGTGTGCGTCAGCTCCGCCCGGCGCCGCGGGTTGGGTCGCCCCAGCCGCTCGCGGATCGACGCGAGCCGGTGGTGCGTGTGCTCCTCCAGCAGCAGGTGCTCGTCGATCAGGGGCTGGTGCTCGCGGTCGTCACCCTGGCCCCGCCGCTCTTCCCCCAGGAAATACCGGTCTTCGCCGTAGGCGTGGTGATTCTCTTCCTCGCTGATGTACGCGGCGTTGTGGGCGGTGAGCGTCTTCGCCCAGCGCGTGGCCCGCACCACCAGGCCGCCGCACGGGTAGTAGCAGTAGAACATCTTGTGGCCGTCGAGCGTCACCGAATCGGCCAGCTCGATGCCCGCGAAGACCGGCGCGCGCAGCTCGGGGACGCAGAGGTAGGCGCCCCCGTGCGCGGCGTCCACGTGCAGGAACGCGCGATTGTGACTCGCGCCCCGGACTTCGTCGACCGGATTCCGGGTCCGCTCGATGACCTCCGCGATGTGTTTCTCGACCACGCTGCTGCGGGGAGGGGATGCCGCGTCGGACGCGTCCCACGCCTGGACCGCCGCCTGGAACGCGCCGATGATCCGCTTCGCCTGCTCGTCCTCCTTCGCCTGCTCGTTCCCGGTCGCCTGCCCGGTCTCGCCCGATGCGCCCGCGGCTCGCGCCAGCTTCGCCTTCAGGTGCCGCAGGATCTCCCCACGGCGATTCCGCACCTCCTCGATGGCCGGGAGCTTGGACGCCCTGCAGCCGGCGAACGACTCGACGTCGCCGTTCAGGGCCCGCGCGAGCTCGGCGATCCGGTCCACGTCGCCCGTCTCGGTCTTCCCGGCGATCGCGCACACCGCGAGGAGCAGGGTCGCCCGGGGCGCGTCCGACCCGTAGGGACGATGCCCGAGGTCGAACTTCGCCAGGCCGGCCTCGAGGCCCTCCGCGTCGAGCACCCACGGGTTCGCCGACCCGGGGAGCTTGACGAAGTTGGGGCCCCCCACGCCGATCTGGAGCGCGGCCTTCTCGATGGAGTAGTGCGCGCCCTGAGAGGTCACCACGATGCAGCGGCGGTAGCCCCACACCTCCTTGATGATCTCCCAGGCCAGCATCGGCCCCAGCTGCTGCACCGCGTCGTCCCAGTGGAGCAGGTAGTTGAAGACCGCGTTCCGGGCCAGCGTCAGCGCGGTGATGTTGGCGATGGTTCCCCCGGACACGATCGATCCGGTCGGCTGTTCCCGTTCCCACTGCTCGGCGCGCCGCGAAGGCGGATACGGCGTCCACAGCCGCTGCACCGGCATGCTGGTCGCCCCGTCGTCCATCTCGATGCCGCTGTCCCAGCCGACCAGCGTGATCAGCCAGCGCGCGACGGCCTGCTCCATGTGCGTCACGCACGGCGACACCTTGCCGATGATCGCGTTCTCGTTGAGAAAGGTCGCGGTGACGGCCGCGAAGAAGCTGATCATGTTGTCGTGGGGGAGGAGCTCCCCCATGTACCGGTGGTTCACGCGCAGGCTGGGGTTCGACGATTCGTCGAGCTGCGCGAGCAGCCGGTCGAGCGTGCCGATCCCCGACGACAGGCCGGCGGTGATCCGCTGTGCCTGGTCCTCCGACACGCCCCCTTCCACCGAGGGAATGGCCGGGGAGGCGCCGTGCAGCGTGAAGCGGCGCTCGTCGAGCGTTTCGCGCTCCCGCTGCCGCAGCACGCGCCAGGCGTCGGCGTGCTCCTGCACCAGCGGCAGCATCCCCTTGAAGTCGCCCGGGTTCGCCAGGTACCAGGCGAACAGGGCGCGCTGCAGCACGACCGCCGCCTCCACCATCCGCTCCCGGTTGCTGCCGAGCGGGTCCAGGAAGAACTCCTGCCGGATCTCGAGGAAACGACTCAACTCGTGCCGGGTCCACCGGGGGATCGTCATTGTCGCTCCAGGATGAAGTCGAGATGGAGACCCATGATCGCACCGCCGTACCGACGTCGTGCCGGCGCCGACTACTCCCCCACGCGCACCTCCTCGGCCTGCTCCGGCTCGCCGAGGATCTCCGCGCGCCGGTCGCGCGGACGGCGGCGCTCGTAGCCCCAGAGGCCGTCGAGGCGCTCGGTGCCGGTCGTCTTCTCCAGGCCCTCGGAAACCATCCGCATCGCCTCCACCGCGCCCGGGAGAACCAGGATGTGGCCGCCGCTGTCGCGCGGCATCTGCCAGCGGAAGTCGTGCAGCGTGCCGAGCTCCAGCATCGCCTCCTTCAGCAGCGAGTAGAGCGAGCGGAGACGGACGAGGATCGCCAGGAGCCCGCTCGTGGCGAAGAAGCTGTAGGGCTCGAGCCCCGCGAGGACGGTCCGGAAGGCGGCTTCGTCCCGGGTGACGTGGATCTTCCCGGTCAGGTCCGCCGCGTCGCTTCTCGCGGAGCAGAGGGTGGCCCGCGGCCGAAGGTCGATGAACCCGCCGACCGTGATGTGGTAGTCGCGGAAGTCGGCGTACGAGCACGGGTTTCCGGTCTCGGCGTGGCGCTTCCGGAACTCCGTCTCGAAGGCGGCGGTGTTCGTGACCAGCAGGTCGAGCGGCGCCGCGAAGTACCCGCTGCGGATCCAGTCGGTGGCGTCGCGTTCGAAGAGGATCGGCGACCCCAGCGAGGTCACGGTCCACACGGCATGCCTGACCAGCTCCAGCACCTTCGTCCGGGCCGCCTGCTTCTCCGGGAAGAACGCGTCGTGCGCCCGTGGCCGGAAGGGCTTGAGCACCTCCAGGTCCGAGGGGCTCGTCGCGCCGACCAGGACGGCCAGGTCGCGCGCGGTCGGCTCGAGCTCCCAGGTGTCGACGTCCTCGAAGGTGAGCGGCCGCGAGTGGGCCTCGAAGAAGGCGCGCGCGTCGAACCGCGCGGCGTCCACGTACGGTGGAATCGCGTCGATATCGAGCGTCCGGAGCCGGTGGAGGAGGATCAGGAGGCCCAGCGTGTGGAGCTCGCCCTGGTGCTTGGCGGAGCCCAGGTCCTGCAGGGCCATGGGCTCGAGGCCGCTGAACTGCACGTTCTGCAGGAGCGGCTGCCCCAGGAAGTCGAACACCTGGCGGGAGTTGTCGGTCTCGGTGTAGTAGCACACGCTGTCGGCGTTGAACCACGGAGCCTCCGGATCGTCCCCGAACAGCCCCACCATCGCGAGCACCAGCCCCAGCTCGCTGGCGGAGGCGACGCGCATGACGCGGTACAGCGCGTCCGCGTTGGCGACGCTGAAGAACCCGTTCTCGCCGCTGCGGACCACGTACGACGGCCGCAGCTCGGTGCCCGACTTCATGGACCCGAACGAGACCGGGGAGTCCGCCGGCGAGTCGAGCGCGGTCTCCACCGGCGCGGCCACGTGCACGAACTGCGGCGGCTTCGCGTTGCCGAAGAGGTGGACGTTCTCGCTGGCGGCCTCGAACAGGGCGCGCGAGATCTTCTTGTGGAGCGGAATCGTCGACCGGATGCGGACCTCGTCCACGCCGATGGCCGCCGCGGTGATCAGCATCTTGATCCCGGCGGCCGCATAGAGGTGGGTGAACGAATCGGCGAACTTCTGCTTCTCGACGAGCAGGTCGTCCTGGGCGCTGTGGGCGAAGCCCAGGCGAATCCGGGTCCGGGGCTCGCCGTCGGTCCGCACCACGTCGAACATCCCGCCCACCGCCGTGGTGTGGGCCACGATCAGGTTCTCGGCCGCCTCGGCCTGGATCGACGACAGGTCGTCGCGCAGCGCCGTGATGAACCCGTCCTTGATCGCCCCCATCTGTTCGTCGGTGAGGGCGCCCAGGTGCGGACGCGCGAGCTCGAGACCGTCGAGGTGATAGGCGACCAGGCTCGGCAGCGGGATCCCGACGATGACCGACCGGAACGTCGCCGCGGCACGGCCACCGAGATGCTTCTCCCGGTAGCGGCTCAGGAAGGCGCTGAACGGCCTGACTTTCGAAACCGCGCCCAGCACGGCCGCGAAGATCTCTCCACGGTCCGCGCGCGTGCTGGTCCCCAGCGTGGCGAGGTACTCCTCGACGAGCTCGCCCCGCGTTTCCCGGGGGGCCGAGCCGATCTCGTCGATGGCCCCGAGCGCATCGACGTGAAATTCCTCCAGCGCGACGAACACGCCGCTGTGCGTCAGGTACCCGAACCGGATCGGCGTCGGCTTGAACGCGTCGCCGTAGCGTGATTCGATGAAGCGAAAGAGGCGGCTGGTGAAGACCCGGATTTCGTTCTTCGATCGCCCGGTGGCCACCAGCACCGGGACTTCGTGGGGAAGTGGAGGCCGGGCGATCATCATCTCCTCATAAATTCCCAGCATGTGGAGAAGGGCCGTCCCTCCCACGGCCCCGGTTCCACCGAAGAAGACGTGGACGTCCCCGTACCGGGCAGACAGGTCTTCGCGCGCGACGATGGACGCAAACCGCTCTTTCTTGTACCCCATGCGGGTTTCACCTCGGCGAATGACCAGACGGTGGTGGGCAGAGGCTCCGGGATACAGACATCTGCCGCCTGTCTCAGCATGCTCTCGGTCGACGACGAAGGCAGGATCCCTCGCCGTCGATCTGCGTTAGAATCTCACAGCCCGAACGAAAGGCCGGCAGCGGGATCTCCTGTAGCCTCGTGGCCCATCGATCCCGCCTCGGAGGGGGGCGTCAGCGAGAAGACAGGGTAGCGTACGCCAGGGGCGAAATACGCAAAAAGACAGGATAATACGAACAGAACCTGGGCGCCACGAGCGTTGGAATCAGATCCGGGAGGCGCGCATGAGGCGTCGCGGGCCGTGGTGGACAGGGGACTGGCTCACCCGTTGGCTCGAACGCGCGGCATGGGCCATCCGGCAACGTATTGTGGGTGAATCGTGAGACTTCGACACTTCCGGCACGACCCTGCCGGCAGCCACTCGAACGGATTGCCACGCTGGCTCCGCCTGGGGGGCCGAACTGCGAGATCGGGGCCCGGAAACGTCCGGGCCCCGATCCGTATTCTGCCGTGAGGAGCGCATCATCCCCGGCAGTCGTTCATCGTCTCGCACCCGCATGCGGTGAACAGGCACGAGTAGCCGGTGCAGAGGCCGCAGGTGTCACAGTGCGTGAGGATCGAGAAGCAGTCCCGCTGCATCGACTCGATCGTCACCGTGACGGCGATGGTGGCGGCGTCGTACGGGCCCACCGCCACCGCGTGCCCCACGACGCTTCCGCCGCCGCTCTTCCCGACGTCGGGGATGAACGTCTCCACCCGCAGCGCGTCCACGTCCAGCTTCAGCTTCCGCATGTCGTCTCCCGGCGTTGAGGGTGGCAGGCGCAGCAGCAGACATCGCTGCCGGACGCGCAGCTCCCGCGTGGCTTGCACTGCGGGCCTTTCGCACGAGTCGCACGTCGCATCGTCGGACGCTCCGGCGACGTGGGCGTGGTCGGACGCAGTGTAGGCATGGTTTCGCCGTGCGACAAGGAAACGTCCGGAGGCGTGTGCCTCTCTGGCGTGTTGCGCGCTTCGCCGCCCCGACGCATCCGAGGCGCGCGACGGGTCGTCCCTTCGCCTTTTCTCACCGTCGCCTGGTTTTTAGGAGTCATCGCAGATTCAGTTGCAGGGCCCCAAGCTGCCAATTCGCCCGAAGAACCAAGAGAATGTCATCCTGAGCGCCGCCGCAGCGCCGATCCA